>JACZDC010003274.1_pt1 | contig 30390 bp, 26 predicted proteins | sample 8641791 | NCBI WGS metagenome assembly JACZDC01 (sample SAMN15324613, study PRJNA640507) | soil metagenome | isolation source: intercropping peanut in the second line | place: China: Luxin town, Laibin City, Guangxi Province | collected 2019-07-25 | depth 10cm m
CTCCTTGCTGTAGAAGAGGGTCACCCAGACCTTGCGCGGGTCCATCTGGTAGTTGAAGACGTAGGGGAACGTGGTGTGAAGCTCGCCGCGGCTCACGCCTTCGCGGAAGCGGCCCGCGAAGTCCTGGACGTTCGTGCACGGGGCCACCTCGCGGAAGAAGTTCCTGCCGAGCACGTTCTCCTTCTTCCTTCCCGACAGGTCCACCTCGGCCTGGTTGAAGCTCAGGATCTTGCCCTCGCGATCCAGACAGATGGCTCCGATGGGGAGTCTGTCCAGTTCCTGTTCAGAGTAGCTCTGGATGCGTTCGATCTCGGGACGGTCGACAACCGGCTCATTCATAGGGCTTCCTCCTTCCTCGGTACTCCTGCTATCCTATCCGATGTCAGGCGGGAAAGTGAGACAACATCGTGACAAGCATCCCCGAGATCCGAGCTCAGTCCTGCAACACCGCGCCGATCCGGCCCGATGGCGAGTTTGTTCTTTACTGGATGACGGCATTCCGGCGGCTGGGCTGGAACTTCGCCCTGGAGCATGCCGCCAACCATGCCCGGAAGCTCGGGCGGCCCCTGGTCATCCTGGAGGCGTTGCGCGCCGGCTATCCCTGGGCATGCGACCGCTTCCATCGCTTCATCCTGGACGGCATGGCCGGGCATGCGCGACGGCTCGCGCGGTCGAACGTCCTTTATTACCCCTACGTCGAGCCGTCGCCGGGCAAGGGATCGGGCCTTCTGGAGGCGCTCGCCGCCCGGGCCTGTGTGGTGGTGGCGGACGACTATCCGGGCTTCTTCCTGCCCCGGATGGTCGATGCCGCGGCTCAGCGCGTGAAGGTGCGGATGGAGAAGGTGGATGCCAACGGCCTGCTTCCTTTGCGCGCTGCCGATCACACGTTCACCGCAGCCTTCCACCTCCGGCGGTTTCTCCAGAAGACCCTGCCGACCCACCTCGGAGACTTTCCGCAGGCCGATCCGCTCCGCAGGCTTCCTCCCCGCCTGGAGTCGCTGCCGGCGGAGATCCTGAAGCGTTGGCCTCCGGGCGTGGAGGTGTCTCTGGCCGCGCTCCCCATCGATCACGACGTGCCGCCGGCCCCCGGCGTTCAGGGAGGCGACGAGGCCGCGGCTGCCATCCTGGAGCGGTTCCTGGACGAGCGGCTGGGCGGCTATGGCGAAGGCCGCAACCAGCCGGACGAGGAGACCACCAGCGGCCTCTCTCCCTATCTCCACTTCGGCCACGTATCGTCGCACCAGATCTTCGAGGCCATGGCCGAGCGTGAGGAGTGGACTCCGGAACGCCTGGGGCATGGATCGAAAGGTGCCGTCGAGGGATGGTGGGGGATGAGCCCGGCGGCGGAGAAGTTCCTCGACGAGGCGGTCACCTGGCGCGAGGTGGGGTACAACATGGCGTTCCATCAGCCGGGCTATGACCTCTATGAGTCGCTGCCGGACTGGGCGCTCCGCACGCTCGCCGCGCACGCGTCCGACCCCCGGCCCCATCTCTATTCGCTCCGGGACTTCGAGACCGCCGGCACCCACGACGAAATCTGGAACGCGGCCCAGACCCAACTCGTCGACGAGGGGCGCATCCACAACTACCTGCGGATGCTCTGGGGCAAGAAGGTCCTCCACTGGTCGCGGACCCCCCGCGAGGCATTGGCGCTGCTGATCCAGCTCAACAACCGGCACGCGCTCGACGGCCGGGACCCCAACTCCTACACCGGGATCTTCTGGTGTTTCGGCCGCTACGACCGGCCGTGGGCGCCCGAGCGTCCCGTGTTCGGCTCCGTCCGCTACATGAGCAGTGAGAGCACCCGCAGGAAGCTTCGCCTCGACGGCTACCTGTCGAGATATGCTTCCAGCGAACGGCAGCTTTCGCTCGTGTAGAGGACGACGCATGCATCGAGTCTTCGCGGCCGCCCCGGTGGCCTTGCTTCTGCTTTCGTGCGCTTCCGCGCCGCACCCGGCCGGCTCGCTGCCCGGCGAGGTCGAGCGGATCGTGGCCCGCCAGGGCGACAAGCGGCTGATCGCCGTGGCCTACAAGCATCTCGGCACCGGCGCCGCGTTCGGCCTCCACGATCGCGAGCGCTTCCACGCCGCGAGCACCATGAAGATCCCGGTCATGATGGCCCTCTTCGATGCCGTCGACCGCGGCGAGCTGCGCCTGGACGCGCCGATCGCCGTCCGCAACGAGTTCCACAGCATCATGGACGGCTCCACCTTCACGCTCGACCCGGCCGAGGACGGCGACCCCGACCTCTACCAGGCCGCCGGCCAGACCCGGCCGCTGGAGGAGATGATCCGGCGGATGATCGTCCGCAGCTCGAATCTGGCCACGAACCTGCTGATCGAGAAGGTCGGCGCCTCGACCGTGATGGACCTTATGCGCCGCATCGAGGCCTACGACATCCGCGTCCTGCGCGGCGTGGAGGACCAGAAGGCTTTCGACGCCGGCATGAACAACGCGGTCACTGCCCACGACCTGCTGATCGTCCTCGATAACATCGCGGGCGGAACGGCGGTCTCCAAGCCCGGCTCGGAACGGATGATCGACATCCTCAAGGCCCAGGAGTTCAACGAGAAGATCCCCGCCGGTCTGCCGCCGGGCACGCCCGTGGCTCACAAGACCGGCGACATCACCGGCGTCCACCACGATGCGGCCGTCGTCTTCCCGCCTGGTGAAAAGCCCTACGTCCTGGTCGTCCTGACTGCCGGCTTCCAGGACGAGAAGGAGGCGGACGGCGTCATCGCCGCGATCTCGCGGGCGGTCTGGGAGAAGCGCGGCGAGCTGCCGGGCGGGGCCGGAGAAGGGAGACCGAGATGAGCGACGCCGATCTCCTGAGGCGCGCGGCCGACCTCGCGCTCGAATTCCTCGACGGCCTGCCGGATCGGCGGGTTGGTCCGACGGTGAGCGTCCAGGACCTGCGCGCCGCGCTCGGCGGTGCCCTGCCGGAGCGCGGCGAGGAGCCGATGAGGGTGCTCGAGCACCTGGCGCGCGGCGCCGATCCGGGCCTCGTGGGCATGGCCGGACCGCGGTACTTCGGCTTCGTGATCGGCGGCCATCTCCCGGCTACGCTCGCGGCCGACTGGCTCGTGTCGACCTGGGACCAGAACGCCACCCTCTACATTACCTCGCCCGCCAACGCGGTGGCCGAGGAGGTGGCGTCGGCCTGGCTGCTCGACCTCCTCGGTCTGCCGGCCACGGCGAGCATCGGCTTCGTGACCGGCGGCCAGATGGCCAACTTTACCTGCCTCGCCGCGGCGCGCCACGAGGTGCTCCGCCGCGCTGGCTGGGATGTGGAGGCCGACGGCCTGTTCGGGGCGCCGGAGATCGACGTGGTCCTCGGCGCCGACACGCACGTCACCATCCTGGTCGCGCTCCAGATGCTCGGCCTGGGCCGCCAGCGGGTGAAGCGGGTCGCCACCGACGACGAGGGACGGATGCGGATCGAGTCGCTGCGCGAAGTCCTCGGCGAGTGCTCGGGTCCGCTGATCGTCTGCGCCGCGGCCGGCAACGTGAACACGGGTTCCTTCGATCGCCTGGAGGAGGTGATCGCGGTCGCGAAGTCCCGCGGTGCCTGGGTCCACGTGGACGGCGCCTTCGGTCTCTGGGCCGCCGCGACGCCCGATCTCCGCCACCTGACCCGGGGAGCCGGCAACGCGGACTCGTGGACGGTCGACGCCCACAAGTGGCTCAACGTGCCGTATGACTGCGGCCTGTCGATCGTGGCCAATCCCGCGGCGCACAAGGCCTCGATGAATGCCACGGCCGCCTACGTGCCGCCGTCCGGCGATCTGCGCGACCCCTTCGATTTCACGCCCGAGTTCTCCCGCCGGGCGCGCGGCTTCACGGTCTGGACCGCGCTCCGCTCCCTGGGCCGCGAGGGAGTCGCCGAGCTGGTGGACCGCTGCTGCGCGCTGGCGCGCCGGATGGCGGACCACCTGCGGGACCAGCCGGGCGTGGAGGTCCTCAACGAGGTGGTCCTGAACCAGGTTCTGGTCCGCTTCGGCGACTCCGACGAGCACACCCGGGAGGTCATCCGGCGCGTCCAGGAGGATGGCACCTGCTGGCTCAGCGGCAGCGTGTGGCACGGCAGAGCGGTGATGAGGATCTCGGTCTCGAACTGGTCCACCACCGAGGCGGACGTGGATTTGTCGGCGGAGGCGATCCTGCGGGCAGCAAGGACCTGAAGGACATCAAGGACTCGAAGGACATCCTTGAGGTCCCTCGTGTCCTTCGTGTCCTTCAAGTCCTTTAGCGCGGCAGCGGGTCCAGGATCTCCCCCTCCGGCCCCAGCCGCGGATAGGGCGCCTTCTTCTTCTTGCAGAGGCGGGCGAGCACCGGGTAGGTCCACTCGAAGAGCAGGCGCTCGTAGAGCTCCGGGTCGAGCCGGCTGCTGCCGTAGAGCCCGGCGGCGTCGCGCTGGCGCCGGGCTTCGAAGAGGATTAGCGCCGCGGCCACCGAGACGTTCAACGACAGGCCCATGCCCATCATGGGGATGACCACGAGATCGTCAGCCAGCTCGACGGCCTGGTCCGTCACCCCGGTCTCCTCCTGGCCGAGGAGGACGGCGGTGGGGAGCGTGTAGTCGATCTCCCGGTAGTCCACGGCGCGCTCCGCGGGGTGCGCGGCCAGGATGCGGAAGCCCTGTTCTTTCAATGGAATGACGGCGCTCTCGAGGTCGCGGTGCCGGCGGACGGGAACCCACTTGCGGGTACCGCCGGAGGCCGGCCGGGAGATCTTGAGCTGGCCGCCGACGCGCCAGACGGCATGGGCCTCCAGCACGCCGACGGCGTCGCAAGTGCGCAGCAGGGCGGCGAAGTTCCGGGGGATCTGGACGTCCTCCATCAGGACCGTGAGATCGGGCTGGCGGCGGTCCAGGACCTCGCGAACCCGATGGAAGCGTTTCGGCGTGCTCATTGCATGTCTCTTCCCTTGATAGAATGCCACGCGCGGCGCCGCGGCGCCCCCCAATCCGAATTTTAGGAGGGACCTCCTCAATGGCAACTCTCGAACGCGCTGGCAGCAGCACCCTGGACCGGATCGTCGGTTATCTCGGCGACGAAGCCGACAACCTGCTGTCCTTCACCTGCACCGGCATCCCGAAGGAGCAGCTCACGCTGCCCGGCCCCGACCATATCGACCGGTCGTGGGCACTTTCGGACCGCAAACCGCAGGTGCTCGTAAACCTGCATCGCCTCCACAACACCGGCCGGCTGGCCGGCACCGGCTACCTCTCGATCCTGCCGGTGGACCAGGGGGTCGAGCACTCGGCCGCGGCCTCGTTCGCGCCGAACCCCGAGTTCTTCGACCCCGAGAATATCGTCAAGCTGGCGATCGAGGGCGGCTGCAACGGCGTGGCGTCCACCCTCGGCGTGCTCGGCTCCATGTCGCGCAAGTACGCCCACAAGATCCCGTTCATCGTGAAGATCAACCACAACGAGCTGCTGACCTACCCGAACAAGTACGCGCAGATCCTGTTCGCCCAGGTGGAGCAGGCCTGGGAGATGGGCGCGGCGGCGGTCGGCGCCACGATCTACTTCGGCAGCGAGGACTCGGACCGCGAGATCGTGGAGATCTCCGAGGCCTTCGCCCGGGCGCACGAGATGGGCCTGGCGACGATCCTCTGGGCCTACACCCGCAACAACGCCTTCAAGAAGGACGGCGTCGACTATCACACCGCCGCCGACCTCACCGGCCAGGCGAACCACCTCGCGGTGACCATCCAGGCCGACATCGTGAAGCAGAAGCAGGCCACGAACAACGGCGGCTACAAGGCGCTCAACTTTGGCAAGACGAGCCCGCGGGTCTACGGCGACCTGGTCCAGGAGCATCCGATCGACTGGAACCGCTGGCAGGTGGCCAACTGCTACATGGGCCGCGCCGGCCTGATCAACTCGGGCGGCGAGGCGTCGGGCCAGAACGACACCGCGCAGGCGGTCCGCACCGCGGTGATCAACAAGCGCGCCGGCGGCTGCGGCCTGATCTCCGGCCGCAAGGCCTTCCAGCGCCCGATGCGCGAGGGCGTCGAGCTGCTCCACGCGATCCAGGACGTCTACCTGTCGGACGACATCACGATCGCGTAGGCTCCAACTTCTCCGGGTTTACCTGGATGAAAATCTTCCGGATCAGGCCGCCCTCGATGTGGAACGTCGCCACGTCGATGAGGCGGCCTTCCGTATAGACGAGCATGGCGGTGCGGCCGTTGACCGGGCCGAGGCGGATCTCGAACGGGATCTGCGCCTTGGCCTGCAGACCCTGGATGAACTTCGCGATTCGTTCGGCGCCCTGGACCGGCACCTTGGCCGCATGGACCTTGCCGCCGCCGTCCGAGTAGCAGACGGCATCGCGCGCCAGGAGGTCGATCATGCCCTGCATGTTCCCTTCGCGGCTCGCCTGGAGGAACCCGAACAGCAGTCGGTCGTGCTCCTCGGGGCTGGCCTGGCGTGGGCGACCCTCGCGGTCGAGCCTCTGGCGCGCCCGGCGGTCGATCTGACGGCAGTTCTCTTCGGACTTGCCGATCGCCTCGGCCATCTCCTTGTAATTGAGGTCGAACGATTCGCGCAGGAGAAAGACCGCGCGCTCCACCGGGTTGAGCTTCTCGAGCAGAAGGAGGAAGGCCGTGGAGACGTCGTCCTCCATCATCCGGATCGACTCCGGGTGGTCCTCGGTCTGGATCAGCGGCTCGGGGAGCCAGGGGCCGACGTAGTCGGTGAGCCGGTTGCGGGCGGCGCCGAGCGTGTCGATGCACAGGCGGGTGACCGTCCGCATCAGGAAGGCGGACGGGTTCTCGACCGTGGCGGGGTCGACGGCCTGCCAGCGCAGCCAGGCGTCCTGGAGCACGTCCTCGGCCTCGCTCACCGAGCTGAGCATGCGGTAGGCGATGCCGAACAGCCGGCCGCGCTCGCCTTGAAACGCGGCCAGCGGATCGAGGGAGCCTTCTGTCAACGCGGGCTCTCCGCGGCCGGTATGGGCACCGGCCGGACCGGCGCCGTGGGCCACCGGTAGAGCCGCAGCCCGGTCCTCAACTCGTTCTTCACCACCCAGCAGGTCATGCGGCAGATCATCTCCTTGACGAACACGCCCCAGCGCCCGGTCCAGATCTTCGGCAGCGGCGCGTCGTTCCACTCCGTGAACTGAACGAGGCCGTCGCGCCGTCCCAGGCTGACGCAGCGGATCGCGATCGCGAACGGGAACGGCTTCGGCTCCTGTCCACGAAGGAGCCGGACCACATTCTCGCCGCTCCAGGCGCCCATCGGCAACGCGCTCACACAGCCCATGCGGATGGGGTCTCCCGTGGCATCCGGAGCCGCCGCGGAGTCGCCGGCCACGAAGATCTCCGGTCGGCCCGGCACCTGAAGCGTATCGGTGACCCGCACCCGGCCCATGGCGTCGACCGGCAGGCCGGCCTCGCGAGCCAGGGGCAGCGCCTCGAAGCCGCCGGCCCAGACCGCCAGGTCGAAATCGATCGGGTTGCCATTCGCAACGAGCGCGCGTGCGGCCTCCAGAGACTCGACGGCGGTCTCTTCCTTCACCTCCACGCCCAGCTCGCGGAGCCGCCTGGCGAAGTGATCGGCCGCGGCCGTCGACCAGCCATCGGCCAGCCGGCTGCGTGTCGCGAGGGTGACCCGGAGACCGGGGAGCCGCTCGGCCATCTCCGTCGCCGCCTCGATGCCGGTCAGGCCGCCGCCAACGATCAGCACCCGGTTGCCCGGCCGCAGGCGGTCGTGAGCCTTACGAAGCTCGATCGGGTCGTCGACGCGCAGCGCGTGCTCGGCCACGCCAGGGATCGGAGCGGCCGTGCGGCTGCCTAGCGCGAGGACCAGAACGTCATAGCCGAGCTCGCGCCGCTCTCCCTCGGCGGTCCGGACCAGGACGCGGCGGGCGTCGGGGTCCAGTCTCTCGACGGAGGCCTGGACGAAGCGCGCGCCGCGCCGGGCGAGGAGCCGTGCATAAGGCAGGGTCTTCGGAGAGCCGCCGGCGAGAATCTCGTGCAGGCGGAGGCGCTGGACCATCTCGGGGCGAGCGTCGATCAACGTCACCTCGGCGCCGGCGACGTGACGACCACACCGGGCCGCCGCCATCAGACCCGCATAGCCGCCGCCGAGGATCAGGACTTTCGGGTTCTTGCTCTTCTCTCTCATGGGATCGTCCTCCCTGTTTCCGAGAGCAGGACGATTCACGGAGCTGAAACGTGACAACCTTTGTCGATGTTCTTCCTCCATGAGCCGACCCTGACCGAGATCGAGGCGTTCCTGGAGCGCCAGCGCGACGCCGTGTTCTCCTATCCCGAGGTGGGGAGGACGCGCGACGGGGCGCCGCCCTACTACAAGATCGACCACAACCGGGTGCGCCTGGGCACCGGCGAGGAGGCGTACCGCGTGGCGATCGCAGCCATGCGCCAGTGGAAGATGTTCGACCTCGGCTGGGTGCGCATCGCCTGGCCGGGAGCCCCGATCGAGGAGGGCACGAACGTGGCGGTCGTGGCCCACACCTTGGGCTTCTGGTCGCTGAACGCCTCGCGGATCGTCTACACCCTGGATGGGCTCGATCCGCAGGTCCGCCGCTTCGGCTTCGCGTACGGCACACTTCGCGATCACGCCGAGATGGGGGAGGAGCGCTTCTCGATCGAGTGGAACCGGACCGACGGCGGCGTCTGGTACGACATCTTCGCCTTCTCCCGCCCCCGGCACTGGCTGGTGCAGATGGGCTATCCCGCCAGTCGCGTTTACCAGCGGCGCTTCGCGAGGGACTCGATGGCGATCATGAAGCGGACGGTGGAGAAGGCTCTGCGCAGCGACACAGCCTAATGCTAGAGTTCCTCCCTTCCCCGAGGAGCCGCCATGTCGACGATGTCCGAGCGCTACCGCCGCTGGTTCGAGTACGAGAAGGACAGCCATGCGAAGATCCTGGCTGCTCTCGCGGCCGTGCCGGAGGCGCAGCGCGGCACGGAGGCGTATGAGAAGGCCGTCTCCCTGATGGCTCATCTCCTGCTCGCCCGCTGGCTCTGGCTGTTCCGGCTCGGCGCCGGTCCTGCGGAGCAGGTGCCGAAGACCGAGGCCGAGTTCTTCCCGCGGAACGTTCCGGTGGCCGAGCTGCCGGACCGCGTCGCGGCCCTGGAAGCGGCCTGGGGGAGCTATCTCGACCGCCTCGACGACGACGAGGTGGCCCGCGTCGTCGAATACCGGAGCCTCGACGCCGGAGGGTTCCGGAGCCGGGTTGAGGACGTCCTGACCCAGCTCTTCGGTCACTCCCTGTACCACCGCGGCCAGATCGCCCTGCTCCTGCGCTCCATCGGCGCGGAGCCGCCGGTCACCGATTTCATCTTCTGGTCGCGGGAGGCGGTTTGAGGACCGCCGGTGAAATGAGATGCCCCGGATCGACACTGCCTCGTGAAAGGAACCCACCGATGAAAAGAATCGTTGCCCTCTGCCTGGTCCTCGCCTGCGCCGCCCCCCTGGCCGCTTGGTGCCAGGATGCGAAGCCGACCTCCAGCCACCGCCAAGCCACCGAGGAGCTGCTCCGGGTGATGGGTGTCGAGGAGACCTCGAAAACGGCCGCCCAGTCCTTCTTCGACGCGATGACCCAGCAGAACCCGGGGATGGAGGACTACCGGGACGTGCTCCTCAAGTGGGCCACGAACACGCTGAGCTGGGAGAAGATGGGCCCCCGGATGACCGATCTCTACATGCGGACGTTCACCGAGGCCGAGGTCCGCGAGCTGACCGCCTTCTATAAAACTCCCATCGGGAAGAAGACGCTGGAGCAACTGCCCACGCTGATGCAGGAGGGGATGAAGATCGGCATGGAGCTGGCCCAGGAGCACCAGGGCGAGCTGGAGACCGCGATCAAGGCCCGGCAGAAGGAGCTTGCCGACATGCTGGAGCCGGGCGTCAAGGGCGCGGACGAAGAGGCGGACAACGACGGGCCGCCGAACGTCTGACCGGCCATTCAGAAGCCGTTGACATTGCCGAGGACCGGGATGCCGGTCTCTCCGAACTGGATGTCGACCTCGGCGCCGCCGCCGTCATGGGCCGTGTCGCAGAGCAACCGGTCGACCCGGTAGACGCAGGCATCGTCCCGGCCATCGCCGTCCACGTCGCCGAGGAGCGGCACATCGCCGGGCTGGCCGAAGAAGAGGCCGACCTCGGGCCCGCGGCCGTCATGGGCGGTATCGCAGAGAAAGCGGCAGAGGAAGCGGTCGCCCCGGAACAGACAGGGATCGTCGTCGCCGTCGCCGTCCACGTCGCCGAGCAGGGCCGTGTCCGTGACGCGGCCGAAGAGGACCTGCAGCTCGGCGATGCCGCCGTTGTGCCGGGTGTCGCAGGCGAACCGCCGGCCCCGGCGGACACAGGCATCGTCGCGGCCGTCTCCGTTGAGGTCGCCGATCAAGGGAAGGTCTCCGGCCACGCCGAAGGCGATCTCCACTTCGGCCGTGCCGCCGTCGTGGGCGAGGTCGCAGAGGAAGCGGCCGTTGCGATAGACACAGAGGTCGTCCCGACTGTCGTCGTCCATATTGCCGAGCAGGGGGATATCTCCAGGCCGCCCGAACGCGATCTCGGCCTCGGTGCTGCCGCCGTCGTGGAGCAGGTCGCAGGCGAAGCCATCCTCATCGAAAACACAGGGATCGGCGCCGTCGGGTGGGATCACGAAGCGCTGCGCGATGGCATCCCACTGGTAGGGATCCGGACTGGAGGCGTCGTACCTGCCGTTGGTCCAGGCGGCGAGGAAGCCGCCGGGCTGCCACGCGATCCGGGCTCCGCCCTGGTCGTACTGCGTCGTGGTGTTGAGCCGGAAGAGGCCGCCCTTCTCGGCTCCGGCGCCGTCGTACCACTTCCCATAGACACCGTAGTCGCTGCCGTCCCGATCCGAGCTGGTCCAGGTGACGAGCAGGTTGCCGGCCGCGTCGAGCAGGGTGTCCGCGGCGCCTTCGAACCCGTCGGGAGGCAGACCCGGAGGAGACACCTTCCACGGCAGCCCGGCCGGCGCGCCGTCGGCGTTGAAGCGGCGCGCCCAGACCCGGCCGTAGGTGTCCCAGGCCACGGCGAAGCGGCCGTCCGGCGCCAGGGCCACGGAGGGATTGAAGGTGCGGCCCGGCTCGGTCTCGACCCGGACCTCGGTGCCGAGAGGCGCGCCATCCGCGTCGAAGCGCCGCAGGCGGATGTCCGCCTCGTCCGCAGCCAGGGTGCAGCAGGCCTCCCAGACCACGATCGCCCGTCCTTGGAGGTCGCAGGCCACGTCGGGATAGCCGTTGGTCGGGTAGTCCTCGGAGCTGACGACCTTCTCCTCGCCGCGCGGCGCGCCGGAGGCATCGAACCAGCGGGCCAGGACGTCGGAGTCGTCTCCGTTCGGAAGGAACCGCTGCCACACGGCCACGAACCCGCCGCCCGGGCAGAACGCCGCGTTCGGGTAGTACTCGTTGTGGACGTCGCTCGTGCTGAGACGGAATTCACCGGTCTGCGGGGTGCCGTCGGGCGCGAAGAGGCGGGCGTACACGGTGGCGCGGAAGTTCCCCCCATCCTGGCCTTCGCTGATCCAGGTGACGACGAAGTGGCCGTCCGGAGCCATGGCCACGTCCGGGATGTACTGATTGCCAGGGGTGAAGACGTTCACCTGGACGTCGCCGCCCAGGAGCGCGCCGTCCTTGGAAAGCCGCCGGAAGAAGACCCCGCCGCCGTCGCCGTCCTGAGGATTCGCGGACAGGTGGCCGCTCTCGAAGGCCACGACAGCGTTGCCGGCAGCGTCCGTGGCGACCCCGCCGACCCCCTGGAGCCCCGATGTGTAGTCGTTGACCCGGATCTCGGGACCGACGGCGAGAGGCTGGGCGTCCGCGGGATTAGCGAGAACGGAGAACCCGGCCCATCCGGCCAGGCAGAGGAGGGGCAGGTGAAAGCTACGGCGGAACATCATCCGTATTCTACCTTCTATCTTTCGCCAACCTCAGGAGCGGCTCAGGTGTGTCGATCGAGCTTGCGAACCCGGACCACCTTGGCAGGCAAGGTCAGAATCTCCGGATCACCGGTGAGAACGGGCGCCTTCTCCAGACGGCCGGTGGCGACAGCGAACGCGTCCGCGTAGGAAAGAGGGTGCATCGCTTTGACTCGCGCTGCTTCAAGAACCAGGGATTCACGAGCCGGTACTATGTCGATCGGAAGAGCCTTGATCTCGGCGAGGCGTTCCTCGGCCTGTACCTCATCGGTGAGTTGGAGAAGACGATAGAAGACCTCTCCGAGGTTGACCACATTCAGCAAGAGACGGAGGTTTCCGCTCTGGGCGCGGCGAAGATAGCGGCGCATTGCCGTCGCACCGGGCTCTTCGGCACGCAGGAACGCCAGGATTGCCCAGGAATCAACGACCGCGACGCCAGCGCTCATCGGCTTCGATTTCGGCCTTGTGCTCGGCTTCGAGATCGGCGAGAGGATCCCGGGAAAAATTCTTGAGGCAGCCGTACAGGCTGTCGATGGGATTTCCGGCTTTAGCCAACGTCAGGCGTACGGAACCCTCGGATACCTCGATGGCCAACTCGGTGCCCGAAACCCAATGGAGCTGTTCGCGCACGGACTTGGGAAGGACCACCTGTCCTTTGCTGGTCACGCGGGTTCCTGACTTCATGGGCGGGATCTTACCACCGGAGTAAGCCCCTTCCGTTGAGCTCTCCGGCATTGCGCCGCGGCCGCCTTACCCTTCCTTGACCGCCTCTTGACTCTTTTTTGACGATTTCGCGACCTCTTGAACCGGCTCCGGCGGGCATCCTCGGCCAGCCTGGACCGCGGGACGGACCCGCGGCCCGATGGATCGAAAGGGGCACGTCATGAACAGGAGTCTCCGTCTCACCCTGGCCGCCGCCACCCTCCTCGCCGCCTCCCTGCCCGCCTATGCGGGCGTTTCCCTGGACCGGACGTCGCAGTCCATTCCCGCCTGTCCGTTCCCGGTCAACCCGGCGGCCCTCTATCGCTGGGGGGCGCCGATGGGCGGCTGCGACGTTGGCGGCCTGGGTCCGGTGACCGAGGTCTGGGAAGGCTCCCTGGGCCTGGTCCCCGCCGACAACGTGGATGCGGTCTCCGCCAACACCACCACCGGCAAGAACATCAACTACCACATCTACTTCAGCGCCGACCGGCCGTCCCTGGGGCTGCTCGGCTCCCCCTACCGCGGCGAGGCGGTCCTGAACCAGGCGGCCGGGGACATCTGGCGCATGAACAACCTGACGGCCGTGAGCCCGCTGGCGTCCCTGGCCGCCTGCGCCCCCACGGCGATCGGCGGCGCACACGCCCTGTTCCGCAACCAGGACCTCTACAACTTCATCTTCACGGCCGCTCCGGGCGTCGGACCCCTCGCAGGCAACTACGACAACATCGACGCGCTCGAGCTGGACGACCTCGACCCGTCCCTCGACAAGTTCCATGACGTGGGCGTCTACTTCAGCCTCGATCCCGCCAGCCCGAGCCTCGGCGGAGCCTCTCCGGCCGCCGTCTTCTTCACGCCGGTCGGCGGCGTGCCCGGCATCTGGGCCACGGTCGCACAGCTCGGCCTCGTCCCGGCCGACGACATGGACGCCCTGGTGGTGTGGGACCGCGGCGTGATCGGCGCTCCCGACCCCGGCGTGGACCTCGTCCTCTTCTCGCTGGCCCCGGGCTCGCCCTCCCTGGGCGGCGGCGCTTTTTCTCCGGCCGCGGTCTTCGTGAGCGATCTCACCGGCTTCTTCTGTGTCTACGTCCCGGCCAACACCCTGGGCATGCGCGGCGTCGACAACGTCGACGGCCTCGACGTCCTGCCGTAACCCTCTTCAGTCCTCCAGCAGCTCGCGCAGCTCGGGGAGGCGGGCCTCGGCGTCCGCCTCCCCGAGGCGTATCAGGTGCTCCAGGTAGTCCGGCTGGAACATCAGGTAGCTCAGGAAGTCGGGGGTCGTGGTCTCCTTGGTGCCCAGGCTGCGGGTGAGGAGGCGGAAGGTGTCCGGGAGCTGCGGCTCGTAGGCGGCGGCCAGCTTGCCGAGGTCGGCGGACGGCCGCATCACCTTGATCGCCACCGGCCGCAGGTTGCCGCGGTCCTCGGGCGGCAGCTTCTCGATCAGCGGGTTCAGGCTCTCCAGCCGGCGCACGTCCTCGTCGAGAACATCCAGGAAGATGGCGTCCAGGAGCTGGTTGAGCACCTGGGCCGGCGGCGGATAGCCCTGGATCTGCGGCCGGTCGGCCTCCTCGAAGCTCGGCTCATAGCGCGGCGAAATCGCGAGGATGCGGCTGGCCCCGAGGCGGAGGGCCGGCGAGATCGGGGTGGAGAGACGGACGCCGCCGTCGCCGTGATATGCAGGGCCCAGGCGCACCGCCGGGAAGATCAGCGGCAGGGCCGACGACGCCATCACGTGCTCCACGGTGAGCCGGGTGTGGACGGTGCGGCGCTGCGGCTGGTTCCACGGCCGCAGGTCGCGGCCCTGCACCCAGGTCACGGTCTGGCCGGTGGTGTAGTTGAGCGTGATGAGCGCCGCCGCCTTGAGGTGGCCCTTCTCCAGGTTGCGGCCGATGCCGACCGCCTCGCCGTCGACCGTGGCCCAGGCCCGGCGCAGCGTCCGGCGCAGCGGCTCGGTGTCGACCAGCCCCCGCACCTCGGGGCCGGGGGAGGGCGGACCGGACGGCGGCTGGTGGCTCGACCAGCGCAGCCAGCCCAGGAGACTCCGCGCCAGGGCCGAGGTGTCGAGCCGGAAGATGTCCTCGACGCGCAGGCCGCTCCAGAGCGTGGCGAGCTCGTCCGACGCCTCCGCGAGCGCGCCCGGGTGCGAGGAGAGAAAGGCCGCGTTGATCCCGCCGGCCGAGATCCCCACGACGATGGGGAAGCGGAAGCCGGGCAGATGGCGGGCGAGCCCGCGCAGCACCCCCGCCTGATAGGCGGAGCGCGCGCCGCCGCCCGACATCACGACCGCCGCCTCTCCTCTCCCGCCTCTTGCACCCGCTCCGTTTGATCCCATCACGATTTCTCTATAGCATGATCTGCGCCACGTTCAAGGAGGCAGCCCCTCGATGAAGACCGTTCTGCTGACTGTCCTGGCCGTCCTCGTGATCCTCTTCCTGGCCGCGATGGCGGTGGCCAACTTCGGCCTGTACGACGTCGCCGCCAGCACGCCGGACAACGGCTTCGTGGCCTCGATGCTGCGCCGCACCTCGCACCGGTCGATCCGGCGCCAGGCCGAAGGCATCCAGGTGCCCAGGCTGGACGACCCGGACATGATCAAGCGCGGCCTCATCCATTACTACGAGATGTGCGTGGTCTGCCACGGCGCGCCCGGCGTCAAGCCTTCCGAGATCGCCCAGGGCCTCAACCCCTACCCGCCGGAGCTGGCCGAGAAGGCGGAGCCGGACGAGGCCGCCGAGTTCTTCTGGATCGTCAAGCACGGCATCAAGATGACCGGCATGCCGGCCTTCGGCCTCACCCACTCGGATGAGGAGATCTGGGCCATGATCGCATTCCTCCAGAAGATGCCCCAGCTCTCCCCCGAGGAGTATCAGAAGCTGGTGCAGGAGGTGGGACTGGAGGAGCCCATGCCGCAGGCCGCATCGGGGGAAGCGGGCGAGGCCGGCGAGCACGAGCATGAGCACGGGCACGAGCATTAGGCCGCCGGGTTCGTTATAGACTCTGCCCCGTGATGGAACTGGGCGACTTTCGACTGTCGCTGGTGAGCGACGGCGGCTTCCGGCTGGACGGCGGGGCCATGTTCGGCGTGGTCCCGCGGACGCTGTGGGAAAAGGCGTGCCCGCCGGACGACCGCAACCGCATCCGCATGGCGACCAACTGTCTCCTGGTCGAGCGCGGCGACGACCTGCTGCTCATCGACACGGGAATCGGCGACAAGCACGACGAGAAGTTCCAGAACAACTACGGGATGGAGCCGGAGACCACCCGCCTGCCCGAGTCGATCCGACAGGCCGGCTACGAGCTGGAGGACGTCACCCACGTCCTCCTCACCCACCTGCACTTCGACCACTGCGGCTGGAATACGAGAGAGAAGGACGGCGGGCTGGTGCCGACGTTCCCCAAGGCCCGCTACTGGCTGCAGCGCGGCGAGGTCGAGCACGCCCGCAACCCCAACGAGCGCGACCGGGCGAGCTACGACCCGCGCAACTGGGAGCCGCTCTTCGAGGCGGGCGTGGTCGAGCTGTTCGGCGACGAGGCCGAGCCCATCCCCGGAATCAAGGCCGTGCGCGCACCCGGGCACAACGCGGACATGTGCATTGTTCTGATGGATGGGGGGCAGCGATCGAAGGCGGTCTACTGGGCCGACCTCGTCCCGATGGCGCCGCACGTCGGCTACCCCTGGATCATGAGCTACGACCTGTATCCGTTGACGACGCTGGAAAACAAGAAGATCTGGCTGCCGCGCGCGGCCGAGGGCGGGTGGCTCTGTGTCTTCGAGCACGACCCGAACGTTCCGTTCGCGCGGCTGGTGGAGGAGAAGCCCGGGCGCTACAAGGCCGTCCCGGAAGCGGTCCTCCAAGGGAGATAGGATGGCGCGAGAAGAGTTTGACCTCATCATCATCGGCAGCGGTCCCGGCGGCTACGTCGCCGCCATCCGCGCCGGTCAGCTCGGCATGAAGGTCGCCTGCGTGGAGAAGGACCCCAAGCTTGGCGGCACCTGCCTCCACCGCGGCTGCATTCCGACGAAAGCCCTGCTGCACACCGCCTCCGTGCTCGACGAGATCCGCGAGGCCGGCGGCCTGGGCATCGACGTCGCCGAGCCCAAGCTCGACGTCGGCCGCGCCCAGGAGCGCAAGCGCAAGGTGGTCGACAGCAACGCCCGCGGCATCGAAGGGCTGTTCAAGAAGAACAAGGTGACCTGGCTGCGCGGCTTTGGTCGCATGACCGGCGCGCACGACGTCGAGGTCGAGGGACCGGACGGCAAGGTGACTTACGGCGCGAAGAACGTGATGATCGCCACCGGCTCCGTGCCGCGCGACATCCCGATCGCCCCGTCCGACGGCGAGCGCGTCCTCAACTCCGACCACATCCTCGAGCTGGGCCGCATCCCGGCCTCTCTCGCGGTGCTGGGCGCCGGCGCCGTGGGCACCGAGTTCGCCTCGATCTACACCTCGTTCGGCGCCAAGGTCACCCTGATCGAGATGCTCCCCCGCATCCTGCCCATCGAGGACGAAGAGGTCTCGGCCGAGTTGGAGAAGAACATCCGGCGCCGCGGCATCAAGGTCCTGACCGGCACCAAGATGGCCGGCTTCGAGAAGACCGACGGCGGAGTGCGGCTCAACCTGGAGAAGGACGGCAAGGCCGACACCGTCGAGGCCGAGATGCTCCTCGTGGCCGTGGGCCGCAAGCCGGTCACCGAGAACCTGGGCCTGGAGGCGCTCGGCGTCGAGCTGGAGCGCGGCTACGTCAAGATCAACCCGTTCATGCAGAGCGCGGTGCCGCACATCTACGCCATCGGCGACGTGGTCAACACCCCCTGGCTGGCGCACGTCGCTTCGGCCGAGGGGATCCTGGCGGTCGAGCACATGGCCGGGCTGCCGGTCAAACCGATCAACTACGACCGAGTTCCCTCCTGCACCTACTGCGAGCCCGAGGTGGCGAGCGTCGGCCTCACCGAAGCCAAGGCCAAGGAGCGGGGCTACGACATCCAGGTCGGCAAGTTCCCGCTCACCGCTCTCGGCAAGGCGAAGATCCTCGGCAAGACCGCGGGCTTCGTGAAGATCGTGCGCGACAAGAAGTACGATGAGATCCTCGGCGTCCACATCGTCGGCGCCCACGCCACCGACCTCATCGCCGAGGCGTGCGTGGCGCTCCAGATGGAAGGCACCGACGAGGAGCTGTTCAAGACCATGCACGCCCATCCGACCCTGTCGGAGGCGGTCATGGAGGCGGCCCACGCCGCCCACGGCCAGGCGATCCACTTCTAGAGACTGATCACCCGCAGCGTTGCGGGAGCGCGGTTCGGCCGCGCCCCCGCGGCGCCTGGCGAGGGAGCCAAATGTCAAAGCTGAGCAAGAGCTGGGGTCCCCTCCATCCGGGCGCGGAGGAGACCGACAAGCTGGCGAAGACCGATCTCCCGCGGGAGCGTCAGGTCGAGCTGTACCGATTCCTCAAGCTCAACCGGATGACCGAGGACCGGCTGAGCAACCTCTACCGCCAGGGCAAGGTGGTGGGCGGCCTCTACTCCAGCCGCGGCCAGGAGGCGATCTCCGTCGGCAGCGCCTACGCCCTGGGTCCCCAGGACATCGTGGGGCCGCTCATCCGCAACCTCGGCACCTACTTCGTGCGCGGGGTCAAGCCGCGCGAAGTCATGATGCAGTACATGGCCCGCGCCGACGGCCCGACCGGCGGCAAGGACGTGAACACCCACTTCGGCGACATCGGGCGCGGCCTCGTGGCGCCGATCTCGATGCTCGGTTCCCTCATCCCGGTGATGGCCGGCGTGGCGCTGGCGGGCCGTATGCAGGGGAAGGACCTCGTGGCCATGACCTACATCGGAGACGGCGGGACTTCGACCGGGGACTTCCACGAGGGCCTCAACTTCGCGGCCGTCCTGAACGTCCCGATGGTCCTGATCGCCGAGAACAACGGCTACGCCTACTCGACCCCCACCTCCAAGCAGATGCGGGTCAAGAGCATCGTCGTGCGCGCCGCCGCCTACGGCATCGCCGGCGAGGCGGTCGACGGCAACGACGTGCTGGCGGTCTACGAGGCCACGAAGCGGGCGGTCGAGCGGGCACGGGGCGGCGGCGGACCGACGCTCATCGAAGCGAAGAGCTTCCGCATGAAGGGACACGCCGAGCACGACGACGCCGGTTACGTGCCCCCGGAGCTGTTCGAGGAGTGGAAGTCGAAAGACCCGATCGAGCGCTTCGAACGCTACCTCCTCTCCCACGGTCTCGCCACCGAAGAGGAGCTGCGGACGATCGTGGCCACCATCGACGAGGAGCTGAACCGCGAGGTCGACGCCTCGCTCGCCTCGCCGTTCCCGCCGCCGGAGCGCGCCTTCGAAGGGGTGTACGCATGACGCCGATCACCTACATCGAGGCCATCCGCCAGGCCATGTGGGAGGAGATGGAGCAGGACGAGCGGGTCTTCATGATCGGCCAGGACATCGGCATCTACGGTGGCGCCTTCCGCGCCACGGCCGGGATGCTGGAGCGCTTCGGGCCGCAGCGGATCATCGACTCGCCGATCAGCGAGTCCGCCATGGTGGGCACCGCCATCGGCGCCGCCATGATGGGCATGCGGCCGATCGTCGAGATGCAGTTCATCGACTTCATCGCCTGCGCCTGGAACCAGATCTTCAACTTCGCCGGCCCCAACCACTACCGCTGGGGCCAGGCCGTGCCGCTCGTGGTGCGGGGACCGTCGGGCGGCGGCGTGCGCGGCTCGAACTTCCACAGCCAGAACCCGGAGTCCGTGTTCCAGCACGGCCCGGGCCTGAAGATCGTGGCGCCGGGCACGGCGGTCGACGCCCGCGGCCTGCTCAAGGCGGCGATCCGCGATCCCAACCCGGTCCTGTTCTTCGAGCACAAGTTCCTCTACCGGCGGCTCAAGGAAGAGATGCCGGAGGGCGACGGCCTGGTGGAGATCGGCAAGGCGAACCTGGCGCGTCCGGGTCGCGACCTGTCGGTCATCACCTACGGTGCTATGCTTCACGTGGCGCTGGAGGCTGCCGGGCGTCTGGAAGCCGACGGCATCGACCTCGAAGTCCTCGACCTGCGTACGATCAAGCCCCTCGACGACGAGGCGATCCTCGCCACGGTCCGCAAGACCAGCCGTGTGATCGTCCTGACCGAAGAACAGAGGACCGGCTCGGTGGCGGGAGAGGTGGCGGCGAGGATCTCCGAGCAGGCCTTCGCCTGGCTGGATGGGCCGGTGGTCCGGCTCTGCTGTCCGGACACGCCGATCCCCTACAGCCCGACGCTCGAGGATGCCTATCTACCCAACGTGGACAAGCTCGTCGCCAAGGTGCGGGAGCTGGCCAGCTACTGAAGAAGATTCGAACCGGAGACGGGAGAGCTTTTTATGGCAACGGAAGTCGTGATGCCCCAGATGGGTGAGTCGATCGCGGAGGGAACCATCACCCGGTGGCTGGTGAAGGTTGGCGACAAGGTCGAGCGGGACGCGCCGCTCTTCGAGATCTCGACCGACAAGGTGGACGCGGAGATCCCGAGCCCGGCCGCGGGCGTCCTGCTGGAGATCCGCAACAAGGAAGGCGAGACCGTGCCGGTCAATCAGGTGGTCGCCCTGATCGGCGAAGCGGGTGAAGCCGGCGCGCAGCCGGCCGCGCCGCAGCCGGCCGCGGCATCGAAAGAGCCCGAGCCGCCTCCGCCGCTGCCCACGGCTGGCCCGGTGGAGACCCCCCAGGAGGTCAAGCAGGTCGAGACCGCCCGCGAGCCCGCGGCGGCCGGACCCGAGGGCGAGCCGAAGGTGGCCTCGCCCGAGCCGGCTCCGAAACCGGCCGCGCAGGCTGATCAGGCCGGCCCGGCCAGCGAGGAGGAGCGCCTGCGCACCTTCTCCAGCCCGCTCGTCCGCAGCATGGCCGCCAAGGAAAACGTGAACCTGGCCGAGGTCAAGGGCACGGGCGCGCAAGGCCGCGTGACCAAGGACGACCTCGTCGCCCACCTGGAACAGCGCAAGTCGGCACCCGCCCCGGCTCCGGCCGCGCCGGCAGCTCCTCCGGCTCCGGCTCCTGCCGCTACGCCGCCTGCCGCCGCCCCGCCGCCTGCGGGCCAGCGTCCGGCCCCGGCTGGCTTCCACATTCCGGCCTACGGCCCGAACGAGAACGTCGAGATCGAGCCGATGTCCAAGATCCGGCAGATCACAGCCGCGCACATGATCTACTCCAAGGCCACCTCGGCGCACGTGACCACGGTCTTCCACTTCGACTTCTCGAAGGTGGCTCGCGCCCGCGCCCGCGCCAAGGACGGCTTCCAGAAGAAGGAAGGCACGAAGCTCACCTACATGCCCTTCATCTTCAAGGCGGTCGCCACGGCCCTCAAGGCGCACAAGAGCGTGAACGCCTCCATCGACGGCACCAACATCGTCTACAAGAAGGACATCAACATCGGCATGGCGGTGGACATGCCGGGCAAGGGCCTGATCGTGCCGGTCATCCGCAACGCCGACCAGTTGAGCCTTGTCGGCCTCGCCAAGACCGCCAACGACCTCGCCGACCGCGCCCGGAGCAAGAAACTCAAGCCGGAGGAGACCCAGGGCGGCACCTTCACGGTGACCAACCCGGGCGTCTTCGGCAGCCTCTTCGGCACCCCGGTGATCAACCAGCCGCAGGTGGCCATCCTGGGCATCGGCACGATCGAGAAGCGCCCCATCGTGGTCGAGGACGAGGACGGCAACGACTCCATCGTCATCAAGACCATGTCCTACTTCGGCATCTCCTACGACCACCGCTTGGTGGACGGCGCCGACGCCGACCGCTTCATGATCGACATCAAGAAGGTCCTGGAGCAGGACTCCTGGACCGAGCTCGAAGCGTACATCTAAGACGTTACATCTGAAGGCGTTACGACCGGGCCCGGCGTCGAGAGACACCGGGCTCGTCGTGTTTATGGGCGGCAGAGCGTGTAAATCGCTGCCTTCTCTCTGCGTGCTTGTGCAATTGTTAAGAGTGTGATCGACTGAGCAAAAGGGGAGGAGACATGCTCAAGAGGGAACTGCCACATTGGGTGACCGCTCTGTTGGTGCTGGCGCTGGGGCTTTTTGCTTCCGAAGCTCGGGCCGGCTGGTTGGGTGCGGGGTGTTGGGTATGTGAATCCATTGGTCTGACTGGACCAAATGCCTACTGCGACATGGTCGGTAATGGTGAGACTGGCGATGGCACCAACTGCTACTCCGACAACCTCGCAGGGGAATATTGCCAGGTAAACGGAGTCTCTTGCTACAATACTGTCGTTGATGGTGGCGGTGGAGGCGGTGGCACGGGGGGCGGAGGTGGTGGCGGCAGTTGCACAATTGGCCCGAGTGCGGTGTGTCCAGCTCAGTGCATGAGTTGCGATCGGCGCTCCTACTAGGGGTGCTCGCACAGGAAGTACGGATGAAGGTAAGGACGGCAGTCAGGCTTCTTCTGGTGGTTTCAATTGCCTTCGGCGTTGCTCCACGGGCTTCGGCGCAGGGAGAAATCCCGCCTGCCACTGTGACATTCGAGCTCGTCACTCGAATCGTCCAGGATGAACCGATGGAGGGCAGGCTTACCCTGCGTCCGAAGGAGGGCATGGCCAGAGATCCCGTCTTTGTGCCGGTGGCCAAGGGCGCTGCCGAGGTCAAGGTCAAACTGCCGGCCAACACCCAGTGGGAGGTGACCCCGGAGATCCGGCGGTTCTGGGCGCTTCCGTCCCTGGTCCGCGTCCGGTCTGCCGAGGAGGAGACCCGCTACATTCTCGGGCTGTGGCCCAAGGGGACCGTGGGAGGCTCTATCACCGTCGAGCGAGGCGAGAGACTTCCCGCAAAGCTCTACCTCAAGGTGCGGTCGGCCCGGTTGCCCGGAAGACAGGTGGACATGCCGGAGGTGCTGGTGGACTGCCCTGTAGGCGAGGCGGGGGCCTGGGCCTGCGAAGTGCCCGCGACTCTCGTGGACCTGTCCGTCCGAGCCGAGGGCTTCGTACCTCATCACCGGTTCGGCATGACCGTGGCGCGGGACAAGAGGGCCGACCTGGGACGCATGCTGCTCAAGAAAGGTGCTTCCCTCTCGGGATGGATTCAGGTTGAGGCGGGGACGCTGGAGGCCGGCCGCGCCTCTGCGCGCCTGTCCCCCATGGTCGCTCCAGGGGCGGGGCTCGCCATGATCGAGAAGGTCCAGAGCGCCAATGTCGAGACGCAGGTTGACGCGCGTGGCTTCTTCCAGTTCGTGGGAGTCGCGCCGGGAACCTATCTCGTGGAAGTCCAGATGGCCGGCTATGCGCCGGCCCAGGCGGCTCCCCTCGAGGTGTGGCCCGGCTCCGAAACGTCTCTGACGGAGCCGCTGATTTTGAAGCGTCCGCTCCGGATCGCTCTGACGGTCTCCCCGGAAACGGACTGGCTCGGCAAACCGTGGCGGGTGGAGGTCAGTCGGGCGATGGAGCTCAACCCTGGCCATAACCCCGGCCCGGTCTTCGAGGGACCTGCTGACGCCCAGGGCAGGATCGATCTTCGAGGCCAGGCGCCCGGCCACTTCAGGGTCATGGTTTTTGACTCCCTGGGCAATCCGATGTATTCCGACTTCGACGTTCCGATCCTGGGACCGGAGGATGCGGAGCGCGACATCGAAATCGACCTGATCACGGTGAAAGGAAAGGTCTCGCTGGGCGACGCCCCCCTCTCGGCGACTCTGTATTTCGGCGGCAGGCATGGCGCCACCGCCTCCAGGATGGAGTCGGATGAAAAAGGGGAGTTTCATGGCGTTCTATCCCGTGCAGGCACCTGGACGGTGGACATCGACGCACAAGAGCCGCGCGTCTCGACCCTCGCGCAAGTGAGCGTCGAGGCCGAGCGCGGTGACAAGGCCTGGATCTCCATTGTTCTGCCCGACACCCAGGTTTACGGGAGGGTTGTGGACGACCAGGGAAAACCGGTATTCCAGGCGACCGTCGAGGCCCTCACAGAGCAGGGCCGGGTTTCGATCGGGACGGACGTGAAAGGCTCCTTCGAATTCCAGGCCGTTCCGCCGGGCTACCTTCAGGTCGCGGCGGTGTTGCGGTCGGCCGGTGGGCGGCTCGAAAGCGAGCCCGTCATGACGTTTGCTCTTGAAGGGCAGCCCTCAGGGCCTCTGGAGCTTCGGCTCCGCAAGCGCAAGCCTTTCTTCGGCACGGTTCAGGGTGCGCATGGTCCGGTGCCGGGAGCTGCCGTGGCTCTCTCGCCGTCCAGACCCCCTCTCCTCTTCGGGGACAACGCGCGGACGGACCTTTCGGGAGAGTTCCAGGCCAGACTGCCGGAGCTCGCAGAAGCGGTTGTCGCGGTCGTCAGTCCGCCCGGCAACAGTCTCAAGGCGTTCGACCTGGCCGTCGACGGCAAGCCGGCCCGGCTCCAGGTCGCGGCAGACGGCGGGGTTCTTGAGATCAGCACGGGCCGGTCGCGGGAGGAGGTGCGGAGGCAAGATCTTCAGATGTTGGTCTTTCAGAACAACCTGCCACTGCCCTGGGGAACTCTCCTGAGTTGGGCGCAAGGCCATGGGCAGAGGATCGACCCAGACCAGGGTTTCCGATTTCCAGACCTCGCGCCTGGGGAGTACCGGGTGTGTCTGGTTCAGCGTGCCGAACTGGTTCGAAAGGCGTCTTCAGAAGCGGTAGGGCTTCCAGGTTGTGCTTCCGGGTATCTTGAACCTGGAGGCACTCTGAGGCTGACGCCTGGGGACTGAAACCCCGGTCCCGAGGTGTGCGGAGCACACCAGCCCTCCGCACACCTCCGGCAAAGACCCGCTGCCGCCGCCCACGGCCGGCGGATCTCCGAGGCAGAACGGTGGCGGCCTTGGGCTCGGCGGCCACCGTTCGAGCAGATTGTCAATGAACACGAGTACAGCTTTATCCCGAAGCCGAGGATCAGCCTCCACGCTCCGGGCCTCTGCAACGTATCTATATACGGAGGTCAGGGCGAGTCTGTCCAAAGCCGGACAACCGGGTTATCGGCGGAGAAAGGAGGTGTCGGATATGCGGCCTCGCGGAGGTGACGTCAGCGTATCCAAGGCGATGTAACGTTCTCTTCCGCAATTCAAGTTCCCTGGCGCGTTGCAGCGTTCTCCACGCCATTGCAAGGTTCTCCGGGCCAAAGTAAGGTTCTCCGGCCCGTTGCAACTTTCGCAGCGTCATTGCAAGGCCCCCTGGGCCATTGTCAACTTCCCTGGCCCAAAACAGGGTTCTCCAGGCCATTGCAAGCTTCTCTGGCGCGATGCAACCTTCTGGGGCGAAACGGAAGGTTCTCTGGCGCAATGTAACCGTCTTTTTCCTAAGAGAAGGTTACAACGCGATAAAGCAGTCTCCCCGGCCTTTCCGCAGGAGGCGACACCTCGCGGAGCCTGCCGATCGGCCGCCGAGTCCAGGGATGCCGTCATCCCAATGCAAGGCCAGGGGGACGCCGTCCGCGTCCCCCTGGCGCTTGAAACCGGCCCCTAGAAGATCTCGCAGGAGCAGGTCACATAGTCCCAGTTGCCGTTGTTCAGGGCGCAGTCCCGGAGCTCGAAATACGAGGGATCGCATTCGGGAGGCGGAGGCGGCGGGTCGAAGGAGTAGGTCGCGCTCTGGTAGGGCAAGTTGCAGGTTATGCCCTGGTAGTTGAAGCCGAACTGGTTGCCGTAGTTCCCCGGAATGGATTCATTGGTCAGCCGGAAGTAGAAACCCTTGCTCTGGCTGTAGTCGGCGATGAGGTTCTCGCCGCCGTAGGCGCCGTTCGCCGGCAGCACGTACCCTGCGACGCCTTCGTAGGTGTAGCCCGAGCCCAGTGTGGCGTAGGCCGAAGCATAGTAGTAATACCAGCGGTTGTTCTGGTGCACCTTCCAGCGGTAAAGCGGAATCAGCCCCTGGCCCGGAGTGGGCGTCCAGCCCGCCGCGGGAGGCTGCACGATGCCGACGCTCAGCGGGAACGGGTAGTAGAGGAAGTTGGCGTTCACGCCTTCCGAGTAGTTGGCCGTAAGAAGAGTCCCCAGGTCGACGTTTGAGACGATGAAGCGCTCGAACGGCACCGGGGAGACGGATTGCGATTGGGCCTGGGCGCCGGAAGCACCCGCGAGAACCGAGAGGATGAGAAAGCAGAGACCGGATACGACTGTCGATGACTTCTTCTTCATGAAGCGACTCCCAAGACGATGAACGTTGCCGGACCGCGGAGCGAGCCGGAGATTCATCGAATACTAGCTATTTCCTGGAATAAAGCAAGGGCCGGGCGGCCCGGAGCCGCGGACTACCGATCGGGAGGAGAGCATGGCAAACCCTGCGCGCGTCGAGTGGAAGTCGGTAGCCGTCTACTATGTCCTGGCCTGCGCCATCTCGTGGCCGTCGTTCTGGTGGCGGGACATGCACAGGGCCAGTTGGGCCGCTTGGCACGTTCCGGGATTCCTGAAAATGGCGCCCATCATGTGGGGGCCGGGAATCGCGGCGCTCGTGGTGCTGTGGCTCTTCCGGCGCAGTCATCCCAAGACGATCACGTTCTTCGGCGGGGCCACGGGCTGGAGCCTGGCGTTCTATCTGGTGCCGTACGCGCTCCTCGCCGCCGCTGGGTTGCCGGGATCGAGCCATCCCGGCAGGGTGGCGGGCTTCTCGGTCGTCCTGGCCGTGATCGGATTCTTCAACATCCTGGGCGAAGAGCTGGGCTGGCGCGGCTTCCTTCAGGATGCTCTGCGGCCTTTGTCCCGCCTGCCGCGCTATGTGCTGATCGGCGCGATGTGGGAGTTCTGGCACTTCACCAATCGCACCCATGAGGGCGACTGGACACACGTCGCTCTCACCCTCGCAGCTTGGTATCCCCTGACCATGGTTCTCTCCGCCGTGATCGGCGAGGCCACGGACATCCGCCGCTCTCTGGTGGTCGCCGTCACCCTGCACGGCTGGGTCGATGCTCTGGGGGAAGCCCCGCTTCTCCTCGAGATCCCGCCTGTGCGGGTGTACATCGCCTTCGGCGTTTCACTGGTCTTCTGGATCTGGATGCTGTGGGTCCGGAGGAAACGCCGGACAGACCGGGAAGGTGTAGGCCTCAACGTCGGAGCCGCCGTCGGCAATCGGACTTGCTAAGATGCGGCCGTTCTCGAAGGGAATGGTCCCTTCCGGGCAGCTCGAAGGAGGTCCCCGATGAAGAAGGTCGCGATCGGACTCGCTCTGCTGTTTGCCCTCTGGAGTCCGGCAGCCCAGGCGTGTGGCTACCTGTGCACGGAGATGTGGGAGAACTGCTGGGGGTGCGTGTATACCGGAGAAGACTCCTCGGGTTGCCGTCCGACGGGCGCCTGCAGTTGCCAGGATGAGATGTGCTGGAGTCCCTCCGCCGCGACCGAAGCCGCCGTCACTCCGGAGGCTTTCGGAATCTTTGCGCCGGCGGCGAAGGCCACCCCTGCTCAGCCGACGGCCGCGATGAACCTTGCGATCCAGTAGCCGGAGAACGGGTCTGGATGCTGTGGTTCCGGAAGACCGCCGAGCCCGGGGAGCCCGGGCTCGGCCTGTGATCCTCTTGCCGGAGCTAGAGGTCCCGCTGATAGAACAGGACCACGTCTAACGTCAGAGCGCCTGTTCCTCCGGTCACGCGAAACTCGACGTTGTTGGTACCGATCGACATCGGAGAGAGAGAAACAGCCCTACGTCTTGATCCGGCCGCGCAGGTCGAGATTGTTGATCAGTCGGTGCAGGTAGTTGGCGTTGAGGCCGAGCAGCTCCGCCGCTTTGGTGAGATTGCCGCCGGCCTGTTCGACGGCGCCGAGGATTGATCGCTTTTTCGCCTCGTTGACCGTGTCGTGGTACGGGGTGACAGGACCCTTGTCCGCAGCGGGCACGGCTTCGAGAATGGTTTCGGGCAGGTCCTCGGGGCGGATGAGATCGTCCTCCCCGAGCACCACGGCGCGCTCCACGGCATTGGAGAGCTCGCGCACGTTGCCGGGCCAGGCATAGCGCTGCAGGCAGGCGCGCGCCTCGGGGGTGAAGCCGGCGACCCTGCGGCCGAGCTGGCGGCCGAAGCGGGCGGCGAAATGGCTGGCGAGGAGCGGGATATCCTCGCGCCGCTCGCGCAAGGGAGGCAAGGTGCAGGAGATCACGTTCAAGCGATAGAAGAGGTCTTCCCGGAAGCCGCCTTCCTGGATCGCTTTTTCGAGGTCGCGGTTGGTGGCCGCGATCACCCGCACGTCGACGCGGATCGGCCGCGTGTTGCCCACGCGTTCGAATTCGCGCTCCTGCAGGACGCGCAGGAGCCTGGCCTGGAGCAGAGGCGGGATCTCGCCCACCTCGTCGAGGAACAGGGTGCCGCTGTCGGCCACTTCGAATTTGCCGGTCTTGCGCTCGGTCGCCCCGGTGAAGGCTCCCTTCTCGTGGCCGAAGAGCTCGCTTTCGAGGAGCGTCGGCGACAGGGTGGCGCAGTTGATCGCCACGAAAGGGCGGTTCGCCCGGCGGCTCTTGCGGTGAAGGGCGCGCGCCGCGACCTCCTTGCCGGTTCCGCTCTCTCCCCGCAGGAGGACGGTCGAATCGGTCGCGGCGACGCGGGTGAGCAGACGCCAGATCTCGCGCATCCGCGGGCTCTCCCCAACCATGTCGACGTCGAGCGAGTCCTCCAGCCGGTGCCTCTCCTCTTCGAGCCATTCCATGTGCCGGGTATTGGCCAGGGCGAGAGAGGCGACGGCGGCCACCGCGGTGAGGAGCTCGAGGTGGGACTCGTCGAAACGGACGCCCGCCTCCTGGGTATCCAGATAAAGAACGCCGAGCGGCCCAGGCGGACCGAGCAGGGGAGCGGCGAGAAGAGATTGAATGCGGGCCGCTTGCAGGCTTTCCGCCTCGGACCAGTCCTGCACCTGAAGGACGTCGTTCGAAAGCACGGCCGTCCGCTCCTGTACGAGGCGCTCGACGAGGGTGCGTGACAAGGGAAAGGTCGCGGTCGAGCCCGAAAGGTCGAGAGCATAGGCGCGGGCGGGCTCGCCAGCGCGGTCGAAGAGAAGGATGGCGGTCCTGCCGGCGGGCATCGTTTCGAGGAGCAGCTCGAGCAGGCGCTGCGCCAGGGGTTCGGTGGCGTGCAGGGCATGGAGCGCATGGCCGATGCGCAGCAGGGCGTGCAGATCCTGGGCGATGCGCGAGGTCGGCGGCAGCGCCGCGTTCAGATGCCCATAGGGTGAGACGTCCACCGGCCGCTGGACGGTGCTCTCGACCGCGAAGGTCCTGTTTTCAAGGAGCAAGTCGGGTTGGTCGGGTTGGCCGGAGACGGGGTCGCCCACCTGAAAGAGGAACAGGGAGTCGCCCACGGCGATCTGATCCCCGGGTTGCAAGCTTCGTTCGCGGATCGGGATGCCGTTGACGAACGTCCCATGGCGGCTGTCGAGGTCGCGCACCCGAAAGGTGTCCCCGTCCGCCTCGATTCGGCAGTGATGCCGGGAGACCGCAAGGTCCCGGAGCTGCACGCTGTTGTCCCGGTCCCGGCCGAGGCTGAGGGCTTCCACTCCGAGCGGAAGGACCGTGCCCGCGAGAGGACCGGAGACGGTGAGGAGTCTGGGCGGCACAGCCTTTTAATGTATTACAACTTCAACCCGCGAACCGGCGATAGAGCTCGACGTACTCCTGTCCCTGCACGTCCCAGGAATAGTCCTTCCCCATGCCGTTGAGCATCAACTGGCCCCAGGAGACGCGGTCCTCGTAGGCGTCGAGCGCGGTGTCGAGCGCCCAGCGCAGGCCCTCGGCGTCGTAGTTCTCGAACACGAAGCCGGTGCCCTGGCGGGTGTGCGGATTCCAGGGCTCGACCGTGTCCGCCAGGCCTCCGGTCTTGCGCACGATCGGCGGCGTGCCGTAGCGCAGGCTGTACATCTGATTGAGGCCGCAGGGCTCGAAGCGCGACGGCATCAGGAAGAGGTCGGCGCCGGCTTCGATCCAGTGTGCGAGCGGGTTGTTGAAACCGCGGTAGAACCAGGCGCGGCCCGCGAAACGCCACTGGAGCCACTGGAAGAAGTCCTCGTATTTCGACTCGCCGCTGCCCAGCGCGATCAATCGGAAGTTGCGCCGGGCCAGCAACGCCGGCAGCGCGTCGAACCCCAATTCGAAACCTTTCTGGGCGGTCAGGCGCGAGACGATGCCGACGATCGGCGTTTCCAGGTCGCCTTCACCGATCCCGGTCTCCTTGAGGAGCGTCCGCTTCATCTCCCGCTTGCCCGCGAGGTCGTCGGCGGAGAAGTGGATCGGCAGGTGCGGGTCCCGCTGCGGGTCCCACTCGCCATAGTCGACGCCGTTCACGATTCCGAACAGCCGGTCCGAGCGCGCCCGCAGCAGCCATTCGAGGCCGAACCCCTGGTTTTCCTGGATCTCCCGCGCATACGTGCGACTCACGGCCGTGATCGCATCGGCATGCATGAGACCGTTCTTGAGGATGTTGAAGGCCCCGCCTGAAGTATCGAGCATCCAGGCGTGCTTGCCGAGGCCGAGATCGTTGATATAGCTGGCTTCCAGGTAGCCCTGGAAGGCCATGTTGTGGATCGTCAGCACGGTGCGCGTGCGATCGAAAAGGCGGTCCCAGTCATACAGCGCCTTGAGATAGACCGGCGCGAGCGCGGTGTGCCAGTCGTGGCAGTGGACGACGTCCGGCCCCCAGCCCATGCGCTGGCAGAATTCAAGGGCCGCCCGCGTGAGCACGCCGAAGCGGAGACCGTCCGTCCAGTCTCCCTGATAGATCCCTTCCTTGGCGAAGAGCTCCGGGCAGGAGACGAAATAGACGTCCACGTCGCTCCCGGGCAGCTTGCAGGTCAGCGCCGAGACGGAGAAGTGCCGGCCGCCCATC
>JACZDC010088302.1_pt1 | contig 30140 bp, 22 predicted proteins | sample 8641791 | NCBI WGS metagenome assembly JACZDC01 (sample SAMN15324613, study PRJNA640507) | soil metagenome | isolation source: intercropping peanut in the second line | place: China: Luxin town, Laibin City, Guangxi Province | collected 2019-07-25 | depth 10cm m
CACTCTCCCCTACAGGGAGAGTCTACGTTTGGCTTCGCGGGATCGTCTACAGATTTCCGCATGTAAAATTGACCAAAAAGTCCAGGATCTGGACTTTCTTGTCCCCGTTTCGACTTGGCGGAGCGAATGGACGGTTGCCTGGGCACTTTTCGGCCAGAATGGCCGGCTCGCAAAGGGATGTGTCCCGCTTTAACGTTGCCGAGAGGACCGCAGAGTTATCCAAGGCGAGCTTCCGCTATCCAAGCGGCATTTGGAGTTATCCACGACGATTCAGGGTTGCTCACCAGGATTTCAGGTTGTTTCCGGTGAAGCCACCTTATCCACGGCAAATTAGCGCTATCCAGCGCGATTCACGGCTGTTTTGGGGTGGATAGAGCTGTGGGCGCCGTGAACGGCCGTAAAACGCCGTGGATAGCCTTGATTCGCGGCGAACAAGACGGTGTTGGGATGGACAAGGTTGTTCTGGCCTGGATAGCGCTAACTTTCGCTGGATAAGGCCGTATTGGCCTGAACAACCTTGAATTGCCGTGGATAACGTTGAGTCGCCTTGGTCTACCCCAACTCGGCCAGCCGGGATTCCAGGGTGCTCTTGAGGCCCTGGAGCTCGCGCTCCTCGGCGCGGGCGCCTTCCACGATCTCCGGCTTGGCGTTGCGCACGAAGGCCTCGTTGGCGAGCCGCTTGCCGACGTTGGCGAGCCGGCGCTCCGCCTCCTCCAGCTCCTTGCGGAGCCGGTCGCGCTCGGCCTCGCGGTTCGCCTCTCCCAGGTCGACCGCCACCTGGAAGGCCGGGTCCACCGCCGTGACCGCTCCCGCAGGCACCGCGCCGTCCCAGGCGAGCGACTCCAGGTTCGCCATCTTGCGGATCACCGGCTCGCAGGCCTTCAGCGTGTCCGCGAATGCCAGGGCGCGGACCGAGGCCGCCACCTGGGCCTTGGGCTCGACGCGCGACTCGGACCGGATGCGCCGGAGCGCCAGGACCAGACGCAGCACCGCGTCGACGCCCTCCACGTCCTCTTTCCAGGCGTCCTTCAGGTCCGCCGCCGGCCATTCGGCGCGGATCAGCATCCCCGGCCGGCCGAGCTGCTGCCAGATCTCCTCGGTCACGAACGGGATGAACGGGTGGAACAGGCGCAGGAAGATGTCGAACACGTGCAGCGCCGCCGCCCGGGTCTCGGGCAGGCCCGCCAGCTCCGGCACCTTGATCGCCTCGAGGTACTCGTCGCAGAACTCGCTCCAGAAGCCGCTGCGGATCTGCTCCGCCGCGTCCCCGAACGACCAGGCGGCCAGACGGCCGTTGACCACGTCCACCACCTGATGGGCGCGCGCCACCATCCAGCGGTTCACCGGGTGGGTGACCGAGGCCGGGTCGACCTCGTCGGCGCCGCCTTCGATCGTCCTTTCCACCAGCTTGGCCGCGTTCCACAGCTTGTTGACCAGGTGCTTGCCGGCCTCCAGGCGCTCGACGCTCAGGCGGAAGTCCGTTCCCGCCGAGTTGCCGATCACCATCGAGATGCGCAGCGGGTCGGCGCCGAGGTCGCGGATCGTGTCCAGCGGATCGATGCTCGTCTCGGGCTTCGACTTGGTCATCTTCTCGCCGTCGCGGTCGAGGATCAGGCCGTGGAGATAGACGTGACGGAACGGCACCTGGCCGGTGGCGTAGGTGGTCATCAGGATCATCCGCGCCACCCAGAAGAAGAGGATGTCGTAGCCCGTCTCCATCACGCTCGTGGGATGGAACTTGAGGAAGTCCGGGCTGCGCTCCAGGAGCTGCGTCAGGCTGATCCCCTGGTCCTTCGCCACCTCCGGATCGACCAGCGTGCTCCAGGTCCAGAGCGCCGAGGAGAACCAGGTGTCGAGCGTGTCCGTGTCCTGATTCCAGCCTTCTCCACCAGGACCCCGATGGCCGACGTAGATCTCCTGCTCGCCGCGGTACCAGACCGGGATGCGGTGGCCCCACCAGATCTGCCGCGAGATGCACCAGTCACGCAGGTTGTCGATCCAGTGGAAGTAGGTCTTCTCCTCGTGCTTCGGCACGAGCTGGATGTCGGCCGATTCGACCGCGTCGCGCAGCACCTGCCGCAGGCTCATCAGCTTGCCCTTCCAGCGCACGGCGGGCTTGTTGACGTCGATGAACCACTGCGCCTTGACCAGCGGCTCGATCGGCTGCTTCGAGCGGTAGCAGATGGACAGCCGCTGCGGGTAGGTCTTCACCTCCGCCAGCAGGCCCGCGGCCTCCAGGTCGGCCACGAAGGCCTCGCGGCACTCCAGCACCGTCATGCCGGCGTAGGGGCCGGCGGCCGGCAGCATGCGGCCGTCCTCGCCGATGATCGGGATGAGCGGCAGGCCGTGGGTCTCGGCGATCTCGAAGTCCACCTGGCTGTGGGCCGGCGTCACGCCGAGCGCGCCGGTGCCGAACTCGGGATCGACCCGCTCGTCGGCCACCACCCGGATGCGGATCGTGGGTCCCTTCGGCCAGGGGATGTCGATGACCTGTCCGATGTATTCCTTCCAGCGCTCGTCGTCGGGATGGACGGCCACCGCCGTATCGCCGAGCTTCGTCTCGGGGCGGCTGGTGCCGACCAGGAACGGGCCGTAGCGCAGGGTGTAGAACTTGGCGTGCGGCTGCTCCTGGTGCTCGATCTCGTCGTCCGAGATCGTGGTCTGGAGCCCGGGGTCCCAGTTCACGATGCGGGCGCCGCGATAGATGAGGCCGTCGCGGAACATCTTTCCGAACACCTCGGCCACGCAGCGGCTGAGCTGGGCGTCCATGGTGTAGCGCTCGCGCTCCCAGTCGCAGCTCGAGCCGATGGCGCGGACCTGGGAACGGATCGTGCCGCGCGACTTCTCCACGTATTCGGCGATGCGCCGCACCAGCTCGTCGCGTCCGAGGGTGCCGCGCGGGTCGGCCATCCCTTCCTTCTGGAGGAGGCGGATGACCACGCTCTCGGTGGCGATGGCGGCGTGGTCGGTGCCCGGCACCCAGAGCGCTTCGTCGCCGGCCATGCGCCGCCAGCGGATCATGAGGTCCTCGACGACCAGCATGATCGCGTGCCCCAGGTGCAGCGTGCCGGTCGCGTTCGGCGGCGGCATGGAGATGGTGAACGGCGGCTTTTCGGAGGAGGGGTCGGCCTTGAAGGCCCCGCTCTCCTCCCACCGCCGGTAGATCTCGGCTTCGCGCTCTTGATGCTCGAAGTGCTTCGTGAAGGCCATGACGCCGCTCGCTCCTCTCGGGAAACCCGGGTGAGCGCGGGATTCTAGCAGGAAGCCGGTCAGGCAGCGTCAGGCGGTTGCTGTGCTGAGCTTCGCCCGCGCCGCGTCGTAGCGGGCCCAGAGCTCCGCTTCCGACGTGATGCACATGTCGAGGTCGCGCAGCAGGCCGTCCCGGATGTCGTAGATCCAGCCATGGACCGAGAGCGCCTGTCCCCGCGCCCAGGCGTCCCGCACGACGTTGGTCTGGCTGACGTTGACCACCTGCTCGATGACGTTGAGCTCGCAGAGCCGGCTGTGCCGGTGCGCCTCGGTCTGCAGGTCGTCGAGGTCCGCCTGGTGCTTCCAGCGCACGTCCTGGACGTGGCGCAGCCAGTTGTCGACCAGCCCCATCTTGTCGTCCCGCAACGCGGCGAGCACGCCGCCGCAGCCGTAGTGGCCGCAGACGATGACGTGGCCGACCTTGAGGACGTCGACCGCGAACTGGATGGTGGAGAGACAGTTAAGGTCGGTGTGGACCACGACGTTGGCCACGTTGCGATGGACGAACATCTCGCCGGGCAGCAGCCCCACGATCTGGTTCGCCGGCACGCGGCTGTCAGAGCAGCCGATCCAGAGGTACTGCGGCGCCTGCTGGCGGGAGAGGCTCTTGAAGAACCCGGGGTCCTGCCGGGTCATCTCCTCAGCCCAGGCGCGGTTCTTGGCGAGCAGGTGTCCGAGGACGCGCATGGATGGGGACGGTATCCCGTTTCGCCGCCCGGGGCAATGGCGGAGGGCTGGTGTGCCCTTGTGATACTTTCCGCCTTTCACACGATCGAGGATCTCCGCCATGTCCGTATCCGAACCCACGTCCAGCACACCCCGGGACTTCATCCGCGAGATGGTCGAGCGCGACGTCGCGGCCGGCAAGCACGGCGGCCGGGTGGTCACCCGGTTCCCTCCGGAGCCGAACGGCTATCTCCATATCGGCCACGCCAAGTCGATCTGCCTCAACTTCGGCCTCGCGCAGCAGTTCGGCGGCGTCTGCAACCTGCGGCTCGACGACACCAACCCCGAGACCGAGGACCAGGAGTACGTCGACGCCATCCAGGAGTACGTCCACTGGCTCGGCTTCGACTGGGGGGGCAACCTCTTCTATGCCTCCGACTACTACGAGCAGCTCTACGACTTCGCCGAGCAGCTCATCCGGATGGGCAAGGCGTACGTCGACAGCCTCAACGAGGAGGAGATTCGCCAGTACCGCGGCACCGTGACCGAGCCCGGCAGGCCGAGCCCGTACCGCGACCGGTCCGTGGAGGAGAACCTCGACCTCTTCCGCCGCATGCGGGCCGGCGAGTTCCCGGATGGCGCCCACGTGCTGCGCGGCAAGATCGACCTGTCCGCCGCCAACATGAAGCTGCGCGACCCGCTCCTCTACCGTATCCGGCACACCAGCCACTACCGGCGCGGCGACACCTGGTGCATCTACCCGATGTACGACTTCGCGCACCCGCTTTCGGATGCGATCGAGGGCATCACGCACTCGCTCTGCACGCTGGAGTTCGAGAACAACCGGGACATCTACGACTGGCTCGTCGACACCCTCCCCTTCCCGGACCCGCCGCGGCAGACCGAGTTCGCGCGTCTCAACCTGACCTACACGATCATGAGCAAGCGCAAGCTCCTGGAGCTGGTGGAGCGCAAGCTCGTCTCGGGCTGGGACGATCCGCGCATGCCCACCCTCGCCGGCATGCGCCGGCGCGGCTTCACCCCGGAGGCGATCCGCGACCTCTGCGAGCGCGTCGGGGTGGCCCGCGCGAACAGCACGGTCGACGTGACACTCCTAGAGCACTGCCAGCGCGAGGATTTGAACCCCAAGGTGCCGCGCGTGATGTGTGTGCTGCGGCCGCTCAAGGTCGTGATCGAGAACTATCCGGAGGGTCAGGTCGAGGAGCTGGACGCGCCGTTCTACCCGCACGACGTGCCCAAGGAAGGCAGTCGCAAGGTGCCCTTCTCGCGGGTGATCTACATCGAGCAGGACGACTTTGCCGAGGATCCGCCGAAGGGATTCCACCGTCTGTCTCTCGGCCGCGAGGTGCGACTGCGCTATGCCTATCTGGTGCGCTGCGAGAGCGTGGTCAAGGACGCGAACGGCGAGATCGTGGAGGTCCGCTGCACCTACGATCCCGAGACCCGCGGCGGCTCGGCGCCGGACGGCCGCAAGGTGCCCGGCACGTTGCACTGGGTCTCCGCCGAGCACTCGGTACCGGTCGAGGTGCGGCTCTACGACCGCCTGTTCCGGGTCGAACGTCCGGACCTGGAGGAAGGCAGCTTCGAGACCTATCTGAACCCGAATTCGCTGGAGATCCTCACCGGCAGCCGCCTGGAGCCCGCGGCGGCCGACCCGGCGCTCGGGGAGCGGATGCAGTTCGAGCGCCAGGGCTACTTCTTCCACGACCCGATCGATTCAAAACCGGGCCATCTCGCCTTCAACCGCATCGTGCCGCTCCGCGACTCCTGGGCCGCCGAGGTCAAGAAGCAGGCGCCCGCTCCGGCCGCTCCGCCGAAGACGGCGGAGCCGAAGAAGGCCAAGGAGAAGGAAGAGTCCAAGGCCCCGGCTCCGCTCACTCCCGAGGAGCAGGAGCTGCTGGAGCAGGCCCGGCCGCAGCTCCTGCCGATCGTTCAGAGCGTCATCGCCGCCCAGCCCAAGGAAGTCGAGCGCTATCGCGCCGGCCAGACCGGCGTCCTCGGCTTCCTCGTGGCGCAGGTCATGAAGCAGGGAGCGCAGGCCGGAGCGAAGCCGAACCCCAAGCTGGTCAACGTGCTGCTGGCGGAGGCGTTGGAGAGCTGATCAGAACGCTTTCCTGCTCGTCCATGGCGAGAGGTGGGGCTCCGATGCTGGAGCCCCACCCTGCATGCAGCACTTCAGGGAGAAGTCGACTTCGCTGGCTGACCGGCGCCGGCCTTGCCGTACCGACGCTGCATCACCAACCGGGCCCAATCCATCACATACCGCTCGATCCGGCTGCGGACCTCCTCCACCTCCGGAACCGTGCCACCCCAATGGCCGCGGAACGAAGCGGGACGATCGAGCCAGACGGCCACGTAGCCTCCCTGATCACGGAAGCCGCGCTCGACGATACGAACGTCCCGGTGCCCTTTGCCGAATGCGACGACCCGCCAGTTCGAAACGGCGTCGAGCCGCAGCACCTCCGGCAGGATCCGCTTGGTCTTGACCTTCACCTTGCCGCCGACTCTCAAGGAGATTCCGGAGACCTCACCCGGGGAGATGTCGAAGCTCTCCGTCGGCTTCCCGTCTGCCTTGAGCACCAGGGGTGAGCCGAGAAGCCGGCTGTAGTCTCCGTCCTCGCTGGCGAAAGTGAAGAGAGAGCCTCCAGCCTCCATGTATCGGGCGAGGATCGCGGAAATCTCGGGCATCTCCCGGACCCGGGCGAGATCCTCATCGTCCAGGACGAGTAGATCGAGCTCCTGTAGACGGCTGGCAAACAAAGAGCGCAGGGCTTCCACGTCGAGCAGCAATGACTTCAGATCCAGGGGAGCCGTTGGCGAAGCCTCCGGTGGCGGAGCTTGGCCGGTCGCTGTGGCAGCCGGACTCTCGGGCTTGGGAAGCTCCGCCTGTGGAGGAGGAGACAACGCCGAGGCGACTGACGAAAGGAGTAGCGTTCCGGCCTGCTTTTCCTTGCCGGCCTCCTGACCAGCCGGAGGCATGGCCGCCGCGGTCTGCAGAAGCACTTGCCTTCTAAGGCCTGCCAACATGTTCAGCCACAGGCTGCGCCCGCTCTCGTCCTCTCCTTTCCGACCTTGATAGAGCAGCAGGTCGAGGATCACGGTGAGTTGCTGATCGACATAGAGATCATTGGCGGTCGGATCCGGCGGCACGCTGAGGGCCTCAAGCCGCCCGCCAAGAGCCAATCGAGTCTTGACCCGCTGCCGGGGAATTTCTGGCACTTCCACTTCCGCGGAGGCGTCGTTCGCCGGAACGAGCTTGAGAATCGGACCCTTTTCCTCATCCCGCGTATCGAAGTAGGGCACCTGGGTGTGCTTCGCCTTCAGCTCCACGTCACGGCTCCACCCCGCCAGACCATTGATGTCGGTCGTGACCCGGTAGACATCCACAGGGAGACTCTCCTGCGACTTGGAGTCGAAATCGAGGGAGAAATTGACCCGGTGACCGGTCGCAAGACCGACAAGGCTGACCTTGTTCGCCGGACGTGCTCCCGTGGTGCTCAGCAGGATCGAACCGGTCTCCCGCACCAGGGTGCTTCGCACCAACTTTGCCTTGTCTTGGTCGCGCACGGTCACGATGGCGGTGTGCGGCTGGTAACCGGGTTCCCAGACCGTCATCTGATAGTCGCCTGCCGGCAGCGTCTCACCCTGGTAGTCCTCGATGAAAAGACTACCTCCCTTGAAGGCGTCGAAGTCGAACTCCTGTCCGGCTGTGACGACAGTCCGGCCGTAGTCGGAGCGATTCGGAGTCTCCTCCTTGAACAGGTCGCAGTCCTCGTCATCTCCATACTCGCCAGGAGGCTTGAGGTCGTTGATCTCCAGGTGCTCCGGTATCTCCTCCTCTTTCTTCTTTTTCTTGTCTCCCTTGTCTTGCTTGCTTTCCTTGTCGTCGTCCGGTATCTCCGCTTCGTCCTCGGTTTTTTCAACCAGCTCCCGGGAGATCAAGACGACCCTTTCAGGACGATGGTCGTAGTCTTTATCCAGATACTGGCGCTTCACGCGCGGATCGATGGAGCCGCCGAGCTTTCGGAATTTGAATCCCAGTTTGTCGATGGCAAGCGTCTCGACGGAGAGAGGATCGACGTGCACCACGAATCTCCTGAGCTCGGCAGGCGTCCTCTCGAGCGGCAGTGATGTCGTGCGGTCATAAATCCTAACGGTCCCATCGTCGCGGGCCTCCCACTGGGAGCTCTCCAGACGTTGGCCTTCGTACCCCGGCCTTTCCAGGCGCATGGAGTACCAACCGCTGAGCAGATTCTCGATCGTGTAGGTGGTAGGATCTGTCGTCCACGGCTCGACCGTATCCCTTTTCGGCTCGCTGCGGATGGTGGCGCCGCGCTCGACCGGCGGCTTCTCTTCATCCAAGGCCGTATCGAGCAGGATTGGAGTGAGAAAAACGGTCACCTGCTCAGGCTCGGAGAGCGTGACCTTGAGCTTCCCGAAGTAGGGACGCAGATACTCCTGCTCCAGAGCGACTCCCAGGCGCTCGACGATGGCTCGCAGGCACGACACCGGCCCGTCACGCTGAGCCGCGGCGATGATCCGGCCGTCGGATCGGGAAAGAAGCTTTGCGTCGATCTCGATGCGCTGCCCCTGGCGCATGCCTCCTTCGCTCCCCTCCCCGGCCTGAGCCTCAGCCTGGGCCATCTGGTCGAGGAGAGTCACGCTGCCGATGACAATTACGTCGATCTTTTCGAGAAGCTCCCGCGCGGACGGGTCTTCCGGGGCGAGGTTGGTCAAGCCATGCTGGTTGCGCCGCCACTCGGCGATCACATCGCCGAGCTTCTGGCGTTCGACGACGACCAGTTGGCTCTTCCGCTTCAGATAGGTGACCAGCATCGCCTGGACCGACGAGCCATACTTTCGATCCTTGGCCTCGGAGTTCGTGTCCTCGAACTCGAGGACGGCTACACGCGGCTTTCTCTGGGCCGTGTAGCGCCCAGTAACCGAAAAGCTGGTGACCGGCTCTTCCTCCGCCACCCCGGGTGTCGGAGTGGGTAGGGGGGCAGGGGCCTGCTGAGCCAGGCCGGCCCGCGCTGCAGACGCGAGCAGCAGGGCGGCGGCCCATCGGCGGGTCGTTCCCGGACCTCTCATCTGGAACCCTCCTTTTGAACGTAAGGTTGAATCTGACTCAGGACGCGCGCAGCCATCTCGGCGGCGGCGAGGTCGCACGCATACGAGGAGTTGGTGCCCGCGCCGTTCCTTTCGAAAGGCCCTGGATCGAACGTTCCACCGGGGCCGGCAAGGGTGACCGAAGCTTCGAGGCGACAGGACTGCATGTTTTCGCCCAGTTCCGTGAACGGCGTGAGTTGCGGCGCCTTCGCGTCGAGCCGAAGCGTCCAGCCGGAAAAATCGACCCGCTTTGGCAGGCGACGCATCGCCGTCACGAAGGAGCTCGGGAACGATCGCGCGCCCGAGATCTCCACCCGAAGCCCGCCACCTCCTTCGTCCACCCGTACGGACACGCCGGTTCGGGAGGTCCGCGGAGCGGAGCGCGAGGGAGTTTCCGCAAGCATTTCCTGAGGCGTCTCTTTCTTCGCGGGGATGGTATCGGCGGGTTGCGGCGTAGGCTCGCCGATGGCTTGGGACGGGGCCTGGAGTCGCTGTTCGACCGCCGGAGACTTCCAACGATCCCAGAAGAGCGGAACCGAGCCGAGCGCGGCCAACGTGAGGAGCACCCCGACAGACCTCAGCAAATTGGCGGCGCGAGGCTTGGACTGTGTACGGGAGAACATCTCGCCGGATGGCGTGCGCAGGAACAGAACCGGGATCGACCAGTCGCCACGATCTGGACGTAGCGAATGGATGGCCTGCCGCCCTTCGGTGACCGCCTCGTCCAACGGCACTCCCCGCGCGATCTGCCGATAGAAGGCTGCGCTGAACGCGATGGCGTGCTGGTCGACGATCGTGGATTGCATCGCAATAACTGCCGGCACTCCGCCGAGCAGGAGTGCCGCCGCAACGCCGGCGAACGGGTTGTGCTCGGGACTTGCGCTGGTCAACGCAGTCTCGCAGGCGTTCAGTACGACGAGCCGGAATGAGCTCACATCCTTGGTCTTGATAGCGAGTTGGCGACCGGTCACGAGCTCTCGCCTGCCATCGGAACCACGCAGAAGGAGCCCTCCTTCGCCGCTGGCGGGATCGAAGGCCCCGTGTCCCATGTAGTGGAGGACGTGAAACGGCCGGCTGTCGAGGGCTTCCCGCAACGCGCGCGCATCCGGGTTTTCCAGCGTTTCGAGAACGGCCCCTCCGATCCGGATCAAGACCTCCCGGAGTTGCCTCAGTTCCTCACCCAGATCCAGCGGAGAGCCCGGGTCCTGGGAGACGACAGCGAGAATGCGCAGCGGAGGTTCGAAGGGAGCCTTAGGGACAGGGCGGGCGATGTCGAGCGCGCGCACGACTGGGGTCCGGCGGCTTAGGGCCAGGAAATCATCGGTCTCCTCCCGATAAAGAAGCTCCCAGGGTTGCAGGTGCAGGGGCCCCAGCCCCTCTCCTCGTGGATTGATCCGCAATCGGATCCGCAGTCCGCGCTGGGGGCCGGCGAGACTCAGGCTCTGCAGGAAAAGGTCGCCGATCGGTCCTGTGAAAAGCGATCGGAAAAGCCGCCCTCCGATCTCCGTGGATGAAATGTCGCCGCCGGTACGGACCTGAAGGTCCCGTTCCTGTCCACGCCCTGGCTCGGGAAGCCGCAGGACCATCTCGCCCTGCCCCGCAGGAGACTGCAGGACCCGGACAAGATAACCGCCGCTTACAGGGGGGCCGAGCTGAAGCTCAAACTCGTCGTAATCCATGCTCCCCTGGACAGACACCACCCAGGGAAACAGGGGTTAGTCCTTCTCGATCAGCTCCACCGTCCCCGCCGCGCCATCCATCGTCACAGTCTGGCCCGTCTGCAACGTGGACGTGAGCCCCAGGATCCCGACGATCGTCGGGATCCCCATCTCCCGGGCCACGATGGCGGAATGGGAGAGGATGCTGCCACGCTCGATGAGCAGGCCGGAGACCGAGGGATAGAGCGGCACCCAGCCGGGATCGGTGCGCTCGGCGACCAGGATCTCGCCTTCAAGACGGGCGTCCTCGGACGGGGTGCGGATCACCTTGACCGGCTTCGTCACCACTCCGGGCGAGCAGCCGATGCCCCTGAGGACGCCATCCTCCGAGACCGCGGCCGCTTGCGGACGGCCCTGGAAGCGGTTGCGGTGGTACGGCAGACCCCAGGTCTCGAAACGATCGGCCGGCATGCGGTCGGTCTCGCGACGGTAGGTGTCGAACTCCTCGCGGCGCAGCGCGGCCAGGGACCGGAGGTTCGTGGTCACGGCACGGCCTCTCGTGTAGTCCCAGACCTCGTCGAGCGTCAGGTAGAAGAGATCGTCAGCCCGGTCGAGGATGCCCTCGGACTCGAAGCGCTCGCCGATCGCGTGGAGCATCTCGCGGAGCAGGCCGTAGATGCGGGTTCGCGCGAAGCGCAGGTTTTCCCGGTTCTTCACGCCGAGGCGGGCGTTGTTGAGGACCCGGCGGAAGATCGCCAGCTTGATCGCGCCTTTCTTTCGCACGGCCTCGAAGGCCCGGGCCTCAGCATCTCTGCGGATGCGCTGCTCGCGCTCTCCGATCGCGGCGAGGTCGAGCGCCGCGGGGTCACCGGTCAGATAGTTGCGGAGGATCTGGTAGACGAAAGCCGGTCGGTCTTTGACGGACGGTTCCTCCAGCTTGAGCTCGTTGACGCCGCGGAAGCCATAGAGATCCAGGTAGCGTTGGATCTCCGCGCCGAAATCCGGGAAACGCGCCGGGGCTTCGCGGACCAGATCCTCGGGCGTGCGCTCCAGGAGGAGTTGCCGCAGGTCCGGTCGTTCACGGGCCTGCGCGGCGAGGCGCAGGAGCATGCGCGTGGGCTCGGTGCTCTCGATGCCTCCCTCCCCCACGATCAGATCGTTCTGGAGCGAGCCCGCCTCGTCGCCGCACCAACTCGCGCAGAGCTTCTTGAGCGTGCCGTAGAAGACCATCACGAAGAAATCGTTGATGATCGGCGCCTTCCACTGCCAGAGGAGCTTCTCCTCCATCTCGCGGTAGAGTGCCGCCAGCTCGTGCGGAGCCATCGATCGGAAATCGAGCGCCGACCAGCGGTCATAATGCTCGCGGAAGTGCGCCTGAAAATCGCCGACGATCCGGCGGATGCGGAAGAAGTTGAGCGTCGATCGGCCCACCAGCCGCAGCAGGGCCGGCAGCTCGCGGGTGTAGCGCTCGACCCCGGTCACCGGTTTCGGCTCTTCCTCTTCCTTGAGGCCTTCGCGCACGCCCATCATGGATTCCATGAAGGTCTTGTTGTAGTTGAAGCCCGGGAAGAGGCGGACCAGCCGGTACCAGTTGAAAAGGTTGTAATAGACCTGCCCGCGGAACAGGCCGAGCATGTTGTCGAACACGTCCCGGTTGGCGCGCACGGTCGCCGCGTCGATGCCCATGACCTCGGCGAAGCAGTTGTAGACGATCGCGTACGCCTTGCGGATGAAGCTGAAGGTCATCGGCGAGGTGACGCCCGAGTAGCTCTCGATGATGTTCGAGTTGTCCCACAGCAGGAGGTTGCCGGCCGCCGGCCCCACCTCCTCCACCGTGGTCACCGGCCGCGCCTGGAGGACGAAGATCTTTCCGGTCCCATCCACGGCCAGCTCGATATCCTGCGGCCGGCCGTAGTGGCGTTCGATCGCGAGGCCCAGCCGCGTCAGCTCCAGGGCCTGTTCGCGCGTCAGGCTCGGCTTGTCGCGCAGGTCCGGCGGCACCTCGACGCGGACCAGCCCGCCTCCCGCGGCTTCGTCGAGGACGAGCTGCTCCGTCTTCGTTGCGATCGTCTCGCTGACGGCGAGCGTCTCCTTGTCCATGGTGAAGGTGTCGGCGTCGAAACCGGCGCTGACCAGCCCCTCTCCGGCGCCCCAGAGCGTGCTGATCACGACCTCGTAGACGTTGCCGTCGTTCGGGTTCGCGGTGAACATCACGCCGGCGGAGCGGGCATCGACCATCTGCTGGACGATCACCGCCATGGAGATGCGATCCTCCGGAATCCCCTTGGCGCGGCGATAGGCCAGGGCGCGCTCGTTGCGCGCCGAGGCCCAGACGCGGCGGATGGCGTCGAACAGGCGGTCCCAACCCTTTATATAAAGGAAGCTGTCATGGAGCCCGGCAAACGACTCGCCCGCGGCGTCCTCGCCGACGGCCGAGGAGCGGACGGCGACGAACGCCCCATCTGGAATGCGGAGAGCATGGGCGTCGCGGATCGCCTGTTCGAGCCCGGGAGTGATCTCGCCTTCCTGAAAGGCGTCAGTGGTGATCGCGTACCACGGCGGCACGGGCAGGCCCAAGGCTTCGAGTCGCGCGAGGTTGGCGCCCTTGCCGCCGAGGAGAGACGGCTCTCCGGGTCCGGCGACGACGAGGGTCATGCTGAGATCCCGAGCTTTCTTGCGATCTCGATCGCGAGGATCAGATCGAAGGCGATGATGTACATGCCGGCGTAGGTCTCCATCCTTTTGGCGGTCTTGCGGCTGGTGTGGAAGCGGTACTGGTAGAAGCCGACCAGGGAGACGAGGAAGAGCGCCACCAGGGCGGCGTAGAACCAGGTCGACAGGCCCAGGTGCCAGCCGACCAGCGAGACCAGCGCCGTGTCGATCACCCGGATCAGCAGCACGACGTACGCCGCGCCATAGGTGCCGAAGACGCGCGTGTAGGTGTCCACGCCCTCGATCTCGTCCTCGGGCGCGCGGATCTTGCGCGAGACCTCCCAGTTGAAGGTCACGAAGAAGCCGACCCAGGCATACATCCAGTACCAGGGCGGCGCCGTCCACGGCCACCGGCCGGTCGCGAAGCTGAAGACCAGGAGCGACAGGAGCGGCATGACCAGCATGTGGCTCGTGGTGTAGACCAGGAAGTGGTCCTTGAGCCAGTCCCGGATGAAGAACTCCTCGAGCATCAGGAGCGAGAAGACAAAAGCCATCGACCACGCCGCCAGAGCCGCCGGTCCCCGCCACGCGCAGAGCGCGATCTGCAAGGCGATGGCGATGGCTCCGAGGACCTTGAGGTCGCACAGGGTGATGGCGCCGCTCTGAAGAACCCGGTGCGGATAGTGGACGCAGTCCTCCGCGTAGTCCTTGTGCTCGTCGAACACCCGCAGGTGGAAGAAGAAGCAGAACAGCGTCAGCCCGCCGAGCAGCGACGACAGGTCGTAGTGCATGGACCGGCCCGGCTCGGTGAGCGTGCGGGCCAGGAACTGGCTCGACGAGTAGTAGGCGAAGATCAGCACGCCATGGCCGAGCACCGGGAACCGTTCGGCCAGATAGGCCGCGAGGCGGCGGAAAAACGGCGCGTCGCGGGAGATGGCCGGTGTCATGGAGCGGAATCCTGCCTCAACTCGGCCGGCCGCGTCGAGCGCGCACGGGTTCTCGTGCGCTGAGATCGAGCTCTCACGCGCCGCGCTCGAGGTCTCAGCCGGCGAGCTCATGTTCTCATGGGCTGAGCCCGGGGTTGCGGCCGGTGGTCCCGCGTTCCCGCGCTCTGCGCTCGTGGTCTCATGCGACGGGAACGTGTTCTTACCGGCCGCGCACAGGATCTCGGCTGCCGGGACCACGTGCGCAGAGCGCGGGAACGTGAGGCCAACGCGTGAGAACCCGTGCGCGCCTGCCGAAAAACCCCGTCGAGCCACCCACCGGTCGCCTACGAGGTCATCACCTCCCGAGCGGCTGGTATTCGCGAACGGCACGCAACTGGTCGGCTGCCAGGCTCAGAGCCTCCTTGGCTTCCCCGAGCAGCGCCTTCATGCCGAAGAATTCGTGCGTGACGCCGGAGAAACGCCGCGCCTTGACGGGAACCCCCGCCTCGCGCAGCCGGTCGGCATAGGCCTCTCCCTCACTGCACAGCGGATCGATCTCGGCCGTGATCACCGTCGCTGGCGGCAGGCCGCTCAGATCCTGGGCCCGCAGCGGCGAGGCGTAGGGATTCTGCCCCTGGGCCTCACTCGGCAGGTAGTGCTTCCAGAACCAGCGCATCATGTCCCGGTTCAGTGGCTTGGCATCCGCGTGCATATGGTAGGAGGGAGTATCGAAGGCGAAACTCGTCACCGGGTAGACGAGGAGCTGGTGAACCGGAAGGGGCTCACGACGGTCACGAGCCATCAGCGAGACGACGGCCGCCAGGTTGCCGCCCGCGCTCTCGCCGCCGACCGCCACCTGCTGCGGATCGCCGCCCAGACTGCCGGCGTGGCTCAGCACCCAGCGCCAGGCGGTGCTCCAGCGTCAGCGTCTCCAGGGGCGGCGCTCCAAACGCGGCGTACTGATCGAAAACTTCCTGCATGTTGCTGTTGGGCTTCATCCTTGTAACTCCTTCTTGATGTATGGACCGGATGAGGGATGTGCGGCACTTCGGGGCACCTCGGCTCCCAAAGCCCGCAGCACGCGGAGACGCTCTGTCGCCTTGGACGTGGCGAGCCGGAGCACCCAGGCAAAGGGGCTCGTGCCGTTCGGAAAGAACGAGTCAGCCTCGTCCCACACCGTACGGAAGACATCCTCCAGCACTGATTCCGCTTCGGACCTGACGAGCAGCCGACAGAGAACGCCGAGGACGGCAGGGCCGCGTTCCTCGAACAGCTCGTTGAAGGCGGACGGGTCCCGTTTCGCGATTTTGCCCAGTAGGAGGAGATCTCTGTGCAGATGAGGGTCGCTGTTCAACTTCATTCCAACTTCCAGAAGGCCAATATTTCTGCAATTCCTGTACCACAACTGGAATGTTGGACAAGTCAGGCGGGTCAGGCAGAGCTCAGCCGCTCCCGCAGCTTCCCGTAGTCGATCTTGCTGTTGTGCCGGGGATCGACCGGCAGCGGTTCGGCCGTGAGGCGGATCTCGTCCACGGTCTGGCCGGCCGCCTCGAGGCGCGCTCGGACATCCCTCTCCAGATCCTCGCCGGCTTCGGTTTCCAGGACGAGGACCACGCGCTGGCCTAGATCCGGATCGGGCAGGCCGACGGCCGCGGCGCGGCGGATGCGGGGGTCTTCCTGACGCGCGGCCTGCTCCACGAGCTGAGGATGGACCAGTTCTCCCTTTCTATGAATGGTCGAGTGGACCCGGCCCGCGATCCAGAAGCGGCCCAGGCCGTCGAAGTAGCCGGTGTCTCCCATGCGGTGCCAGATGCTCCCGGCCGGCCCCTTGATCTTGTTTTCCCGGACAGCGCTCGGGTTCCGGTAGTAGTCGCGGCAGACGTGCTCGCCGGTGACGACCAGCTCGCCAATCTCTCCGGGCGGCAGCTCCCAGTCCCGCCAGTCCTTCACCTCGATCGGGCCAGGGTGGATGCGGATGACCTTGGTCCGCACCCGGTCCACCGGCCGGCCGGCGCAGTAGCCTGGGCTGGCCGGGCGGACGTCGCTCTTCGCCTCCAACCGTTCGTCCGCGGTGAGGTGGGCCACGGGCTCGGCTTCGGTGGAGCCGTAGGCGACGAGGATCTCGGTCCTGGGAAAGGCCTTTCTCCAGGCGGCGAGTTGAGGATCGGAGACCGGCGCGCCGCCGGTCAGGATGCGCCGGAGGCCTGGATCTTTACCTGCAGCGGCCAAGCGGTCGAAGAACGGCGGCGAGGCCGTGCAGGTGGTGACCTTGTGGGCGCGCATCTGGCCGAGGACGGCCGCGGCGTCCACCCGGTCGACGCGGCGGAAGTCCATGGCCGGCACCACCGAAGGGACGCCGACTGCGAGGTTGTTCAGCGCGAAGACCGGAAACATGGGCATGTCCACGTCGCCCTCTTGCGCCGGGAACTCCGCAGCCAAGGCGCGGTGCTGGGCCAGGAGAAAGCCGTGGGTGCGATTCGCGCCTTTGGGCTCGCCGCTGGAGCCGCTGGTGAAGGTGATCAGGGCCGGGTCGTCCAGTTGGACCGGATGAACCACGCCGTCGCCCGGCGGCTCCTCGATCTCAGCCAGGGTGCGACGCGCCGGGAGCGGCCCGAGACGGCGGCCCGTAGTCACAGTGACCGGGATCGCGCGGAGTCGGCCCGAAAACAGCCGCAGTACGTGGCTCCGCGGGACTCCCAGGTAGCCGCGCGGCTCGGCGAACGCCGAGAAGGCCGCGATCTGCTTCCAGCCGATCCAGGGATCCACGAAGACCGCTACGGCTCCGAGGTCCAGCAGCGCCAGCATGCCGACGTAGAGGTCGATCGACATCGGGATCATCACGATCGCGCGGTCGCCCGGCCGGAGCCCCTGGCTGCGCAGGCCGGCCGAGGCGCGGTCGGTGCGCTCGCGCAGGCCGGAAAACGTGATCGATTCGCCGGCCATCACCAGCGCCGGACGGTCCGGCCAGCGCCGGGCGTGGTCCGAGAGGATGGACAGGATGTTCATGCGCTCAGCCTGTAGAGGCCCAGCCTATAGAGACAGTACCGCCGCATCACCCGCCCGGTGCCGCCGTCCATCTCGCCGGACGGGTTGCCTTCCCGGTACAGGCAGTGATTCGCCACGCGAAAGCCTTTCTCCAGGCACACCCGGTGACCCTGCCCCATCAGGGCCGCGCCGAGGCCGGCCTTGCGATGCTCGGGCATCACGCCGATGGTCTTGAAATTCACCGCCTCCACCTCGCCCCTGTGCAGCAGGAAGCGGACCAGCGCCAGCGGGTCTCTCCGGCCGCGCATCGCGGCCACGGCGCGGAAGCGGTCCGGAAAGGCAAAGAGGAAGCCGGCGTCCTCTCCAGCCGGCGACTCGGCGATCAGCACCAGATCCGGATCGATCAGGTTCCGCGCTCCGGCGTAGAGCGCCAGGAACTCCCCTTCCGGGATGTCCGTGTAGAGGAAGTTGCGAGCGAAGATCGTGCGCGACATCGCGTAGATCCGCCGCAGCTCGTCCCGGAATCGCCGCGGCTCGATGCGGCGCAGGCGGTAGCCCGCGTCGAGCGCGGCCTGGCGCTTCGGCTCCAGGTGGTCCGCGACCGACTCGGACTCGACGCGCTTGGAGGCGTAGGTCTCCAGGACCTGGAAGCCGTACGACTCCCACAGGTCCGGGTAGTAGCGCGGGTTGTACGGCTCCAGCAGGAACGGCGGATCGTCCCAGGGTCCGACGCTCAGCCGGTGCTTGTGCCAGGTGTCGCCGTCCATGGGTCCGAGGATCTCGCCGGCTCCGGTCTCCCGGAGCCAGCGGACCGCCTCGTCGAACATTCCTTTCACCTCGGCTCCGGGCAGGGCCTCGAAGAAACCGAGCATGCCGTAGGGTCGACCGTTGGCGTCGCGGAGCGTCGGCGAACGGCGGGCCACGATCCGGGCTCCGTTCGTGACCCAGGCGCGTTGCAGGCCGGCGAAGTCGGGACGGAAGAGGCTCGCGAGGACGTCCTTGCGGGTCGGAGCGTTGTAGTTGGGGTCGCCCCGATACACCTCGGCCGGCAGGCCGAGGAAGGCGTCCAGGCCGGGGCCGGAAGCGGCGTCGGTCAGGGTCACATCAGGGTCGCGCCGGGGCGGCGGCTGAAAAACGGCTTGAACGCGAGGAGCCAGAGGCCCGAGTAGTCGCGCATCAGGCGCATGCGCAGGACCTCGATCTGCCGCGACTCGGCCGCGTCGCCAGCCAGCACGGCGCGGCCGAGGATGTGGCTGAAGCGCCAGAGGTACTCGTCCGCGGTGCGGGCGGTGACGCGGGCGCGGGCGTAGATGGGCGAATCGCCGGTGATCGAGGTCTCGTCCATGATGCCGGTGATCTCCTGCGCCTCCTCGTTGACCCGCATGCGCAGCGCCGCGGCCTCCAGGAGGAACTGCTCGAGCTCGCGGTCGTGCTCTCGGCGGCCGTAGAGCCGGCGGAAGGCGAGCACCTCGCGCGGCTCCAGGCGCAGCGGGAAGATCTCGGGCAGGAGGACCACGCGCTCCGGCTGCAGCTCCTGGCTGGTGTCGTGGAGGGACTTGATCAGCCGGCGGAACGGATCGCCCAGGACCGTCTCCCGGTCTCCCAGCTCGGCCTTGGTGGCGGCGGCGGAGGTGGTCAGCACGTACTCGCCGGTCTCCATGTCGGAAGCGCTGTTGCGCACGGAGCCGCTGCTCTTCGGCTCGGGCTCGGGCCGGATGGCGGTCAGCCGCGGCAGGATGTCGCGCACGCGCTGGCGGATGAGCGCGATGTCCTCCAGCTTGAACTCCTCGCGCTGGAGCTGGCGCTCGAAGCGCTCGATCTCCTCGCGGAACTCCCCCAGCTCCTGGTCGAGCTCGCGGTCGATCGGCACCTCGCGCTCCAGCTCGAAGACGCGCTGGTACTCGGCGACGATGCGCTGCTCCTCCTGGCGGTAGAGCTTGTTGATCCGGTTCTTGAGCGCCAGGTTCGTGTCCTGGATGGAGAGCAGCAGGTCCGGGTGGAAGTAGAGGCTGCCCAGGCCGTGCTTGATGTCGCGGAAGCGGCGGATCAAGACCGCCTCGTTGAGCCGGTCGAGCGTGTCGATGCGGCCGACCTCGGCGCGGATCGCCTCGATCTCGGCCTTGCGCTCGCGCAGGGTCGGCTCGCCGGGGAACGGCGCGTCGAGCAGCGCCCAGAGGCCCTGGAAGATCTCGGACAGGCGCCGGTACTCGCCGAGGCGCGGATCGCCGCCGCGGTCGTCCTCCTCCTCGCTCAGCCGGGCCATGAGGAAGTCGACCTTGTCGAGACGGTCGGGGTCCCAGGCCTCGCGCCGCTGGACGTAGAGGTAGAACTTGACGAGCTGGGTCAGGATCTTCTCGTCGTACGAGCGCACGCGGCGGAAGAACTGGCGCAACAAGTCGGGAGTGACTCTGCTATCCTCCGCCTCGAGTGCTTCCAGGAGGTCCGAGAGGCGGTGGTCGATGGCCTCGAGCCGCGTCCGCATCCGGTCTCCCTCGGAGGCGTTCAAGCTCTGCGAGATCTCCTTCAGCCCGGTGTACAGGTCCTGGAAGTCGGTGGAGTACGGGTCCTCCATCCGCTGGAGGAGACTCTTGTTCAGACTCTGGAGGAACTGGTGGAACGTCCACCCCGCCCGAAACCGGTGAGAGATGTCGGAGTAGCGGCGGTGGAGGGTGCTGAGCTCCTGGACGGTCGCCATATTTGAGGTCATTCCATTCGAAGACGATTTTGAGGATATTACGCCATGGCGATGGGAAAGGAAAACATTCGCGTCCTGATCCCGCAGGAGGAGTTGGAACGGCGGGTCGCGGAGCTGGCCGCGGAGATCAACCGCGACTACGCTGGCAGTGACAATCTGCTCTGCATCGGCGTGCTCAAGGGCTCGGTCTTCTTCATGGTGGACCTGCTGAAGCACGTCACGGTCCCGGTCAAGATCGACTTCTTCCAGACCGCGAGCTACGGCAGCAGCACCACGGCCGACGAGGTGCGCATTCGCAAGGACGTGGACCTGGCGCTGCGCGGCAAGGACGTGCTGCTGATCGAGGACATCGTGGACACCGGGCACACGCTGCGTACGGTGCTGGCGCTGCTGAAGTTCCGGGGCGCCCGCAGCGTGCGGCTCTGCGCGCTGCTCGACAAGGCGGAGCGCCGCGAGGTCGAGGTGCCGATCGACTACAAGGGCTTCGAAATCGAAAACCTGTTCGTGGTGGGCTACGGTCTCGACTTCGACGAGCGCTACCGCAATCTCCCCTACATCGCCGTGGTGGAGAGTTGAACCTACCGAGGAGACAAGCGATGAAATTCACGCATACCGACAGCGCTCCCAAGGCCATCGGCCCCTATTCGCAGGCCGTGGCTCTCGATGGATGGCTCTACACGTCCGGCCAGGTCGGGATGGACCCGGCGACCACCGAGCTGGTGGAGGGCGGCTTCGAAGCCCAGGCCCGGCGGGTGTTCGAGAATCTCCGCCAGGTGCTGGCCAGCGCCGGCTGCACGTTCGCCGACGTGGTCAAGGTGGGCGTGTTCGTGGTCGACCTGGCGGACTTCCCGAAGCTGAACGCGATCTACGCGGACGCCATGGGCGACCACCGGCCGGCCCGCACCACGGTCCAGGTCGCGGCGCTGCCCAAGGGGGCGGTGGTCGAGATGGACATGGTGGCTAGGATCCCGACCGTCTGATCCTGTCGAGGGCCTCGTCGATGCGGGGCCCGGTCACGTCCAGGTGAGTCACGAAGCGGATCTGGTCGGCGGAGACGTGGCTCGCCAGGACGCCGTTCTCCTTGAGCCTCTCGAGGAAGCCGGCCGACCTCCCCTGCTCCTCTCCGATCCGGCAGACCAGGATGTTGGTCTGGACCGACGCCGGATCGATCTCCACGCCTGGAATCTCGGCCAGGGTCATGGCGAGGCGGCGTGCGTTCTCATGGTCTTCGGCGAGACGGCCCGGACCCTTGCGTAGCGCGATCAGGCCGGCCGCGGCGAGGATGCCGGCCTGGCGCATGCCGCCGCCGAACATCTTGCGCATCCGCCGCGCCTCGCGAATGAAGGGCCGCGAGCCGCAGAGCATCGAGCCGACCGGCGCGCCGAGGCCCTTCGAGAGACAGAACATCACCGAGTCGAAGCCTTGCACGACCTCCGCCGCCGGCATTCCCAGGGCCACGGCGGCGTTGAAGACGCGGGCGCCGTCCAGGTGGACCGGCAGATTGTGGCGCTTCGCCACGTCGAGGAGCCGCTCCAGACGCGGCCGGTCGTAGACCACGCCGCCGGCGATGTTGTGGGTGTTCTCGACCGCGAGCAGGCCGGTGCGGGCGTGGAAGGTCGGATCGCGGTCGATCACCGCCTCGACCACCGCCGGATCGAGCAGGCCGCGCGGCGACGGCAGGGTGCGCGGCATGAGGCCGGAGAGCGCGGCCATGCCGCCCATCTCGAAGCGGAAGATGTGGCTGAGCGCGTCGCAGATGACCTCGTCTCCCGGGTTGGCGTGGAGGCGGAGCGCGATCTGGTTGCCCATGGTGCCCGAAGGCACGAAGAGCGACGCCTCGAAGCCGAGCGCCGCGGCGGCCTCTTCTTCCAGACGCGAGACCGTGGGGTCCTCGCCGTAGACATCGTCGCCGACCTCGGCCTCGGCCATGGCGCGGCGCATCTCGTCGCTGGGACGCGTGACGGTGTCGGAGCGCAGATCGATCATCAGGTCCCCTTTCCTTCCGGCCCCGGCGGGTCCACGTACTCGGCCAGCAGCCCGGCGAGCAGCTCGGACTCGCCCGTCTCCACCACCTCGGCCACCACGGCCAGGCTCGTCTCGTCGAATACCTTGATCACGGCGAGGTTCCCCTCATGCGCCAGCGCCTCCAGGTCGTACGTGGTCTCGTCCACCCAGCGCGCCGAGCGGTAGAACGACTGCCCCTGCTCCACCGGCCGGCCGAGGCGCAGCCAGAGCTCGCCGACGAGCGCGAGCACCTCGCCGAGGCGCCGGTTCTCGCGCCCCACGATCGGCGCCCGCGGCAGCGGCCGGGCCAGGAACGGGTCGAGCCCGTGGCGGTGGGCCGCGCGGGCGAAGTCGCGCTCCGGCGGCGGCTCGCGATGGAACAGCGCGTCGAAGAGATCGTCTCCGCCTTCCTTCTCATCCAGGAGGCGGTGGCGGTCCTGCGGCGTCAGCACCGGCGCCAGCGCCTGGGCGCAACGGGCTCCGGACAGCGCGAGGCGGCGGCAGCCCTCGTCCCAGAGCGACGGGTCGTCCGTGAGGCCCGGGATCAGCGGCCAGACGACGGAGGCGCCGGTCGGCAGCCGGTCCAGCTTGCCGAGGTCGCCGTCCATCAGCACCGCCAGGAGGTCGTACACGAAGGTCACCCCCTGGACGGGCGGAATTTTTACTTCCTCGCCCGGGAAGAGCTGGACGAGGACCGGCGTGCCGTCCATGAGCCGCGCCGTGGCCAATTCGTCGCGGGCCGGGCCGCGCTTGGCCGGGACCGGCGGCAGATAGAGGACGTCGTCGAGCGGCGCGTCGGACAGCGACTCCAGGGCCGGACGGGCGGCGCCGCGGCGCACCCACTCGCCGAGCTTCGCGCCGCCGAGGTGGACCCAGGGCCGGTCCGGCGTCTCCCAGACCTTCGGCAGGTAGCGCACCCAGAAGCGGCCGGGCTCCGGAAGCTGCGCGCCCGGCTTGCTCGGCCGGGCCGCCTCCTGCGGCTCGACGGACGCCATCTACGCCAGACCTCGCGCGGCGAGGATGCGCTGGACGTACTTGCCGATCACGTCCGCCTCCAGGTTGACGAGGTCGCCCGGGTTCAGCCGGGAGAGGGTCGTCACCTCCAGCGTGTGCGGGATGAGGGCGACCTCGAAGCGATCCGGGTGGAGCGCGGGTATCGCCGATATTGTCAGGCTCACGCCGTCGACCGTCACCGATCCCTTCTCCACCAGGAACGGCGCCAGCTCGGAAGGGATCGAGAACGCGAGGACACGATGGTCGGTGAGATCCCGGCGGTCGACCACCCGCGCGGTGCCGTCCACGTGGCCCTGGACCATGTGGCCGCCGAGCGCGTCGCCCATGCGGAGAGCGGGCTCCAGGTTGACCTCGCCGCCCTGCCGCAGCTCGCCCAGGTTGGTGCGGGACAGGGTCTCGGGCGACAGCTCGACCTTGGAGCGGGTCGGAGGATCACTCTGTTCGGTGATCGTGAGGCAGACGCCGGACACGGCGAGGCTGGCGCCGATCTCCAGGCGCCGCCCCAGCTCTTCGCTGTGCTCCAGGACCAGGCGGACGCCACCCTGGCCCGAAGGCTCCGGGTCGGCGATCAGACGCCCACGCTCGACGACAATGCCTGTAAACACCCGTTTCGATACCCCGTGAGAATGAGATCGCCGCCCCTCCGGCGGACCTCCAGGGACTCCAGCCGCGCCGCGCCGGCAAGCGTCGGGAAGCCCTCGCCGCCGAGCGGACCGGGCGCGGACCGGCCGCCGATCAGCAGCGGCGCGCAGTCGACCCCTACCCGATCGAAGAGGCCGGCCGCCACGAAGCTCGCATGGACCTCGCCTCCGCCTTCCACGAGCACGCTCCGGACTCCCCTTCCGAACAGATCCGCGAGCACCGTGGCGGGCTGGACGATCGGTAAGCTCATGATCGTCACGCCGCGCTCCTCCAGCGCCGTCCAGCGCTCCCGGTCGGTCGACTCAGTGTATATCAGCACCGGACCCTCGACCTGGAAGAGGCGCGCCGTGGGTGGCGTGCGGAGCCGGCGGTCGAGCACGATCCTCAGATTGGGCTTGCCGGCGAGGCCGAGCCGCCGGTCGAGGCGCGGATCGTCCGCCAGCACGGTGCCGACGCCGACGAGGATCGCGTCGTGCTCCTCGCGCAGCGCGAGACCCCAGCGGCGGCCGGCCGGCGAGGAGATCCACTGGCTCTGGCCGGTGGCCGTGGCGATGCGCCCGTCCAGGCTCATGGCCCACTTGAGCGTGACCTCGGGCCGGCCGAGCACCGCGGGCACCAGGAAGCGCAGGTTCAGGCGGATGGCCTCACGGGCCAGGATGCCGTGCTCGACCTCCACCCCGGCCGCCGCGAGGCGCTCGAACCCGCCGGCCGCCACCCGGTTCGGATCGCGGTGGCAGGCGACCACATGGGCGATGCCCGCGGCCAGGACCGCATCCACGCACGGCGGCGTGCGGCCGTGGTGGTTGCACGGCTCCAGGGTGACGTAGAGGGTCGCGCCGCGCGCCGCCTCGCCGGCGACGCGGAGCGCCTCGACCTCGGCGTGCGGTCCGCCCACCTGCCGGTGCCAGCCGCGGCCGATGATCTCACCGTCCCGCACCACGACCGCCCCGACCATCGGGTTCGGCGAGGTGCGGTACCGGCCGCGTGCCGCGAGCAGCAGGGCTCGTCGCAGGAAGTCAGCCGAGGAGGGCAGAGGCGAACTCCCGCGGACGGAAATCCACCAGGTCGTCGGCCTTCTCGCCCACGCCGAGATAGAGCACGGGCAGGCGCAGCTCCTTGGCGATCGCCACCACCATGCCGCCCTTGGCCGTGCCGTCGAGCTTGGCGAGGAGGACGCCGTCGATCGGCACCACCTGCTTGAACGTGCGCGCCTGGGCGAGCGCGTTCTGACCCGTGGTGGCGTCGAGCACCAGGATGGTCTGCTTCTGCCAGTCCGGAGCCTCGCGGTCGATGACCCGGCGGACCTTGCTCAGCTCGGCCATGAGGTGGTCCTTGGTGTGGAGGCGGCCGGCGGTGTCGACGATCAGGTTGTCGATCCTCCGCGCCTTGGCGGCGTGGATCGCGTCGTAGACCACGGCGCCCGGGTCGGCCCCCTGGCCCTGGCGCACGACCTCGACGCCGAGGCGGTCGCCCCAGAGCGCGAGCTGCTCGATGGCCGCGGCCCGGAACGTGTCGCCGGCCGCGAGCATCACCCGGTTCCCCTGCTGCTGCGATCGCTTGGTGAGCTTGGCGATGGAGGTGGTCTTGCCGACGCCGTTGACGCCCACGACCAGCGTGAGCACCGGTCCCTTGCCGAGGAGGCGCGGGCGCGGAGTCTCGAACAGGAGGTCGGCGATCTCGTCGGACAGGATCTTGCGCAGCCGGGTGGCGCTGGTGGTCTGCTCCTTGAGGGCGTTCCTGCGGACCTTCTCCACCAGGTCGAGCGAGGTCTCGACGCCCATGTCGGCGCCGATCAGGACCTCCTCCAGATATTCGAGCGTGGACTCATCGAGAGCCGTCTCGCCCTTCACGGCGGACGACATCTTGTCGATGATCTCGGTATGGGTCATGAAGAGGCCGCGCTTGAGCTTCCCCCAGAAGCCCGCCTGCTCCTCTTCCTGCGGAGCCCTGGTTTCGGGCGCCAGCTCCAGAATGTCGTGTTTCTTCGGATCTTCAGCCATGGCACCGGGCATCATAGCAACTTGAGGACCAAAGTCTTGCTCCCTCTCCCCCGCGCACGGGGGAGAGGGCCGGGGAGAGGGGGAACGGGATCAACCAAAGAGCTCGTGCCGGAGCTGCTCGACCGCGCTGTCCAGGCTGTTGCGGGCTGGCCCCACGAGCGCCGGGTGCTTCTGGATCAGGGCCAGGCAGTACTCGTCCGGCATCGGGGCCATGTAGATGTGCAGGCCGCGCTTCTCGATGTGGACCACCTTCAGCTCCCCCAGGCCGTTGCCGGCGAGGAGCTTCTCGAAGCGCCGCAGGTAGATGCCCAGGTAGGCGCCGACGATCTTGAGATCGTCCTGGCTGAAGGAGTCGGCGCAGGCGAAGTCCACCGTCTCGCCGGTGCCGTCGAGGAAGAGGACGCCGAGGGCGTCCCTGTTGTTGTTCAGCAGGTTGACGAGAACGGTATGGAACATCCGGCGGGGATTCTACTCGATTTCCATTTCTATGCTACCGGGCGGCCGCCGCGCGCTGCGGAACCGCTTGCGTCTCGGTCCGCGCCGGCTTCGGCCGGATCTCGCCCGCCTCGAAGGCGCGCAGGAACGCGGTCACGATCTTGGCGTCGAACCGGCTGCCGGTGAGCTTCTTGATGGTCTCGACCGCGTACTCCAGGCTGTAGGCCTGCTGATACGGCCGGTTGGTGGTGATCGCGTCGAACGTGTCGGCCACGCCGATGATGCGGCCGAAGAGCGGGATCTGCTCACCCTTGAGCCCGTCCGGATAGCCGCGTCCGTTCCAGGCCTCGTGGTGCGAGCGGATGCCGGGCACCATCTCCCGGAGCTGCTCGATCGCCTTCATGATGTCGTAGCCGATCACCGTGTGCATCTTCATCTGCTCGAACTCTTCGGCCGTCAGCTTGCCCTCCTTGCGGAGGACGTGGTCCTCGACGCCGATCTTGCCGACGTCATGGAGGAGGCCGCTGATCCAGACCTTGTGCTGGACGTCCTCGGGGAGCTGCATGAAGCGCGCGATCGTGCGGCTGTACATGGCGACGCGCTCGGAGTGGCCGCGGGTGTACGGGTCCTTGGCGTCGATCGCGGCCACGAACGCTCTCATGTTGCCGATGAACAGCTCGCGGTTCGCCTGCGCGGCGTGGCGGAGCTGCTGGACGTAGCGCTCGACATGGCCGCTCATCTGGTTGAAGTCGTCGGCCAGGTCGGCGAACTCGAAGACCAGACCCTTGGTCTCGAGCTGGCCGCCGAACTTGCCGGCGGCGATCTGGTGCGTGGTCTCGGCCAGCTTCTGGATCGGCTGCGACACCCAGCGCGCCGTGAGATACGCGAAGCCGAGCGCCAGCCCCGCCAGGAGCAGCGTCGAGAGCACGGTCTGGTAGATCATCCGGTCCACGGCCTCGAACGCCTTCGAGAGCGGCTTCTGGACCACCACCCCCCAGCCGCTCTCCTCGACCGCGCTCACCTGCGCCAGGACCTCCTTGGAGTCGACCTCGTACTCGTGCATGAAGGTCACCGGCCGCTGCACGAAGAGCGGCAGGATCGACTTCTTGAGCGCATTCTCCATGTCCGGGTCGCCGCCTTCGGACCACAGCATCTTGCCCTTGCGGTCCACCAGGAAGACGCCGACGTCGCTGCTCGCCTCGCCGCGGAGCAATTCCTCCAGCGGCCGGAACCGGAGCAGCGCCTCGACCACCAGCCGCTGCCCGTCGGCCCCCTTGAGCGGGATCGCCAGCACGGCCAGCGGCTCGGCGCCCTTGCCCATGTCCACGAAACGGTAGACCGGGTCGGACGAGGCTGCCTTCCCGACGTCCTTGAACGTCTGGTCCAGCGCGGCGCGGGCCGGCGCTCCCAGGCTGCCCGGCGCGAGCAGCGGACCGCCGCCGCTGCCGTCCACCACCCGCAGCGCCATCAGCCCTTCGCTCTCCTTCACGAAGCGCTGGAGGTGCGCGCTCACCCACGGCTCGCGGAGACGGTCGGACAGGATCGGCGCGCCCGGAGCGACCAGGATGCCGTTGCCCAGCTCCTTGAGCGGGCGCTGGATCGTCACCAGGTACGAGCTGACCTCCTTCGACAGCGCGCCCGCCTTGCGGATCAGGTAGTCGCGCTCGGCGTCGCGCAGCACCTCCTTGTTCTTCTGGATGAGGAGGAAGCTGCTGATCGCCAGCGGGATGATGCCGGAAAAGAGGAGCGTCAATAGCAGCGCGTGCCGCAGCTTCAGACGGCGAAGGAGACTGCGGCGTTGCGTCATCTGCGGACCGGCGTCGGGAGCGCCATTCATTCCTTCGGACTCAGCCTTTCAGATTCGGGACAACCAACGGAATTATACCCGACTTTCAATGTCAAGCCCAGGGATCCCTCAGGAACCCCTCCAGCTCCTCGCGAACCGCCGCCATTCCGATCCCCTCCACCATCCGGCCCTCGCCCGGAGCCGCCGGCAGGACCCAGACCAGCCCGGACTCCCGCGCCTTCTTGTCGCGGGCCATGAGAGAGATCAGCTCTTCCGGGTCCACCGCCGGCAGCGGCGGCAGGCCGAAGCGCGCCAGGAGCGCCCGCAGGCGCTCGGCCAGGGCCTGGTCAAAACCCTGCCGCACCGCGAGCCGGTTGGCGAACAGCATGCCGTAGGCCACCGCCTCGCCGTGCCGGAGCCCGGAGTAGCCGCAGGCCGACTCCACCGCATGCCCGAGCGTGTGCCCGAAGTTGAGCAGCCGCCGGTCCCCCTGCTCGGTCGGATCGCGCTCCACCACCCCGATCTTCGCCGCCGCCGCCGCCGCGACCACCGGCCCCAGCTCGGCTGGATCGCCGGCCAGGAGGGAGTCCAGCCGCTCCTCCACCCGCGCCAGGAGGTCGACGTCGAGGAGCGCCGCCATCTTGACCACCTCCACCAGGCCGGAGCGCAGCTCCTCGCGCGGCAGGGTGGGCAGCACCGAGGTGTCGCAGACGACGAACGCCGGATGGAGAAAGACGCCGACCGTGTTCTTGCCGCCAGGCAGATCCACGCCGGTCTTGCCGCCGATCGCCGCGTCCACCTGGGCCAGCAGCGTGGTCGGGACCTGGGCGAACTCGACGCCGCGCAGGAAGCAGCCGGCCGCGAACCCGGCCAGATCGCCGACGCTGCCGCCGCCGAACGCCAGCACCCGGCTGTCGCGCTTGCCGCCGGCCTCCAGCATCGCGTTCCACAGCCGCCCGGCCGACTCGACCGTCTTCGCCGGCTCCCCCTCCTCCACCTCCAGGACCGTCCAACGCGCCGCCGCGCTCCGAAGCCCCTCCAGCCGCTGGCCGTGCAGCCCGAGCACCCGCGGCGTGGAAACCGCGAACACCGTCCGTCCCGCGACCCACTCCGCCAGCCGCTCGTGGGCGGACACCAGCGCGTCCGCTCCCACCAGCACGGGAGTCGAGCCGGACGGGTGGCGGAGGGTGAGCGACCTCATTCCTTGGCCTTGATGAAGACCCCGAGCTCGTCGAGCTGCTTGCGATCGACCTCCGACGGCGCGTCGGTCATCAGATCCGTGGCCGAGGCGGTCTTCGGGAAGGCGATCACGTCGCGGATGCTGCCCATGCCGGCGAGCAGCATCACCATCCGGTCCAGACCGAGCGCGATGCCGCCGTGGGGCGGCGCGCCGTAGCGCAACGCCTCCAGGAAGAAGCCAAAGCGCGCCTTCGCCTCCTCGGGACCGATGCCGAGCACGTTGAACACCCGGCTCTGCAGCTCCGGATCGTGGTTGCGGATCGACCCGCCGCCCAGCTCGATGCCGTTCAGCACCACGTCATAGGCGCGGGCGCGGACCGCGCCGGGATCGCTCTCCAGCCGCTCCAGGTCGCGAGGGTCCGGGCTCGTGAACGGATGGTGCATCGCGTACCAGCGCTTCTCCTCCTCGTTCCACTCGAGCTCCGGGAACTCGGTCACCCAGAGGAACTCGTGGCGGCCTTCGGGGATCAGCTTGTACTGCTTCGCCAGCTCCAGCCGGAGCGTGCCGAGCGCGTTCGCCGCGACCGACTTCGGACCGGCGACGATGAGCGCCAGCCCGCCCTCCTCCAGCCCGAGCGCCTCGGCCGCGCCTTCCAGCTCGGCCTGGGTCAGGACGTTCTTCACCTGGAAGACCAGCTCGCCGCCCTTCTTCCGGAGCGTCAGCACGCCGGCCGCGCCGCTGCGGCGCGCGATCTCGACCCAGCCGTCCACCTCCTTGCGGCTGGCCTCGGCGGCACCCGGGACAGCAAAACCGCGGATCGCCGCCGCCTCCTGGAAACCGCGGAAGCCGCTCGCATGCAGCCGCTCGGTGAGGTCCGCGATCTCCAGGCCGAAGCGCAGGTCCGGCCGGTCGCTGCCGAAGCGCGCCATGGCCTCCGCGTACGTCATGCGCGGGAACCGGGCCGGAGGCTGGATGCCGCCGAGCGGGAAGATGCGCTGGAACAGACCCTCGATCAGCTCGAAGACCTCCTCTTCAGTCGGGAACGACATCTCCACGTCAATCTGCGTGAACTCGAGCTGGCGGTCGGCGCGCAGCGCCTCGTCGCGGAAGCAGCGCGC
>JACZDC010036667.1_pt1 | contig 29413 bp, 25 predicted proteins | sample 8641791 | NCBI WGS metagenome assembly JACZDC01 (sample SAMN15324613, study PRJNA640507) | soil metagenome | isolation source: intercropping peanut in the second line | place: China: Luxin town, Laibin City, Guangxi Province | collected 2019-07-25 | depth 10cm m
GCAGGCACATCGGTCGGGATGCGGAACCAGAACGTGCTGCCCTGGCCCTCCTCGCTCTCGACGCCGATCGAGCCGCCGTGCATCTCGACGATCGACTTCGCGATCGCCAGGCCCAGGCCGGCGCCGCCGGTCGAGTCGGTGTCCTCGACCTGCCGGAAGCGCTGGAAGATCACGGTGCGGTGGGCCGCCGGGATGCCGCGGCCCTGGTCCCGCACCCGCACCTCGGCCCAGGATCCGTCCTCGTTGGCTCCGACGTGGACGGTGCTGCCGCGCGGCGAGAACTTGAGCGCGTTCGACAGGAGGTTGACCACGACCTGGACGAGGCGCTCGGCGTCGCCCCGCACCATCGCTCCGGTAGGCTGGAGATCGAGGCGGATGCCGGAATCGGCGGCGAGGCTCCCGACCTCCTGGATGGAGCGGACCAGGATGTCGGACAGCGGATGAAGGGCGATCTGCAGCGACAGGCCGCCGCTCCCCAGCCGTTCGACGTCGAGGATCTCGTTGACCAGCCCGACCAGGCGGACGATGCTGCGCTCGGCGATGCGGACCGCCTCGACGGCGCCGTCCGGCAGCGGTCCGAGCACGCCGCCGGCGAGGAGACCGAGGGCGCCGCGCAGCGAGGTGAGCGGGGTCCTGAGCTCGTGGCTGACGGTGGAGACGAACTGCGTCTTGAGGCGCTCCACCTCGTGCAGGTCGGTGAGATCGCGGACGAAGGCGGTGAAGGCCGGAGGGCCCTCTCCGGGAAGCCGCAGGACCGCCAGCTCCAGCGGGAAGAGCGTGCCGTCCGCCCGGCGCCCCTGGACCTCGATCCTCCGCCCGACCAGGCCGGACTGGCCCAGGAGGTCCGCGAAGCCGCCGGGCTCTTCGGAGGAGAGACCCGGCTGCTCGATCAGGTCGCAGAACCGGAGGCCCGGCTCCTTGTCCACGCCGCGCCCGAAGATGGCCTGCGCCGCCGGGTTGAGCTCGATCAGCCGTCCGTCGCCGTCGAAGCCGGCGATGCCGTCGAGCGCCGCTTCAACCGTCGCCGCGCGGCGGGCATGGCTGGCGAGGAGCTCTTCCCGGGCCTGCTTCAGCGCGCGCTCGGTGCGCTTGAGGTCGGTGAGGTCCTGGGCGTGGCCGAGCACATAGGGGCTCCAGCCGGGCCGGTGGAAGAGCCGGTTGCGGTAGTAGAGGATGCGCTCCTGGCCGCGGCTCGTCAGCACGCGCATGAAGCCGCTGTCCGAACGGCGCGTGAGCAGGCGGCTCAGGTAGTCGTCGAACATCGGCCGCACGGCGGGGACCAGCAGGTCGCGCAGGTTGCGGCCGACCAGCTCCCAGACTTCGTAGCCGAACAGCTCGGCGCCCGCCGGGTTGACGCTCAGGATGCGGCCATCCGGGGCGTGCGTGCAGATCAGGCCGAGGCTGTTCTCGACCAGGTCGCGGTAGCGGCGGGCGTCGTCTTCCTCCACGGCGGGCGCGGGAGCCGCGGACTCCGGGTCGCGCCCCAGAGCCCGCAATCTGCGCCACAACGCTGCTCCCGGGACGTTCACCGTCTACCGGTTGCGTCCGTACTGCTCGTGGCTGGACACCCAGTCGAGCGACGAGATGGCCGAGGCGAGCGAGATCTCGCCCGCCAGCACCACTCCGGCGACGATCTCGGCGAGCTTCTTGACCTTGCCCTTGCCGGAACAACCCAGGATCTCCAGGCACTCGCGCTGGGTGGCGAGGCCGGTGCCGCCGCCGTGCGTGGCCACGATCAGCGACGGGATGGTGATCGAGATGTAGAGGTCCTTCTCCGGCGTGATCTCGGTGTAGACGATGCCCGCCGAGGACTCGGACACGTTGGCCACGTCCTGGCCGGTGGCGATGAACATCGCCGTGATGCCGTTCGGCGAGTGGCAGCCGTTGTTGTTGGCGCCCGAGATGAAGGCGCCCACGTTGGCGATGCCGGCGTGGTAGTGGAGCGTCTCGGGATCGACCCGCATGTGCTGGATGAGGACGTCGCGCGGGATCGTCGCCTCGGCCGTGACGCGCTTGCCGCGGGTGCGCATGACGTTGATCTGGGACGACTTCTTGTCCGTGGCGAAGTTCGACTCCAGGTAGAAGTGGCGGATCTTGTCGTGATTTTCCAGGATCCACGAGCAGGCCGCGAAGGTGGCGCGGCCGACCATGTTCTGGCCCGCGGCGTCGCCGGTCGTGTAGTTGAAGCGCAGGAAGACCAGCTTGTTCGAGAGATAGCGGTCGATGTAGGTCAGCTTGGCGACGCTGGAGGTGCCTTCGGCCTCCTCGCGGATCTGGGCGATGTTGTCGTCGACCCACTTGACGAAGTCGCGGCCGTCGCGGGCATTATCGAACACGAACACGGGCGCGCGCTGCATGCTGTCGCCGACCACGGTGCAGGTGACGCCGCCGGAGAGGTTGAGCACCTTCATGCCGCGGTTGTAGGAGGCGACGAGGGTGCCCTCGGCCGTGGCGAGCGGGATCAGGAACTCGCCCTGGGCGTGCTCGCCGTTGACCTTGAGCGGACCGGCGAAGCCGATCGGCACCTGCGCCACGCCGGTGAAGTTCTCGATGTTCCCGGCGGTGATCGCGGGATCGAAGGAGTACTTGTCGATGTGCTGGAGCTTGTGGCCGGTGAACTCCTCGACGAACTTCTGCCGCGAGCGGATGATCTCCGCGCTGTAGTTGTTCTCCTTGTCGGCCGGCACGGAGGTGCGCTTGACGCGCTCGGCGATGGCGTCCTTGACCTTGAAGGCGAGGGAGCCGAAGGGCTCGGTGTCGAAGGCGAGCGCGATCTCGTGCTGCCCCTTGTCGAGCTGGTCGCCGCGGGCGTGGATGCGCACCACGCGGGCGAGCGGGAAGGCGACGGCGCTGGTCGGGCTGACCGCGGTGCCGGAGATGCTGTCGCCGTTGAGCTCCAGGGTCAGGCGGTCGAGGGGGACCGCGCGGCCGTCGATGCGGACCTCGGCAAGCCGCGTGACGGTGGCGTTGCTGAGCCGGTTCTTGAGGCTGAACCGCACGCCGTCCTCGACGTTCTCGAGGCTGCCCAGGGTGTACATCTGCTTGAGGATCAGGGCCGGAATCTTCATGGTCAGGGACCTCGTCACGGAAGGTTGGAACGACTGCAGCATATCGCGGAGACCGGGATGGTGCCAGGATTTAGATTCCTCAAAAAACTATTGACGCCGGCTCAAAGTAGGCGCATGCTGCTGCGGTGAACGTCGAATCCCCCCAACCGACCCGGTCCCTCTCGGAGGTCCACGCCTCGGTCGCCGTTCCGAGGAACCTCTCCTTCTGGCGGCGGTTCTTCGCCTTCAGCGGCCCCGCCTATCTGGTGAGCGTCGGCTACATGGACCCGGGCAACTGGGCCACGGACATCGCGGCGGGCTCGAAGTTCGGCTACGCGCTCATCTGGGTGTTGGTGATGTCGAACCTGATGGCGGTGCTGCTCCAGAGCTTCTCGGCCCGGCTCGGCATCGTCGCGGGCATGGACCTGGCGCAGGCCTGCCGCTCAATGTTCTCGCGCAAGACCTCCTGGGCGCTGTGGATCCTGGCCGAGGTGGCGATCGCGGCCTGCGACCTCGCCGAGGTGCTCGGCTCGGCCATCGGCCTGCAGCTCCTGTTCGGCATGCCGCTGCTCCTGGCGGTGTTCGTCACCGCGCTCGACACCTTCGTGCTCCTCCTCCTGCACCATCGCGGCGTGCGGCTGATGGAGGCGTTCATCATCACCCTGGTGCTCACGATCGGCATCTGCCTCGGCATCGAGGTCTTCCTGGCCAAGCCGGCGTGGGGGCCGATCTTCAGCGGCGTCATGCCTTCGCTCCCGGGTCCCGGAGCGCTCTACCTGGCGATCGGCATCCTGGGCGCCACGGTGATGCCGCACAACCTCTATCTCCAGTCGGCGCTGGTGCAGTCGCGGCGCATCCCGCGCACCCTGGCCGGCATTCGCTCGGCCATCCGGTTCAACACGATCGACTCGGTGATCGCCCTGAACGGCGCGCTGCTGGTCAACGGCGCGCTGCTGGTCATGGCGGCGGCCACCTTCTACAAGGCCGGCTACTTCAACGTGGCCGAGATCCAGGACGCCCACCGCCTGCTGGAGCCTCTCCTGGGCGCCAGCATCGCGCCGGTCGCCTTCGCGGTCGCGCTGATCGCGGCCGGGCAGTCCTCGACCATCACCGGCACGCTCGCCGGGCAGGTAGTGATGGAGGGCTTCGTCCGCATCCGCCTGCGCCCGCTGGCCCGCCGGCTCATCACCCGGGCGCTGGCCATCGTGCCGGCCGTGGTGACGATCCTGGTCTTCGGCGAGCAGGCGAGCGGCTCGCTCCTGGTGCTGTCGCAGGTGATCCTGTCGCTCCAGCTCTCGTTCGCCGTGATCCCGCTGATCCACGTGGTCTCGGACCGCCGCTGGATGGGGCAGTACGCGATCAACCGCTGGCTGCAGGGCGCCGGCTGGCTGGTGGCCGGGGTGATCGCGGCGCTCAACCTGAAGCTGGTGTTCGACGCGCTGGTCGAGTCGATCCAGAACGCCGGCAGCCGGCAGTGGATCCTCTGGATCACGGCCGTGCCGCTGGCGCTGGGGCTCATGGCGCTGCTCGGCTATGTGATCTTCAAACCCTTCCTGGAGCGCTGGCGAGGCGTGGCCGTGGAGAGCCTGGACGCCTTCCACGGTCCGAGCGCCGCGCCGCAGATCGAGCCGGCGCCCGTGCCGAAGCGGATCGCGGTCGCGGTCGACTTCTCGCGGGCGGACAAGACGGTGCTCGCGCACGCGGTCACCCTGGCCCAGGCCGCCGGCCGCGGCGCGAAGGTGCTGCTGTTCCACGTGGTCGAGTCGGGCGGCGCGCGCATGATGGGCGTGGACGTCCACGACAGCGAGGCGCGGGAGGACCAGGAGCGGCTGGAGCTCTATGCCGCCGAGCTGGCCGATCACGAGGTGGAGGTCGAGTCCGAGCTCGGCTTCGGCGAGCCCGCGGACGAGCTGGCGCGGCTCGTGGAGCGGCACGGCCCCGACCTCATCCTCATGGGCAGCCACGGCCACCACCGCATGGGCGACCTCGTCCACGGCACCTCCGTGGAGCGCCTGCGCCATCAGGTGCGCATCCCGGTGATGGTGGTCCCGGCCGGGGAGTAGGCTTCAGAGCGTCAGCCGGTAGCCGGGCTGTCCAAGGGGATAGAGCGCCTCGTAGCTCCAGTCGCGCTGAAGGCCGGGATCATCCCAGACCTCGGTCTCCGGGGTCCGGTAGTTGAAGTGGAGGCGCGACTCCCGGCGAGAGGTGAGGATCCGGGCGACCGTCTCGCGGTGGGGGTGGTGATACCCGTGGCTGCCGTTGCTGGAGAAGAGGAAGTCCTGGCAGTCGAGGAGCGACAGGAACCCGGGACCGTTGTTCGCGCGGGCGCCATGGTGCGGGATCTTGCAGGCGTCCACGCGCAGGCGGGACCGACCGGTCTGGCGCAGGAGGCGGCGCAGGCTGGCTTCCAGGACCGGCGAGAAGGCGTCCGCGCCGAGCAGCAGGGTCTTGCCGCCGTACTCGGCGAGGAGAGCGATGCTGCTGCCGTTGGCCGCGCTGTCGTCCGTCTGGAAGGGCGATTCGGCCAGCTCTTCGACATCGATCCTCTCTGATCCGAGGGCGTCGGGTTGGAACCGGGGCATGCTCTGGAGAGCGTCGAAAGCGGCTTCGGCGTCACCCGCTTCGAAGAGGCGTAGCTCGTTCTTCCAGGCCAACCGCAGAGCATCGAGGCGCTCCCGGGTCGGGGAGAGGAGCGTCAGCGTGAGCCCGCCCTGGAGCTCGATCCTCGGCAGATCGCCCGAGTCGGGAAGGACGACCGCGTCGCCGCTCCAGCTCCGATTCCAATTGAACCCGTGTTTCTCCAGGACCGACGCGAACATCTCTCCATGCAGCGCGCCCAAGGCATCGGCCGGGCTCAGGTGCTTCCAGCCGTTGAACCAGACGTCGCCGAAGCGCTCCGGCCCCACCTCTTGGAGAAGCGGGATCGCGCCCAGGATGTGGTCGGCGTCAATGTGGGTCAGGACGAGGAGCTCGAAGCCGATCTCGGGCCGCTCCCGCAGGCGCGCAGCCACCTCGCGATAGGTGGACCGGAGGCCGCAATCCACCAGGACGCGCCGGGGATTCTCAGGGTCGCCGTACTCGATCCAGAGACAGTCGCCATGCTCGGCCGGGAGCATCTCGATGGCGAGCATGTCGAGCCCAGGGATCAGGCGGACTTCGGGCTGGTAAGCTCCGCGCCCGTTTCGATCAGCCGATCCTGGTAGCGCTTCTGAAGCTCCATGTAATAGGCCACGAGCTTTGAAGGATCGTGATCGAAGCGCGCAGAGATGCGGTGGCGGACCTCGCGGATCTCGTCGATGACGGGATCGGTCTGTTCAGTCTGTTTCATCGTCTTCTCCAAGCATCTCCAGCGGTGTCACCAGGGCAGGCACGAAGAGCCCGAGCATGGTGTTCACCCGGCGAATGTGCCCGAACTTGTTGGCATTCGCAAGATGCCGACAATTCCAGGTCACCAGGAAGTCGCACTTGTGGTACGAGGCAAGCGCCAAATGCATTGCGTCTCCGCCAGGGTCCGAAGGCATCAGCTTGTACCCGATGTAGGCCTGAACAATCTCCAGGATGGCCGGCTCGACCGGCAGGAGCGGCAATTGGCGGACGAGTTCCAGCCGCATCTCGCCCCACTCCGCCAAGCCACCGGCCAACTCGTCGAGAACAGCCGGGCTGGTAACCAGCTCGTACCGAGCCTGCGCCCCGTCCCACCACTGCCGGGTCCACTCCTTGCGGGCCACGATATCGGGTGAGGTGCGTACCTCGTGATAGAAGCTTGGAATCGTGGTCTCGATATAAACGCGCGGCCTGAATACCATACCTACACGATACCGCAGCTCGGCAACTCACCGTTCCTCCTTCGTCAGCACCCAGTCGGCATCCCCATAGGCGGTGAGACCGAGGGCCATGGGGGTCTGGGTGACGACGAGTTTCTGGCGGAGGCGGAGCATGACCTCTCCGAAGGTGCGGTCTCCTGATGCGGACAACTCGTCCAGGAGGTCGATCAGCGTTGCCGTTGCCGGCGAGGCGTGTCGCCCGAGGATAGTCGCGATGGTGCTCACCACCAGGGCCGCGCCCCGATCCCGGAAACGGCTCACCGGATTGTCGAAGCTGATCCGGGTGAGGTTCGTCTCGCAGCCCATGAGCAGGACGATCGGATGAGGACCGTCCGGCGGCTTGCGGACCACCTCGTCCCAGATGTTCACCGAAGCCAGGCGTTCGGCCTCGCCGATCGCCAGGATCTCGAAGCCATCCCTGCGTTCGTGGTGAGGCAGGAGCACGAGCAGGCCGGGAAGATCGGAGGAGATGTGCTGCTCCCACTCGGGCCAGGTGGTGGCCAGCGCGGAAGCTCCGCGCGCCTTCAGCTTCTTGAGAAGGGTGGTGACGGCATCCTTCTTCTCCTGGGACGCCCTGTTGCTGGCAGCCAGGAGCGAAGTCCTCGAAAGGGGCAGACGGCTGCGATCACGGGCGGGCTCGGCGGCGATTTCGAAGTCCTTCTTGATCCGGTCCTGGTCCTCGGGCAGATGGGAGTGGCGCTCGATGACCCGGCTCAGGCCCCAGAAGCCCAGAGGGCATACGGTCTTCCTCTTGTCGGACGGGCAGGCTCCCGAGCAGTCGCCGGCTTCCAGGGCAGCCAGGGCATGAGGGCAGAGCCCGGCTGTCGGATCTGGCGATCGGAAGCGGTACAGAAATTCGATCGGCAGGAAGGCTCCGGCCCTGGCTGATGTGATGTGGACGCACCGGGCATCGGCGAGCCGGTCCAGGCGGCAGTGTTGCTGAAGATGGTCATGGACCATGGCACCGATCTGTGCCAGGGATCGGAGCAACTCGACGGACCCGGGGCTCTCGAGGCCGGCATAGCGATCCGGGTCCTCGGCGATGGAGGAGATCTGCCGGTCGAGCAGATCGGTGAGCGCGGCGAGCGGGCCGTCGTCCAGAGCGAGAGCCGCCGTCTGATCTTCCGACGAAGCGGTCACGTGCGGCGTATCGCCGGAGAGGATGAGCGCGAGATCGAAAGGGTTCCGATCCCCGAGGCTCTCGAGATTCATCCGGGGCGCAGCGTCGATCTGGAAGGACCAATGAAGGCCCCGGCCTACCTCGGCCTGAAGGAGCCCTGTCTGAAGCACCCGGTTGGCATGAAGAATCGTGACGCGGGCGGAAATGGTACTCAGACCCCTCGGCACAGCGAAGGTGAAGGAGACCGGCTGGCTGCTGCCTCGGGGAGGCAGCCAGAGGCTGCGGACCTGCGGCTCCGGGCAGACCCGGGATTCCCAGAAAAGCACGGTGAGCTGATGACCTTCGGGATCTGAATCCTCCGCCAGGGGGAAGGATTCCTCGACGCTCCGCCACTCCTCGTCGGGCAGGCCCACCCGGATCGAGACGGTGCACGCCCTGGCCTGTCTCTGAAACTGCGCCTGGAGGAAGCGCTGCCGGGGAACGATTTCCTCCAGGGCCTCGACCGGGTAGCGCAGCCTGTCGTCATCGTCCAACGAATAAGACTGAGCCTTTCCGCGGGCGTTCTGCGGTGACTTGGTCTCGACACGGCCGGCTTTGACCTCCAGCCGCGAGAGCTGGCGCTCGACCCAGGGAAGAGGTAACGGGCCCGGGGACTCGACGGAGATCGAAACTCCCAGCCCGCCAGCCTCCAGGAATGAGAGCCACGCCTTGACCAGAGTCCAGGCGTCGATGTCGGGCTGGCGGAATCGCCACCTCTGACGACGCCGAGTGCTTTTCAGGATCGCCTCGGCCAGTTGGTCCACCGGCCACGAGGGGTCTGCCTCTGGAGGCAGCAGGCCGAGAGCCGCCAGGGCGCGTGCGAAGTCCGCGTCGGAAAGATCGATCCCCCAATTGCCGAACCATTCCCTCATTGACGAGTGCTCTCCTTGATGTACCAAAGAAAGAGACACCATTCCGGAGCGGACTGGTTATTTCTGCGTTTTGAGGACCGCATCCACGAGCGCCTGATCGCCGGGCTGACTGGCCTCCGCGGCCGGCTCGATCCCTCTCCGGCGCAGCTCGGCGCTGGTCACCGGCCCGATCGAGGCGGCCTTCAGCTCAGGCCGGCGCCGCTCCCAGCCGGACCCGAACAGCTCGACGAAGTGGCGGACGATCCGCGGACTGGTGAAGGTGACCCAGCCGATCGGCGACGAGTCGAACAGCTCCGCCGCGCGCCGCGGGGCATCCTCCGGGAGCCGCTTGTCATAGGCCACGACCGGCACCGCCTCGGCCCCGGCCCGGACCAGGCCGTCGAAGAGGGCCGGCCGGGCGTCGGACGCCTGAGGGAGGAGCACGCGTTGGCGCCGGTTCACCAGCGGTCCCAGGTCGGCCACCAGCCCTTCAGCGTCCGACTTCGACGCGGTCAGGTGAGGCTCGATCTCCCAGGTCCGCAGCGCCTCGGCCGTGGCCGGCCCCACGGCCGCGATCCGCAGCCGCGGCGGCACTCCGCCGCCGGTCAGGGGGAGGAAGGCTTCGACGGCGTTCGAGGAGGTGAAGACGACCCAGTCGTAGAGCGCCAGCTCCGAGGCCGCTCGCTCCAGAAGCCGCGAGTCGGCCGGAGGGACGATCTCCAGGAGGGGGAGCATCTCGACCTGAAAGCCGGCGGCCTCGAAGGCCAGGACCAGGCCCTCGGCTTGATGCTCGGCCCGGGTGACGACGACTCTCATTTTCCGAGGCGTCGGAGCACCTCGTCCGCCCCGTTGCGCCGCATCTCCTCGACGCACGCCGCCGCCACCTCGTCCGGGTCCATGCCGACAGCCTCGCCGCGGGCCGCGAGCGTGCCGTCGGGGGTGGAGAGGAGCGCGGTGAGACGCATGCCTCCATCGGCCTCGCGAGCCCAGGCGGCGAGCGGCAGGGTGCAGTCGCCTCCGAAGGCGGCGACCACGCGGCGCTCGGCGCGGGCGGCGAGCGCGGTGGGGTGATGGTCCAGCGCCCGGACCAGCTCCTCGGCCGGGCTGCCGGCGCGGACCTCCAGCGCCAGCGTGCCCTGACAGGGCGCGGGGATCAGCACGTCCGCGGAGATGGGATGGACGGGCAGGTCGGTCAGGCCGAGACGCTTCAGGCCGGCGGCGGCGAGGATGACCCCGCCGGCGTTGCGCTCCCGCCACTTGCGCAGGCGGGTGTCGACGTTGCCGCGGATCGGCTCCACCTCCAGGTCCGGCCGGCGGAGGAGGATCTGGGCGCGCCGGCGGAGGGCGCCGGTCAGCACCACGGCTCCCGGAGGCAGGCCGTCGAGATCCCCGGCGGCTTCGCTCACCAGAGCGTCGCGCGGGTCGGCGCGCTCCGGATGAGCGGCCACCACCAGCCCGCCGGGCAGCGAGACGGGGAGGTCCTTCATGCTGTGGACCGCGAGGTCGAGCGAGCCGTCGAGCAGGCCGCTCTCCAGCTCCTGGGTGAAGAGCCCCTTGCCGCCGACCTCGGCGAGGTCTCCCTTGACCACGTCGCCCGTGGTGACCATGGGGACCAGCTCCACGGTGAGCCCGGGGTGGCGGTCCTCCAGGGCGCGGGCCATCATCCCGGACTGCGCCAACGCCAGGGCGCTCCGGCGGGTTCCGAGCCTGAGCTTCATGTCAGCTTTTTTCCTCGTCGTCGTCGAGCCGGAACAGCTCCCGGACCAGGTGCAGCCGGGAGAGGTCGTGAGCGGCCGTCTCGCCGGCCGGGCCGTTCGTACCCTTCTGCCCCCGATATCCCCGAATGTGGGTACTCGGGTGGTGAAGGATCTTGCGGACCAGCGAGCGGGTGAGCCGTTCCAGGTCGGCATGGGTCTCGGGTGGGAAGCGGCTGAGGACCGCTTCCACCTCGTGCTGCCGGATGCGTTCGGCCTGCTTCTGGAGCTGGGCCACGACCGGCTCGGCCTCCAGATTGCGGTACCAGGAGCGGAACTGGTTCAGCTCCTCCTCGACGATCTCCTGGACGTGCGGGACCTCTTCCTTGCGCTTTTTGAGATTGCGCTGGATCAGGTGCTCCAGCGAGTCGATGGAGTGGAGGAACAGGTTCTCCAGCTTGCCGGCCGAAGGCTCGACGTTGCGCGGCACGCCGAGGTCGACCAACAGCAGCGGGCTCGTGGGCCGGGCCGCCATGGCCGCCTTGAGCTGCTTGCGGGTGAGGACCGGCTCGTCGGCGCCGGTCGAGGCCACCACCACCTCGGCGTCGCGGACCGCTTCGAGGCGGTCCTCGAAGGAGATGAGCCTGGCCTGGGGGATTTCCTCCTGGAACTGCCGCGCCCGCTCGGCGCTGCGGTTCGAGACGATCAGCTCCCGCGCGCCGCGCTCGACCAGCGGGCGGGCCACGGAGCGCGCGATCTCGCCGGCGCCGATGAGCAGCACCCGACAGTTTTCCAGGCCGCTGAAGATGTTCCGCGCCAGCTCCACGATCGCGTAGCCGAGCGAGACGGCGCCGGCGGTGATCGCGGTCTCCTGCCGGGACCGGGCGCCCGCGACGCCGGCGCTGCGCAGCAGGCGCCGCACCACGGGACCGCAGGCGCCGACCGTTTCGGCCAGGGTGGCGGACTGCTTGATCTGGCCCAGGATCTCCGGCTCGCCGAGCACCATGGATTCCAAACCGCTCGCCACTTCCAGGAGATGTCGCGCCGCCTCGCCGTTGCGTTTGACGTACAGCCGGCCGGGCTTTTCCATCTCGGCCACCCGCTTCAGGAACGTCAGCTCCAGGGCGGCCTTGTAGGCCTCGTCCTCCTCGCGCGGCTGGACGTAGATCTCCGTGCGGTTGCAGGTCGAGAGCAGGAACGCCTCGGCGATCCCGGGCCTCGCCATGAGGTGGACCAGGAGGTCCTCCCCTTCGGAGCCGTGATACGCCACCTTCTCCCGCAGCTCCAGCGGGGAGCAACGAAAGTCCGTGCCGATCAGCAGCAGAGGTGGTTCAGAGGAAGCCATGGAAGTCGGTAAAGAAGAAGTTTACCGCCATCAGGGAGAAAAGGATCGCGCACAGGCCGGCGAGGCTGGCGATGGCCGTCTGCCGGCCCTTCCAGCGCCGCAGCCGGCGCAGGGTGAGAGCGATGGCGTAGAGACCCCAGGTGGCGAAGGTGATGAGGATCTTCGGGTCGTGCATCCAGGCGCCGTGGTAGAGGCGCTGCGCCCACACCGCGCCGGTGATGACGGCCCCGGTCAACGTCACGAAGCCGACCGAGAGCGCGCCGATCATCATCCTCTCCAGCACCTCCAGCGGCGGCAGCTTGCCGTAGAAGGTGGAGAAGCGGCCGGATTTGAGGTCGCGGTAGAGCTGGAGGAACAGGAAGGCGTAGGCCGAAGCCACCACGAACGCCGCGTAGCCGAGCAGGGCGAGCGACACGTGGACGCCGAAGAACAGGTCGTGGAAGATCGCCCGGTCCGGTGGGTTCGGCCGGGTCAGCAGCGACGACAGGAGCTGGAAGAAGAAGACCAGCGACACCATCCAGAAGCCGGTCGAGCGCTCGCGGCCGTGCCACTCCACGAACACGTACACCACGGCCACCGCGAAGGCCACGATCGACAGCGCCTGGGAGACCGTGGCGGCGGGGAACTGCCGGTGGTGGACCGCCAGGCCGGCCAGGTAGGCCAGGTGGAGGAGGGCCGTGCCGCGCAGGATCGGCGTGGCCACCCGGTTCGCCGTCGGATGGGCGGCGAAGAAGATGAAGCCGTAGCTGATCGCTCCCGCCAGATAGAGCAGAGGGAGCAGGATGTTCGAAACGTCCAGAAATGGGGTCAAAGGTCGATTCTCCACCGGGATGCTAACACTTCTTGCCCCTCCCGGCATCCTCTGCTACTGTCCCCCGGTTTGCGCTGAGGAGTCTGCACATGGCAAATACGATCATCGTGGGCATGCAGTGGGGAGACGAGGGCAAGGGGAAGATCGTGGACCTCCTCTGTCCGGCCTTCGACGCCGTGGTCCGCTACCAGGGCGGCCACAACGCCGGCCATACCGTCAAGTTCCGGGACCGTCACTTCTCGCTCCAGCTCATCCCGTCGGGCATCCTGCACGAGGGGATGCTGTGCGTAATGGGCAATGGCATGGTGATCTCCCCGGAGCACTTCCTGGGCGAGCTCGGGCGTCTGCACGAGGCCGGAGTACGCTCCGAGGAGCGGCTCTTCGTGGCCCGGCGCGCGGTCGTTCTGCTGCCCTGCCATGCCGCGCTCGACCAGGCGCGCGAGGCGGCGAGCGGGGGAGGGAAGATCGGCACCACCTCGCGCGGCATCGGCCCGGCCTACGAGAGCAAGGTCTCGCGCTACGGCCTGCGCATGTGCGACCTCTTCGCCCCGGACCTGGAGGACCGGCTGGAGATGCAGCTCGGCAAGATCCAGGCGGAGCTGTCGAGCCTCGGCAACGAGTCCGTGCCGCACCTGGCCGAGTACGCCGAGCGCTGCCGCGCCTGGGGCGAGAGCCTGCGGCCCTTCCTGCGCGACACCGAGCAGCTCCTGAACGCCTGGATCGAGGAAGGCAAGAGCCTGCTCTTCGAAGGCGCGCAGGGCACTCTCCTGGACGTCGACCACGGCACCTACCCCTTCGTCACCAGCTCCAACTCCACGTCCGGCGGCGCCTGCACCGGCACTGGCGTGCCCCCGAGCCGGATCGACGGCGCGATCGGAGTCCTCAAGGCCTACACGACGCGCGTGGGCGGCGGCCCCTTCCCGAGCGAGCTGTCGGGCGACGTGGCCGAGTTCCTCCGCAAGCGCGGCAACGAGTACGGCACCGTCACCGGCCGGCCACGGCGCTGCGGCTGGATGGACACGGTCGTGGCGCGCTACGCCCGGCTGATCAACGGCATCGATCTCATCGCCCTGACCAAGCTGGACGTGCTCGACGACTTCGACGAGATCCCGGTCTGCACCGGCTACCGCGTCAACGGCGAAGAGGTCCGCGACTTCCCCTGCGATCGCTGGAGCCTGGAGCACGCCGAGCCGGTCCTCAAGACCTTCAAGGGCTGGAAGCGCTCGACCGTCGGCATCCTGGAGGAGAAGGACCTGCCGAAGGAGGCCCGCGAATACATCGACTTCCTCCAGGAGGAGGTCGGCGCGCCCATCGGCCTGGTCTCCACCGGCCCCCGGCGCGAGGAGACCCTCGTCCACGACCTGCCGGACCTCGCCCGCCTGACGGCCGGGCGGCTGGGGCGGGTGCTCGAAGAGCGCTGACGGCCGGCTCCTTTCCGCTATACTTCCGCGATCGTGGGCCGTTAGCTCAGTTGGTAGAGCAGCGGACTTTTAATCCGCGGGTCCAGAGTTCGAGTCTCTGACGGCCCACCACGATTTCCCGTCCACTCCGTCGTATCCCTGGCCGCGGACGCGCCGACCGTGCCTCGACATCACTGCCGTTCTTCGTAATCTTCGCCGTAATGAAGACTTGTTAGAATCTCCTTAGATTCCGTTCTTTGGTCCCGCCGTCGTCTGGGGGCATGCCTTTCCTGAAAACAGCCCTTCGATTGGTCTGGTCGTCTGATTCTCAAGGAGAGTCCAAAAACATGGCCCATCGATGTCCCACAGTTCTTCTCGCCGACGATCACCCGGTGATGCACACCGGTCTCCGCAGGCTGCTCGAGCCCGATCACGAGGTGATCGCCGCGGTGACCGACGGTCAGGCGCTCCTGGAGATCGCGGAGCGCCTGCGGCCCAGACTCGTGATCACCGACATCTCGCTACCCGGTATCGACGGCATCGAAGCCACGCGCAGGCTGCAGGTCTCGGCTTCCGATGTGCGGGTCCTGATCCTGAGCATCCACGGCGAGCCCTCCTGCGTGAGAGCGGCGTTCGAGGCTGGCGCATGGGGGTACCTCACCAAGTGCTCGGCCCCGGAGGAGGTCGAGCATGCCGTTCGCGAGGTGCTCGCGGGTCGCTTCTACGTCAGCCCCTCGGTGGCCCGGGCCGTCGTCGAGCCGCTGAGCCTTCGCGAGCGCCTGTCCGAGGCAGAAGCCGAGGTGCTCACACCTCGCGAGCTGGACATTCTCCGCCTGGTGGCCGAGGGCCTCGGCAACAAGCAGATCGCAGGGCGGCTCGGCATGGCCGTGACGACAGTCCGCACCCACTTGAACAGCGTCTACGGAAAGCTGCATGTGAAAACGCGGGTGGAGCTTGCGCTCTACGCCGCGCAAGCCGGTTTCGAGGCCTCGTGAATCCGCAACCGGATCCTGGAGACGTTGGCGGTCTGTCCCTTCGCCTGGCTGCTGCCGAGGAAGGATGGCGCCGGCTCGCGCGCGAGATCCACGACGATTTCGGACAGCGGCTTGCCGGCCTCGCCTTCTCCCTCAAGGCAGTGAGCAAGGAACTGCCGCAGGGCGGTCCCCAGCTTGCCGAGATCGACGCCATCGGAGGCAGCCTGGCAGAACTGGGTGAAGACCTGCGCCGCTTGAGCCACGGTCTGCACCCCGCGGCCCTGGAGCGCCGCGGCCTGGCCGAAGCGCTGGGCGATCTCTGCGCCGAGACGGAGCAGCGGCACGGCCTGCGGGTGGCTCTCACCCTCGCCGACGTCGGGGAAACCTTTCCGCCGGACATCGGCCTCAGCCTTTATCGCATTGCCCAGGAGGCTCTTGGGAACACCGTGCGCCATGCCGGCGCGCGCATCGTCCGGGTCACGCTCCGGGCCACCGCCCGCACGGCGCGCCTGGAGATCGTGGACGACGGCGCTGGCTTCGACCCGGGTGCGGCGCGGCGCGGCGTGGGAATGACGAGCATGGAGGAGCGCGCGCAACTGCTCGGCGGCCGATGCCGGATCGCGTCGGCTCCCGGGTCCGGAACCCGGATCGAGGTCACCATGCCTCTGCCCACCCGAGACGCGCTCGTCTGGCTGGCCGAATCCGTACGCCGCGAGTCGGTGGAGCTGCGGGAGCGCCTCGCCGCGACCTACGAAAGGATCTACGGTCCTGAGCATCCGCAGCTCGCCAAAACCCTTCTCAATCTCGGCCTCGCCCGCGCGACCTTCGGCGAGGACGCAGCCGCCTGCGAACTGCTGGAGCGCGCCGTCGCCATCACCGAAAAGGCGCTGGCCCCCGATCATCCGCAGCACGTGCGGGCGCTCGCCACGCTCGCAGATTTTTATTTCACGCATGGGCGCCACGCCGAGGCCGAGCCCCTCTACCGTCGGCTCCTGGCCTTGCACGCCAAGGGAGCGCCCTACGACGCCTGGGACACGGTGCTCGCCAACTCTGCAAATCGTTAAATCGTCAGGTTTCATCAGCACTGCACGCTACTTCACGCCCCAGACGGAGAACACACCTGCCTTGTTGAATTCGTGGACCTCGCGGTACGGCTCGAACAGGCGGACGTCACAGCGGCGCAGGGCCTTGCCGGCGAAGTCCTCGAGCGGTGCGCCGAGGAAGTCCCGCTTCCTGGCGCCGGCGACCATGCTTTCGATGTAGTCGGCCGTCGCCGTGATGAAGGACTTGTCATAACCCCCCGCGGCGATCCGCTCCGGGTCGCCGTGGTTCGGAAGAATGCGATCGAAGTCGGTCCACCGCTTCATCTTCCGCAGGTTCTCGGCGTGGATCTTCAGATCCGCGTACTCGACCATGAAGGTCTCGGTGTCCTCGGTCGTGTCGCCCGAGAGCAGAAGCCGGTCCGCGGGGAGCACGATGACGGTCTCGTCCGGGCTGTGGATGTTGATCTGGCGCAGCTCGACGCGAATGCCGCCGATGCCGCCGATGCCGCCGAGATGGAGCACCATCGAGCCCTCAAAGGTTTGGGTGGGCAGGATCACTGGATTGATCGCCGGCGGGCCGAACAAGGTCGTGCCGGCCTCCAGATCCGCCTTGAGGTCGGTCATCAACTGCAGCCCCCGGGCCGTCATCACGATCTCGCTGTCCTGGTAGACCTCATTGCCGGCGATGTGATCGTTGTGCCAGTGACTTGTCACGACCGTGAAGTGCGTGATCCCCATTCCTTCCAGCGTGCTGCGCTGCCACTGCGCCTGATCGATCGTCGGAAACGTGTCGAACACGATCGCTTCATCGCCGTGATGGATCGCGTACGTCGCCACGCCGAGCTTGTTGGCCGCGTCGTCCACCCAGTTCGGCTCGGGAGACAGCCGCAGTGTGTTGCGGCCGTCATAGAAGGCGATGAGGTGATCATTGATGGGAATGACCTGCCGGGTAGGAACATCGACGGGCGGGTCGGCCAGACAGATGCGGTCCTGGTGGGCTTCTGCGCTTGCGTACCCCCCGATCGCGAAGACGAGCAGTGCCATGACCGCGACGTTTCTTCCGTGGTCTCCCATATTTCCTTTCTCCTCCACGCCCGGGAGTGTGCCCGAATTTTGGCTCCAGTGACAAGTCGACGGTGGTTGATTCGTCACATTTCACCAGTCCTCCTCTCTAGAGAGGATCTCGCCTCCTCTCCAGAGAGGAGGCGAGAGGCCTTTGAAAATCCTCCCTTGAGAGGATGTACACGATCTCGCGCAGACGCTAATCTGCGAATGGAAACCAGACAAGGATCCCAGGAGGTGCCCCGGTGGGCGTTCTTGCCAGCCCGTGCAGAGTCTCCTGGAAAAACGAGATAGAGGAGAGCGATGATGAAAGCACGTCTCACCCTGTTCTTTGCCATGCTCGTCTTGAGCCTCGGGGCGGCTCCCGCCCTCGCCCAGACGTGTACCCCCATCACCTCCGGTGAGGTCGCCCGGTGGAAGGGGGACGGCGACGCCCTGGACTCCATTGGCGCCAACCACGGTACCCTGCAGAACGGCACCACCTTCGGTCCCGCCTTGTTCGGGCAGGGCTTCCTCTTCGATGGCGTGAACGATTACGTGACCGTTCCCGACGCGCCGGCGATCTCCTTTACCTCGGCCTTCACCCTGGCTGCCTGGGTGAAGCCCACCAACCCGAGCACCGGCAACATCCTGGGTGTGGTTGCCAAGGCCAGGCCCGGCGGCGGAACCGGTTACACCATGGGCGTGCTGAATGGCGGCGCCTACATCGGGCTCAACAACAACGGTCTCAACTGCATCCTGACCTCGAGCTCGTCCTCCGTACTGGCCGGGCAGTGGTCGCTGATCACTGTCAGCTTCGGCTCGGGCACGCTGAAGGCTTACGTCAACGGCGCGCTCTTCGCCACCGCCTCCTGCCCGTTCTCGAGTGTGCAGGACAGCACGGAGCCGCTCCTCATCGGGCGGGAGTTGCAGGTCCTTAACCGGTATTTCACGGGCACCATCGATCAGGTCCGGGCCTTCAACCGCGTCCTCACCGACCCGGAAGTCAACAATCTCATCGATTTCGACTGCGACGGCATCTTTGATCACCAGGACAACTGCCCCAGCGACGTCAACACCGATCAGGCGGACGGCGACGGTGACAACATCGGCGACGTCTGTGACCTCGACCACGACAACGACTCCGTGGTGGATACCAGCGACAACTGCCCGTTCGTCGCCAACGCCGATCAGGCGGACAACGACCTCGATACCTTCGGCGACGCTTGTGATGATGACGACGACAACGATGGCATCGCCGATGTCGTGGACAATTGCCAGTTCACCGCCAACGCCGATCAGGCCGACTTCGATCTCGACGGCATCGGCGACGTCTGCGATGCCGACCGGGACGGTGACGGCGTGGTGGCGGGAGACAATTGCCCACTGGTCCCCAACGCCGATCAGATCGACACCGACAGCGACGGGCTTGGCGACGCCTGCGACGCGGACGACGACAACGACGGCATCGCCGATGATGCGGACAACTGCCCGGTGACGGCCAATCCGTCCCAGGCCGACCTGGACGGCGACAACATCGGTGATGTCTGCGACGCCGACGTCGACGGCGACGGCGTTGTCAACGACGTGGACAACTGCCCGGTGGCGGCCAACGCCAGCCAGGACGATACCGACCACGACGGTGCCGGCGATGCCTGTGACGCCGACGACGACAACGACGGCGTCCTGGACACGACGGACAACTGCGACTTCGTCCCCAACCCGGGCCAGCAGGATCTCGACTTCGACGGTATCGGCGACGCCTGTGACGCCGACACCGACGGCGACGGCATCGACAACAACTCCGACAACTGCCCGATGACCCCCAACGCCAATCAGCTCGACTTCGACGGCGATGGCGCCGGCGATGCCTGTGACGCCGACATCGACGGCGACGGTGTTCCCAACGGCGCCGACGTCTGCGCCTTCACGCCTCTCGGCGAGACGATCGACCCCACCACCGGCTGCTCCATCACGCAGCTCTGCCCCTGCAGCGGTCCGCGTGGCACCACCCAGCCCTGGAAGAACCACGGCCAGTACGTCTCCTGTGTGGCGAAGAGCGCCCAGAGCTTTGTCCAGCAGGGCCTGATCACCAGCGCGGAAAAAGACGGCATCGTGTCCGCCGCCGGCCAGTCAAGCTGCGGCAAGTAACAGCCAAGAATTTGGGAAGCAACCTGACCGGGCCCTTGCGGGCCCGGTCTTTTTGTTGCCTCCTCTCCGGAGAGGAGGCAAGGGTCCTCCCTGGAGAGGATGGCAACGTCGTGCCGAAGGCGCTAACGTTGGAGTTGAAACCAACGCTAAGGAGGCCGAGGATGAAAGCTCGATCTATCCTGCCTCTCGGCGGCTTTCAGAAAGGAATAGACGGAATGATGAACCCATCGAAAACCGCCGCATTTCTCCTGTTGATCCTCCTGGCCCTGCCGGCCGCCGCCACGACCAAGCCGATCGCCGGGGCCCGGGATCTGCCGCTCGGGACCACGGTCACCGTCGAGGGCCGGGTCACCGTCCCCTCCGGACGCTTCTCGTCGGCGAGCCTGGAGGATCAGGGCTTCGCCATCCAGGACGCCACCGGCGGCATCTACGTCCGACTCGACGCCAACCTCGGCATCCGCCTCAACCAGCAGGTGCGGGTGACCGGCACCCTGGATCAGTCCTTCAACATCCTTTTCGTGCGCGCCGAACCGTCCGGCGTCGAGCTGCTGCCGGGGGCGCCGCTACTGACCGCGACGGGCGAGGTCGGCGACGCCACCGATGGCCTCATCATCACGGTCGCCGGCACCATCACCGACATCTTCGACGACGGGCACTACGGCGTCCAGTTCGCGGTCGACGACGGCTCCGGTCCGGTCGCCGTCTTCGTCCACCGATCCACGGGGATCGACCCGTTCGAGATCCCGTTCATCGGCCTGGGAAAGAAGGTCCGGGTGACCGGCTTCAGCAGCCGGTTCGCCGACGAGGTCGAGCTTCAGCCCCGGTTCCGGGGCGATCTCAGTCCCGAGCCCTGAGAGCTCCTCTCCAGAGAGGAGGAGAGAGGACGCAAAGATCCTCCCTGGAGAGGATCGACACGCTGGATCGCAGGCTCTAACCTGAGACCGTCCAGTAGTACCTCGCCATTAGACGCCGGGGCCCGCATCGGCGACGAGTCCCGGCACTTTTTTCAGCCGTGCTGGCGCATGCGAACGTACAGGGCCTCGCGAGAGGCCTTGCCCTCGCGGGTGAGCTCGATCTCGCCAGAGGCGAGCATGCGGCGCAGGACGTCCGAGGCTGCCCGCGGGCCGACGGGCCCATCCAGGTGGTCCGAGAAGGCATGGTTGGCCGCCGCAGCCAGGGAGGTCGGACCGAACGGCTCGGCCAGATCGGGGCTCAAGGCGATCTGCCGCAGCAACCGGCTGACCCTCAGGCGGTTTGGCGGTGGTATCTCCACCTGCGGGAAACCGGGAGCGGATCGGGTCGAGACAGGAGCGGCAAGCTCCACCGCAGACACTGCGACGGCCCGGAAGGCCTCCAGGCTCTGCCGCACCTTGGCGAGCTCGGCGGCATGGAACGCCTGTTGCTCCTGATGATCGACTGCCTTCTGCGCGTGGAAAACCTCCTGGTCGCGATGGAAGATCGCGCGTTGCTCCAGGTTCGCCAGAACGTCCTCCACGGAAAGCTTCGAGCTCATACCTTGGCCAGGAGAATAGCACGGAGTTGCGGCAGACAGAGAGCTGTTGCGGTAGCTGGAGAGACATTGCGGCAGACGAAAAGCTGTTGCGGTGGCTGGGGAGACAATGCGGCAGACGAGGAGACTTTGCGGCAGCCGGCTAGACGTTGCGGCAGATGAGACGACGTTGCGGTAGCCGGGAGAATATTGCGGCAGCCAAGGAGACGTTGCGGCAGCCGAGCGGACGTTGCGGTGGCCGGAGAGATGTTGCGGTAGCTGGAGAGTCGTTGCGGCAGCCGAAACAATGTTGCGGCAGCCGAGAAGACATTGCGGTAGACGCTGAGCAGTTGCGGCAGATGAACGGACATCGCGGTAGCTGGCGAGACATTGCGGCGGCTGAAAAGGCAATGCGGTAGCCGGGGAGACGTTGCGGCATCCTGTTTCATTGTCCGGAGCTTGTGACCTGTGCCCGTCTGGGGCGGCCCCGATAGCTTTCAGGATCGTCCGGAGCGATGGCGCCGCCGTCCCTGCCGGCGATGCGGGCTGCCTCCGTCTGAACCTGCTCGTAGAGCGCCGCGCATTCGGCCACCTGACTCTCCAACAACTCCAGCGCCTCCCTCGCGGCCGTCAGGTCCCGTTGCAGGGACCAGAGCATGACCTTGCGGTCGTCCCGCACCTGCCGGCTGTCGATGTAGGAGGCCGCCTTGCGGAGCCTGTCCAGGAAGCTTCGCAAGGGAGCCGCCACGTCGGCGGAGAGATGTCGGATGGACGCCACCTTGGTTCTTCCTCTTCGGGAATTCTGGCAAGGCAGGAAAGCAGCTCTAGCGAATCTTTTGGGTGGGTCAACGGCACACCCGCGCCAAAGTCCGACGCAAAGGGAGTGGCTTGTCCTGGGGATTACCAGGACGCACACTCCGTAGAGATGGAGGAGCGGCGATCGGGTCAATGATGAACCCATCTTTTGCCCTCCCGAGGAGATTTCTCCATGTTCCGACTGTTTCTGATGTTCCTGTCCCCCTTTGAGGCCGTCGGCCACGGTTGGGATCCGAACGGCTCGCCGATGCCGCAGGGGGGCCCGGGTTGGGACCCGGATGGATTGAACTAGATCATAGGCGGGAGGGACACAGGGTGCTCCCTCCCGCTATAATCTTCTCTCATGAAACACTTGGGGAGGGAGGAGATCTTGAGGGTCTTCGCGGGCAGCGCGTTCCAGGGTGAGGAGGAGCATGTCGCCCGGCATCTGGTCGGTTGCGATGCCTGCTCAGCCCTGGCTGCCGAGATAGTCGCGGAACTGGCGGCGCGTCAGGCGCTGGCTCCCGGCAAAAGATCCGTGCGCGTGCTGGCCGATCTCTTGCGAGAGAAGGAGGAGACGCTCGTCCGGTCGCTCCAGGCAAAGACATGGGTTGATACTGTCCGCGCCCTTCCGGAAGCGGAGCAGGCGCGAGCGCTCCGGGACTGGAAGGATCTCCGGTCCCGGTGCTTCCTCGAAGCGGTGATCGAAGAGGCTGCGGCGAACGCCGTCCAGGACCCCGAGGAAGGAGAGGACCTCGCGCGGTTCGGGCTTACTGTCGCGGGCGCGCTGGAAGGGAATCAACTCGGGTTGAGGGTGTTGGCTGACCTCCGGTCCGAGTTGTGGACGGCCATCGCGAACGCGAGGCGTCTTAGTGCGGATTGGCAGGGCTCTTCGACGGCGATCCAGGAAGCCAGGCTCTTGCTGGCCGCGGGTACGGGCGACCTCCATGTGGAAGCGCGGCTTCTGTCCGTGGAGGCATCCCTCTTGACCGACCTCGGCCGCCGGGAGACTGCCGTCTCGCTGCTCAGGCAGGCCCGCAATATCTATGTGCAATTGGGTGATCAGCAACTCGTGGCGAGGACCCTTCTCAAGGTGGCGAACACTCTGAGAGACGTCGATCCCCAGCAGGCCTACGAGGTTGCGGGCGAGGCTCTGGGGCTGCTCCATCGAGCCGAGGCAAGGCTGGTCATGATGGCGCAGAGCATCCGCATCGAATGCCTGATCGAATCCGGAGAGATCCGGCAAGCCTTGTTTGCGTTCCAGGCCGTTCGCAGCCTATACGTGCAGTTCCGCGAGGCCGGCATCCAGCTTCGCGTCCTCTTCGTAGAGGCTAGGCTGCTGGAAGCCTTCGACAAGATCCGCGAGGCCGAGAAGCGTTTCGAAAAGGCGATTCAGGGCTTCTGGGAAGCCCGGCTCTACAAGGATGCCCTCATGACTCGCCTCTACCTCTTCGCCTTCCATTTCAACAGGGGCGCATTGGTCAAGGCGGAACGAGTCTGCAAGGCGGGCCTGAAGCAGCTCGCAAGCATCGATGCCCACCCGCAGATGAAGAGCGTCTGGACGGAGCTCCTCACCAGCCTGCGAGCCGGAGCCCTGGATGCCCAGGCTCTCCAGGCTGTGCGCAGCTACATGGTCCTGCACTGGAGGATGCCCGCGGAGCAAAGCCCGCTGGCATCCTCCAGTGTGCTCTAGCGCCAGCCCGCCCGGATGACCTCCTCCTGGAGCTCTGGATCGCCGCTCCCCTTGTCCGCCAGGATTCGGGCACGGCAGAGGGTTTCGGCGGAGGCATTGGGTTCTCCGAGCTTTTTCAGCAGCGCTCCGCAGCGCGCCAGGCACCGGGCCTGGAGATCCGCCACGTAGGTCAGGTCGTGGGCCGGCCCGAGGCGCTCGGCGACCCAGAGGGCCAGGTGTGCGTGGTGAAGGCTCTCGAGATCAGTGCCCTTCCGGCTCAGCTCCAGGAGCCGTACTGCGAGGCACCATCCTGCGACCTCCGGGTTCTCGTCGAGCCAGAGGGCCCGCTCCACGAAGGTGGGGGACGCGAGCAGCTCCTGCAGATGAGCCTCCACGACCGCGGCCTCGGGGGCGAGGACGTCCGGATCCCAATGGCCAAACCGCTCCTGAAGCTCGACGAGATGGGCGAGCTGCTGCCGACAGCTCTCACAGCTTCGCGCGAGATGCGGGACGATCCGTTGCAGAATCGAAGGAGCGTCGTCGGTGAACAGAAGGGCAAGCTCTTCCGCCTGAAGATGGGTTGTCTCCATTCATGGTCTCCCAAGGGATCGGGCCAAGAGGCCCTGTTCAATATCCCTCGGTGCGCCGGATGCGCGTGTAGCCCGGAAAAAGAACCTCCGGCATGGGAAAAGATGCCTCCGCATCGCTGGAAAGAGGCGGAGGCTGCCTGGGCCAATCAATAAACCTGGGTGCCCGCGCCCTTTCCGGCATCCTCTTCATCGCCGTCGAGGACGCCGTCCTCATCTCGATCGATGCCGGCGCGTACCCCCGAGCCCGGCGGAGCGCAGGTGTAGGTCAGCTCGCCGCCTTTCTGCAAGGCGCGTTGCCGCAGGCTGGCATCCGGGAGCGGCGCGTCGTCGCTCCGGTTGCCGCGGAACCGGCCGGAACTGACGTCGTAGAGATAACCTTTTTCACCCTGGCTGCTCGCGCCCTTGACCACCAGATCGCACTCCCCGGCCCGGGCGCGATCGATCAGGAGGTCGATCCGCGCTCCAACCACCGCGCCATTGTCTTGCGTCAGCGTCGTCTGCTGCCCGACGATGGGGGCCAGGTTGCTGTCGAAGGCGAACAGGAAATCCTCGACCTGCCGTCTCTGGATATCGCCGGCCGGCCCGGGTACAAAGCCGCCGGGAACCGCCGGCGACTGGTTGAAGCCTCCAAAATCGGTGGTGAGGCTCATGAAGTTGAAGATCGTCGGGATGGTCCCGTTGTGCGTGTAGCCGAAGCCGCGGATCTGATCACCCAGGAAGGCGTCGTCGGTGGGCATGCTCGGTTTCGTCTTCAGCCCGAACATGCCGACCTTCTGATAGGCATTGCGGAAGTGGGCAGGCTTGAAGACCTCCGGCGCCGCCTCGAAGGCATAGCGGCCGTCGGTGCCGAAGAGGCCCGGCGCGGCCACGCCGTGTTCCCGGTTCGCATCGCGATCGAGCACATGGCAGGAATTGCAGGTGCCCGTGCGGGTGAAGTCGGAGACGTTGTTCATGAAGAAGTCGTGCCCGGCCTGCTGGCCCGCGGTGAGCTGGTTGTCGAGCCGCCGGATCGGGTTGGGCGGATACGTGACCTGGAGGATGAAGGCGGTGAACGCCTCCATGTCGTCGTCGTCGATCGGTCCGCTGCGCCCCAGGAGGTCTGTGAATCCGGCCTGGAACTTCCTGAAGGCCGCGACCTCATCAAAAGTCCCGCTGTCCGGTTGCGCGCTCGGGTTGTCGTTGCCACCGGTGCGGTCGCCGCGCCAGTGCATCGGCCCGTGATTCGCCATGCCGCGCAGGCTCTGCGTGGTCATCGGTCCCTTCATGGGGTGATGGCTGGCGAGCGCGCCGAAATCCCGGGGGTCCACCTCGAACGGTCCCGGAACGGGCTGCACCGTGCCGTCCGGATTGCCGAGGTCCCAGGCCAGGCTGTCGAAGTCGCCGAAGACATGGCAGCTCGCGCACGAGGAATCGCCGTGGCTCGAAGTGAGCGACGCGTCGTAGAGGAACGGACGGCCGGCGACCACGCTCGGCGGCTCGGGATTGTGCATGGCGACGTGCTCGATCTCCGCGCCCGAGACCGTATCGACGACCGCGATCGAGTTGTCGAAACGGGTGAGGGTGTAGATCCGGTGCGCGCCTTCGTCGAGCACCAGGCCGACCAGGCCGCCGCCAGAGACCTTGATCTGATCCGAGATGCTCGGCGTGAAGGTATCGTTTTCCAAAGCCTGAGTGTCGAAGACGCCGATCCTGGAGGAGCCGAGCGCCGCGACATACAGGGTTTTTCCGTCGCTGGTGACCGCCATCTGCTGCGGAAGAGCGAGGCTCCTGTCGTTCTCGGCGTTCGGGATCGTGTCGCAGCAGACGGCGTAATTGATGTGTTTGTTGAGGTGCCGCGGAGTCACGCTCCCCGCCGGGCCGAGGATGGTGATCCGGCTCTCGTGAAGGTGGCCGCGGACGCTGTGGCCGGCGAAGAGGCCGGGCCCTTCGAAACGTTTTTCGTTGCCCGCCTCGGTGTTCGAGACATAGACCTTGCCGTTCACCGGGTTCACCACCATGTTGAAGAGGATGGTGCCGACGCCCTTGTAGTAACCGTTGGTTCCGGCGAGCTGCGCCGGCGGATTCGCGTTCGCGTCGATCACGAAGACGTCCTTGTCGGGCAGGGAGAACCGGATCTGGTCGTCCCAGGGCCGGCCGAGCTCGTCCACCCAGTGGGTGCCGTTGAACCTGACGATGAGCCCCACCTCCGGAGCCGGATTGCCGTTGGCGTCTGTGTTGGGTCCGGGCACGCCCCCCGCGGCCTGGCCACCGTCCGGGACGAAAGATTCGTTGATCGCCGTGGTGCGATTTCCCGACTGGAACGCCGCCGCGTAGACCTTGCTGCCGTCCGGAGAGACTGCCAGGGCGCGCGGCGTATCGCAGAACAGGGTGACGATGGCGAGCGGCGTGCCCGCGAGCGTGACGCCGGGATGGTCCGCGTCGAAAACCCAGACATCCGCCCGGCCCGTGCCGGGAACCGTGAGCTGGGGATCGTAGGGCACGTTCTGGCCGCGATGCGCGGTGGTGATGAAGGCACGGTTTTTCCCGGTCCCGCCGAAGACGATGTCGCGCGGTTCGTCTCCCACGAGCAGGGTACGCACGACGCGCCCGTTGTGCCCGCCCTGGGTCAGCTCCACGATGCTGACGCTGTCGGAGAGGTGGTTGACGACCCAGATCTCGTTCTCATTGCGAGCCGCGACGGCCACCGGTTCGAGGCCGACGGGAATGGAGACGCGGTCCTCCAGGCTGCCGTGGTCCTTGATGCGAAAGACTTCGAGACGGCCGTCCGGCGTGTTGGCGGCGAACAGGAGCTTCCCGCTCGGAGACAGGGCCAGAGGGCGGACCTGGCCGCTTTCGAAGACCGTGAAGCGACCCGGTTGTCCAGCCGATTGCCCAGCTCTTGGAGGCAACGCGGCGGCCAGACAGACAAGGATGAGAAAGGGGACAAAACGGCGCGAGGAGCACAGCAGGGTCATGGGGACCTCCTGTGACGCGGTGGTGAGTTGGTTCAAATACTAACACGCCCGATTGGGCGCAGGTCTGCCCGGAGAACGGCCCGCAGACGCTCGCTATCGAGGCGCTGTTCGAAGGCCAGCCGTAGAGACTAGGGCCGGGGGGCGCCCATCGCCTTCCGGACCTGGCCGGCCGCGCGCAGACCGCTGCCGATCGCGCCTTCGACGGTGCCGTTGCGACCCTCGGCGTCGGTCGCCTCGCCGGCGAGGAAGAGGGTGCCCTCGATCGGCTTCGCGAGATCTCTGGCGGCGTCGACGCCTCCGACCAGGGGGTAGCTGTAGGCGCCGCGCGACCATGGGTCGGCCGTCCAGTCGTGGGTCCAGAAGGCCTCTACCCGCGACTCGACGCGGCGGCGGGTGAGGCCCAGTGTGTCCGCCAGGACTCCCAGGGCTCGATCGGCGATCGCGTCGGTGCCCTGGGCGAGGAGGGCGGCGGCCGGTGGGCCGCCGCTCCAGGCCACGGCGAGGGGCATGCGGGCGGGGTAGTTGGTCCACCAGACGCTGATCGTCTCGTCGCTGGTCTGAAGGAAGCGGAGACGCGAGAGATCCCGATCTTCCACCAGGGACCAGGGCGCGTCGCGGAACCAGAACGCCATGTGGATCACCGAGCCCATCGCCAGCAAGCCCAGGGCGCTGCTCGCGGCGGGCGGCAGCTCCGGATGGAATCGGAGGCTTCCGGCCTGGAGCACGCCCAGGGGGACGGTGACCACGACCGCCTTCGCCGCGATGCGGTAGGGTTCAACTGCCTCCGGGTAGACCTCGAGCTCGGCGCGTCCCTTTTCCCAGGAGATCCCGGCGACGGGGGAGCGCAGGCGGACATCCCGGAGCCGGCGCTCCAGCCACTGGATCACCCGATCGTAGCCGTCCGCCACCCGGCCGGCGCTCCGCGCCGACTCGGTTGGAGCCTCGCCTGGACTGGCGAGCGCGCGCAGGCTCACCCGCTTGGGATCGGCGGCATGGAACCCCTGCACGAAGCGGCGGGCGAGGGTGCGGCCGCGGGCGAGCGAGCGGCCGCCGGGCCTCTTCGACAGCCACTCTGCGAGCGAGAGGTCGGCGCCCTCCGCGCGGGCGAGGGAGAGGACGCGGTCGACCTGCCGCCAGTACTCGCCGGCGGGCTGAAGGCGGCTTGCTCTCTTCTCCCAGCTCTGGCCCGAGACGTCGAGCACCGTGCGCCCGGCCTCGCGCAGGATGCGGGTGGTCTCCGGCGCGTCGCCGTGGACGAACTCGGCCCCCAGCTCGATCGGCACCGGCACCCGGGCGTCGCGGTGGGTCAGGATCCTTCCACCGGTCCGGTCGCGGGCCTCCAGGATCACGACCCCGAGCCCAGTCTCCTGGAGCGCGTCCGCCGCCGCCAGTCCCGCGGCCCCCGCTCCCACGACGACGACGTCAGCTCTCTCCATCAGGGTTGCCAGCTCCCGCGGCTTCGGATACGTTTCGAACCATGCACGAGACCATCGTATCGCCGCTCGCCGCCTGGGAGAGCTTCTACGTCATCACCGGCTCTTCGGCCGCCGCTCTGACCGGACTGCAGTTCGTCGTGATGGCCCTGGTCGCCGATCAGGAGAAGGCGGGCGGCCACCGGGAGATCGACGCGTTCGGCACGCCGACGGTCGTCCACTTCTGCGCCGTGCTGCTCCTGGCCGCGATCCTCACCGCGCCCTGGCATTTCGTCTCGAACGCCGGCGTCGCCCTCGGCGTGTGCGGTCTGGCGGGCCTCGTCTATTCGTCGATCGTCCTCCGGCGCGCCCGGCGCCAGGAGGGATACAAACCGGTCTTCGAGGACTGGCTGTGGCATACCATTCTGCCGTTCGCCGCCTACGGCATCATCGCAACGGCGGCGATGTTCCTGGCGCGCCATCCCGCTCCGGCCCTGTTCTGGGTGGGCGCCGCGGCGCTTCTGCTCCTGTTCATCGGCATCCACAACGCCTGGGACACGGTCACCTACATCGCCATCGATCTGAGGCAGCGCGACAAGCCGTCGCCGCCATCACAGTGATGCTTCACCCAACCACCTGTCAAAGATCGACCTGATCAGAACGAGGTAATGAAGCGGCCCGCTGTCCGCGACAACGATCATCGGCCGGACAGGAGCCCAAGGTCCCGATGAGCGGCGAGATCTTCTTCCAGGTCGGCTTTCGTGTAATTCAGGGGCACTTTGTGCTCCTTCAGGAGCGCATGCACCTCGAACCGCGTCTCAAGGCCGACGAGACGCCTTACCTGCCCCTCGGTCAAGGCCCCCGTCCGGTAACCTTCCGCCGCAATCGTTTCCAGGGCATGGCGGGATACGTTTCCCCATTGCCCTGCGAGGGATTCAGAGATATCTGCCGGCAGACGGATCATGATGTTCATTGCGCGCTCCCAGCCTATTTTAACCGCTCCGGCACCCGGTCGCGGATGCCCTTGAAGCCCATCCTCTTGAAGACCTCGTCCACCCGTTCCGGGTCGGCGCCGTTGTAGGCGAGCGCGTCGAGGTCTCCCGCGCCCTTGGGGACGGGGGCGTCGACGGCGACGGTGGCCAGGACTTTCGAGAGCAGGGC
>JACZDC010079488.1_pt1 | contig 29295 bp, 21 predicted proteins | sample 8641791 | NCBI WGS metagenome assembly JACZDC01 (sample SAMN15324613, study PRJNA640507) | soil metagenome | isolation source: intercropping peanut in the second line | place: China: Luxin town, Laibin City, Guangxi Province | collected 2019-07-25 | depth 10cm m
CTCCTGCTCGGTGCCCTGCATGTTGCGGATCTCCTCCTCCCTGCGCTTGATCTCCGCGGCTTTCTCTTCCATCTTGCGGGTCTTCTCGGCTTCGCCCGACGAAGTCGTCGTGGCCGTGGTCGACGGGGTGCCGGTGGATGGCATCTCGCAGGCCCAGAAAGAGGGGAGGAGCAGCAGGGACAGCAGGACCAACCACGACACGCGCAGCTTGCGGGACTCGCTCATCGGGCTCTCCTTGTTCTAAGAAAAGACCGGACAAGGATACACCCGCGGCGCCCGTTTCCCGATGTTTCGCCAGGAGTAGCGGGGCTTGCGCCGGGCCTGGCCAATCCTCGGCAGAGTCCGGCCAGCTCTCCAGGAGCCTGGCCGACTCTCCGCCGAGACCGGCGAAGGACTGGCCGGCGTCGGCCGGCTGTCCGCTGCTCCTGGCCGGTCCTACGCCGACATCTGCCAGAGTCCGGCCGGGACCGGCGGAGGAGTGGCCAGCCTTGGCGCAGACCCGCCAGGGATCGCGGACGAGCGGCCAGCCGTTGCCGACGGCTCAGCTCTTGATGCGCTCCCTCAGGCCCAGGTTGCTGATCAGCCGGTGCAGGTAGTTGGGATGCAGCCCGAGCGTCTCGGCGGCTCGCGTGACGTTGCCGTCGGCGTGCTCGACGGCGGTCAGGATCAGGCGCTTCTTCCACTCGTTCAGGGCGTCGTGGTACTTCGCTACCGGCGCCTTGCGGCCGATGGCCGGAGCGGCTTCGAGCACGACCTCCGGCAGATCCTCGGGCTGGATCAGGTCGTCCTGACCGAGGACGACCGCGCGCTCGACGGCGTTGGCCAGCTCGCGGATGTTCCCGGGCCAGGGATAGCGGAGCAGGCAGGCGCGGGCCTCCGGCGTGAACCCGGCCACCTGGCGGCCGAGCTTGCGGCTGAAGCGCGCCGCGAAGTGGCTGGCGAGCAGGGGCACGTCCTCGCGCCGGTCGCGGAGGGGAGGCAAGGTCAGGCTGATCACGTTCAGGCGGTAGTAGAGGTCGTCCCGGAAGCCGCCTTCGTGGATCTCCTTTTCGAGGTCCCGGTTGGTGGCGGCGATGACGCGCACGTCGACCTGGATCGTGCGGGTGCTGCCGAGGCGCTCGAACTCCCTCTCCTGAAGGACGCGCAGGAGCTTGGCCTGGAGCGGGAGCGGCAGCTCTCCGACCTCGTCCAGGAAGAGAGTGCCCGAGTCGGCGGCCTCCAGCTTGCCGATCTTCCTCTCCAGGGCGCCCGTGAAGGCGCCGCGCTCGTGGCCGAAGAGCTCGCTTTCGAGCAGGGTCTCCGAGAGGGTGGCGCAGTTGATCGCCACGAACGGCCGGCGCGAGCGCGGGCTGGCGCGGTGGATGGCGCGCGCCGCCAGCTCCTTGCCGGTGCCGCTCTCGCCGAGCAGAAGCACGGTCGAGTCCGTGGGCGCCACGCGGTTGAGGAGGCGCCAGACCTCTTTCATGCACTGGCTCTCGCCGACCATGTCCTGATCGAAGGCGGCGTCCAGGCGGCTCCGCTCCTCGTCCAGCCACTCCATGTGGCGGGTGTTGGCCAGGGCCGCCGCGGCGATGCCGGCGATGGCGGTGACCATCTCGAGGTGCCCCTCGTCGAATCGTACGTCCTCATCCCGGGTGTCAAGGTAGAGAATGCCGAGGAGAGCGTCCGGGCTGAGCAGCGGGGCGGCGAGAAGAGACCGGACCCGGGAGGCGAGAAGGCTTTCGGCCTCGGAGAGCTCCGGGAGGCTGAGCACGTCGTTGGCGAGCGCGGCGGAGCGCCCTTCCATGACCCGGTGCACGAGAGTGCGGGAGACCTGGAAGGGATCGGTCGAGCCGCGGCGATGGAGGAAGAACGAGGTCGGCTCGTCGGTGCCGCGGTCGAGCAGGAGAAGGGCGGCGCGCTGGCCGGGAACGGTCTCCAGGGTCATCTCGAGGAGCCGCCGGGCGAGGGTGGAGGTGGCCCGCAGGGCGTGGAGGGTGGTGCCGATGCGCAGCAGGGCCTGGAGGTCGCGGGTGGTACGGCTGTCCGGGGGCAGGTTGCCGGAGCCAAGGTAGGCGGAGAGCTCCACTGTCAGTTGCGCGGAGATCTCGTCCCAGGGCCGCTCGTCGTCGAGGAGGAAGGGCGGCGGCTCGGGCTCGTGGCCGTTCTCTTGAAGGTCCTGGAGGAGCAGCAGAGTGCTGCCCACGGTAATCCGGTCGCCTGGTTCGAGGTGCCTTTCGCGAACGGGTACTCCGTTGACGAAGGTGCCATGCAGGCTCTCCAGGTCGCGCAGCCGCCAGCCGGCTTCGGACGCCTCGAAGGTGCAGTGGTGCCGGGAGACCGTGAGGTCACGCAGGTGCAGGGCGTTCGACCGGTCGCGGCCAACGGTGACAGCATTCGCTTCCAGGGCGAAGACGCTCCCTGACAACGGGCCGGAAAGGGCGACGAGGCGCAGAGGCAACCGGTGGATTCCTATCTGAACGGATAGAGTCTATCCGATTCCTTCCTGGATTCCACCCCCTGATTTCCTGTTAGTCATTGATTCTTCGAGGTTTTCCAGATGTGGGCGACCCGGCATCGGACCTGCTTTGGATAGATGGGCAGAGGGCACAAGAAATGGAGGAGCCCATGGCTAGCAAGGAGTTGAAACTCAAGGATCGCAAACAACAGGAACGGGAGAAGGTCGGTCGCGCGGCCTCGACTCGGAAGAAGCGCGGCAAGGACCAAGAGACTCATCGTGACGAGCCCCCTCCCGGACCTCCGGACAAACCCAGCGTGGGATAGTCAACGCGCTGTGAGATCTTGGAATTCTTTGAGTTGACGTAAGGGAGCGAAGGCGGAATCCTCGAACCAGCGCCGTGGCAAGCCGGCGCCGAGGGCCGCCTTCGCGTATAAGAGAGCGTTCGGAAGGTCGCCCGACACAATGTAGACCATTGAGGCGTCTCTCTGGACCAGGGGGTCGTCGGGGATTCTGCTGACGACCGACTTGGCGGCTTGTTTGGCTTCTTCTAAACGCCCCAGGTGTACCAGGCATTGGGATTTCATCAATTCCTCTCGCGGGAATAGCTTTGAGCCCGTCCTGCTGTTGTCGAGTTGACTCAGGACGGTACCATACAGGGCCTCTGCGGCAACCGTATTTCCCAGGTTTCTCTGGGCATCGGCCAAATGGAAATTGATGAAGATCTGGCCGGGCCCCTCGTTCAGGGCCTTCGCATAGGTTTTTTGGGCTTCTAAGTAATTGTTGCCTAAAGCCTGTGCCAAGCCGAGATTCGTCAGGTTATGCCTTTTTGGGCCGAGTTCGCTGTAAAGTCGCTGCGCTTCTTCCAGGCTCCCATAAACCAATTCCCAATAAGCAAGACCCGTTCGAACCCAAGTGTTGCCTGAATCTTGACTGTGTAGGTTGTCCAGGATCTGGCGTGATTCGTTGAACTGACCGCGCCTTGACAACAGATCGGCGAGCCAGTACCGATAGCGCCAGCTTGGGGTTCGCTCAACGAGATCCCTCAGTACGTTTTCCGCCTTCTCCTGATAACCTTGGGCATCAGCCAGTCGGAATGTCAGAAACAAGACTTGAGGATCGCCGGGCAGACTTGCTGCAAGTTGTTCCAGTGCCGCCTGCGCTTCCTCCTCACGCCTGCCGAGCAATGCAACGTCGAACCTCGCCCGAATCGTGCGAGAGTCATTAGGGGCGAGCCCATTGGCTTGGCGGAGATAGGCGTTCGCTTGGTCGAGGTCGGATGACTTCCAACTGGAGCGATAGAGATTGCAGGCGACGTGCACTGCCTCGACCTTCGCATCCAGGAACCGCGGAGAGCTCAGGATGATCTGCTCCAGATTTTTGAGCTCATCCTCCATTCGGGTATTTCCCGAGTCAATATTCTGAAGAACCGCAATAAACTTGGCATAATCAGCGGAGTTGGCTTCGAGCAGAATTGTACCCGGTCGAACAGGATGATTCGGAAATGCCGCTCTCAGGCTTGAATTGATTCTCCCGGCCAGAGGCCATAATTCCTCTGGATCGAGAGGAATTGTGAATTCATCGCTCCACAAAACTTGCCCTTCCCTGCTGATTCGCTGAAAATTTATGTAGGCCGTCCCTTCAACTTTTTGAACATTGCTTTTCAGGATCTCGTCTGCTTCTCGAAGATCGGACGCGCCCTCAACTATTTCAAAAGGAGCGAGGCCTTCCATAGATCCCAACGTCTGCAGGCTGGCCATCTTCGTGCTGGTCGCCACGAGCTCAAGTTTCTCGTCCGTTGTTCCCTTGACTGCCGGTTCGGTCACAAGGATCCGCAGAGGAGCGCGCTTGTGCAGGCGGTCATTCAGGTAGTGAAGGGTCACGGCGATGACCAGCGCGACCAGCGCTCCAGCAAGGAAATAGATCCAGCCGCGGGCACGCCGCAACGGTCCTGCTACCTTTGAGGCGGATGGCTCCGGGGGACGGCTCGCGGGGCGCACGGGAAATGCGTACGTCGGCATCTCGCTCACGCTGTCGTCGTTGCGCTCCGACCCCTCCTCATCCTCCGGAAGGTCGCGCTCGATCCGCTCCAACTTGTGAGCGACGCTGGCCGCGCTTCGCGGCCGCTCGTCACGGTCCTTGGCCAGCAACCGCTCCACGAGGGAGACAAGCGTCAGGGGCAGATCCGGCAGGATCTCCGAGAGGGGCTCAGGCTGCTCGTAGAGCACCCGCTGCAAGGTCGCTCTGGGGTCCTTGGCCCGAAACGCGGAGTGCCCGGCGAGCATCTCGTAGAGCAACGCGCCGAGTGAGAAGAGATCGGAGCGCTCGTCCAGATCGCCGCCGCTCGCCTGCTCGGGCGACATCGCGTAGCAGGTGCCGACCAGGGCGCCGTGCTGCGTGAGCACTTCGCCATCCCAGGACATGGGCCTGGCGAGCCCGAAGTCGAGAATCTTGGCGTGGCCGGACGGCGTGATGACGACGTTCTCGGCCTTGAGGTCGCGGTGGATCAGGCCGGCTTCATGGGCCGCGGCCAGCCCTTGGGCGATCTCCTTCGCCAGGTGGACCGCCTCCGCGACGCCGAGCGTAGTGCGGGCGAGCCGCTCCGCGAGGGTCGGACCCTCCACGTACTCCATGACGATGGCGTCGCCGGACTCCTCGGAGACGAGATCATGGACCTGGACGATGGCGGCGTGGCTCAGGCGCGCCGCCATCCGCGCCTCGCGGCGGAAGCGCTCGCGCTGATGGCTCTGGACGAAGGTGTCGTGGCGGATGCGCTTGATCGCCACCGCCCGCTCCAGACGCTCGTCCCAGGCGAGGAAGACTTCGCCCATGCCGCCCCGGCCGAGCGGGGACTCCAGACGATAGGCGCCTATTCGTTCAGGCATGCTTCAACGGCTTGACCGTCCTCCGACCCGAGTGTTTTGATGGCTCCGAGGCTTTTATTCTATAACTCTTTCCGTGTCAGCGGTCCGGCGCCGGACCTCGGCCAGCGCGCGCTCCAGCCGTTCGGTCCCATCCGGGGCGGCGAGATCGTCGAGCCGTAGCGAGGCGAGGGCGCTCAGGACCAGCGCGCGGTCGGAGAGGGAGTGGCCCCGGACGCCGGAGCGCTCCAGGTTTTCCGCCGCGGACCGGATCAGGCCGTGAAGGTTGTGGAAGGCGTCGTCCGAGAGCGGCGGTTCACCACGATAAAGGTCGAGACGACCGCCGGAGCGGTAGCGCGGATAGTCCTCCAGGCCCAGGAAGCGCAGGAACCAGTCGGCGCGGAAGGCGCCGGTTGCGGCCACCAGGCCGGCGTAGTCGGCGATGAGCTCGTCGAGGACGTTGTTGCGCATCGATCCGAAGAGCCGGCGCGTGAAGTAGTGGACGCATTCGTGGTCGCACCGGACCTCCAGGGAGATCCGCCGCCACTCCGCGTCGTCCAGCCCCAGGTCGGCCGCGGGTATGGCGCTGTAGGGACCGTCGCTCAGGAGGATGAACCGGTCCTGATGGCTCTCCTTGCGCTGGAGGATGCCGTCCAGCGGCTCGCCCCGGCGCTGCTGCTCGCGGATGCGCTCCCAGTTGTTGTAGCCGGAGACCATGATGGCGCCCTGGGAGTCCGGCACGGGCACCGGTTCGTTGCGGCGGGTGAGCGCGCGAAGCAGGGCCGCGAACTCGTCGCGGCCACGGGCGAGGATCACCGGGATGCGGCCGGCGGGGCTCTCGTGGATCTCCAGGCCGATGAGGTCAGGCCTCCTGATCTCCAGGCCGGTGGCCGACGGGAGCGACGACGCCGGCACCCCGCGGCGGACCGCGGCGCGGTAGTCCTCCGCCGTGCTGATCCCTTCCCGGATCGGGAAGCGGAGCTGGGGGAGGTGCTCGGACAGGACCGCGAACGCGCCGCGCTCCCGCGCTTCGGCGGCCCAGCGCTCCCAGATCTCCACGAACGGCTCGTCCGGGAGCGGGAACAAGGTGTCGCGGCCGAGCGTGCCCAGATCGAAGGGGTTCGCCAGGTAGGCTTCGAGCTCGGCTTGTGTCTCTCCAGTCACGATGCTAGCCTACCCGAGCCTGTTCCGATCGCAAACGGTGAAAGATCGGTGATGATGTTGAAACCACGGACAGGCCGTCTCTCCGCCGCGGTTCTTTGTCTGGGGCTGGTGGCGCTGACAGCAGGCTTGAAGGCCCAGGAGCCGGGACCGCCGGCGGGTCTGAGCCTGACCGAGGCGGTCGAGCTGGCCCTGCGGCACGATCCGAATCTCCGCCTGGAGGAGGCACGCCTCCGCTCCGCCCGCGGCGTCCTGCTCAGCTCGCGCGGCACGTTCGATCCGGTGTTGAGCACCGGATTGAGTGAGGTGAGCACGAACGACCCCCTGACCGAGCAGTCCTCCAAGCAGCAGTCGCTGACCGGTACCTCCTTCGACGTGAAGAAGCGCTTCCGCAACGGCTTCTCGCTGGAGCCCGGCTTGGACCTGCTGCGCACGGACGAGAGCGGTCCCGGGGTGAACGTCGGCACCTTCTCGGTCACCTTGCGCCAGCCGTTGCTGCGCGGCCGGGGCCGGACCGCGCTGGCCGCGCCGGAGATGTCGGCCGAGCGGCAGGTCGCGGCGGGCGAGCTCGACCTGCGGCAGGTCACGGCCGAGCGGGTCCTGGCCGTGGCCAGCCAGTACTGGCTGGCCCGCGCCGCCGCGCTCAACCTGGGGATCCTGCGGGAGACCGAGGACCGCGCCCGCGAGCTGCTGGAGACCACGCGCAAGCTGATCGAGGCCGATGTGACCCCGGCCGCCGAGGTGGTGCAGGTGGAGGCGAACCTGGCCGCCAAGGAGGCGTCGCGGATCGGCGGCGAGAGAGACCTGTTCGAGGCGCGGCAGGGGCTGGGCCGCGAGATCGGCCTGGACCGCCAGGCGATCGCGGCTCTGCCGTTGCCGTCGGACGGCTTCCCGGCCCTGCCTTCCACGGCCGCGCCGGGTGCCGCCGAGCAGGACCGCTTCGTGGCCGCGGCCCTGGAGCGCCGGTCCGACCTGCTCGCCGCCCGCGAGCGCCGGAGCGCCGCCGAGATCCTCCGCCGCGCCGGCGACAATGCGCTCAAGCCCCAGCTCGATCTGGTCGTGACGCCGAGCTACACGGGTCTGGTCGAGGGCAACGAGCCGGGCAGCTTCTTCTCGCCCCTGTACCGGAACGTGCCCGGGGCCAGCGCCGAGTTCGGCATCACCCTGTCGTGGCCGACCGCGAACAGCCTGGCCCGCGGCCAGCTCGTGCAGCTCGAATCCACGCGCGAGCAGACCACGCTGCTGGAGGACCTGGTGGAGAAGCAGGTGTCGGCGGACGTGCCGGTGGCGCTCGACGCCGTGGCCCGCCACGCCCAGCAGCTCGAACGCGCGGCCGCGGCCGTGCGCCTGTTCGAGCGCACCGTGATCAACGAGGAGAAGAAGCTGCGCGCCGGCACCTCCACGCTGATCGACCTGATCACGCAGCGCGACCGGCTGACCTCCGCGCGGCAGGCCGAGGTCTCGGCCCAGCTCTCGCTCGCCCTGGCGCTGCTCGAGCTGCGCTTCCAGACGGGAACGCTGGTCTCCGAAGCCGGCGTCGACCCCGGCCGTCTCATGTCCGTGCCGTTCCAACCCGGAGAGACCTCGCCATGATCTTCCGCAAGGTGGCGCTGGAGCGGCTCTCCTCGCCCGAGCAGCTCGACCAGCTCCTGCAGGTCACGAACCCGCGCGGCTGGCTGGCGCTCGGAGCCCTGGGTGCGCTCCTCTTGACGTCGCTGGCCTGGGCCGTGTTCGGCTCGATTCCCACCGAAGCGGGCGGCGAGGGAATCCTCCTGCGGCAGGGCGGCGTCACCAATCTGGTTGCCGCCGAGCAGGGGCAGGTGGAGGAGGTGCTGGTCTCGGTCGGCGACGTCATCGAAAAGGGCCAGGTCGTGGCGCGGGTGCGCCAGCAGGAGCTGCTGCGGCAGATCCAGGACTCGCGCGACAAGCTCGCGGACGCGCGCGCCGAGTACGACGATCTCCTGCGCTACGCGGGCCAGCAGGAGCGGCTGCGGGACCGCGACCTCGCGCAGCAGCGCGCCAACCTGGAGCAGAACATCCGCGCGTTGGAGAAAGAGGTGGAGCTGGCGCGCGACCAGGTCGCGGCGCAGCGCGATCTGCTCAAGGACGGGCTCGTCACCAAGCAGACCTTCCTCGCCTCGGAGCAGCACCTGAACGACGCGCAGAGCCGGCTGGCCGCCGCTCGGCTGGAGCTCAACGGTCTGGAGCTGAAGCGCCTGGACGCCGGGCAGCAGATCGAGCAGCAGCTCGAGACGCGGCAGGCGCAGATCCGCGACCTGGAGCTGGAGCTGCGCGAGCGCCAGGCGCGCCTGGGAGAGACCGCGCGGGTCGTCTCCTCGCATGGTGGCCGGGTGCTGGAAGTGCTCGCGGACCGCGGCGACGTCGTCACGCCGGGCACGCCGATCCTCAATCTGGAGCTGACCTCCAAGGACCTGATGGCTGTGCTCTTCATCCCGGCCTCCGCGGGCAAGCGGGTGCAGCCGGGCATGCGGGCACGGATCTCGCCGAGCACGGTCAAGCGCGAGGAGTTCGGCTCCATGCTGGGCAAGGTGAGCTGGGTCGCCGAGTTCCCCTCCACCCAGAAGGGCATGATCAAGATGCTCGGTAACGAGGCGCTGGTCCAGAAGCTCATGGAGGAGGGACCGCCGATCCAGGTCAACGTCGAGCTGGACCGGGACACCTCGACGCCGACCGGCTATCGCTGGTCGTCCTCGGTCGGTCCGAGCCTGAGCATCAGCAGCGGCACGCTCGCGACCGGCGCGGTGGTGGTGCGCGAGGAGAGGCCGATCCGCCTGATCCTGCCCAAGGTGAGGGAGAAGCTGGGGCTCTGATGTTCCGCCTCAAGCGTCCCGATGGCAAGGAGGCCGAGCGCGCGCCGAAGGCCGTGCGCAGCCCGACCGTCCTCCAGATGGAGGCCGTGGAGTGCGGGGCCGCGGCGCTCGCGATCGTCCTCGCTCATTACGGCCGCTGGGTGCCGCTCGAAGAGCTGCGCATCGCCTGCGGCGTGTCGCGCGACGGCAGCAAGGCGAGCAACATGGTCAAGGCCGCCCGCGAATACGGCCTGGAGGCCAAGGGGTTCAAGCGCGAGCCGCAGACCCTGCGCTCGATCCAGTTGCCGGCGATCCTGCACTGGAACTTCAACCACTTCCTGGTGCTCGACGGGTTCCACAAGGGTCGGGTACGCCTGAACGACCCGGCGGTCGGGCCGCGGGAGGTCACTGAGGAGGAGCTGGACCAGGCCTTCACCGGCGTGGTGATGACGTTCAAGCCCGGACCCGCCTTCGAGCGCCGCGGCGAGCCGCCGAAGCTCATCCCGGCGCTCCGCCGCCGGCTGACCGGCTCGCGGGCGGCGCTCCTCTTCGTGCTCCTGGCCGGCCTGGGGCTGGTGATTCCGGGTCTCGCCGTGCCGGTCTTCTCCAAGCTCTTCGTGGACGGCGTCCTTTTGGAAGGGCACGTCGAATGGCTGCGGCCGCTCCTCCTCGCCATGGGCTTCACCGCTGCGGCCCTGGGACTCCTCACCTGGCTGCAACAGACCTATCTCCTGCGATTGGAGACGAGGCTCGCCGTGGGCGCGTCGAGCCTCTTCTTCTGGCACGTGCTGCGCCTGCCGACCGAGTTCTTCAGCCAACGCTACGCCGGCGACATCAGCGCCCGAGTCGGCATCAACGACCGCGTGGCCCAGCTCCTGTCGCGCGACCTGGCGACCAACACCCTGGGCGCGCTCCTGGTCGTCTTCTATGCCATGGTCCTGTTCCGGACGGACCCGGTGCTGACCCTCGTCGGCGTGGCCATCGCCTCGCTCAACGTCGCCGCCCTGCGCTTCGTGTCGCGCAAGCGGGTGGACGGCAACCGGCGGCTGCAACAGGACCAGGGCAAGATGATGGGCACGGCCCTGGGGGGGCTTCAGACGATCGAGACCCTGAAAGCCACGGGGAGCGAAACGGACCTCTTCGTGAGGTGGTCCGGCTACCAGGCCAAGGTGGTCAACGCGCGCCAGGAGCTGGAGCGCTACACCCAGATCCTCGATGCGGTGCCGCCTCTCCTGGGCGCGGTCAACACCGCGCTGATCCTGGGGATCGGCGGCCTGCGGGTCATGAACGGCTCGCTCACCCTCGGCGGGCTCGTGGCCTTCCAACTGCTCATGATCAGCTTCATGACCCCGATCAACCGCCTGGTGAGCCTGGGCGGCCGGCTCCAGATGGTCGAGGGGGACATGAACCGCCTCGACGACGTCCTGCGCTATCGGATCGACGAGAACGCGGGCCTCGCCGCGGAGCCGGTGCCCGAGGGGGAGCCGGTCAAGCTGACCGGCCATCTGGAGCTGCGGGACGTCGCCTTCGGCTACAGCCGCCTCGACCCGCCGCTGATCGAGGGGCTGAGCCTGACCCTGAAGCCCGGCATGCGCATCGCGCTCGTGGGCGGCTCGGGCAGCGGCAAATCCACGATCGCCAGGCTGGTCACGGGTCTCTATCGACCGTGGTCCGGAGAGATCCACTTCGATGGCCGGAGCCGCGGGGAGATCCCACCCAAGGTACTCTCCAACTCGCTGGCCACGGTGGACCAGAGTGTCTTCCTGTTCGAGGGTAGCGTGCGCGACAACCTGACGCTCTGGGACACGACCATCCCTTTGCCCGAGGTGGTGGCTGCGGCCCGCGATGCCTGCATCCACGAAGAAGTGGCCGCGCGGCCGGGAGGCTATGACAGCCCGGTGGAGGAGGGAGGCGCGAACTGGAGCGGCGGCCAGAGGCAGCGGCTGGAGATCGCCCGCGCCCTGGTGGGCCGCCCCACGATCCTCGTCCTCGACGAGGCCACGAGCGCGCTCGATCCCATCACCGAAAAGCTCATCGACGAGGCCCTGCGGCGCCGCGGCTGCGCCTGCCTGATCGTGGCTCACCGCCTGAGCACGATCCGCGACGCCGACGAGATCCTCGTCCTGGAGAAGGGCAAGGTCGTGCAGCGCGGCACCCACGACGAGCTGAAGGCGGTCGAAGGACCCTACGCCCGCCTCATCAGCGCGGAGTAAAAATGGAGATCGGCGAGACGATCCTGCTCTCGGCCAACGCGCCGCTCCCTCTCGACGAGGCCGCGGCGTGGATCGTCGAATCCGGCTCGGTCGACGTCTTCGCCGTGCCGCCGGACGGCACGCGGACCCACCTTTACGCCGTCGGCCCGGGCCAGATCCTCTGCGGCACCGGGCGGAACGGCCACCGGCTTGGCATCCTTGCCGTGGGCTCTCCCGGCACGAGGCTGCGCCGCGTGGAGATCCGAGACCTTGCCCCCGACCTGCTCGATGCGTGGCTCACCGGACTGACCGGAGGGATCGTCCCAGGCGCGCCGCCGCGGGTGTTCGAAGAGCTGAAGTCCGGCTCCGAGATCCACCTCGCCGAAGCCGGCCGCGTCGCGCGGGTGCCGGAGGGCGTGACCTGGGTGCGCCACCTGGAAGGCGAATCGCGGTTTCTGGGCGAGGGCACCCTGGCGCTGCGCGACGGCGTGCCCGTTCCGGTGCCGCAAGGCGCCTGGCTGGTGAGCGCGGGCGAGGCCCGCATCGCGGTCTCTTCGACCGCGGATCTGTTTCGGAACGGGGATCTCCGGGAGGGGTTGGACCGGTTCCACGACCTCTGCCTCGCCTGTGTCGAGCTTCAGCTCGACCGGTCGGCCCGGGAGGAGCGGGAGCGCCTGACCCGGAAGGAAAACCTGGACCGGGCGACCCTCCAAGGAGCTTACGCGCACCTGGCTTCGGTGCTGGAGCCGCAGGCCCAGGGTGGCGCCGCGCTGGAGGCGACCGCGGACCCGCTCCTGGCCGTCTGCCGGCTCGTAGGGCAGGCGCAAGGCATCGTGATCCGTTCGCGTCCGGAATCGGGAGCCCGCCAGGGCGACCTGCTCACGCGCATCTGCGAAGCCTCGCGGGTCCGGGCCCGGCGGGTGATCCTGCGCGAGGAGTGGTGGCGCCGCGACAATGGTCCGCTGGTCGGGTTCCGGACCGTCGAAGGCGACCCGAAGGCCAAGGAGCCCGTGGCGCTGATCCCGGTTTCGTCGAAGTCCTATGAGTTGATCGATCCCGTGGCGCTCACCCGCACGCCGGTCGACGCCGCGGTGGCAGAGACCCTGAGCGGCGACGGTTTCATGTTCTATCCGCCGCTGCCGGAGCGGCCGGTGCGCCGGTCGGACCTCCTGGCCATGGCCCTGCGCGACCGGCGGGACGACCTCGGGACCATCCTTCTCATGGGACTGTGCGGGGGGCTCCTCTCGCTCCTGGTCCCGATCCTGACCGGACAGGTCTTCGGCAACGTGATTCCGGGCGCCGACCGCGGCCAGCTCGCCCAGATCGCGCTCGCCCTGATCGTGGCCGCGCTGGCCTCGGCCGCCTTCCAGGTGACGAGGAGCATCGCTGTGCTGCGGCTGGGCGGCAAGCTGGACGGCACCGTCCAGTCCGCGGTCTGGGACCGTCTGCTGGCGCTCCCGGTCTCCTTCTTCCGCCGCTACACCGTGGGCGACCTGGCGAACCGGTCGATGGGCATCGACGCCATCCGCGACATGCTCACGGGCAACGTCCTCACCTCTCTGCTGGCCGCGGTCTTCTCGCTGTTCAGCTTCGCGCTCCTGTTCTACTACAGTTGGCGGCTGGCTCTGCTGGGCACCGGGCTGGTGGCGGTCCTGGCCAGCGTGACCGCCTTACTGACCTGGCTCCAACTCCGGCACCAGCGGGCGCTCCTGGCCGCGCAGGGGAAGATGTCGAGCCTGGTCTTCGGACTGATCAACGGCATCTCCAAACTGCGCGTGGCCGGGGCGGAGGCGAGGGCCTACGCGCGCTGGGCCGAGGGCTTCGCCGAGCAGCGGCGCCGGGCGCTGGCGGCGCAGCGGGTCGCCAACGTCCAGGCCTCCTTCAACCCGGTCTACTCGCTCGCGACCTCCATGGCGATCTTCGCCGTGGCGGGCTTCGCCTCCGAGGCCTCCCTGCCGCTCGGCGAGTTCCTGGCCTTCAACGCCGCCTTCGGTCAGTTCCTGGCGGCGGTGATGAGCATGATCGGCGTGCTGTCGAGCATCCTGGCCATGATCCCGATCTACGAGAGACTCTCGCCGGTCCTGGAGACCGTGCCCGAGGTCGACGAATCGAAGGCCGAGCCCGGAGAGCTGGCAGGGGAGATCGAGTTCAGCCACGTCTCGTTCCGCTACCAGGACGATGGGCCGCTGATCCTGGACGACGTCTCCTTCCGCGCGAAGCCCGGCGAGTTCATCGCGCTGGTGGGCCCGTCGGGAGCGGGCAAGTCGACCTGCCTGCGGATGATCCTCGGCTTCGAGAAGCCGGGCGCGGGATCGATCTACTACGACGGCCAGGACGTGGCTTCGCTGGCCGTGCGCTCCGTGCGGCGGCAGATCGGGGTGGTGCTCCAGACCGGCCGTCCGATGGCGGGCAGCATCATCTCGAACATCCTGGGGAGCTCGAACCTGGGGATCGACGCCGCCTGGGAGGCCGCGCGCCTGGCCGGCCTGGAGGACGACATCAAGGCCATGCCCATGGGCATGCACACGGTCATCAGCGAAGGCGCCGAGAACTTTTCGGGAGGCCAGAAGCAGCGCATGCTGATTGCCAGGGCGCTGGTGAACCGGCCGCGGATCATCCTGTTCGACGAAGCCACGAGCGCGCTCGACAACCGCACCCAGGAGATCGTGAGCCACAGCCTGGAGCGTCTCAAGTCCACCCGCATCGTCATCGCCCACCGTCTGAGCACCATCCAGAGCGCCGATCGGATCTATGTGATGGAAGGGGGCAGAGTGGTGGAGGACGGCCGCTACGACGAGCTGATCCGGCGCGGAGGCGTCTTCGCCCGTCTCGCCGAGAGGCAGATCGCCTGAAAGGAACAGCATGAGAAAAGTCCTCTTCCTCTTCGGCCAGCTCAACGACGACGACGTGGAGTGGATGCTCCGCGCCGGCCGCAAGCGCGCGCTCCGCAACGGAGAGGTCCTGATCGAGCAGGGCGTGCCGGTCGCGGACGTCTACATCCTCCTGGACGGCCATCTGGCCGTCTGGCTCCAGCCCCGCCGAGGCCCGGAGAAAGAGATCGCGAGACTGAACGCCGGCGAGATCGTGGGAGAGATGTCCTTTGTGGACGCCCGTCCTCCATCTGCCACGGTGAAGGCGGTGGATGAATCGACGGTCTTCGGGATCTCGAAGACTGTCCTGAACGCCAAGCTCCAGGCGGACCCCTGGTTCGCCGCCCGCTTCTACCGCGCGCTGGCCATCTTCCTCTCGACCACCGTCCGCGAGCGCCACCGGGCGCTCGGTTATGGCGCCGACGCGGACTTCGAGGAGGAGGACGAGGGCGACGAGCTCGACCCGAACGTGCTGGACGGGATCTACCTGGCCGGGGAGCGGTTCGACCGGATGCTCAAGCGGGTGATGGTGAGCTGACGTGAGTGCGCTGGAAAATTCGTAAAGGTTGTCCCGTTGGGCACCTCCGCTGCACCTCATCTTGTATAGGGTGATGCGGCAATCCCTGCCTGCCGCAAGGAGCCAGCCTGAACGTGACTGTATGCCATAGGTGTTCCTTCTCGTCTCCCCAAGGTTCGCCCCGAACCGATCGTCAATCCCTTTGCCAGCGGAGGTAGCGTGCCATGAGCCTTGGCCTGAGCCAGAAGTTCAACATCATGCAGGAGTCTCCGCACGACCTCGCAGCGTCTTTCCGTCCGGCCGAGGCCGTCGTGTCGCCGATGCAACATTGGGTTCCATCGCGGTACAACGTCCGGGCGACAGCTGAGGATGGACGGCTCGTTCTCTGGAATACCTTGAGCGGCAAGATAACGGTCTTCAAGCCGGAGGACAAGGAATCAGTGCTCCGCCTGCTGCAGAAGAGCGGCCTGGAAGCCCCGCGCGAAGGGGTGATCGAATATCTTGCCAAACGGGGTTATCTGGTACGCAAGGGAGTCGACGAGTTCCGTCAATTCCAGCAGCTGTTCGGTCAGCAGCACTACCGTACGGATGCGCTGGAACTGATCCTCATGGCCTCCGAGGATTGCAACTTCCGATGCACGTACTGCTACGAGGATTTCGCGCGCGGGACAATGATTCCCGAGGTGCGCCAGGGGATCAAGAACCTCGTGCGCAGGAGGATCAAGAAGCTCAACCGTCTGCACATCAGCTGGTTCGGAGGCGAGCCCCTCTATGGTTGGGAGGCCGTCGAGGATCTGGCGCCTTTCTTCGTGGAGATCGCGGACGAGCACGACGTTCCGTTCAGTTGCAACATGACCACGAATGGATACCTGTTGACGCCGGAGGTGGCGGAAAAGCTCTTTGCCTGGCGTATACGCAACTTCCAGATTACCCTCGACGGCCTGCCGGAGCACCATGATCATGCCCGCGTCGGCAGGGATGGAAGCCCGACGTTCGAGCGGATCTTCTCGAATCTCGTATCGCTGGCCAAGCGAGAGGAAGCTTTCCACGTCGCACTGAGGGTCAACTTCGATCAGGTCAACGCCAAAGGTCTGCCGGACTTTGTCGACAGGCTTTCTCTCTCCTTCAAGGACGACCCGCGCTTCAGCCTGTTGCTCCGCGCGGTGGGTAAGTGGGGAGGACCCAACGACGCCCAACTCGACGTCTGCGGCGGCGACGAGTCAGCCAGGATCCAGCGCGACATCCTCGAGCAAGCCAGGCGCCAGGGCCTGCATTTTGGAAGCCTGAAGGACGCGGCCCGGCTCGGAAGCCAGGCCTGCTACGCGGCCCGGCCGTTCAACTATCTGATCGGAGCCACCGGCAAAATCATGAAGTGCACGATCATCCTGGACAAGGATGATTACAACGTAGTAGGTCGTATCAGCCCTGACGGTGATCTGGAGATCGACGGCGACCGCATGGCATTGTGGACCGAGCCGGCTTACGAGCAGGACAGTCAGTGCCGAAAATGTGTAGTGCTGCCGAGCTGCCAGGGGATTCACTGTCCGTTGATCCGGATCGAGCAGAATACGCAGCCGTGCATATCGACCCGCAACAACCCGAAAGGAGAGTTGTTGGCCGTTCTGGACGCTCCCAGGGTCGAGGGTCGGCGGGTGCAGGCGGGAACCGGGAACGGGTAGGCGGAGTGACTCTTCGAATCGCTCCAGGTCGTTTCACGAGCCGTAAGGCTCAAGCAAGAAAGGGGATGGTATGAAGGGTGAAGAGAAGAAGCCGTTCGAAATCGACAATCTTGAAGTGACGGAGCTCGATGACGCCGATCTCGATGATGTCGCCGGTGGTGACAACAACGGTTGCTCGGGCGTTGGTCCGAACAATGGCTGTTCCGGATCAGGCCCGAACAATGGTTGCTCGGGCCCCGGCAACCCGCCGCCTGCCGAGCAGTGAAGATCTGCCGCGAGCCTGTACCGGAACCCTGGGCTTCCGGTACAGGCTCCGGCTTTTCAGTTGGACAAAACCCGGAGGGGGGATCGCATGCTCGCGTACTTCCAGAGATTGGGCGAAGAGATCGATCAAGCCTGGCGCCGGTACAGTTATGACGAGAGCATATTCCCGGAGCTTTCCCACGAGCTCGTGGAGAAGGATCCTCCCTTCACGAATTCCAGCCCGGAAGATGTTCTGGATTTCGCCTTCCAGGCCAATCAGCCCTTCCTGCAGCCGAGCCCTCGCATCCTGTTTGGAGAGCCGCCGGTAACGCTGTTTCAAGGTGCAAGGTTTTATATCGAAGCTCTCTTCTGGTTCTCGGGAACGACGTCCATTCATGAGCATGGTTTTTCAGGAACCTTCTCGGTTCTATCGGGATCGAGCGTCCACAGCCAGTGGCAATTCTCACCCGAGCGCACAATCAATTCGCGGATGATGTGCGGAAAGCTCGAGCGCGTCACCACGGAAATTCTTCATCCAGGCAGCTCGTGTGCCATCCGGTCCGGGAGCAAGCTGATTCATCAGCTCTTTCACCTGGAGCTCCCGTCCGTCACGATCGTGGTTCGAACGTACGGAGAGCGCAATCGGCTCCCGCAATACGAGTACTTGCGGCCGGGTCTGGCCATCGATCCCGAGGCCATGGACCCACTGCGCACCCGGCGCCTGATGTTTCTGGATGCCATGGTGCGTGGCCAGATGGACGGGCTCCGTGAGTATGCCAGCCGGCTGGTCGAAGTCAGCGAGCTTGAGACGATGTACTACATGTTCTCCGATTTGACTCGCCGGAAGGCTGATAAGGGCGTCGTTTCCGACCTCTACGACCAGGCACGCCGCCGCTATGGCAACGTCATCGACCTCTTCTCCGAGGTCTGTGATGCAGAGCGGCGGACCCGCCTGGTGATTTCGCTTCGCTCCAAGGTCAAGGAACCGGGAGCGCGCTTCCTGCTCGCCCTCTTGATGCTGCTGAGCGATCGGGATTCGATCCTCGCCCTGATTCAGAGCGAATTTCCGGACGCTTCGCCGTTGTCCAAGATAGACGAGTGGATGGCGGCCATGTCCGGCAAGGAGATCATCGGCTTCGATTACAATGACGAGAACAAGGCGATTTTCAAGGGGCTGGTTTCGGGGATGGACGAGGAGGAGCTCCTGGCCCGATTGAGATCCGAGTTCCAGGCGAGCTCGGTCGATGAGAACCAGGAACGGCTCCTCTCGCACGCAGCACAGATCGCTCGCTCCGAGCTGTTCCGTCCTCTTCTCTCGGAGCGCAGGATCAGGGAGAGGGCGGTAGCGGCATGAACGTCCGGGTCTCTTCGTCGCTGGACGAGCTTCTCTTGGAGGCATTCCATGCCTACAGAGCGGGCCTTCTGCGGCAGAAGGCCGGCCCTTCACCTGCCCGTGTGTTGGACTTCGACGCCTTGAAGTTCCTGGGTACCGTCGGCTTGCTGAGTCCAAGCGAGCGTTTGGACTTGCGTAAACTACATTCGCAGTGCGGACGAGGCCTGTCACTCGCCAGGGAAGGAAGAATTGAGGAATCTCATGCGCGCTACATGAAGGCGCTGGAGTTTCTGGCCAGGCTCGGGAACGGAGCTCGGCTGGCCCACAATCTGGGAGTCTCGACCTACCGGGCGGGTGTTGCCTACCTGGACTTCAGGCGGGGACAGCTGGATAGTGCTCGTGAAAACCTGGTGTGCGCCATGGAGGCCGATGTCGAATTGGAGGATGCGGGGCTTTCCGTGATGCAGATGCATCGCGTTCAGCAAGGGCACAATCTGGCGCGCATGGAGTTGCGCCTGGGTGCGCGCATGGCAGCCGTGAGGCTGGCCGGTCTGCTGCTGGCCTATATGGAGCGGCAGGTCGTGTCGCTGCCCTTCCATCGAAGTTGGAATCCCAGGGTTCTGCGCGAGGTTCCGTTGACTCTTGTCAGGTCTATGATCCATCAAGTGGTCGGCGAGACGGCTACGCACATCGTGGTCGGCCAGGACTCCGGGAGCGAGTGGCGCGAGTTGATCGGTGGTGCGGCACTACGCCTGGATCCCGAGTCGGCTGTATTCCCCCAGGTCCAGTTTGCGTTGCGGGCTCAGCACTGTCGTCTGCTGGACGATGCGGAGGGATTTCTGCGTAATCTGGGTCAGTTCTTCCGCTTTGGAATTCGCGACTGTCACCTTCTCTGGTATTCGGTTCTGGTCGAGCTCATGCTTTTCTGCGATGAGATGGGCACCGCCCTCGCGCTCCAGATCGAACGTCAACTCGTCAGGGATTCCGCAAAGTGGAGGGCTGTCCCCCCTGGGCTCGGCGTGCACTTCGAGAACCTGAGAACCCAGGTGTGCCACCCACCCCAGGAGCCGGTGGGCGGCGGGCTCCTCGCCCATGAACAAGGCCTCGGCACAGCATCGACAACCTGATGGAGTTGATCCTTGGCGCGTTGACGGCGATCGGCATTCCGCTCTCGCCAGACCGACCTTCCTCAAGGAGCTCTCATGGACGACAAGATTCGCGATTTCTTCGAGGTGGAGGAGTTGGAGGAGCAGAGTCTCCAGGACATAGGGGGAGGCGACGTGCAGACGAACAATGTCTGCTCGAACGAAAGCTGCGGCAGAGATATAAATTATCTCTGCCTGAACACCAGTTGCGATGAGATCTAGGAGACACCGCGCCAGCCGCCGCGGCGCGCGCCTGTCTGTCAGGTGAGTTATGATCTGGCTTACGGATTAGACGATGCAATGTCCCGTATGCCACTTCGACAGCCCGCCCGGCATGAAGTTCTGCGGCCAGTGCGGGTCGAAGCTTGCACCGGTCTGCGCGGTCTGCGGGATGGAGAACCCGCCCGGGTTCAAGTTCTGCGGCGAGTGCGGCAATTCCCTGACGCCCCAGACGGCTGCTCCTCCGACTCCCGTTCCGGTCAAGCCGGCGGCTGGGGGGCCTCCGGCCGAGGCCGGGCGGCCGGTGCTCCAGTCCTACACACCTCCTCATCTGGCGGACGAGGTTCTCCACTCCAAGGCGGCTCTCGAAGGCGAACGCAAGCAGGTCACGGTGCTGTTCTGCGACCTTGTCGGCTCGACCGCACTGGCGGACCGGCTGGGGCCCGAGACCATGCATCACCTCCTCAACCGGTTCTTCGAGCTGGCTCTGGGCGAGGTCCATCGCTATGAGGGGACGATCAACCAGTTCCTCGGCGATGGCTTCATGGCGCTGTTCGGCGCGCCGATCTCCCATGAGGACCATGCGCGGCGGGCGGTGCTCGCAGCTCTGGGGTTGATCAAGCGGCTAGGTGAGCATCAGGCCGAGATGCGCCGCAACGGGGTGGACGTCAAGGTGCGGATGGGTGTCAACACAGGTTGGGTCGTAGTCGGCGGAATCGGCGACCAGCTCCGGCAGGACTACACAGCGATTGGCGACACGACGAACCTCGCGGCCCGCCTCCAGGCAGCGGCGGAGCCTGGGACCATGTTGGTGAGCGAGTCCACGATGCGGTTCCTCCAGGGCTCGATCCAGGCACAGCCGATCGGGCCGCTGACCCTCAAGGGCAAGGAGGAGCCTGTCCCCGCGTTCCTGGTGGCGGGCGGTGGCGCTCTTCATTCGGAGCAGGCCGTGATGAGCGGCACGGCTCTCTCCAGCTTCGTCGGCCGCAAGCGCGAGATGCTGATCCTCGACGACCTGCGCGAACGCTCCGCGGCGGGCGAGGGCCAGATCGTCGGCATCGCGGCCGAAGCGGGAGCGGGGAAGTCGCGGCTCCTCTATGAATTCCGGCGCCAGCTCTGGGATCAGCCGGTGCTGTACCTGAGCGGACGGTGCCTCTCCTATGGCAGCGGCATCCCCTATCTTCCCGTGCTCGACATGCTGCGCAACGAGTGGGGGATCGGCGATGCCGACACTCCGTCCACCATGGCCGACAAGATTCGCGCGAGCCTCGCCGGGACAGGCATGGACGCCGGCGAATCGCTGCCGTACCTCCTGCATCTGCTGGGTGTCCGCGAAGGCACGGAGTGCCTTGCCGAGCTGAGCGCCCAGGCGCTCCAGGCGCGGACGTTCGCGATCCTTCGCCAGTTCATCCGGGGCGCCGGCCAGGGTCGGCTCGTCATCCTGCAGATCGAGGACCTCCATTGGATCGACCACAGCTCGGAAGAGCTGCTCGGCTATCTCGCGGAGGGGCTGGCCACCGCCCGCATGCTCCTTCTCGCCACCTATCGGTCCGGGTACCGCCCCCGCTGGATCGAGAAGTCCTATGCCACCCAGATCTCGCTGCCCCGGCTGACCGAGCAGGAGAGCCGGCGGATCCTGGAATCGATGCTCCGCGACGCGAAGCTGCGGGACGATCTGGTCGAGACCGCTCTGACCCGGGCCGAAGGCAACCCGTTTTTCCTCGAAGAGCTCACCCGGTCGTTCCTGGAGCGGCCGGACGTGTCCGTACCCGACACGGTTCAAGGCGTGCTCCTGGCGCGCATCGACCGCCTGCCGGAGGAGCACAAGCGGGTGCTCCAGACGGCTTCGGTCCTGGGACGCGAATTTCCTCTGTACATCCTGATGGCCATAGACGGCGAAGCCCGCGCGGGCTCGCTCCTGGCGGACCTGAAGCGCTGGGAGTTCCTCTACGAGGAGATCGCGTCGACGGAGCCGCGCTGCTTCTTCAAGCACGCCCTGACCCAGGAGACGATCTATCACACGCTGCTCCAGGGCCGCCGCCAGGCCCTGCACGCCGCGGCCGGGCAGGCGTTCGAGCGGCTTCACGCCGATCGGCCCGAGGATGTCTACGACCGCCTGGCCTATCACTACTCGGAGGCGGGGAAGCCGAAGAAGGCCGTCTTCTACCTCGTGCGGTTCGCCGAACGGGCCGCGGCCAGCTACTCCCATGCCGAAGCCGCGCGGGCTTTGCGCGAGGCTCTCGTTCATGCCGCGCGCCTTCCGAACGGGGACCGGGCGCGGCAGACCGTGGATCTGGTCCTCCGGCTCGCGGAGTCCCTGCTGCCTCTCGCGCAACTGCCGGAGACGCTGGAGCTGCTGAAACGGCACGAGGACGTGGTCGAGCACCTCGGCGACCCGGCGTCAAGCGGCCGGTTCCACTTCTGGCTGGCTCATACGCACAGCTATCTCGGGAACCAGGAGGAGGCTTCAAACCACGCTTTGAGAGCCATCGAGGCGGCGCAGGCCTCCGGCGACGCCGGTACCGAAGGACGGGCCTGGTACGTGCTCTCCCGGGACGCGTTCTGGGCAGGAGAGTTCTCGGAGGGGATCCGTTCCGGACTCAAGGCGGTGGCGCTGCTGGAGCGGACCGAGGATCGCTGGTGGCAAGGGCAGGCGTTCTGGGTAGTCGGGTTCCATCATTACGTCCTGGGACGGTTCGAATGGGGTCTGGAGGCCATGTCCCGGGCCTCTGCGATCTATGAGACGCTCAAGGACCCGCGCCTCGATCCCTCCTGGAGCACGGGGTACTTCCATGCGTCTCTGGGCGACGGGGACGCGGGGATCCGCTTCTGCCAGGGCGGTCTCGACCGTGCGCAGGACCCCTTGAACACGGCCGCCGCGCTGGGCTTCCTCGGCTATGCGTGGCTGCAGAAGGGAGACCTCCCGCGGGCCGCCGCGACGCTGGAGGATTCGATCCGGCGGCTGGAGGCGGCTGGTATGCGCCAGCTCCAGGGTTGGTTTTCCGCGTTCCTCGCGGAGACATACCTGCTCTCCGGCCGGGCCGAGGAGGCCTTCCCGATCGCCGAGCAGGCCGTTGCCGTCACTCTCGAAGCCCGCTTCTGGTACGGGCTCGGCCTGGCGCAGAGGAGCCTGGGGATGATCTGCCGCGTCCAGAGCCGGTTTGAGGAGGCATGGACGCATCTGCGCGAAGCCGTCGAAGGCTTCCGCTCCCACCGGGTACCGTTCGAGATGGCCCGGACCCGCCTCGAGATGGCGCTGCTGGCTCACTCCCAAGGAGACGCTCTGGAGGCGGGGACACAGCTCCGGGAGGCCTATCGCGCGTTCCAGGAACTGGGTGCTCAGCGCTATGTCGAGAGGGCCGAGGAGGTCGCCCGGGAGCTCTCCCTGTCGCTGGCGCGGGCCTCTTAGGGCAGGTAGCCGAGCATCAGGTAGAGCTTGGCTTCGAGGCCCCGGTCGGGCCGGCAGACCACCTTCACGTGGCTCAGCTTGCGGAAGCAGAAGCCGACCGGTCCGATGGCCTCCACGGGCCAGGCCTTCGGGGCGGTCCAGAACGTGTCCGAGCCGCGCCAGGCCAGGGCGGCGTCCCGCTCCTCTGGAAGGCAGAGGTCCCGGTCCACGAGCCGGTCGAAGAGCTTCCTCCAGCCGGGCTCCCAGTTCGGCAGGCGCGAGAACGAGCCTTCGATACCGATGCGGGGAAGGATCTCGTCTCCGATATCGAGGGAGAGGTGGACTCTCTCGACGCCCTGGAACAGAGCCGCCGGTCCCTTCATCCAGGAGACGGCCGTGGGCGCCACCCGGTCCAGATAGGCCAGAATGCTCGACGGGTTCAGGCCGAAGATCTCCAGGCGCAGGGTGTCGGAGCCACGGGAGAGGAGGCTGAAGGCATAGAGGACGTAGGCGGGAGTCGGGAGACTCTCATGGCAAAGCCGGATGAGCCTCTCCTGCGAGGAGGTCAGCGGCTTGCCGTGCATGGCCGGAAAGAGGGTGTCGACCAGCCAGGGGAGAGGCGCATCCGGCTTGAGCTTCGCGCAGACGACGGGCGATGGGACCTCGGAAAGCTTGCCGTCGAGATCGAACTCGACCCACGCCGAGTGGATGGGCGAGAGGGCCGTGCCCGGGTCTGCCCATCGGGTCAGGAACTGACGCGTCTGGGATGGCGGCAGGGCGCTCGCAATCTGGAGCCCTTCCTCGGGACGGGCCAGACGGAAGGCGAGATCGATCGGCCCATTCCTGCCGCCAAGTCGAAGCTCAAGAACTGTGAGAAGGTCACCGGGAAGGCCACGGGCAAGCCAGCGTAATCGTTCCGTCCCCTCCGGCTTGAACAGAGGGGGACGGAGATGGCGCTGGAGGACGGTCAGCCAGTCTCCACAGCTCGGCGGCAAGATCCTCTAACCGCCGCCACCTGTGGAACCGGTTCCGGTACCCCAATCACCGCCGGCAGCCTGCTCGAGCTCGTCGTCCGACAGCTCGCGGTGGCTGGCGAGAAGCTCTTGCAGCTCCTCCGCTTCAACCTTGTAGCCACGCTCGTGGGCCCAGCGGACTGCACGATCGAGATCTCCGATCTCGCCCAGGTCCTGCAGCAGATCGGGATGTCTGCGTAGATCGGCCATAAGCCGTTGGAATTCGCCGGTCATCGGAATGCTCCTTTTCTTACTGTGAGTCTAACCGAAGGGCTCACGACCCGTCAAGGGCATGCAAGGCACGAGCCCGTCGCTCCAGTGCCGAGCCGGTGTCGTTTGGGTACAATCCCCGCCGCGCATGACTCCTTCTCGAACACGGCTCGTCCGGCTCCTCTTCCTGGGTTTCAGCTTCCTTTTCAGCCTGCTCATCGCCGAGCTCGCCGTCCGGCTGGTCCGGCCCCAGGCCGTGATGACGGTCACGCCGGGCCTCTACCAGCCTGACGAGCCACGGCGCTACCGGATCGCCCCCGGGTTCCAGGGACGGATCACGAACCAGGCGGAGTTCGATACCGAGGTGGTCACCAACCGCGAGGGGTTGCGCGGGCCGGAGGTCGGCCCGAAGTCGGCCGGGGGTCTCCGCGTCCTGGCGATCGGCGACTCGTTCACGTTTGGCGTGGGGGCGAAGCAGGACGAGACCTGGCCGGCGCGGCTGGAACGACAGATGCGCGGCGTCCAGGTTCTCAACGCAGGGGCTCCCGGCTTCGGAGTGCCGGACGAGGTGGCCTGGTTCGAGGCGCATGGCGTTGAGTTGCAACCGGATGCCGTGGTGGTGGCCGTGTTCCTCGCCAACGATCTCCAGGACGCGTCTCCGGACCAGCCTAAGGTGGCGGTCGTGGACGGCTCGCTGGTGGTACCGGGCGAAACGGGCGGCCTCCGGCGCTGGCTCTACTATCACTCGCACCTGTTCCGGTTGCTCAAGAGCTCGGTCCTCGAAGGCCGGGTCCGGTCGCTCCTCGGCCTCAAGGAACCCTGGGCGAAACGCGAGCTGCGGGCGGAGCTCGCGCTCTACGCTCCGGAGCTGCCCGAGGAGATGAAGGGGGGAGCCGAGGCGACCGAGACCGCCGTCGCCCGGCTGGCGTCCCGGGGCGTGCCGGCGATGGCGGTGCTCATCCCATCGCTGCCACAGGTCGATCCACATCGTTGGACGGCCCTGCTGGGCCAGTTCGGCCTCGAACCCCAGGGGTACGATCCGCGGCGGCCCAACCGGCTGTTCCGGGAGATCTTCGAGCGGCACGGCATCCCCGTGCTCGACCTGACCGATCCATTCGCGGCCGCCGTCCGGCAAGGGCAGGGGATCTACTATCCGATCGACCAGCACCTGACTCCGGCCGGCTATGACCTGATGGCCAGGACGATCGGCGACTTCCTGCCCGGCGTGCTCAAGCGTTCTCCCGTGACGGGATCGATGAGCTCCGCGGACGGATCGATCCGTCCCGAACCGCGCGGGAGGTAGAGGATCGTCCCGGACCTTCCGGCGAGGCGTCCGTCGCCCGCCGGGACCATGCCGGCGAGATCGAACCGCCGGGCGAGGCTCAGGGTGACGCCCATGGCCTTCCGCGCCTGCTCGCGCTCGGAATGGTCATCCAGGGGGTCCATGTAGATCGGATGGTGGCCGGCGAGGAAGCTTTTCCAGACCCAGTCCGCTCCGCCGCCGATGCCCCAGAGGTGGTCGGTGTCGAGAAGGACGACCTTCTTCCCGTCCGCGGGCGGCGGCGAGCGCTTGTAGCCGCCGCGATGGTTCGGCGAGATCCAGTCGGCCGGGCTCTTGAAGAGGTCTTCGTTCCGGCCGCGCGGGAAGCAGGAGGTCATGCCGACCGGAATCGGGCTCAGCGCCTTGAGATGCCGGATCAGGTGGTACTGCCAGTCCCGGGACTCCCCGGGGCTCTCGTTCGAGATCTCCCAGAGCACGTGATCGAAGTCGCCGACCGTGTCCACGACCTTGTGAACATAGGCCTCCTGGAGGCGAGTGACGGCGGGGAAGCGCAGCGTGTGGACGTCCAGGCCCTCGCCCGTGCGACCGGGATCGCCGTCGATGCTGTTCACGTTGTTGGCCCGGTGGAACGGGTGGCGGAACCAGGGGTTGCCCTCACCCTTGTCGTGGATCGACCAGCCGTTGAAGAGCATGACCGCCACGTAGAACCCGCGCTCGCCGGCCCGCACCACCCGGCTCCGCAGGCGCTCGAAGTAGTCGGGGTCGAACCGGGTGAGGTCGTACCGGAGGCCGCCGTCGAGCGCCCGGCCGGGGCCGGTGCGGGGGTAGGGGAGCGGGCGGACCTCGTGCGTCCAGGCCTCGTGGGTCCAGAGGCGGAAGAAGTTGTGGCCCCAGGACTCCAGCCGGTCGAGATAGCCTTCGAAGTCGAAGCCTCCAGGGTGTTCGGCGCGTTCGGCGTTGTCCACCAGCACGTCCCAGTGATGCGAGCCGGTCAGGTAGACAAGCCGCCCCAGGCCGTCCTGAAAGTAGCGCGGGTTTTCAGGGTGGACGGTCAGCACGCCCCGTATAGTAGGATGTCGGGCCTTCCATGCACCGTTTCAAAGTCCTTCTCCCGATCCTTCTTCTCCTGGCCGGCTGCCACCGCGGCCCGAAGCTGGCCGAGGATGCCCCGCGCCGGGTCTTCCTGATCACGGTGGACACCCTGCGCGCCGACCACATGAGTCTCTACGGCTACCCGCGGGAGACCACTCCGCGGCTCGCCCGGCTGGCGGCCTCGGGAGTCACGTTCGACCAGGCCGTCTCGCAGTGGCCGAAGACCGGCACCTCCTTCGCCTCCATGTTCACCGGCCAGTATCCCCAGACGACCGGCCTCACCTATCGGGCCGCGCTCCGCATCCCGGAGGAGTACAAGACCCTGCCGGAGCTGTTCCAGGAGAGCGGCTACAAGACCGTGGCGGTGAACTCGAACGCCGTGCTCGCCGCCAAGTTCGGCTGGAACGACGGCTTCGACGAGTACCTTGAAACCTGGGGCGGCAAGGCCTTTCCCGAGGACCCGCACCTCTTCCGCGCCCTCATCCATGCTCCGAGGGTCAACGAGCTGGCGATCCCGCTGCTGGAGAGGCATGCGAAGGACGAGCGGCTGTTCGTCTGGCTTCATTACACCGATCCGCACGCCCCCTACCTGCAGCCGGACGGCTTCGCGAACCCCTTCCTCGGCGACGCCCTCTTCGCCGGAGATATCGCCGATATCGCCGTGCCGCGCAAGGTGAGGAAGGAGTACCGCCTCGGCCGCGACGACCTCAAGTACTACGCCGCTCAGTACGACGCCAACGTGCTGGTGGCCGACATCTACATCCAGAAGCTCCTGGACCGGGCGCGGGAGCTGGGTCTGCTGGAGGACAGCCTGGTCGTGTTCACCGCCGACCACGGCGAGAGCCTGGGCGAGCACGGGTCCTGGTTCGAGCATGGACCGCTGCCGTACAACAACACCGCCCACGTGCCGCTCTTCTTTCTCAGGAACGGCCTGCCCGCCGGCAAGCGGGTGGAGAAGCCGGTCGAGCTGGTCGACCTCTATCCCACGCTCCGCGACATCGTGGCGCCCGGCTTCGAGGTGCCCGGCCTCGAAGGGCACAGCCTGCTGCCTCTGCTCAAGGGAGGGGAGGAGCCGGCCGGCTCGTTCCAATACGCGTTCTCCGAGGCCGGGGAGAAGCCGCACCACTTCCGCAGCGTCCAGGACGGCACCTGGAAGCTCGTGCACGGCGCCGGCTTCAAGCGGCCCCGGGCGGTGGCCGGTCCGAGCGGCCTGGAGCTCTACGACCTCGCCGCCGATCCGGGGGAGACGCGCAACCTCGCCGCCGTCCGGACCGAAGAGCTGCGCCGGCTCCGGCGCGAGCTGCTCGCCTGGACCAAGGCCCGGCCCGGCCGGCATGCCGACGCGAAGGACGACGAGGAGACCGAGAAGGCTCTCCGGGCTCTCGGGTACGCCGGGAACTAGAAGCTGGCTTTTAGAAGCTGGTTTTGCCGAAGTTCGCGGCCAGGATCGCCAGGTCCTGGCCGTCGATGCTGTTGTCGGCGTTGAAGTCGGCGACCTCGGAGTAGAGCGGGTCGGTGCGGCGCGTGCCGAAGCGGCGCGCGAAGCGGAGGAGGTCGGTGCCGTCCACCCGGCCGTCCTGATCGATGTCGCCCAGGAGCACCTGGGTGCCGGCGACCGTGAAGCGGAAGATCTCCCGGTTGACGCTGTTCGCCGGCGCCGCCACGTCGCGGGCCTGCAGCCCCACGACGACGACGCCGGAGAGCGGGGTCGCGGGCTGATAGGTGAGCTTGACCTTCTTCGAGGTCCCGGTCGGGACGACGCCCGTGGCGACGCCGTTGATCACCAGGGTCGTGGCGGTCAGGTCGATCCCCAGCCCGAAGTCGAAGACGTCGACCGAGACCGGCGCGCTCGCCGAGACGTTCTTGGCGCCGGGCTCCGGCGTGCTGACGCCGGACACCGGCGGCACGCGGTCGACGCCGCGGATCACGTCGAAGAAGACCTGCGCCATCAGGTCGTAGCCGGCGGCGTTCGGGTGGCCGACCGGGTCGTCGGCCCCCGTGTAGTAGAAGCTGGTGAACAGGTTCGGCGTGGCGCTGAACACCTCGTAGGGATCGGCGAGCCGGCGCTTCCGGAAATCGGCCATGTCGCGGATGGTCTGGTTCAGCTCGGTGTTCGTGATGTTCTGCGGGTCGTGCTTGGCGTTCGGCAGCCGAGGGATGGTCGTGGCATGGATCACGGACAGGCCGCGCGCCTCGGCCCGCTGCGCCAGCTCGTTGAGGTTGAAGCGGATCATCTCCGGCGTCTGGTCGCGCGAGATGTCGTTCGTCCCTTCCATCAGGATCATCACGTCGCCGGTCAGGGCGTTCTCCCGCAGCACCTTGTCGATCTCGGCCAGGGCCATCTGCGTATCCTGGCCGGGCACTCCGAAGTTCTTCACCACGGCGTTGATGCCGGCGCCCTGGAGCAGCGCCTGGAGCCGCGGCGTATATCCCGGCTGGGTGCGCAGCGGGTCGTCGCCCACGCCGAAGGTGATGCTGTCGCCGACCGCAATGTACGCGGTCTGGGCCTGGACGGACGAGGCCAGCAGCAGGGCGAGGGCGAAGGTCAGTCTGCGGATCACGGAGTCTTTTCCCGGGAGGCCGGTTCCCAGGAGACCGGCGTCTCCCACTTCGAGGACGGCCAGCGCAGCCGGAGGCCGTCCGCATCCTCATTCACGACCGGCCGCTCGTTCAGGGCCGACAGCGCGGCAGCGCGGCGCAGCGAGCGGCCGGAATCGGACAGCTCCAGCACCGACCAGGACTGCGGACGCCCGTTCTGATAGACGAGCCAGGTGTGGTCGCCGTCGCGCACGAAGGACGGATGCATGCTGTGGGTCGGTCCGGCCGGGCGCTCGTCCTTCCAA
>JACZDC010084011.1_pt1 | contig 29216 bp, 20 predicted proteins | sample 8641791 | NCBI WGS metagenome assembly JACZDC01 (sample SAMN15324613, study PRJNA640507) | soil metagenome | isolation source: intercropping peanut in the second line | place: China: Luxin town, Laibin City, Guangxi Province | collected 2019-07-25 | depth 10cm m
GCTCCTCAAGAACCAGTGGCTGGAGGAGCGCCTGGACCCGGCGCTCCGCGTGCTGCGGTCGCTCGGCGACGTGGTGCAGATCGAGGGCGACGTCTCGCTGGAAGGGGACAAGACCTGGGTCTTCGAAAAGCTTGCATTCCTCGACAGGGTCGATCTACCGGAAGGCCGCCTCGTGCTGCGCGGTTCGGCGGCGCTCCAGATCAAATCCGGCAACCCCGATCTCGAAGAGCCGGTGCTCGACGCCGCGGGGTCCCTGATCGGTACGTTCGACGGCTCCGGCCTCGTACGGCTGGAGTTCTCGACCCTGCTCGGCGGTCTCACGGCCGGACGCATCCAGGCGAGCGACTGCATCCTCCAGGGCGTCGTCATGGTTCCCGTGGCTGCGGATACCGGGCTCGACCACTGTGTGCGCTATTCGCGGATCGACGCCGCGACGATGAACGTGGTGACCCGCTACTGCACCTCGTCGACGCCGCTCTACGTCGAGCTGGATTTCGACGACGGCCGGCGGCCCGCGCATTTCGGCGAGCCCGGCTGCGGCGTCCTCCATCCGGCCTGTCCGCGCTCCATCCGTTCCGGCGCCGAGGACGGCGGAGAGATGGGCGCTTTCCACGACCGTCGCTACTCGCTCGCCCTCGACGCGGTGAGCACCAAGCTCCAGGACTTCCTGCCGCTCGGATTCGACGCGGTTCTGATCCCGGATCCGCGCCTGCATGGCGTTCCTCCGGCTCTGAAAACGTAATAGTCCAAGAGAGAGCTAATCAGAGAGGGACGTCATGAAGACACAGATCTCAAGAGACGGGTATCGCCGCGACAAGCGTTACTCCGGCGTTTATCAGCAGCAGGGCCGACTGATCACGGACAGCGACTGGAACGAGCTCGTCGACACCGTCAAGGCGCGCGTGGACGACGCCCTGGTCGACGTGATCGGCACGGGCTCGCCGAAGACGGGAGCCGCCGGCATCGTCATGTCCGGCACCACGCCGAAGATCATCCCCGGCACCGTCTATGCCGGCGGCGTCGAGGCCCGCATCGTCCCCCTGCCCGGCATGACCTCGCCGTTCTTCTACCATCAGCAGGCGGACTTCCCGGCGGCGCCCCCGCTGCCCCCGGTGGGCACGGCCTACCGGATCTATGCCGACGTCTGGGACCGTTCGGTGGGCGCCCTGGAGGACGACGGCCTTCGCGACCCCGCGCTGCACGGCGCCGACACCACCACCCGCACCCAGGTCATGGCGCAGGTGAAGTGGTGCCCGGTCACCAAAAATCCGGAGAACCCGGCCGACAATCCCAGCCAGGGCGACGCGCGGATGACGATCAAATATCCATCCGGCGGCAGCCAGGCCACCGCCGACGCCTGCGATCCCAAGGCCCAGGAGGTCGATCCGGTCGGCGGCGATTTCCTCTTCCGCGTCGAGGTCCATGACGCGCACTGGGCCGCGAACGCGGTGCCCAGCGTGCCTGACCGCGTCGTGATCAAGTGGTCCCGCGAGAACGGCGCCGAGCAGTACGCCTTCGCGGACATGCCCGACTGGTTCACGACCGGCCCGTGGATCTACGAGTTGTACGACGTCGACTCCGAGCGCCACCTGGGCTTTCACCCGACGAACACCAACTGGCCGCTCAAGCGCGGGACCCTGACGTCCACGCTGCCGGCGACCGCTCTGCCGGGCACGATGGTGCGCCGCTGGGAGGGCTACCTCGTCCTGGTGAGCTCGAACCTGGGATGGACCGTGTCCACGGCCAACGGCGAGAAGATCGAGGACACTGCCGCCGGCACGGCCGTGCAGTGGAACGACGGCGTGATGACCGCTTCGCTCGCCGACCTCGAATTCTCGCTGCAGGTGGTGAACCGCGTGTTCCTGCCGGGCGACTTCTGGTCCACGCCGGTGCGCCGCGCGACCTACCAGGCCGGCAAGGAGCTGCTCAAGAACGCGCTCCCCCAGGGCATTGTCCACCGCTACGTGACGCTCGCCGAGGTGCAGACCAACAACACCTTGAAGGCCCGCAGCGCGCAGGAGCAGCGCAAGCTCGCCTTCCCGCGCCTGAGCGAGCTCGACGCCGGCGACATGGGCTACTCGACGAACTGCTCGAGCGGCCTGTTCGACAGCAACCACGACACCGTGAAGAAGGCGCTCGACCGGCTGTGCTCGATCGGTGCCGTCCACGTGGGCTATGCGAAGCCCTCCGACAACTCGGTTTATAAAGGCAATGCTCCCGCCACGGTGAAGGACGCCCTGGACCTGCTCGCCAACGTCACGTCGGACGACATCGGCTATACCACGACGTGCACGAGCGGCCTGTTCGACAACACGCACAACACCGTGGAAAAGGCTCTCAACCGGCTGTGCGCGATCAACGCCACGCACGTGGGGTTCACCAAGCCGGCGGACACCTCGGTTTTTCAGGGCGCGACCCCGACCACCGTGGCGCAAGCGCTGGGTCTGCTGGCCGATGTGAAATCGCAGCAGATCTCCTACGCTCCGGGCTCGAACCCGGCCGTCCACGACGTAAAAGCGGCGCTCGACGAGCTGTACGCCCGGCCGGTCGGCAATGGCTCCCGGGTCTACATCGGACCCGCGGGTCAGTACGCGTCGATCGACGTCGCGGTGACCGACCTCCTGAGCAAGGGAAAGAAGGATATTGCGCTCGCGCTGCTGCCCGGGGATCATCAACTCCCGGGCTGGAACCCGGGCGACCTGAGCGGCGTCCACATCAACATCCTCGGGCTCGGCCGCGCCGCGCGGGTTCATGCGCAGGGGATGTACATCGACCGCGCGGCCTCGTTCCATCTGCATCAGGTCCATCTGATCTTCGAGAACAACAACGCGGCCACCTTCACCCACTGCGGCGAGGTGTCGCTGAGCAGCAGCATCATTGAAGGCTCCAAGCTCGCCAACAAGGGATTGCTCAATTTCGACCAGGTCGCCCGCGTGGTGGTCCAGGACAACCTGATCGATTCGCAGTGGGAGACGCTCGATCCCTTCATCGTCGCCATTCTCGGCCTCGACGCCTACGAGAACATCCAGGATCTCTTCTCGGTGGGCCTGACCGAGTTCCGCACCCGGGCCCTGACCCTGGCACAGACCTTGTTCAACCTCCCCGCCGGGACCCGCAACCCGCTGGGATCGGGCATCGTCACCCGGGCCAACGCGAACAACTCGCTGAACACGGAAGAGCGCGCCACCTATGTCCTGATCGGCAATAGTCTCCAGAACCCGGCGGCCGCGCCCTGGATTTCCTGGGAAATCCTGGTGCAGTCGCTCGAGACCCTGCGGTATCAGCTCTACGTCAAGAATCCCGGCTCTTCGTTCGTCTTCAGCATCTACACCGGCCCGACGGTCATTCGCAACAACCACATCCGGGGACTGATCAGCCTGCTCCAGGCGGCGAAGGCGTCGACCAACTTCAACGGCATCGACTTCCAGTTCCTCAACTACTTTCAGGGCGGCCGTTTCAGCTTCACCAACCTCATGTCGACCATGCAGGTGATCGGCAACGTGATGGCAGGGATCCGGGGCGGCGACGGCTTCACGACGATGATCCGCAACGCCATCCTCAACAACAGCTTCTGGGGCTTTGCCGGAGCCTTCCGCGTGCTCGACGTCACGGACAACGTGATCGAAAACGAGGAGAACCTGTTCCTGGCGGCCGAGGTCAACCTGCACGGCAACCAGTTCACTCCCCTGAATCAGTCGACGCTGGGCTGGGTGGTGGCGCAGAGCGGGCTCTACTCCGACAACCGCGCCCGGTGGCCGAACGGGTTCATCTACAACGGAGTGCCGAATCCCAACGGCAACACCCTGGCCGGCACCAATCTCCGGATCAACATCGTCTCCGTCATCATCCCCTGAGGAGTCGGAGTGCTGACGTTTGACAAGAAGCCGCGGGCCGGGGGCGGCCAGGGATCTGCCGCCTCCGCGCCGAAGCGCGCCGAGATCCGGAAGACTCTCGCCGCGCCGCAACTCCAGGCCAAGCTCACCGTCAACCAGCCGGGCGACGAGTTCGAGCGCGAGGCCGACCGCGTCGCCGACGAGGTGACCCGCGGCCACGCGACCGGAATCTCGGCCTCGTCGCCGCCCACGCCGCCGATCATCCAGCGCGCCTGCTCCTGCGGCGGCACCTGCGACAAGTGCCGCGAGAAGGACGAGGAGCTGCGGCGCGCGTCCGAAGCCGGCGCGCCGACTCCCTCCGAGGCGCCGGCCAGCGTGCACGAGACCCTGCGCTCGCCGGGCCGGCCGCTCGACCGCGGCATCCGCGAGCGCCTGGAACCGCGCTTCGGAGCCGACTTCAGCGGCGTCCGCATCCACACGGACAGCGCGTCGGCGAAGGACGTCTCGGCGCGCGCCTACACGGTCGGCAGCGACATCGTGTTCGCGCCGGGCCAGTACGCGCCGGGCACCCGGGGCGGCGATCACCTGCTCGCCCACGAGCTGACCCACGTGGTCCAGCAGGTGCGGCACCTGGCGCGAAAGAACGAGAAGCTCACCTGTGGCAGCGGTTTCCCGGAGGGCTATGCCTCGCTCGGTCCCTGGATCGCGGACCAGCCGGCGCCGGCCGGGATCACGAACCAGGCCTACTGGATCACCCTCACCTGGCGGGATGGGGACGACAAGGACACCTACAACACGCGCCTGGTGGACGCGTGGATCGGCTGGCGCTTCGGCGGCGTTTCGGCGGCCGTGCGGGGGCAGGTCCACAAGATCCTGCCGCCGGAGAGCTTCATCTGGTTCAAGGGGGTCAGCGAGGCGAGCTTCCAGGCGGGCTGCCAGTACCGGAGCTTCATGGCGCCGTCGACGCACTCGGCGATCTCGGCTCTGGTTCAGCGCGACCGCAAAGCGGTCGAGGCGGAGAAACGCGAGGAAGAGGCCGGGCTCGGGGGCACCGGTGGTGGCGGGACCGAAGGCATCGGCGGTGTCGAGCCTCCCGAAGGTGCCAAGGAGGACGCCCTTGGAGGAAAGGGTTTCAAGCCGAGCGGCAGCGAATACATCTCCGACGGGCCGACCTCCGGAAAAGCCACGGCGCCGGCGTTTCCGGCGAAGATCCTCGGCCCGGACTTCCAGGCCGACGAGGGCGTCGGCTATTACACGATGCAGCTCGACTACCGCATCGCCGGCGACAACCTTACCCAACTGATCGAAGGCTTCAACTACGTCGACTATCACTGGGAGCGCTACAACATCACTCCGCTGGTGGAGAAGGGGCTCAAGGCCGAGACCGAGAAGGCCTACCGCCGGAAGGCGACGTCGGAGGCCGCCGAGGTGGGCTCGTTCGAAGGCACCGAAAACCGCGCCAAACACTCGGCCAAGAAGCTGGGCCGCGAGGCGAAGACCGCGGCGAGCGACATCCTGCACCCGGTCGAGTCCTCGTACACCGGCACGGCGACAGAGGTGCTCCAGAACCTCTACGCCAACCGGCTCAACCTGCAACTGCTTCCGGCCTCGGCCATCGTCTCCCTGGGCGGCACGGCGCTCGGCTCGCTCGTCGACCTGATCGGCGGCAAGGCGCAGGAGCGCGAAATGAGCTGGCCGAAGGAGGGGTACTACCTCATCCGCTGCATCGCCCGGCCGGCGGCGCAGAAGGTCCGCACGCGCGCCGCGAGCGTGGCGATCAAGGTCGTCGAGGTGCGCAAGCCGGAAAAGCTTGCCAAGGCCGGGCTCAACGAGGCCGACGCCGCCGTGGCCAAGGCCGAGTTCGAGGTCGAAGCCGCGCAGTCGGCGGAGGAGAAGGAGAGGAAGACCGCCGAGCTCGATCAGCAGAAGATCAACGCCTCGGGCTCGGCGCTCCAGATCCTGCAGCAGCGCCGGCGGACCCTCGAAGAAGAGCAGAAGAAGGCCACCGGCTACACGGCCACCAAGCTCAAGGACCAGCTCGCCAAGCTCGACGACCAGATCCTCCGGCTCCAGGAGAGGCTGGCCGCGGATGACGTCGAGGGCGAGATTCTCCGGCCGCGCCTCGCCCTGGCGAGCGAGATCACGGGCCAGACCCTGCCGCTCGTGGTCACCCTCCTGCCGCTCAAGAGGGGAGAGAAGGACCCCTACCGCTACCGGCTGGTGGACGTCACCGCCAAGGGCGTCGAGGACTTCGAGGGCGCGGGCAAGACGCAGAGCGAGGCGGCCTGGAAGGCGATCAAGCACTTCGCCGGCAAGAACGGCTACGGCGAAGGCCAGCTCGCGGTGCGCTTCCTCAATCAGGGCACCACGAAGATCGATCCCGCGCAGGACGTGATTTCGAACGAGAAGCATCACGACGCCCAGACCCGCGAGCGGCTGAACGACCTGGTGACCGCGCTGGTGACGCTCGGCCTGTTCGTCTCCGGCGCCGGCGAGGTGGCGGCCGTGCTCGGCGCCGTGGTCGCCGCCGACCGTCTCTACCACCGGTGGTCGACGGGTACCCTGGAGCCGGACGGCGAGGCCATCGCCGACGTGCTCGGCGTGATCGGCGCGCTGGGCATGGGCGTCTCCGCGCTCGGCAAGCTCAAGGTGGTGCGCAGCGAAAAGGCCTTCGCCCTGGCGCTCAAGGAGGCCGACGAGGTCGGGATCCAGGCGGCGCTCAAGACCATCGAGCAGAGCTCGAACACCCTGGAGAAGATCAACAAGGCGAACGAGCTCCTCGGCCACGCCGGCATGGTGGTGGGCAATGTCAACCTTTTCGATCAGTTCATGGATCTCCAGAGGGAGGAGCTGAAAGGGACGGTCAACCACGCCGAGGCGCGCCGCCGGCGGTTCCAGATGCTGCTCGGCGCGTTGCGCGACAACGCCATTCCGCTCCACCTGATCCGCGGCGAGAAGCCGGCCAAGGCGAAGGCCGAGGAGCCCGGCGCCGGCAAGCCCGCGGCGCCGGCTGCGGAAGGCGCCGGCGGCCTCCACGAGAAGACCCCGGTTGTCGAAAAGCCGGCGGTCGTCGAGAAGCCGGCAGCGGAGGCCAAGGGCCAGCTCGAACCGGGCGGCAAGACCACCGACCCCTCGCCGCTCGCGTCCGGAGATCCGCAGACCGTCAAGATCGGCGCGGGCCTGAGCGGCCAGGAGAAGGTCGCCGCCCACACCACGACCCGGGACGGCCTCCACAACGTGATCATCCTGGAGGATGGCCGCATCATCCGCTGCTCGCGCTCCTGCGGCGACATCCTGGCCCACTACGAAGCCTTCCTCAAGGAGGAGACCGACGCCGGCCGCAAGGAGAAGGCGGAGGCCTGGAAGAGCAAGCTTCAGACCCTGGAAGCGCAATCGAAAGCCACCAAGGACCCGGCCGAGCGCGAGCAGATCGCCAAGGACGCCGCCGCGATCGACCAGGAGCTGCGGACCTTCGCGGCCGAGCGTCTCCAGGGCGAGCTCAAGGCCAAGGGAACCGGCGTCGAAGGTCTTCTGGCGTTCCTCAAGCCTGAGGAGGTGCGGGCGCTGCGCGGCGAGCTCGGCGAAAAACTGTTCAACTTCCTGACCTCGCGGAAAAACCCCAACATCGCGCGCAAGTTCGTCGAAGCGCTCGAAATGGCTCCGAACGCCACGGAGCGCCAGCTCGCCATCTCGGCCCTGGAATTCGGCGCCAAGGTCGGAGAGAAGCAGCTCCTCAAGGACCTCAACTATCTGACCGAGCGCCCGGAGCCCAGGAAGAAGGGCGAGGTCGAGTCCGTAGGACACGCCGAGGACGTGGCGCGCGAGGAGGTGGGCAAGGAGAAGGAGAAGAAACGGCGCCGCACGCCCGACGAGATCAAGGCCGACAATATCGCCAAAGAGGCGGCCAAGGAGGCGAGGAAGAAGGAGCGCGCGGAGAAGAAGAAGCAGAAGCTCGACAAGGCGGAGCGCAAGGCGGCAGAGAAGGCCGAGAAGGAGGCAGCCGAGGCGAAGGCGGCCGAAGATCGGGCGGCCCGCGACGCGGCCCGCGCCATCGCCGAGGCGGAGAACAAGAAGAGCCTGGAAGAGAAGAAGTCCAGCCTGGAGGCCAGGCAGGCCGAGCTCCAGGCCGAGCTCGCCGATATCCAGAGGCGCACCCGGGAGGCCAACGAGGCCATCGCCGATGCCGACCGCGAGATGAAGCAGCTCGCCGACGACTCCCTGAAGGCGCCGGACCAGGAGACCAGCCAGAGGCTCCACGACAAGGCCGTCGAAGCCAAGAAGCGCAAGGAAGCGGCCCAGGAGGCCGAGTCCAAGGTCCCCAGTCCGGACGAGACACAGGCCAAGCTCAAGAAGATCGAAGCCGAGCTCGCCCACACCAGGCTCGCCCTGGAGGTCGCCAGCGATCCGCTGCACCGCGGCCGCCTCCCCTGCTTCGCGGCCGGTACGCCGGTGTGGACGCCCGCCGGTCCGCGAGCGATCGAGCAGCTCCGCGCCGGCGACGTCGTTCTGGCCTGGGACTTCAGCGCGGAGCGCGCGGTCGAGCGCAAGATCACGGACGTCCTGCGCAACCGCACCCTCCACTTCTACGACCTGGTGCTCGGCGGCCAGACCGTGCGCGCCACCGGCCTCCACCGCTTCTGGGTGGAGGACCGCGGCGACTGGATCGAGGCGCGCCACCTGGTGCCCGGCATGCGCTGTCGCCGGCCGGACGGAGGCGTCGTCGAGGTCACCTCCGCGGTGCGCAGCGAGGGCTTCGACGAGGAGACCTGGAACCTGACGGTGGCGGAGCTGTCCAACTACTTCGTGGGTCCCGGCGTCCTGGTCCACAATGACGGCGCCGACCTCGGCCTGGGCGGTCACCTGCTCATCTACCGCGGCACGAACCCGAAGTTCCCGGACCTGGTCTACATCGGCCAGTCGGACAACATCGACCGCGAAGGCGAGCACCGGAACAAGGCCAAGAAGGAGCTCAAGAACCCCAACCTGAGCGCCGCGGACCGCCGGTTCTACACCTTCATGAGCGAAGTGGACCTCGTGGTGCTCGTGAGCGGCATCAACAAGGACCAGGCCGACTACCTGGAGCAGAAGAACATCGAGATCGAGCGCCAGATCAAGCGCGATACGTCCAAGAACCTCAAGGACGTGAACAACAAGGTGCTCAACCGCCGCAACCAGATCACCAGCGAGACCCATCTGGAAGGGGTGATCAAGCGCATCCTGGCCGACCCTGCCGTCAAGCTGGCCGGGTACTGTCCGGGGTAGGGAGGAATCGATGTCCTGGTGGGATACATCGCGAGGCCGCACGCTGGGCGACGGCCCGGCCGACCTCTTCCGAGCCGCCCTGCGCAGCTTCGCGGAGCGCCGCAAGCCGACCCTGCCCGAGCTGCTCGCGGCCGCGAGCGAAGCCCTGGGCACGCCCGGTCTCGTGGCAACCCGCGAAGGCGGCCCCGAAATCCAGTCCGCGACCGGCCCCGCGGACGCGGACCTGGTCGCGACCCTGAAGCAGGCGTTCGACGGGATCGGGAACGAGTACCGGACCTATCTGGAACGGGAGCCGAAGCGGGACGAGATCCTGGAGACCATGGACTTCATCCTCGGCTACAAGCCCGAGCGCTTCCTCTCCGACGTGGAGGGTCTGGAGATCCTGGCGATCGAGCCCGGGACTTGATAGCGTCGAGCCATGATCGATCCCGCCAACCCCTTCGCCACCTACATCGCCTCGATCCTCGACGCCCTCGGCCCGCGCGACCCCATGGAGGTGCTGACCGAGATGCCGGAGACCCTCCGCAAAGCCGTCTCCGGTCTCACCCCGGAGCAGGAAGGCCAGCCGGAAGCCCCCGGAAAGTGGTCGATTCGCCAGGTCGTCCAGCACCTGGCCGACTCGGAACTGATCGGAGGCTTCCGCTTCCGCATGGTCCTCGCCCACGACGGCCCCGAGCTGCCCGGCTACGATCAGGACCTCTTCGCCCAGCGCCTCCGCTACGAGGAGTCGGACCTCGCCACCGCGCTCGGAGACTTCACGACCCTCCGGCGCTCGAACCTCCGCCTCCTGCGCCGCGCTACCCCCGAGGAGATGAAGCGCGTCTCCCACCACGCCGAGCGCGGCGACGAGCCGCTGGAGTACATGATCCGCCTCTACGCCGGCCACGACAGGAAGCACCTGGGACAGATCGAACGGATCCGGCAGGCGATCGGCGCGTAACGCGTCGCGATCTCCGAAAACTTCGCGACGGAAAGCCTCGGCGCCGCGCGATTCAAGGTTACACCGTCGCGAAGTAGGCCAATTTCGCGACGGATCCTCCCTTTAGTCGGCCACCCGAACGGAATTCCGTCGCGAAGTGAGGTCTCGCCGGCGCCGCAAACCCAGATCGACCTCCTCGTCTGGAAAAACCGTCGCGAAGTTTCCCTGTTTCGCGACAGATCCAGATAAACCGTCGCGAAGTAGTCTTGAAGCGTCGCAAGGACAAGGCAATCCGTCGCGTAGCGTAGCGTAGTCGTGTCATGTAGGGGCGAACCGTCGTGAAGTTAGTCGACATTGCGACGGTTCGCTACAACTTCGCGACGACTTTGATTTGCCTTGTCCTGGATAACGTTACTTCGCGACGACGTAACGTTCTGGCTGACGCGGTGGTCTTGAACCGTCGCGAAGCGGGTATACTTCGCGACGGTTTAGCGACGGCGAGGAATGGAAATGGCGCAAAGCGTCGCGAAGTTGAGCCGCTTCGCGACGGAAGAGGAGAAAAGATGAGCGGCAAACTGTCCGTGGAAGAGATTCTGCGCCACTTGGAGACGCGGATGGCCTACCACAAGCAGAAGGAAGATCATCACGCGACGCAGGAGGCCTTTCATCGCGACCAGAAGGCCCTCCACGCGAAGGAGCACGAGGCGATCGCCCGTCACTTCGAGGAATTCAAGGCCACGGCGGGGACGGCGGTGGACATCGCGGTGCGCACCGGCATGGCCGCCAGAGCCTCCGTCCGGGACCTGCCGCCAGGTCAGCCAGTGGTACGCAGCCGCCTCGTGGCGCGCCTGGTCGAGGCGATGCCCTCCGGCGAGATCATCCAGGCCTCCACCCTGGCCGCCGAACTGAACCGCCTCTTTCACGAGGCCCTGCGCGAGCCCGCTGACACCCGCCTCGTCTCCGCAGCCCTCCGGCGCCTCGAAGCCAACGGCAGGATCCGCCTCGTCCAAAAGGGCTCCTCGCACCAGGAGGCGCGGTACGCCCGGGTGTAGGGGCGTCAGACCGGAGGCTGGTGGAGACGCTGTGGCGATATTGGAGAAGAATGGATCTGCGCCAAGAGCTGGTCGAGATAATTTTCTTCTGTTCTTCAGAGTTTTGACGCTTGATTCCCTCCCGCCGCGCATGCAATGATCCCCGGCCATGCCCTCAATGGCCCACGAGATCCTCGTGGATCTCTTCAAGAGCCGTCCTGCGATGGCGGCTGAGATCCTGGCGGAGTCGCTTGGTCTCTCGATTCCTTCCTATTCCGAGGCCCGGATTGCTTCCGCGGACCTGACCGAGATCCAGCCCGCCGAATACCGGGCCGACATCGTCGTCCTGCTCCTTCAGGATGGCATCCCCGTACGGGTGGTGATCGTCGAGGTTCAGTTGGCGGCGGACCCCAGGAAGCGCTTGAGTTGGCCGGCCTACGCGATGGTGTCGCGGGCCGTTCATGACTGCCCGGTGGCTCTGCTCGTTGTAGCTCCTGAGCCCGCAGTAGCCAAGTGGTGTGCCGAGCCGATCGAGACCGGCATCCCCGATTTCATCCTGCGCCCGCCGGTGCTGTCCCGCGCTGAGGTTCCGGTCGTGACAGATCCCGGCGAGGCGATCCTGCGGCCTGAGCTTGGAGTCCTCTCCGCTCTGGCACACGGCGAAATGGAGCAGGGTGCCGCAGTCGCGTCCGCGGTCCTGCCGGCAGTCCAAGAACTCGACGACGACCGGTCGAAGTTCTACTACGACCTCGTGTACAATTCCTTGAATGAGGCGACTCGCCGCGCTTTGGAGGAGAAGATGAAGGGCTACGAATACCAGAGCGACTTTGCCAGGAAATATGTCGCAGAGGGGCGCGCCGAGGGTCGTGCTGAGGGGGAAGCTCTCGCCTTGCTGACAGTGCTCCAGGCTCGCGGCGTTGCGGTCTCCGATTCGGTCCGCGAGCGCATTCTGGCCCAGAAGGATCCCGAGCGGCTTCGGCGCTGGCTGGAGAAGGCTGCGGTCGCCACTTCGGTTGCCGCGGTCCTCGACGAGCCGAACTGAGGAATCCCTCGGTAAGTAGGGCGGCCACAAGGGCCGCCCCTACAGAGGAATGTTCCGTTTCAGGTTGACGCCCTGCTAGAACCGCCAGTTCTCGTTCCGCGTCCCGGAGCCGGTGGACGGCACCGTGTAGGTGCGGTTCGCGCCGGTCTCCCAGGTCACGGTGGCTCCCTGCTTCATGATGTACTTGTACTCGATGGCCGCGCCGCGGCTCGAGGTGAAAAAGACCGGGCCGCTCCAGGTGTCGCTGTCCACCCAGTTCAGCTTGACGGCCTTGTTCGTGTCCCAGGCGCCGAGCTCAGGCGAGCTGCCGACGACGTAGAGGTCCTGGCCCACCGAGGTCACGAAGCCGTTGACCGTGAAGTCCACCCGCACGGCGGCCTGATCGGTGCAGGGTCGGGCGAGGAGCATCAGGGTCGAACGCGCCTGGACGCCGTAGGTAGAGCCCGTGATCTTGGGCAGGATCTGGCTGCTCCAGGTGGAGACGGCCGGGTCGTAGTAGATGTTGCCGGTGCCCTCGGCCCAGTCGGCGGTGTCGGCGAGAAGCCACCAGCACTTGCTGTTCGGGGCGGTCGGGATCGTGAAGTTGAGGTTGGTCCAGTAGGCGTTGTAGGCCACGTAGAGGTCCGGCGCGTCGGCCGGGCCGCCGGTCTCGGACGAGCTGCCGTCGATCAGGAAGGCCAGGGTGTGCGAGGTCGAGCTCCAATCCGGCGTGTCCGGCGAGGTGCCGTGCCACGCCAGGTCCTTGTAGCCGTCGCTGTCGTGGTCCGTGCCTGAGACCGCGGTCGTGCGCCGCAGGCCGGGATGCGCCTTGCGGAAGTTGGCCAGCTTGCGGAAGAAGTTGTACATGCCCGGGTTGTCGATCTTCTTCTGCCAGTCGAGCCAGCCGCAGGTGTTGTCCGCCATGTAGGCGTTGTTGTTGCCGCTCTGGGTCTGGCGGAACTCGTCGCCCGCCAGGATCATCGGCACGCCGTTGTGGACCAGCAGGTGGGTCGCGAAGTTGCGGATCTGCCGGCGGCGCAGGACCTCATCGCCGCCGCTGTCCCAGGAGTCGTTCGTGTCGCTGCCGCTGCTCGCGTCGGCGCCGGTCGGGTTGCAGGCGCCGGTGCCGTTCTGCTTGGTGTTGTACGTGGTCAGGTCGTTGAGCGTGAAGCCGTCGTGCGCGGTGACGAAGTTGACGCTCTCCGCGGGCGAGCCGAAGCCGCTCCAGGTCGAGGTGATGGACGAGCCGAGGCCGCCGGCCTGGCTGTTGTCGCCCTTCTGCCACTTGCGCAGGTTGTCGCGATAGAAACCGTTCCATTCCGACCAGCCGTTGGGGAACTGGCCGACGCCGTAGCCGCCGGTGTCCCAGGCCTCGGCGACCACCTTGAAGCCGCTGGACTGCGCGAGCTGCGCGATCTGGACCAGCGTCGTGGCGTTCGAGTTGAAGGTCCGGCCGTCGCTCCCCTCGCGGCCCAGCTCGTAGGCGAGGTCGAAGCGGAAGCCGTCGACTCCCATCTGGTCGTGCCAGTAGGTGAGACTGTCCAGGATCAGCTTGCGCACCGCGGAGCGGCTTGCGTTCAGGTTGTTCCCGGTGCCGGTCGACTCCCAGTAGCAGGTCTTGTCGTCGGCCAGGGTGTAGTAGGTGGCGTTGTCGAGGCCGCGGAGGTTGAAATAGCGCACCGCGTTGCCGCCGCAGGCGCCGCCCTCGAACGTGTGGTTGAACACCACGTCGAGCCAGACCTCGACGCCCGCCGCGTGGTAGGCCTTGACCATCTCCTTGAACTTGGTCACCTGGCTGCCGTCCGTGGCCGTGCAGGTGGAGAAGTCGGGGCAGAGATACTCGCGGTTCGGCGCGAAGAACTGGGTCGTCATGTAGCCCCAGTAATTGATGCGGTCGGCGGTGGCGCCGCCCACCGGGTCGTCGTACTGGGGGTATTCGTGGATCGGCAGCAGCTCGACCGCGGTCACGCCGAGGCCGGAGAAGTACGACGCGCGACCCTTGAAGCCGTCGTAGGTGCCGCGCTGCGTGGAGGTCACGGCCGAGTCGTTGCGCGTGAAGCCGCGCAGGTGGACCTCGTAGACGATTGAATCTTTCATCGCCTTGTTGGGACGCACGTCGCCGGCCCAACTGAAAGCGGCGTCGCTGACCACGATCGACTTCGGCATGGCGCCGGCGCTGTCCACGAACCCGTAGGTGTTGTTGCCGCCGAGGATGGCGGTGGAGTAGTGGTAATTGCCGTCGCCGCCGAGGACGCGCTGGGGCTCGCCGGTCACGGCTTTCGCGTAGGGATCGGTGAGCAGCTTGTTGGGGTTGAATCGGTTGCCGTTCGAGTCCGCGTGCGAGATGAAGCCGATGTTGCTGCCGGCGGTCCAACTCGCGTTGTAGGGCCAGTTGGGACCCCAGGCGCGCAGACCGTAGTAGGCGCCGGCGCCGATGCCGGACACGGTCACGGTCCAGATGTGGTTGACCGTGTCGGTCTTGGTCATGGCATAGCGGCCCGTGGGCGTCGAGGCGGTGGGAGTGGCGAACGTCCAGACCTCGATGCGGGTGGCGTTCTGGGAAAAGACCGCGAACTGCACGCCGCCAGTGACCGGCGTGGCGCCGAGCGGCGTCTGGGCGGCCGCCGCGCCGGCGAGCATCGCCATCGACGCCACGGCGATACTGACCAGCAGGGCGGCCCGAATCCGGGTGAAGCCTGAGACAGTCATGATTGAGATCCTCCTGTTGCCGCAATTCGAAGCGGCTCAAATTCTGGACAGACTACTTTAGCCCCTCCGTCTTCTCTTCGCCCCGGTCCCTGGGGTAGGGCCGGGGTATGATCTGCGGATGCGATCGGGTCTGAGCCTGCAGGAAGCGGACATCTACGCGGGGATTGCCGACGCCCGGCTGCGGGTGGACGAGTTCCACTTCGGCCGCGGCATCGCGTTGTCCCGCACGTTCGCGCATCTGTCCGCTCCCTTCCTCGCGGGATTTCTGCCGCGGCCGGCCCGGTTCCTCGGGGATGCCGCTGTGTATGAGCCCAAGAGCTTCGACATCCTGGCGCAGCTCCATATTCCCGAAGACGCCGCTCCGCTGGAGGGCCTGGACCGGCTGAACACGGTCTGGTGGCTGGCGCTGCTCCTGCGGTTGCGGACCACTCCGCACCTGAGCGTGGTGGGGTTGTCGACCGAGCCGTTCGGAGGCGATCCGCGGGCCTGGCGCGGCGCCGGCTTCTGGCCGGTCGAGGCGGAGCCGCGCCGCGTCGAGCTGGCGCCCGGCTCGCCGGCCGAGATCGGCGAGGAGGACCTGGAGTGGGTGGCGCGCTGCTGGGTCTCCGCCGGCCGGCTGATGAAGGAGCGGGAGGACCTCCACAAGGCCGTCCGCAACTTCGACCGGAGCTGCTTCGCTCCCGCCCCGGCCGACGCCCTGCAGCTCCTGTGGGCCTCGCTCGCCAGCCTCTTCCTGCCGGGCGAAAACGACGACGGCAGCCGCCTCGCCGCGAACCTGGCGACCTTCCTGGAGATCCCGTCCGCCGAGCGCTCCGGCTTCCTGGACGACACGAGCGACCTCCTGGATGCCCGTCTGGCCTCGCTCGAAGGCGCCACCGGCGACCTGGAGGAGCCGGTCGCGCGCACCTGCGGCCTCGTCCGGCAGACCCTGACCCGGATCTTCGACAACGGCTACGTGCCGACGATCCGGGAGCTGGAGTCAGGCCTGCGGAAGCATTGAGCCGGTCCCGGATGGCACGCTCGCACGCACTGTAGCTATGATGACCAACTCTGATCCTACTCCCGAGACCGACTGTCGTATCCCGCTCTCCAACCAGGACATCCGCTCTCTTTCAGATCTCCTCGACGAGATCCTGGCCAGGCACTCGTCGGTCGAGTCGCCGGGCTTCCAGGAGGAGGTCGCCCTCTACTCCCATGAGATGCCACGCAGCCTGCGGGCGGCGCTCCACGACTTCAAGATGAGCGAGACGGCCTCCGCGCTTCTGATCGTCTCCGGCTGGCCCGTGGACCAGCGCAGGCTCGGCCGGACGCCGCCGCACTGGAAGGCGAAGCCCGACCGGTCGCCGGCCCTGGAAGAGGAGATCCTGCTGATGCTCTTCGGCTCGATGCTCGGGGACTGCATCGGCTGGAGCACTCAGCAGGACGGCCGCCTCGTGCACGAGATCCTGCCCATCCAGGGCAACGAGCACGAGCAGTTGGGGAGCGGCAGCGAGGAGCTGCTCTGGTGGCACTGCGAGGACGCGTTCCATCCCTATCGGGGCGACTACCTGGGCATGCTCTGTCTCCGCAACCCCGACGACGTGCCGACCACCTTCGCCTCCGTCAAGGATCTCGATCTCGACCCCGAGGATCTGGAGCTGCTCTTCCAGCCGCTCTACGAGATCCGTCCCGACGAGTCGCACCTCAAGAAGAACAAGGGCCTCGCCGAGGTAGACGACACCCTGGAGTCCGCCTACGACCGCATCGAGGAGATGAGCTCGGCTCCGACCCGAATCGCGGTACTGTACGGCGACCCGAGAGCACCGTACGTCCGGATCGACCCGTTCTTCATGAACCCCGTCAAGGACCATCCCCGCGCGCAGCAGGCCCTCGACCGCCTGATCCAGGCGCTGGAAGAAGAGCTGCGCGAGATCGTCCTGGAGCCCGGAGACTTCTGCTTCATCGACAACTTCCAGGCCGTCCACGGCCGCAAGCCCTTCAAGGCGCGCTACGACGGCAACGACCGCTGGCTCAAGCGGATCAACATCGCCAGGGACCTGCGGAAGTCGCGGGCGAGCCGCGGCGGGCCGCTGTCGCGGATCATCGCCTGAGGTAACGTTGAATGGTGAGGACGACTCCGCGCAGGTTCCAGGTTTCTCACGCGAGGTTCTCGGTTCTCTTCTGCGGCCTGCTCTACTGGGTCTGCACCGTCCTCAACTTCGGGAAACTGGCGAAGTGGTTCCCCGAGAACGGCGGGTACAATCTCTTGGCCCTGGCGGCCTATCTCGTGGCCGGGCAGTGTCTGTTCCTGGTCTTCTTCGTGCTGTTGGCTCATCGGTGGACGATCAAGCCGCTCGCGATCCTGCTCCTGGCGGCCAGCGCGCCCGCCGCCTACTTCATCTCGAAGTACGACGTGGCCATCGACAGCTCGATGGTCCTCAACACGATCCATACGGATTCGACAGAAGTGGGCCAGTTGCTCTCCGTCCAGATGATTCCCTACGCCCTCCTGCTGCTCGTCGTCCCGGTGATGCTCCTGATCCCTCTCGAGATCACCTTCCGCAGCGCGGGACGGTATCTGCTGTCGTCTCTGAAGCTCGTCGTCGGAGCCTTGGTCATCGCGGTCCTTGCCTTGTACTCGAACTACAACGCCATTCTTCTGGCAGGGAACGTTTCGAACAAATACATCGTCTACTCGCTCGTTCCCATCAACGTGATCTCCTCCACGATGAGCGCAGCGGGGAAGCTGGCGAAGCCCTACCTTCGGCACAAGAAGGTGGTCAAGATCGAGGGCCGCGTCACGCGGCAGAACAATCTGGTGGTCGTCCTCGCGGTCGGTGAGTCTTCGCGCCGGAGCAATTTCAGTCTCTACGGGTACAAGCGGCGGGAGACCAATCCGGTGCTGCAGGCCACGGGTGGTCTTCACCTTCTCGACGGAGTGGCGAGGCGTGGATCCACGCTGTACGCCCTCCCCGAAATCCTGGCCCGAGGCGATGTGAAGCTCCCCCAGGTCACCTCCAGGCTCGGAGTGCCCACCGCTTGCTACGTGAACTACACGTTGTACGACAACTGCGTGGAGCCGGGCGAGACGAAGGTCTCCGATTGCGGGCATGGCGGGAAGTGCTACGACGAGGACGTCGTTCCGCTTCTGGAGCGGAATCTCGCGACGTACCGGTCCGGGCCGAGGTTCGTCGTTCTCCACCTGGGCGGTGGAAGCCATGGTGCCATCTACCGCGATCGCCATCCACCCGAGTTCGCACGCTTCGAGCCGGGATGCGCCGATGCCGATGTCGCCAACCGGTGCAGCCTCGACCAGCTCTACAACTCCTACGACAACACGATCCTCTACGTCGACTTCGTCCTCGGCGAGATTCTCTCGCGACTGGAGAGATCCGGCTTGCCCTACGTGTTCATCTACCTTTCCGATCACGGGGAGTCTCTGATGGAGGAGGGCAGGATGTTCCATGGCGTGCCGCCCGGAATCGACTTGCCGCCGGAGCAGGCAGAGATCCCGCTGATCGTGAAGGCCTCCATGCCAATCCGGATCGTCGAGCGCGGCGAATACCGGCAGCAGGACGTTTTCGACACGGTCCTCGACCTGTTGTCGATCGAGTCGCCCGTGGCGGATCGGAGCCGGAGCTTCGTGAAGCGGGAAGGAGCTCCGGCGCCATGAAGCCCGCGGCAAATCGTTCCCGGCGGGCGCTCGGCGTCGTCGTCGCCGGACTGCTGGTGCTCAGCGTTTGCGCCGCTCTTCCGATTGATCCGCAAGGCCCGTTTGACGCTCGCGACGACTCCCGTCTGGCCGGGATGCACCTGGAACGTTCCGGATGGAGCAGCCTCATCGAGCCTTGGGCCGCGCCCTTTCACATCGTCGCCGGCGCCCCGGATTTCCGGGTGGCGGCCGCTGTCGTTCTGATCTGGCTCATCCTTGGCGCCGCGGCCTGGCGGCTGGTTTCCGACTCGCGAGCACGAACCGTCAAGCCGCTCTGGCTTTGCGCATTGCGAGCGGCCTGGATGGGAATTGCCGCCGGAGTCGTGCTGGTCATGTGGCTGGTTTGCGCGGTGATGATCCGCCTCCCTGGCTGGCGATTGGTGGTGGACGATGCGAGAACCCTGGTTGCGGATCTCCAGTCGCATACGTTCCGTTCCGGCGATGGGCTGGTTTCCGAAGCGGAAAACTTCGCCTGGCATTCCGCCGCTGGAATCAACGTCGTGGCCCTTACTGAGCACGTGCAGGTCGCCAGGACCACAGGTGCCGATGAAGCGGGGCGGGCAGCATCAGCGCCTCTGCCTGCGGTGATCCTGGGAATGGAATTGCGGAGCAACCGGGTGGGCACTCATCTGCTTGGGCTGGGGCTGCAGCCTGACTACCCGTGCCCGACCAATCCCGTGGACTCGACCTTTCCCGCCCGTTATGCCACCTGCGTGCACGAGCAACATGGCGGCGCGGTCATCGCCATGGCCTTCAAGCTTCGGCTGGAAGATGTGATTCCCTACGCCGATGCCGGCATCGACGCCTTTGAGATCGCGAATTTGGGCCACCCGCGAATTCCGTCGGACGTGCGCCATCGGTTGCTCGAAGTGGCCCGGGAACGCGGCCTTCCTCTGGTCGCCTCATCCGACTGGCACGGTTGGGGTGGGATTTCACGAACCTGGACCGTGATCCGTGCTCCGGAAGGCGTGCCCACCTCTCCGGACAAGGCCGCCGCGCTGGTGGTGAAGAAACTGCGCGACCGCGATGCCTCGGACTTCATTCCCGTGGTGGCTGGCCATCTCGGATCGCCGTCCCCGTTGCGCGGCATCTTCTCGCCTGTCGTCGAACCGCTGCGCTATGCGGCCGAGCTCTCGCTGGCGCAGGTCCTCTCCTGGTGGGTGTGGAGCGCGTTGGCGCTGGCGCTTGTGCTGGTGCTTTCCCGCCTCGGGTTCGCACCCGCCAGATCCGTGCTGGCGCTGTTTCTCGCCATGGTCGGCAGCGGATTGTCGTGGGCGGGGCTGAGATTGATTCTGGCAACGATGAACGGCCTGACGACATCCGATTTTCCGCGTGAAATTGGAACGCACATCTCGTTGCTCGGAAGCGTGGCGCTGCTCGCCGCACTCTGGCTGGGGATTTCCGTCTGGCGCGCTCGCCGAGCAAGGGTGACGTTCCAGCCGGCAGTCGCGGTTCTACGAGCAAGGGGATAGAAAATTGGCGGACCAACTCCGTGGGAGTTGGAACTCCATCCTGTCCTGGCTGCGGGAAAGTCCAGGCGTGGAGAGAGGATGGAGGCGAGATGGTGTGCTGCACCCACGACTACCATTGACAAGGCAGGTCGCGTGGTTATCCCCGCCGAGGTGCGAAAGCGGCTCGGACCTCGGGTTCGGCATCGCCTACGCAGAGCTCCGCGAGGCTGACCGCATTGACCGCCGCTCCGCCCTCCGCCACACCCGTGGCGATCGTGCGTCGAGCCCATTCGAGAAAGGGCGACTGATCGGTGGAGGCGTAGATAAGGACGTTCGTATCGAGGAGGATCATGGCTCCCGAGTCGTGGCCTTCAGGGAGTCCCAGGTCATCTTCGGTCGCAGAGGGGCGGCAGCGATGGCCTTGAGACAGCTCTCCATGCTAATCCCGGGTCCCGGCGTTGGGCGTTCCAACGGGACAAGTTTCGGGAATGTGAATGGTGGAGCAGAAGGGATTCGAACCCTCGACCCCCACGTTGCGAACGTGGTGCTCTCCCAGCTGAGCTACTGCCCCACGGTGCGGGAGGCCGGTATTGTACTCAGGTGCACCCCCAGGGGCAAGGGGAATCTCAGCGCGAGATCGTCATGTCTCCCGGCGGGGCGATCAGGTCGGCCACGGTGAGGTCTCCCAGGCGGGCGGTGCGGAGCTGGGCGAGGTCTCCGATCAGGTCCTGGAGACGGGCCTGGAGCTCACCTCCGGCGAGCTCTGCACTCCTCACGGCGCGGTGGTCGTAGGCCTCCAGGACCTGCTCCACCCGGAGGCGCTGCGGATCGGTCGCCAGGAAGTAGCCTTGATCTTCGAAGGACCTCAGGAGATTGCGGCTGAGGAGCGGCCTCAGGATCATCTCCATCTCGCGGCTCGGCAGGCTCAGGCGGTCGGCCAGGGCGTTGAGGGAGAGGATCGGCTCGCCCCGGGCAAAGCGCCTGGCGATCAGCGCCACCGCGGACAGGCCCACCCAGGCCGCTTGGACGGGGGGATGCCGGTGGAGACCGTGCGAGAGCACCCGGAAGTGCTGCGCCGTGTAGGCCGCCTCGCTTCCTAAGAGAATGATCATCCAGGTCAGCTCGATCGAGAGCATGAAGAGCAGGGCAAAGGCGAAGCTGCCGTAGACCACGCTCACGCCGTGGAAGAAGCGGATGTAGGTGCCGAAGCCCACCCGCAGCATCTCCAGGAGGATCGCCGCCAGGAGCCCGCCGGCCAGGGCGTTGCGCAGCCGGACCGGCGTGTATGGCACCAGCCAGTAGAGCGTCGTCAGGCCGATGATGGTCGCCGCCATGGGCAGAAGATGGAGGAAGAAGGACTCCTCGAAGATCCGCCGCAGCGCCGGGCTCTGGCGCAGGGCCAGGAGACTGGAGAAGGTCACGCCGATCAGCACCGGTCCCCAGAACAGGAGGAGAAGGAAGGAGAGCAGTCGCACCCGCATCGGTCGGGTGCGCGAGACGTTCCAGATGCGGTTGATCGCCTCTTCGACCGTGGCGAAGCCGAGGAGCGCCGTGGTCAGGAAGACTCCGAGGCCGAAGCCGTGCAGGGTCTCGGCCTGGTCGATGAACTCGCCCAACTTCTCGACCACCGTCTCCTCGGAGTAGGGGAGGATCTGCACGAAGACCTCCAGCGTGCGCTGCGGGTACTGGTGGAACACCCGGGCGCCGATGAAGGAGAACGCGGTCAGCAGCGGGATCAGCGAGACCACCGTCACGAAGGCCAGCGCCGACGCGAAGAGGAGCACCGAGTCTTCGTGCGCCTGGTGCAGCGTCAGCGAGACGTAGCGCGCAAGCTGCAGCGGAAAGGACGGACGTGGCTCCCTGGGCATGCCGGACTACCAGGGTACGGTGTCGCCGGTCTTCGGCAGCACCGGACGAGGCCAGCCCATCTCGCCAATCGAGACGGAGAGCGCCTTGCGCGCCGGGTCCTCGCCGTGGTTCAGGAAGACTCGGCCCGGCGTGCCCGGCAGGGCCTGGCACCAGCGCAGCAGCTCGTCGCGGTCGGCGTGCGCCGACAGGCCGTGGAGCTGGTGGATCTGCGCCCGCACCCGCACGGTCTGGCCGTGGATGGCCACGAGGTCCGTGCCGTCCACCAGCGCCCGGCCGCGCGTGCCCGCCGCCTGGTAGCCCACGAAGATCACCGAGTTGCGCGGGTTCGTCAGCCGGTGGAGCAGGTGGTGGACCACCCGGCCGCCGTTCGCCATGCCGCTGCCGGCCACGATGATCATCGGCTCCTGGATCCCGTTCAGCTCCCGCGATTGATCAGACGTGCGGAGGCGCTGGAAGCGGCCCGGCGCCAGCGGGTCGTTGCCGGCGTCCGCCAGCGCCTCCAGATCCTCGTCGTGCTCGGCCTCGGCCTTGTCATAAAGGTCGGTCGCGTCGATGCCCATGGGGCTGTCCAGGAAGACCCGGCGCGGATCGAGCTTTCCCTGGTCGGCCAGGGCGGAGAGGTGGTAGAGCACCTCCTGGGTGCGGCCGAGCGCGAAGGCCGGGATCACCACCACGCCGCCGCGGCCGAAGGTCTCGTCGACGATCCGGCCCAGGGCCTCGGCCGCGTCTTGCTCGACGTGCAGGCGGTCGCCGTAGGTCGACTCCAGGAGGAGGGCCGCCGGAGCGTCGAGCGGCGGCTCGGGGTCCTTGAGGATGGGTACGCCGTAGCGACCGACGTCTCCCGAGAAGCACCAGGTGCGGCGCTCGCCGTCCGACCCCTTGGCCGTGATCTCCACCGTCGCCGCACCCAGCAGGTGGCCGGCCCGGCGGTAGCGGAAGCGCACGCCCGCGAACAGCTCGTGCTCCTGGTCGAACGGCACTGTCCTGAGCATCTTGAGGACCCGCCGCGCGTCCTCGACCGTATAGAGAGGACGGGGAGCGGCGTGCCGCGAGTAGCCCTTCCTCGCGGCGTAGCGGACCTCTTCCTCCTGCAGGCGAGCGGCGTCGAGGAGGACGAGCGAGATCAGGCCGCGGCTGCTGTTCGTGCAGTAGATCGGACCCGAGAAGCCCTCCGCGGCCAGGCGCGGCAGGAGGCCGGTGTGGTCGAGATGGGCGTGGGTGACCACGACCGCGCCGAGGTCGCGGGCGGGGAACGGGAACGGGGCGAAGTTGCGCTCCTCGAGCTCCTCCTCGCCTTGATAGAGTCCGCAGTCCACCAGCGCGGAGTGGCCGCCCCAGACGAGCCGGGTACAGCTTCCGGTCACGACTCCGCACGCTCCATGGAAGGTCACGTTCGCCATCGGCAGGTCCCCCTGTCTCGGTCCGGCGGCCAAGTCTACCCCGAGTCCGCCCCGTCAAGCGGGGCACGAATCGTGCTAAAACTCGGGTAGCCGCACCTGCCGCCGGTGCGAAGTACGACCGGCGAGACCCTTTCCGAACCAGCAGTTTTCTTGAAATACGGAGGCTGTCATGGCTGAAGATGGAAGCACCCCGAATGCCGAAACGGCGCGCGAGCGTGAGGACCGGGAGATGGAAGGTGTCGCCTCGGCACGGGACCGGTTCCAGCGCTTGAGCGAGGACGTGCGCGGCCGCTACGCCAGCGTCTCCCAGGACGTCCGCCGCGGCGCCGAGCGCGCCTCGGCCGAGATCCGCCGCGGTGCCGAACGCGCCTCCGACGAGCTCCGCCGCGGCTCGGAGCGCGCCCGCGAGACCTACCAGGACGTCGCGGACAACGCCCGCCGCCAGTACGACCGCGCCCGTTCCGGAGCGGGAGACCTGACGCGCGAGGTCGGCTTCTACGTGCGCGACAACCCGGGCAAGGCCCTGCTCATGGCCGCCGGGGTCGGGTTCCTGCTCGGCCTGATCGTGCGTGGCCGCGAAGACGACGACGCCTAGAGACAGGAGGACAGCATGGAAGACTTCGTGAACGACGAGATACGGGCGGTGGGCCGGGGAGTGGAGGAGATCCTCGACGAGGTCCTCCCCGAGAGCCTCGAATGGGAGCGGCTGGTGCGGACGTACCCGGTCCCGGCGCTCGCCCTGGCCGCGGTGGGAGGGTTCTATCTCGGCCTGCGGCACGGGTCCGTCATCGTGGCGGCCGTCTCCAGCTACATGGCCGCCGAGGTCTCGCGCAACGTCGGCGAGATCCTCGGTCAGGGATAGAGCCCGGCTCCCCGTGCGGACGATCTTCCACATCTCCGACGTCCATTTCGGACCCCCTCACATCCCGCGGGTGGCGCAGGGGGTCCTGGACTTCATCGGCGAGCACAAGCCGAGCCTCGTCGTCCTCTCGGGCGACCTGACCCAGCGCGCCAAGCCGAAGCAGTTCCAGGAGGCCCGCGCCTTCGTGGATAGCATCCCGGTACCCACCATCGTGGTGCCGGGCAACCACGACGTGCCGCTCTACCGCGTGTGGGAGCGCGCCTTCCACCCGTTCGGCTGCTACCGCAAGCACTTCAGCCCGGAGCTGGAGCCGGTCTGGCGCGACGACGAGCTGCTCGTCGTGGGCATCAACACGGCCTTCGGCTGGACGGTCAAGGAGGGCCGGATCAAGCTCCGCCGGCTCCTGGAGGTGGCGAAGATCTTCGAGGAGGCGCCGGCCCACCTGTTCAAGGTGGTCGTCGCCCATCACCACATGATCCCGCCGCCCAACTTCGGCACCCAGCGCGTGCTCGACAACGCCTACGAGGCCATCGACCTGTTCTCCACGGCCGGCGTGGACCTGATCCTCTCCGGCCATCTCCACCAGACGTACATCGGCAACTCCGAGGAGTTCTATCCCAAGGGCCGGCCGCCGGTCGTCATCCTGCACTCCGGCACCACCACTTCGCGCCGCGGCCGGGGCGGCGAGAGGGAGAAGAATTCCTGCAACTGGATCAAGGTCGACGAGCGGTCGATGATCGTCTCGCACTACCGCTGGCACGACAGCCTCGGCCGTTTCGCCGAGCACAGCCGGCACTGGTATCCGCGCCAGGGCCTCAAACCCTACACCCTGGAGCAGGTGGGCGACGACCGGCCGGCCCCCGTGCCGGAGCCGGACAGTGCCAGCCGGGTGCCTGCGATATGATCCTTTCCTGATTGACCCCTGACTAGGAGGGCTGCATGGCTGAAGACTGGGTCATTGTCAAAGTTGTGGGTTCCGAGGAGGAGGCCACCGTGGTGCTCGGCTTCCTCGAGAATTGCGGCATCGACGCCGAGGTCGAGTCGCTTCATTCGAGCGAGTTCCCGACCGAGGTCGGCGACCTTTCCGAAGTGCGCATCCGCGTCCCGGCCGACCGCGCCGACGAAGCCGCGGCGCTGCTCAACTCGCGCGAGGACGTGGCCACCGGCGAGGATGGAGCCATGGCCGGAGCGCCGCTCGACGAGTCGGGAACCGAAATCGGTAATGCCGGCAATGGCGGGCTGTTTGAAGATACCGGCGAGGGTCCTGTCGAGCCGTGAGCACGCCCGACGGCGGCCGTAGCGTCGGCCGCTACCGCATCCTCGGGTTCCTCGGCGCGGGGGCCATGGGTGAGGTCTACCTCGCCGAGGACCCCCACATCGAGCGCAAGCTGGCGATCAAGACCGTGCGTCTGGTCGGCCGGCCCAACGAGATCGAGGATCGCACCAAGCGCCTCCTGCGCGAGGCGCGGGCCGCCGGAAGGCTGCTCCATCCCAACATCGTCACCCTGTTCGACGCGGGCGAGGCCGAAGGCCAGCTCTACCTGGCCTTCGAGTTCGTCGAGGGCACCGACCTCGCCGGCCGCATGGAGTCCGGGCCGTCGCTGTCGCTGCGCGAGGTCCTGCGCATCGTCCGCCAGGTGGCCGACGCGCTCGACTACGCCCACCGGCTGGGGGTCGTCCATCGCGACATCAAGCCGAGCAACATCCTTCTTGATAAGACGAGCCGCGTGAAGGTGGCCGACTTCGGCATCGCCAAGGTCACCGGCCAGAGCACGGAGCTGACCATGGCCGGCTCGGTCATGGGGAGCCCGCAGTACCTCTCACCGGAGCAGATCCGCGGCGACGATCTGGACGGCCGTTCGGACATCTTCTCGCTCGGCGTGGTGCTCTACGAGCTGCTCTCCGGCAAGCGGCCGTTCGAAGGGGAGACCATCACCACCCTGGTCTACCAGATCCTCCACAAGGAGCCACCCTCGATCTCGGAGCTGCGCTCCATCCCGACCCGCCTGGAGCAGCTCCTGCGCAACATCCTCGCCAAGGACCGGGACCAGCGTACCGCCACCGCCGGTCAGATCGCCGAGGAGCTGGCCGCCATCGAGCGCGAGCTGGACGATGAGACCCTGTCCGCGCCCGCCGCGCTGATCGCCACCCGCGTGATGCCGCGCCGCACCGGCAGCGGCGGAGCGGAGCTCGCGCAGCAGGGGATCGAGACGGCCCCGGGCGCGCCGCGCAACGTGATCCCTCCGCCTCCGCCGCCCCCTCCGGTCCCGACGCACCGCTCTTCGCCGCCGGCCGTCGTGCCGCCGCCGATCCCGCCGCCCATATCGCCGATGCCTCCGGTGCCGGGCCGCACGGCCGTCGCCACGGAGGGGCTCGCGGTGAGACGCCTGGCGCCGATCGTGGCCGTGGTGCTGCTGATCGCCGCCGCGGGCGTGGCCTGGCTGTTCTTCCGGCCGAATCCTGGAGGTGACCAGGTCGCGGACCAGACCGTGACCGCCTCGCCGACGCCGACGCCCGGTCCGACGACCCCGGCGACCTCGACGGCCGACACCACGCCGGTTTCGGACGTTTCGGCCAGCCCGACTCCGACGCCCGCGGTCGACCGGCCGTTCCAGCCTTTGCCGACGCCGCAGCCGACGCCTCGCGACCGTGGCCAGCTCCCGCAGACCACTCCTTCGCCGCGCCGCGAGCCGCCGCTCGTCGACACGCGGCCGACGCCCGCGCCGGTCCCGGTGCAACCCGTTCCCACCCCGGCTCCGCAGAGGCCGCCCGTCGAAGAGCCGGCGCCGTCGGAACCGGAGCCCAGCCGTCCTCTCCCGAGCGCCGACCGTACGGTCCGCACCGGGCTCAGCCTCGCCTTCCGCGTGACCCCGCCGGATGCGCAGGTCCTCCTGGACGGCACCGTGATCGGCCAGGCGCGGAAGTACAGCGGCGAGAAGGGAGCGCAACCGTTCGTCCTTCCCGGCCCGGGCGACTACCTCATCAAGATCAAGAAGGAAGGAATGAAGGAGTACCGGATCGCCGTTCAGGCCAGCGAGACCAGCGGCGTCACGCCGATCTTCGCCAACCTTTCGGCCCTGCCGGCCGCGCAGGTGGAGGCCGGCGACCTGCAGACCGTGCGCGTGGCCGAGGCCGTGGCCTTCCGCGTCCGGCCGGCCGTGGCCGCGCTGGTCCTGGTGGACGGCCAGATCGCGGGACCGGTGATGAAGTTCGCCGGCGGCCTGCGCGGCGGCTGGCTGAAGCTTCCGCCCGGCCGCCATCGCATCTCCATCCAGGCGCGCGGGCATCGGCAGGCCGACCTCATCGTCGAGGTGATGCCGGGGGCGATCCGGGAGCGGGAGAGGATCGACGTGGATCTGATTCAGGGAGGTGACGATTGAGGCGTTGGAATCGCATGGCGACGAGGACGGTGGAGCCCGCCGAGGTCATCCCGGCCCTGCCGGGCACGCCGCGGCTGGAGCGGCTGTCCAACGGCCTGACGGTCTGCCTGGTCGAGAACCACCAGGCGCCCATCGTCACCTCGGCCCTGTTCTACCGCGCCGGCACGCGCGACGAGCCGGCCGGCCACGGCGGTGTCGCCCACTTCCTCGAACACATGATGTTCAAGGGCTCGGCCCGCTACGGACCCGGCGAGATCGACCGCCGCACCCAGGCCCTGGGCGGCGTCAACAACGCCTTCACCAGCCACGACGCCACCGGGTACTACTTCAACTTCGCGTCCGACCGCTGGACCGAGGCGCTGGAGATCGAGGCCGACCGCATGACCGCCCTCACCCTCGATCCCGAGCAGGTGGCGAGCGAGCGCCAGGTCATCCTCGAAGAGATCGCGATGTACGACAGCGAGCCCTGGGACGCGTTGGAGACCGAGGTCCAGGCCCACCTCTTCCCGTCCCATTCCTACGGCCGGCCGGTGCTCGGCACGAAAGAGGAGCTGATCGCCACCGGCCCCGAGGACCTCGCGAGCTTCCATCGCTCCCTCTACCGGCCGGACAACGGCATCCTCGTGGTCGCGGGCGACGTCGGCGCCTCCGTCCCCGACGAGGTGGACCGCGTGCTGGGCCGCCTGCCGGCCGGGGAGGATCGTTTCGGACCCCGCGTCGCCTCCGCGATGCCAGCCACCCCGGACACCCTGGTCCGCATCGAGCGGCGCAAGGGCGAGGTCGCGCGCCTCCTCCTCTCGCTGCCCGCGCCTCCGGGGTCGCATCCGGACCACCCGGTCTTGAAGCTTCTCGTCACCCTGCTGGCCGGTGGCCGCACCAGCCGGCTCCAGCGCGCCCTGGTCGACGAAGGCCAGCTCTGCGCCTGGATCGCGGCCGACCTCTCCGAGAGTCTCGACGCCAGCCAGATCACCATGGCCGCCGAGGTCGTCCCGGGCGTCGAGCCCGAGCGGGTCGAGGCCGAGATCCTGCGCCTCCTGGCCGAAGTCCTGACCGAGACGCCGGCTGAGGACGAGCTGGAGCGCGCCCGCCAGATCGCCACCGCCGACTGGGTGTTCGGCCACGAGCGCGTCCACCAGCAGGCCCTGTCCGCGGGCATGGCCCTGGCCGTGTTCGACCTGGAGCACCTCGACCGCCATCTGCGCGGCCTCCTGGAAGCCGACGCCGACCGGCTGCTCGACGTCGCCTCGCGCTACCTGCGCCCGGAGCGCGGCGGCGTCCTGGGTTGGTCCCTCCCGCGCGTGGAAGCCGGAGCATGATCGCAGACCGCACGCCCATGACCGACGAAGCCGTGCTCCGCTGGCGCCGCGACACGCCGGGCTGCGAAGCCCGGATCCACCTCAACAACGCCGGCGCCGCCCTGATGCCGCAACCGGTCCTCGACGCCATCCATGGGCACTTCGATCTGGAGTCCCAGATCGGCGGCTATGAAGCCGAGGATGAGGGCGCCGACCGCGTCCGTGGGACCTACGACCGGCTCGGCCGGCTGCTCGGCGCGCCCGCCGACTGCGTGGCCCTGGTCGAGAACGCCACCGTGGCCGTGTCGCAGGCCCTCTCCGCCTTCGACTTCCATCCCGGGGACGTGCTCGTCACCAGCCATGGCGACTACACCTCCAACCAGCTCATGTACCTCTCGCTGTCGCGGCGGCTCGGGATCGAGGTGCTGCGCGCCGACGATCTGCCCGAGGGCGGCGTCGATCCCGACTCCGTGCGCCGGCTCGTGGCCCATCC
>JACZDC010059022.1_pt1 | contig 28597 bp, 17 predicted proteins | sample 8641791 | NCBI WGS metagenome assembly JACZDC01 (sample SAMN15324613, study PRJNA640507) | soil metagenome | isolation source: intercropping peanut in the second line | place: China: Luxin town, Laibin City, Guangxi Province | collected 2019-07-25 | depth 10cm m
CGGAGCTGGCCGTGGAGATGGAGCCCGGCTTCGGCGCCTTCTCCATCGACATCCTGGTCTCCCTGGGCGACCGGCTCGTGATCCATGGGGCGTCCTCGCGCGAGAACCAGGTCTTCTGGGTGACCGACGGCACGCCGTCAGGGACCCGGAGGTTCAGCGACCGGGGAGTGGACTTCTCCAGCTCGTACACCGTGTTCAAGGGCCGGCTCTACTTCAGCAACTCCGAGAGTGATCTCTTCGGAACCCTCTGGGCCACGGACGGGACCGCGGAGGGCACCGTGCCGGTCCTGGACCAGGGCCTCCAGCCGATCCGTTTCCCGTACCGGTTCGCCGCGCTGGGCGATCACCTCCTGCTCACCTCCGATACGGACGGAATGCCGCTGTGGCAGACCGACGGCACGCCGGCCGGCACGCTCCGGGTCCTGCGGCGGACCTCGGGAGAGCTGCTGCGGGCCGGCTCGCGCGTGTTCTTCGCGAGCTTCAGCCGCGACGCCGGCACCGAGCTCTGGGCGGTGGAGGAGGGTCATCCGTAAACAAGGGCAGAACGGAGGTCATCCACCATGCGAAACGCACCCGTGCTCGTCCTCGTCTGCCTTCTGTGTGCCCTTCCGGCCTTCGGGCTGGAGCCGTATCTCGTCAAGGACATCAACCCGCTGGCGGAGGCGGCGGACTCCGATCCGGCCTTCTTCGACAACGGCGGGCCGGTGGCCCTGCTCGCCGCCGACGACGGCCTCGTGGGCCGGGAGCTGTGGCGCAGCGACGGCACGGCGGCCGGCACCTGGCTGGTCGCGGACACCTGCCAGCCCGAATGCTCGGGGACGCCTGCCTTCTTCGCCCATACAGACCGCGCGACCTTCTTTCTGGCGGCGGACGGCGACGGTCTGAACCGGCTGTGGGCGACCGACGGCACGCCGGCCGGCACCTTCCCGCTCACCGATCGCTCGGTCACGATCAAGGATGACGCCCTCCGGCTGGCGGGCAGGAACGTGCTGTACTTCGGCGCCGAGGACGACGAGCACGGCCTGGAGCTGTGGCGCAGCGACGGGACTCCCACGGGGACCCACCTGGTCACGGACCTCCGCCCCGGCCCCGAGGGCTCCGGCCTGTTGTCGCTGGTGGCGTTCAAGGGCCGCGTCTACTTCTCCGCGGACGACGGTCGCGTCGGGGGAGCGCTGTGGAAGACCGACGGTACGGCGGCCGGCACGGTGCTGGTCAAGGATCCCGATCCGTCCACCTGGGCGAACGAGCGCCCCGAGTGGCTGCGGGCCGTGGGGAACCGGCTGGTGTTCCTGGGACCCGTTCCCGGCGAGATGTGGGATCTGTGGTCGAGCGACGGCACCGGCAAGGGGACGCAGGTGATCGGCGGGTTCGCGCGGGGGGAGACGTTCCTGACGCTGCGGGACGCCGCGGTCCTGGGCAGCCGTCTCTACCTCGTGATCGACGACGGCAGGAGAGGGCAGGAGCTCTGGGTCACGGACGGCACCTTGAACGGCACGCGGGTGCTTACCAGCCTGCCGCGGCCGGACGCCTTCTTTGCCGCCGATGGGAAATACCGCCTCTCCCTGCCCCGGTCTCCTCAGACTGCCGTGGGGAAACGGTTCGTGTTCCTGGCCAACGATGGGCCGCACGGCGTCGAGGCCTGGGTCACGGACGGCACGGTGAAGGGGACTCGACAGCTGCGTGACGTCTGTCCGGGCGCCTGCGACGGCGTGAGCCGGATCTGGGAGCCCGCCCTCGGACGGCTCGTGCTGATGACCGCCACCGATCCGGCCCATGGCCGCGAGGTCTGGGCCACGGACGGCACGATCAAGGGCACGCGCCGGGTGCTGGACCTCTGTCCGGGGAGCTGCGGCTCCGATCCGTTCTCGCCGTTTCTGGTGGGGAATCGGATGCTCTTCGGGGCGACCGGCGGCGGGTCCGGGGTCCAGCTCTGGGCCACCGACGGCCAGGAATCCGGCACGGTCCGGATCAGCGGCTTCGAGGCGGTGGAACCCTTCGGGCCGGGCAGGATCGAGGGCGGGCTGGCGGGCGGCCAGCTCCTGTTCGCCGCGTCCGGTCCGGAAGGGAAGGAGCTCTGGCGCGCCGACGGCACGGGTCCGTCCGGCACGCGGTTCGTGCGCAACATCAACCAGACCGACGTCGGAGGCTCCCGTCCGCGCCGGCTGATGGCGCTGGGCAACCAGGTGATCTTCTTTGCCGACGGCGCCGACGGAGAGGCCGGGCTGTGGAGGAGCGACGGCACCGGTCCGGGGACGGTGAAGATCAAGGATCTCGGTCCCGGCCGCGTCGATTACACCGACGAGCTTGCCGCGCAGACCGCCGGCCAGGCCTTCTTCTACGTACAGGGAGACCTGTATTTCATCCCCTGGCGGACGGACGGCACCGAAGAGGGCACCTATCCGCTGGCCGAAGAAGGTCCATGGCCTTGCTGCGTGACTCCCCAGCCGGGCGCCGTGGGCAACCGGTTCTTCTTCCCGGGCCGGGACGCGGACCATGGCGCCGAGCTGTGGGTGAGCGACGGCACGGCCGGGGGCACGCGTGTGGTCCGCGACATCCTGCCCGGGAACCGCTCTTCCGAGCCGCTCGATCCGACCTCCTTCCAGGGGAAGCTCTACTTCACGGCCTGGAACGACGAGCTGGGGCGGGAGCTCTGGCGCAGCGACGGCACCGAGGCCGGCACCGTGCTGGTCAAGGACATCGACCCGCTTTCTCCCTCGGAACCCATGCTGCTCACCGTCCACGCCGGCCGGCTCTGGTTCTTCGCTTACGACGGCGAACACGGACGGGAGCTGTGGGTGAGCGACGGCACCGAGGCCGGAACGAAGCTCGCGGTCGATCTGGAGCCCGGTCCCGGGTCCTTCATTCCGAATGCCCTGGTCTCCTTCGGCAACCGGCTTCTCATCTCCGGTCCCGACCAGGGGATCTGGGTGACGGACGGCACGCCGGCGAGGACCCGGAAGATCGCCGACCGGTCCGTGGCGCAGTCCTTCGATGCCTTTCCGCAGTGGGCCGTCTTTCAGGGGCGCTTCTACTACATCGCCTGGGAGGACTCCCGGCTCGTCCTCTACGGATCGGACGGCACCGAGGCGGGCACCGGTCCCCTGCTCGACCGCGACGGGATGAAGATCGCCGCTCCGCGACGGTTCGCGGTGCTGGGCGACCGCCTCCTCTTCACCGCGGGCGTCTCGGAGGTCTCGATGTGGGAGTCCGACGGCACGCCGGCGGGCACCTTCCGTCTCCGGCCGGAGACCTTCACGGGTCCCGGCGCTGGGGAACTGGTCCGCGCCGGCTCGCGCGTGTTCTTCCCGGCCTACGGCCGGGCGGACGGCGTCGAGCTGTGGGCGGTGGACGAGGGGAAGCCATGAAAACCCGAGGACACAAAGGAAGGGGCATTGCATCCGATGTCCTGTTGTCCCTGCTGTCCTTGACGTCCCTCCTGTCCTTCCCGGCCTTCGGGCTGGAACCGTATCTCGTCAAGGACATCAACCTGTTGCCGGGGGAGTCGGCGGACTCCGCTCCGGACAACTTCGCGAGCCTGGGCCCGGTGGCCCTGTTCAGCTCCGACGACGGCGTCACCGGCCGGGAGCTGTGGCGCAGCGACGGCACGGCGGCCGGCACGTGGCAGGTGGCCGACGTCTGCAAGCCGGACTGCTCCGGCAATCCGTACAGCTACGCCGTTGCGGGCCGGAACCTCTTCTTCTATGCCGTGGATGGAAGCTCGTATTACTACGCGAACCTGTGGGTGACGGACGGCACGCCGGGCGGCACCTTTCCGCTCCTCACCGGCGGCCTGGTCAGGCCCCGTGAAGCCCGGCTGGCGATCGGGGGCGTGCTGTACTTCGCCGCGGAGGAGGATGACCACGGCACGGAGCTCTGGCGCAGCGACGGAACGCCCGCGGGGACCTACAGGGTCGCCGACCTTCTGCCAGGCCCCTACAGCTCCTACCCGACAGGGCTCACGGTCTTCAAGGGCGCGCTCTACTTTGCCGCGCAAGGCCCTGACGGAGGGGCTCTCTGGAAGACCGACGGCACGGCGGTCGGCACGGTCCTGGTCAAGGACCCCATGCCGCAGCTCCCGGCGAATCTCGAGCCCCAGTCGCTTCAGGTCGTTGGAAACCGGCTGGTGTTCGTGGCTCCCGCGCCGCACCAGCAGTTTCAGGCGCTCTGGTCCAGCGACGGCACGACCGAGGGCACGGACTTCTTCCGCGGCCTCTTCCGCGGGAGGAGCACGTGGTTCCGGAGCTTTTCGGCCCAGGGCAACCGCCTCTACTTCGTCGCCCAGGAGGCCGACGGCCGGCAGGGTCTCTGGGTCACGGATGGCCGCGCCAACGGCACGCGGAGGCTCACCGACCTGAAGATCAACCGGGATCGGTATTTCTTCTACCTGCCGCGGCCAGGTCTGGGGAGCCGTTTCGTCTTCGTGATGTCCGACGAAGAGCACGGCCTCGAGCCCTGGGTCACCGACGGCACGGCCGAGAGCACGCACCTGCTCAAGGATATCTGCCCGGGTTCCTGCGGGGGCGCCTCGTATCTCATCTGGAACCATGCGCTGCAGGGGCGTCTTTTCCTGACGGGCAACGATGGCAACAGCGGCTGGGAGCCCTGGGTCACGGACGGCACCGAGGCCGGCACGCGCCGGATGCGCGACCTCTGCCCGGGGTACTGCGATTCCTTCCCGTTCTCCGAGCTCGTCGTGGGAGGGCGCGTGATCTTTACGGTCGGCGACACCAGTTTCAGACGCGAGCTCTGGTCGACCGACGGCACGGCGGCGGGCACGGTACCGCTCGGCGAGATCCACCCGTATCGCCAATTTGGAGGCGCGAGGGCGGGAGGACAGTTCTTCTACCCCGGAGTCGGGCCCGAAGGGCTCGAGCCCTGGGTCACCGACGGCACGGCGGCGGGCACGCGGCTCGTGCGCGACATCGACGAGACCAACCCCGGCAGCTCCAATCCGCGCCAGTTGATGACGCTGGGCGACCAGGTGGTCTTCTTCGCGTCCCGCGGAGAGCCGGATCTCAGCCTGTGGAAGAGCGACGGTACGGAGGCGGGGACGGTCGAAATCCGGCCGTTCAGCCCCGGCGAGCTGGGCGGCGGAGCCTTCGGAAAACCCTTCCGGGAGGCCGGAGGCCAGCTCTTCTTCTTCCTGAACAAGGGCGAATCCTCCGATCTGTGGCGGACCGACGGCACGGGACCGGGCACCTATCGGGTGACCCCTGACGACGCCGGGGTCTGCTGCGGAGGCGCCAGGATCGAAGCCGTGGGCAACAAGGTCTTCTTCCCGGCCCGGGACCGCGATCTCGACGTCAGCCTCTGGACGAGCGACGGCACGGCGGCGGGCACGCGGCGGGTCCGCGCCGCCGCGTCCGCCCCGGGGTCTCCGGGGCCGGGCGAGCTGACCGCATTCCGGGGGAAGCTCTACTTTGCGGACGAAGCTCCGGGCGACGGGCGGGAGCTGTGGCGCAGCGACGGCACGGATGCGGGCACGGCGCTGGTCAAGGACCTCCGTCCAGGCGACGTCGAAGGCTCGGAGCCGTCCCTGCTCACCGTCCACGCCGATCGCCTGTGGTTCTTCGCGGACGACGGCGTCCACGGCCGGGAGCTCTGGCGGAGCGACGGCACCGCGGGAGGGACGGCCCTGGCCCTCGAGCTGGAGCCCGGTCCTGGCTCCTTCAAGCCCGAGGCCCTGATCCCTCTCGGCGACCGGCTCCTCGTCTTCGGATCGTCTCCGAGCCAGGGCCGCGGGTTGTGGGCGACGGACGGCACGCCGGGCGGGACCCGGAAGATCGGCGATCACTCCGAGATCGCCGGGCACGTGATCTTCAAGGGCCGGCTCTATTACCATGGCCATGGCGACCTCTTCTGGGTCACGGACGGCACCCGGGAGGGCACCCAGCCCTTCCTGGACCTCGACGGCCTCCCGCCGACACCCCCGGTGCAGTTCGCCGTGCTCGGCGACCGTTTCTACTTCAACACCGCGTCCTACGGGGCGCCGCTGTGGGCGTCCGATGGCTCGTGGTTCGGCACCGAAAAGGTGATCACGGAGACGCTTCCAAGCTCCACAGAACCCGTCGATCTGATCCGGGCCGGCTCGCACGTCTTCTTTCCGGCTGACCTCCCGCGCAATGGAGGGTATGCCGGCGTCGAGCTCTGGGCGCTGGGCGAGGGAAATCCATGAAGATTCAGATTCAAGGACAAAAAGGACATCAAGGACAGGAAGGACATCAGGGACGCCGGGCAGGGTTCAGTATCTTGTTGTCCCTGCTGTCCTTGACGTCCTTCCTGTCCTTGTCCGTCCCGGCCGCCGGGCTGGAGCCGTATCTCGTCAAGGACATCAACCCGGTGGCGGCTGAGACCGGCTCCAGTCCGTCGAGCTTCGCCGCGTTCGGGAATGTCGCCGTGTTTACCGCGTTCGACGGCGAGGGGCTCGGTCTGTGGCGCAGCGACGGCACCGCGGCCGGGACCTGGCAGGTCGCGGACCTCTGCCCGGAAGCCTCGTCGTCCTGCGGCACGGTGATCATCCTTGCCGTGGTGGACGGGCGCTGTTTTCTGGCCCTGGGGACCGGCGTCTGGGTGACCGACGGCACGGTCGCGGGGACGCTCCATCTGACCGACGACCTGTCCTTCGCCTCCGGCGGCGCCTGGGTGCCGGAGCAGCGCGTCCTCTACTTCGCCGGCACCGACATCGCCCACGGCGAGGAGCTGTGGCGCACCGACGGCACGCCGGCCGGCACCTACCGGGTGGTCGACCTTGAGCCCGGCCCGGGACCCTCCCTGCCCTGGACGCTCACGGCGTTCCGCGGCCAGGTCTGGTTCGGCGCGCGGACCTCCCGCCTGGGCGGCGCCCTGTGGCGCAGCGACGGCACCCAACAAGGCACGGTGCCGGTCTACCGCACCGGCCGGCAGGTGGCCCCCGTGATCCGTGGGGTGGTGGGCAAGCGGCTCCTGTTCACCGAGCCGTTCGGGCGCGACGGCCACCGGCTGTGGTCCACCGACGGCACGGCGCCCGGGACCGCGATGCTCGTCCGCCTGCCGCACCAGATCTGGGACGCGGTCGTGCAGAGCGGGCGGCTGTTTTTCATCTCGGACAATCAGGGCCGCGGCCAGGAGCTGTGGGCGTCGGACGGCACGGGCCGCGGCACCCGGGTGCTCTCGGACATCCCGGGTCAGGCCGCCTTCTTCGACAACTCCGGCACCTATGCCCTGTACCTGCCGCGGACGTCGGTGGCCGGCCGGCTCGTCTTCCGCGCCTGGGACCCGGCGCACGGCATCGAGCCGTGGGTGAGCGACGGCACCCCCGCCGGCACGCGGCTGATCAAGGACCTCTGTCCCGGCGCGTGCCGCGGCGCCGATCAGGTCCTGATGTCGAACCAGGGCCTCTTCTACTTCACGGGCTCGGATGGCATCCACGGGATCGAGCCCTGGGTGACCGACGGCACCGCCGCTGGCACCCGGATGGTCCGCGACCTCTGCCCGGACCGGTGCAACTCGGAGCCGCGGGACCCGACCCGGTTCAAGGGCCGGCTGCTGTTCTCGGCGAACGACGGGACGAACGGCCGCGAGCTGTGGTCCACGAACGGCACGGCCGCCGGCACGGTGCGGATCACCGGCCTCGCTCCGGACGACCCGGTGTACTCCTTCCGGGGCGTCGTGCTGGCGGGCCGCTTCCTGTTCGCGGCCGACGGCGGCGCGATCGGCACCGAGCCGTGGAGCACGGACGGCACGCTCGCCGGCACGCAGCTCCTGGCGGACATCAACCAGGCCGACTTCGGCGGTTCGACGATCAGCGGCCTGCGGGCGCTCGGCGACCAGGCGCTCTTCTTCGCCGACGACGGCGTGCACGGCCATGAGCTTTGGAAGAGTGACGGCACGGCCGTAGGAACGAGCCTGGTGGCCGACCTCCTGCCGGGGCCCGATCCCCATCTGCCGCCGGTGGTCCTCGGCTCGGCCGAGGCCGGAGGGAAGGTGTTCCTCCTGCTTCTCGGCGACCTCGGCCATGGGGGATTCTCGATCTGGCGGACCGACGGCACCGCGGCCGGCACGATCCTGCTGCGGGACTCGTCCTCCGGCCCCGCGCCCTGGGGCGACTCCGAGCTGCTCGCCGTCGACGGCAAGGTGTTCTTCCTGCTCTTCAACGGCGACCTCGGGCCGCAGCTCTGGACTTCGGACGGCACCGCGGCCGGCACGCGGCTGGTGGTGGAGTCGGGGCCCGGCAAGGCACTGGCCCAACCTCTGGGACTGGTGCCGTTCAAGGGGAAGCTCTACTTCTTCGGCGCCTCGCCGGACGACTCGTTCGGCCTCTGGTCGAGCGACGGCACGGCCGCCGGGACGGTGCGGATCAAGAGCTTCGGTGCCCCCTACGGAGCGCGGCCGCAGGCGAGCGTGCTGGCCGGCCGGCTCTGGTTCTTCGCCGCGGTGCCGGGCGGCGTCGAGCTGTGGTCGAGCGACGGCACCACGGCCGGGACCCGGATCGAGCCGCTGCCCGGCATCCCGCGGCAGCCGGGCACCTTCCTGACCTCGACGGGCACGAAGCTGATGATCTCGGGCTTCGTGCCCGAGAGCGGCTTCGAGCTGTGGGCCACCGACGGCACGGCGGCGGGCACGGTGAAGGTGGGGCCGGCCCTCTACAACGCCGTCGCCCCGGGCGTCCCCTGGACCGTGTTCCAGGGACGATTGATCTACGACGTGGACGAGCTGTTCGACGGCAACCCGAAGATCTGGACGAGCGACGGCACCGCCGCCGGGACCGGTCCGCTGCTGGACCACGAGGGCGAGCCCGTGCCGTACGCGCTCGGCTTCGCGGTGCTCGGCGACCACTTGATCTTCACGACCGCGACCCCGGCGCGGGTCTGGGAGAGCGACGGCACTCCGGCCGGCACGAAGCCGATCGCCCGGGCGCGGCCCATCGGGCTCAATCCGGGAGCCGTGGGCCGCGCCGGCAACCGCGTCTTCTTCGGTGCCTGGGAGCCGGCCACGGGCCAGGAGCTGTGGGCGGTGGAGGAGCCCTGACATGCGAGCCACAACGATCTTTTTCGCCGCCTCTCTCCTCGTCTCCCTCCCGTCCCGCGGGCTGGAGCCATACCTCGTCAAGGACATCAACCCGGTGGCGATCGCCACCGGCTCGTCGCCGTCGTCCTTCGTGTCGCTCGGCGCGGCGGCGGTCTTCACGGCCACGGACGGCGAGACCGGCCTCGGCCTGTGGCGCAGCGACGGCACCCCGGCAGGCACCTTGAAGCTCGCCGACCTCTGCCCGTTGTGGTCCTCCTGCGGCACGGTCCGGCCCCTGGCCGTGGCAGAAGGCCGGGCCTTCCTGGCTCTCGATCGCGACCTCTGGGTCACCGACGGCACGGTCGCGGGCACCCGCCTTCTGACCGACGACCTGGTCGCAATCGGCGGGGAAGCCGCGTGGGTGCCGGAGCAGCGCGCCCTCTACTTCACGGCCGCCGACCGGGAGCACGGCGTCGAGCTGTGGCGCAGCGACGGCACTCCGGACGGCACCCGCCTCGTGGCCGATCTCCTGCCAGGGGCGGGGAGCTCGTCGGTACGGACGCTCACGACGTTCCGCGGGCAGGTGTGGTTCGCCACCCGGATCGGGACCGTTGGCGCGGTGTGGCGCAGCGACGGCACGGCGGGCGGCACCGTGGCGGTCCAGCAGAGCGACGGCCCGGGTCTGCCCACCCTCCACGGCGTGGTGGCCGGCCGCCTGCTGTTCTCCGGACTTTCCGGTCCGCGCGGCCCGGCGCTCTGGGCCACCGACGGCACCTCTGCCGGGACGGCGCCGGTCCTCCGGCTGCGGAGTGGGATCCGGGACGCCGTGGTCCAGAACAACCGCCTGTTCTTCGTGGCCGTCAACCCTGGCCACGGCCAGGAGCTGTGGGTGTCGGACGGCACGCCGCGGGGCAGCCGGGTGCTCACGGACATCCCCGGAACGGACGCGTTTTCCAACCGGTCTCTCCCACGCACCTCCCTGCCCGGACGGTTCTTCTTCCAGGCCGCAGACCCGGACCACGGGGTGGAGCTGTGGGTGAGCGACGGCACCCCGGCCGGCACGCGGCGTCTCCGCGACGTCTGCCCCGGGCCGTGCTCGGGCGTCGATGTCGTCCTGATGTCGAACCAGGGCCTCTTCTACTTCGCCGGTACGAACAACGCCCGCGGCATGGAGCTGTGGGCGAGCGACGGCACGCCCGCAGGCACCCGGATGGTCCGCGATCTCTGCCCGGGGCCGTGCAGCTCCGTGCCGTCCTTCCCGAACCGTTTCGCGGGCCGGCTGCTCTTCATGGCCTCGGACGAGATGAACGAGGAGGAGCTGTGGACCACCGACGGCACGGCCGCGGGCACGGTGCCGATCACCCGTTTCGCCCCGTCCGTCCCGATCTACGACCCGCAGGGGACCGTGATCGCCTCGGAGCCGGCCCGTTTCGTGTTCGCCGCCGATGGCGACGGCACCGGCCCCGAGCTCTGGAGCCTGGGCGGCTCGGCCGCCGGCGCGACGCTCGTCGCGGACATCAACCAGGCCGACGTCGGCGGCGCGGTGATCTCCGGCCTGCGGGCGCTCGGCGACCAGGCATTCTTCTTCGCCGACGACGGCGTCCACGGTTACGAGCTGTGGAAGAGCGACGGCTCGCCGGCGGGCACGGCCCTGGTCGCCGACCTCGTGCCGGGCATCGAGCCCTACTACATCCCCGAGCTGCTGGCCTCCACCGAGAGCGGCGGCGCGCTGTACCTCTCCGTCCTGAATTCCGACGGCTACTCGCTCTGGCGGACCGACGGCACCGCGGCCGGCACTCTCCGGCTTCGGCGCTACGACACTCCCGTGCTCTGGGCCGGCTCCATGCTGCGTGGCGCGGGCGGCCGGGTCTACTTCCTGATCCAGGATGCCGACTTCGGGCCGCAGCTCTGGGTCACGGACGGCACTGTGGACGGCGCCCGGCCGATCATCAACCCGGGACCGGCCCAACTCTTCCACGGTGCGTCGAACCTGACCGAGATGGGCGGGAAGCTCTACTTCTTCGCGATCGATCCCAGCGGCGTGTACGGCCTCTGGTCGAGCGACGGCACCGCGGCCGGCACGGTGAAGATCAAGGCCTTCGGGGCGGGATTCGAGACCCTGACGCTGCCCACCCTGCACGCCGGCCGGCTCTGGTTCTCGGCGTCGGTGGAACCGGGCCACGTCGAGCTGTGGTCGAGCGACGGCACCGAGGCGGGGACCCGCGTCGAGCCCCTGCCCGGCCTGCCACGGGCGAGCTTCATGGCCTCGCTCGGCGACACGCTGATGATTTCGGGCTTCGGCGGGAGTGGATTTGAGCTCTGGGCGACCGACGGCACGCCGGCGGGTACCCGCAAGGTGGGGCCGAACCGGGACGTCGCCGTCCCGTTCACCGCCTCGACCGTGTTCCAGAGCCGGCTGATCTACACCGTGGACGAGCGCGTCGACGGCCATCCGGAGCTCTGGGCGAGCGACGGCACCATCGCCGGGACCGGACCGCTGCTCGACCGCGACGGCCACTGCATCCCCGCGGCCCTGGACTTCGCCACGCTCGGCGACCGGCTGTACTTCACCACCGAGACTCCGGCGCAGGTCTGGGTGACCGACGGCACCCCGGCGGGGACGAGCCCGATCGCCCTGATGCGCCCGGTCGGTGGCAGCCCCGGCGCCGTGGGGCGCGCGGGCAACCGCGTCTTCTTCGGCGCCTGGAACGCCGAAATCGGCCAGGAGCTATGGGCGGTCGGACCGTCTGCTCCGTAGAATGGACATGCGAAACTACTCCAGCCTGCTTCTGCTGCCGCTCCTGGCCCTCCCCCTGTCGGGCCAGACCCTGCGTCTGGTCAAGGACGTCAATCCCAGCTTCGAGCCGGGCAGCTCGAACCCCGAGAGCTTCGCCGCCCTCGGCGACGCGGCGGTCTTCGCGGCCCAGGACGCGGACTTCGGGGCCGAGCCCTGGCGCAGCGACGGCACGGTCGCCGGCACCTGGCGGCTGGCCGACGTCTTCTTCGGCGACCGCTCCGGCAATCCGCTCCCGCTCGTGGCGACCGACCGGCTGCTCTACTTCTCGGCCGAAATCAGCCCCGAGCTGCCGCGCGGCCTCTGGGTCACGGACGGTACGCCGGACGGGACCCGCCGCCTGACCAGCCAGGACGTCGGCCTCGGGGAGGGCACGCTCTGGGTTCCGGCCCGCGGCACGGTCTTCTTCGTCGCCGGACCAAGGGCGCTCGACAAGGAGCTGTGGCGCAGCGACGCCACCCCGGCCGGCACGCGGCGGGTGGTCGATCCGTCGGTCGTCCGCAACCCCGCGGACCTCACGCTGTTCCAGGAGAAGGCATGGTTCAGCGCCGCGAGCCCGCGCGGCCGCGCCCTCTGGCGCAGCGACGGCACGGCCGCCGGCACGGTGCTGGTGAAGGACTTCCCCGGCACCGCCGGACCGGGCCGCTTCCGGGTCGTGGGATCGCGGCTCCTCTTCGTGGTGACCGGGTCGAACGGCGCTTCCGAGCTGTGGGCCAGCGACGGCACGGCCCGCGGCACCCGCTCGCTCGTCCGCCTGGCGCGGGTCTTCGACTCCCAGGCGATCGCCGGCCGGCTCTGGTTCGTGGCGGACGACGGCCGCCGTGGCCAGGAGCTGTGGGTCTCCGACGGCACCCCGGCGGGCACGCGGAGCCTGACCTCCTTCGCCCGCAGGAACGCCTTCGCCCAGCTCCCCCTGCCGGCGACGCTCACGGCGGGCCGCCTCGTGTTCGCGGCCGACGACGGCGCGCACGGCGCCGAGCTGTGGACCAGCGACGGCACGGCCCGCGGCACCCGCCTGGTGCGCGACGTCTGCCCGGGATCCTGCTCGGCCGTCCTCTCCCTGTGGCGCACGCATCGCGGCCTCCTCTATTGGACGGGGACGAACGGCGCCCGCGGGTCGGAGCTGTGGGTGAGCGACGGCACCGCCCAGGGGACGCGCCTGGTCCGCGACATCTGCCGCGGGAGCTGTGACGGCGACCCGCAATCTCCGTTCTTCCTGGCCGACCGGGTGCTCTTCGGCGCGGTCGACGGCGACGGACGCGAGCTGTGGAGCTCGGACGGCACCGCCACCGGCACGGTGCGGATCAGCGATTTCGCTCTCGACGAGCCCTGGAAAGCCATCCAGGGGGTCGTCGCCGGAGGCGAGCTGCTGTTCGCCGCCGCCGACGCCGAGCACGGCAGCGAGCTCTGGCGCTCCGATGGACTGGAGACCTCCCTGGTGCTGGACATCGACGACTTCGCGTCCGGCGGCTCCTATCCGGACATGGTGGGCGCCCTGGGCTCGCGGGCGGTCTTCTTCGCCGACGACGGAATCCACGGCCACGAGCTGTGGACGAGCGACGGCAGCGAGGCGGGAACCGCGCTGGTCGCCGACCTCCTGCCCGGCGCGCCGCCGTTCCGGCGCACCAGCTCGATCGGCGAGGAGGCCGGAGGCAAGCTCTTCTTCCTCATGGACAACCAGCTCTGGCGGACCGACGGCACCGCGCCCGGCACCTTCCCGGTGACCCGCATCGGCGAGGTGAACCCCTGCTGCGGTGCCTGGGTGCTCCGCGCCTTCGGCGACCGCGTCTACTTCGGCGCGCAGGACGGCGGCCACGGTTTCGAGCTGTGGACGAGCGACGGCACGCTCGCGGGGACCGGGATGGTCAAGGACCTCCGGCCCAACGGCGACTCCGAGCCGCGGGAGCTGACCGTGTTCGAAGGCCGGCTCTATCTGACGGCGGCGGGGGAGGACGGCTCCCGTCTGCTGTGGCGGAGCGACGGCACCGAGGAGGGCACCGTGCCGGTGGCCGATCTCGGGATCGCCCATAGCGGCACGCCGTCGCGCCTGACCGTCCACGACGGCCGCCTGTGGTTCTTCGCCAACGACGCCGAGCATGGCTATGAGCCGTGGAGCACGGACGGCACCGAAGCCGGGACCGGCCTGGAGCTGGAGATCTTCCCCGGCCCGCCCTCGCTCAACCCGAACCTCCTCGTCTCCCTGGGCGGCACGCTGCTCATCTCGGGCTTCCCGAACAGTGGCGGCGACTCGGCCGGCGGCCTCTGGGCCACGAACGGCACCCAGGCCGGAACCCGGCAGGTCGGCATGCCCTCGGACGGCGCGTCATGGATCGTGTCCGGTGGCCGGTTCTTCTACAACGCCATCAAGCCGTTCCAGCCCTCGTCGATCTGGACGAGCGACGGCACCCCGCAGGGCACGGGACCGCTGATCGGCCCCGCCGGCTTCGAGCTCCTGGCCGCTCTCAACTTCGCCCCCTTCGAAGGCCGCGTCCTCTTCAACTCCGACCTCGGCCGGGCGCTGTGGATCACGGACGGAACGACGGCGGGAACCACCCGGGTGACGGAGGAGAGCTTCGAACCCTTCGTCCAAGGCCGCCTGCAGCCCGCCGGCAACCGCGTCTTCTTCCCGGCCCACAGCCCGCAGTCCGGCGTGGAGCCCTGGGTCCTGGAGCCGTAAGCTGGGAGCGCCGGCTTCCAGCCGGCTCCAACCAGGAAGATGGACGGGCGGTGGAGAGGGTTTCACCTTCTCCACCGCAATTTAAGATTCCCTGCCGCACCGTAATACTCTCCGCCAAAACTTCAGGTTCTCTGTCACGCCGCAACGATCGCCTCCGTACCGCAAGGTTCCCTGCCGCGATTTACGGTTCTCGGCCGCAATGCAAGGTTCCTTGCCGTTATGTAAGGCTCTTCAGCCCAAAGTAACATTCTCTGAGCCGAGTTAACGGTCTCTGGCGCAATGTAGGCTTCCTTGGCCACAGGGAAGGTTACATCGTTGTGGATAACCTGACTTTGCGGCAGACAAGGTTATATTGCCATGAACGACCTTGTATTGAGGCGAGCAACCTTGCGTCGCCAGGAACGGCCGTACGTCGCGCCCAGTCAGTTTGTGGGCTCGCCGGCCAGTGTCAGGAGTCCCCGACAAAGCTGACGGAAGCTGGGGGAGCGATTCGCGTCGTTCCCTTTCCACGCCGTCCCCAGATGAGGCGCCATCCTCTCGGCCCATCCCGGTTTGTCCTCGACCGGGTCTCCGATGATGCTCTGAAACAGCTCCCAGGTGCCGCAGACGCTATCCTGGACATAGCTCTTCAACCGTTGAAGCTTCGCCTGCGGGAACGCTCTGCGGATCGCCTGCGGATCTCCCAGATAGAACGCCTCGGTCTCCTCGATCGCCAGGCGGAACAGGACGACCGGGGGCGGATCGCAGCTCTCCAGGGTCTCAAGGAGCCTCTGCATCAATTCGGAGCAATCGTCGTCGGCGTCCACGAGGACCAGCAGCCGGTCGGTCGCCGGGTCGATGCTCCGGCCGTAGGCGCGCAGCTTGGCGGGGAGCTGGTCGATCTTCAGGCCCAGCAGTCGGGGCATGGCTTCTCCAGATAGATCCCTGGATCGGGACCGGGACAGTATATCGGGAGAAGGAAACCGGCAGCCCTTCCTTCCGGGAGGGCGATCAGGCGAGCAGCCCCAACGGGGCGCAGGCATGTAGCCAGGGATTTCAATCCCTGGCCTGAGATCGCCCCACAATATCCCCCCAAGTCCCGGAGGGACGCAGGCATGGCCGCGGGGTTACAGCCCCGCGGGGCGGGAGTTGGAGGCGGAGAGGCGGAGTGCCTGCGTCCCTCCGGGACTAGGACATGTTGGGTGGCAATCCCAATCCAGGGATTGAAATCCCTGGCTACGCGCCGACGTCCCTTCGGGACTCTCTCAACCGCGTCGGTCGAAACGGAACCGTCAGCCCTTCTTCGCCCCGCGCCGCGCGATCAGCAGGACCATCTCCAGGGCCTGCTCGTAGTTGAGGCGCGGGTCCACGGTCGAGCGGTAGGCGCGGCGGAGGTCTTCCTCGTTGATCCCGCGGGCGCCGCCGGTGCACTCGGTCACGTCGTCGCCGGTCAGCTCGAAGTGGACGCCGCCCAGGTACGAGCCGCAGGACTCGTGGATGTCGAAGGCCTGCTCCAGCTCCGAGAGGATGTGGTCGAAGCGCCGCGTCTTCATGCCGCTGCCGGTGGTCTCGGTGTTGCCGTGCATGGGGTCGCAGACCCAGAGGACCGTGCGGCCCTCCTGGCGCAAGGCTTCGAGGAGCGGCGGTAGGCCGTCGGCGATCTTCTTCTGGCCGAAGCGATGGATGAGCGTGAGGCGGCCGGGCTCGCGGCAGGGGTCGAGCGTGTCGGCGAGCTCGAGCAGGCCGTCCCGGGTCGTCGTCGGCCCGATCTTGACCGCGATCGGGTTGCGGAGACCGCGGAAGTACTCGATGTGGGCGCCGCCGAGCGTCGCGGTGCGCATGCCGATCCACGGGAAGTGGGTCGAGAGGTTGTACCAGCCCGTGCGGTGCGGCACCTGCCGGGTCTGGGCCTGCTCGTAGAGGAGATGCAGGCCCTCGTGGCTCGTGAAGTAGTCCACCCGGTTGAACTCGCCGCTGCGCTGACCCATCACCGTCTCCATGAACCAGACGGAGTCGCGGATGGCCTGCACGCGCCGCCGGTACTCCTCGGCGTACGGCGAGTGCTGGACCCAGCCCAGGTCCCAGTACTCGGGATGGTGCAGGTCGGCGAAGCCGCCTTCCATCAGGGCGCGGATGAAGTTGAGCGTCAACGCCGCACGCTCGTAGCCGCGCAGCATCAGCTCCGGGTTCGGCGTGCGGTCGGCCAGCGTGTAGGGCGCGAGGTTGATCAGCTCCCCGCGGTAGGAGGGGAGCGAGAGGTCGCCCCGCTTCTCCATGTCCTCGCTGCGCGGCTTGGCGTACTGGCCGGCGAAGCGGCCCACCCGGATCACCCGCTTGCGCAGACCGTGGATCAGTACCAGGCTCATCTGAAGCAGGATCTTGAGCTTGTTCGCGATGACCGGAGAGTTGCAGTCGGCGAAGGTCTCGGCGCAGTCGCCACCCTGGAGCAGGAAGCGCTCGCCGCGCGCGGCCTCGGCGAGCTGGGCCTTGAGCGACTCGATCTCCCAGGAGGTGACGAGCGGCGGCAGGTTCGCGAGCTCGCGCAGGACGGATTCGAGACGCTCCGGGTCCGGATAGACCGGCTGCTGCGTGGCGGGACGGCTCTTCCAGGAGTCCGGGGTCCAGTCAGGCAGCTCCGGGGCGGAATTCTGCGGCGAGGGGTGCATCGGGAGAATCATGTCATTCACGGTGCGTCAAACAGTCCGGGGAGGGACAGTATAATGCCGCCAATCATGCGAATCGTCACACGCGGAGACCTCGACGGGCTCACCTGCGCAGTGCTGCTGTCCCTCAAGGAGGACATCGACGGCGTCGCGCTCATCCACCCCCAGGACATCACGGAAGGGCGGGCGGACATCCGGTCCGACGACATCGTCGCGAACCTGCCATACCACCCCAACTGCGCCATGTGGTTCGACCACCACCTGCACACGGCCACGCCGAACGTGCCGCTGGGCGACATCCCGGGCAAGTTCGCGGAGGCGCCGTCGGCGGCCCGGCTGGTCTACGAGTACTACGGCGGCGAGGCGGCCATGCCGCAGTTCGAGGAGCTGGTGCGCGAGACCGACCGCCTCGACTCGGCCGACCTCACCCCCTACGACGTGCTGGCGCCCGAGCGCTACATCAAGCTCGGCTACACGATCGACGGCCGCACCGGCATGGGCACCTTCGAGAGCTACTTCCTCCACCTGCTCGACCTGCTCAAGGCCGGCACGCCGATCGAGGAGGTGCTCGCGGACCCGAGCGTCAAGCGGCGCTGCGACATCCTGGACAGCGAGAACGAGCGCTTCACCGAGGAGCTGGAGACCTGCAGCCGGGTGGACGGCAACGTGGTGATCACCGACTTCCGGGGTCTGGACCATGTGCCGATCGGCAACCGCTTCCTGGTCTACGCCCTCTTCCCGCACGTCAACGTCTCGGTGCGCATCCACTGGGGGCCGAACCGCGCGTTCCCGATGCTGCTCGTGGGACACAGCATCTTCAATCGGACCTGCAAGACAAACGTCGGCGAGCTCGCCGCGCGCTACGGCGGCGGCGGGCACAAGGGCGCGGGCAGCATTCCTCTCATGGACGAGCCCGATCAGCAGATCCGCATGATCGTCGGCGAGCTCAAGGCGCACGGCTGACCGATCATGGAAGGGATTGATCCCAGCGCCTCCGCCGCGAGGCCCGGTTTCGCCCGGCGTCTGACCCTGTTCGACGCCACGATGATCGTCATCAGCGGGATCATCGGGTCGGGCATCTTCATCAACCCCTACGTGGTGGCGCAGGCGGTGAAGACGCCGTTTCTCATCCTCGGCGTGTGGATCGCCGGCGGGGTGATCGCGCTGTTCGGCGCCTTCGTGTTCGCCGAGCTGAGCACGGTGGTGCCCAAGGTGGGCGGCCAGTACGCGTTCTTCCGCGAGGCGTTCCACCCCCTGGTCGCCTTCCTTCACGGCTGGTCGCTGCTGCTGATCATCCAGTCGGCCGCCACCGCGGCCGTGGCCGTGGCCCTGGGCCAGTATGCGGGCCGGCTGATCGATCTCTCCCCGGGAGAGGCCAAGGGTGTGGCGGTCGCCATGATGCTCGGCCTCGCCGGGTTCCACGCCCTGGGGATCAAGCCCGGGGCGGTGCTGATCAACGTCATCACGTTCACCAAGACGTTGGCGCTGGGGGTGTTGATCGTGGGCGCGTTCTTCGTGACCCGCGAGTCGGGGCTCGTCTTCGAGCCGGCCACGCCCGCGGGACTCTCGGGGCTGCCGCTCCTGTCGGTCTTCTTCGCCGGCCTCGTGCCGACCATGTTCGCCTATGGCGGCTGGCAGAACCTCAACTTCGTGGCCGAGGAGGTCAAGGAGCCGGAGCGCAACCTGCCGCGGGCGATCCTGATCGGCGTGGCCTGCGTCATCACGGTCTACGTCGGAGTCAACATCGCCTACGTCCACGTCCTCGGCGCCGAGGGGCTGGCCGCGACGCAGACGCCGGCCGCGGACCTGGCGCAGCGCCTGGCGGGGGAGTGGGGAGCCAAGGCGGTGAGCCTGCTCATCGTGGTCTCGACGTTCGGCTTTCTCAACCTCGCCCTTCTGTCCGCGCCGCGGGTCTACTACGCCATGGCCGCGGACGGTCTCTTTTTCCGCTCGCTCGCGCGGCTCAGCCCGCGTTTCCATGCGCCCACGGCGTCCATCCTGCTCCAGGGGGCGCTCGCCGCGGCGTTCGCGCTGCTCAACACCTATGACCGGCTGCTCAGTTACGCGGTGTTCGCGGATTGGGTGTTCTTCGCCCTGGCCGGCGTGGCGCTGATCGTCTTCCGCCGCAAGCGGCCGGATGCGCCGCGGCCATACCCCACTCCCGCGTATCCGATCGTGCCGCTCCTCTTCACCCTGGCCGGCGCCGGGATCGTCCTCAACCTCTTCGTGGCCGACCCGCGCAACGCCTTCGCCGCCGCCGGGGTGCTCGCCCTGGGCGTTCCGGTCTATCTCTTCTGGAGCTGGAGACGGCGCTCATGAAGGGAAGCGTCTACATGCGCTGGGCCAAGGAGCACGCCGCGGCCCGGTACAACCTGGCGAACAGCGGCATCCTCGGCTGCTCGACCGAGGATCTCGAGATCGAGCCCGGCGACATCCAGCAGTATGTCCTGGTGAATGGCCCGAACCGCGACGGCTATCCGCCGGTCCTCGAAGCCATCGCGGCGCTCTACGGCGCGCAGCCCGAGCAGGTGGTGCCGGCCGAGGGCACGTCCGGCGCGAACTTCCTCGCCTTCCTGGGTCTGCTCGATCCGGGGGACGAGGTGCTGGTCGAACAGCCGGCCTACGAGCCGCTGCTGGCCGCGCTCGCCCTCGTCGGCACCCGGGTGCGGCGTTTCGCCCGGCGCTTCGAGGACGGTTGGCGCCTGGACCTGGACAGCCTGCGCTCCCAGATGTCCGACCGGGTTCGGATGGTGGTGGTCACGAATCCGCACAACCCGAGCGGCGTGGCGCTGCCGGCCGAGGACCTGGCGGCGCTCGCGGAGATCGCCGATACGTATGGCGCCTGGATCCTGGTGGACGAGGTCTATCGCGACATCCTTCCCGGGGAGGACGCGCCGCCGAGCCACATCCATCTCGGACCGCGGTTCCTGGCTACGAGCAGCCTGACCAAGTGCTACGGCCTCTCGGGCCTGCGCTGCGGCTGGGTGCTGGCTCCTCTGGAAGCTGCCGACCGCCTGCGGCGGCTCCGCGACGCCCTGGGCGCGGTGGGCTCGATGCCGAGCGACGGTCTCGCGCTCGCCGCCCTGCGCCAGCTTCCCCGGCTCCTGGAGAGGACACGCTCCATGCTGGAGCCGAACCAGAAGCTCATCCGGGACTTCCTGGCGGAGCATTCCGGCGAGCTCGACTGCGTGCTCCCGGCGCACTCCATGATGGCTTTTCCTCGTCTGCGGCAGGAGGAGGACAGCCAGCCGCTGCACGACCGTCTGCGCCGGCTGGAGACGTCCATCGTCCCCGGCCGCTTCTTTGAATCCCCTCGGCATTTCCGGCTGGGCTTCGCCGTCCGGACCGAGGACGTGGCGGCAGGGTTGCGCCACCTTTCCACCGCCCTGCGGCAACCGGACTGAGCCTCCTCCGTTCCTGAAGACGAGTCCGATCGTTGCCGGTTGAGGGAACAACCGCCGGTTTGAGGTAAACTACTGCGTCATGGCAAGAGGTGAAGAGCTCGACCGGGTACGAGCGGAGCTGCGGCGGCTGGGGTACCTCGACCACGGGTTCGGGCGCTTCCTGCTGCAGGACGCCCTGAAACCGCGTGCCCCTCTCGGCACGGTCCTGCGCCTCACCATCCGCGTGGCCCTGCTCGCCGGCGTGGTCACGGCCGCCGTCCTGGCTCTGGCCCTGGTCGCGGCCAACGGCGGCTTCACGAGTGCGCCGCTCGGTTATCCCCTGGATGTTGCCGCCCTCTTCCTTCATCTCTTCTTCCCGATCTCCGCCGCCGCCGGCCTCGGGTTCCTGGCCCTCTGCGGCCTCGTGCTCCTGGTCCTGCGCCTCTACCACGTGCGGCGGATCGAGGCGGTCTCGCTCGCCGTGGCCGCGGCGGTCGGGGTGTCGGCGCTGGCGCTCGTCCTGCTCGGCGCGCGGGAGCTGATGCGCGAGGGCCATCGGCCGCTCCTCTACGTCCTGGCGCTGGCGGCGCCGCTCGCGGTGACCGTACTGGTGCGGCTGGTCTACCAGGGGCTGTTCACGCTGGCGATCCGCTTCACGGACTCGACGCCGCGCGAGCCGCTGATCTCCCGCCGCGGCCTCGGCATGGCCATCCTCGCCGCAGCCTTTCTGCTCACCGTGCCGGCCGTGCTTTCGGCCCGCCGCGAGCTGCCGCCGCCTCCGCCCAGCCTGCCGTCCGCTCCCGGCGACCGCGTCCTGCTGCTTGGGATCGACGGCGTGCTGCCCGAGGAGGTGGACTATCTGCTGAGCGTGGGCGACCTGCCCGCCCTGGGCCGTCTGGCGCGCGAGGGCGGGCGGGTCTGGCGCTACGACCGCGAGGCCGAGCCGCCGGCCTCGTTCTGGACCGCCGTGGCGACCGGCATCCCGGGGCCCGATCACGGAGTCACGTCGCTCGACAGCTTCCGCCCGCTCGGCGTAGGGACCCCGCTGGCGCGCAACGGTCCGCTCCGGCTGTGGTGGAGCGGCGTCGAGGTGCCGCTCGGGCTCGCCGAGTACCGGCCGGTGCTCGCCAACCGGCGGCGCGCGTTCACGGTGTGGGAGCTGGCGTCGCGCGGCGGCGGGCCGGTGCTGTCGGTCAACTGGTGGGGCACCTTTCCGGCCGAGCCGCTGCCCGGTCTGGTGGTGGCTCATGGTGCCTTCCAGCTCCTGGAGGAAGGGGCGCAGGGAGCGATCGCGCCGGATCTTGAAAAAAGTGGGGCCGAAAACCTTGTTCGGCGCACCAGGAATAGTAAGGGCGACGGAAACGACGGTTTCGACCGACGGCTCGCCGCCGCCCTCCCTCCCGCTGCCGCGGTATCGGTCCGGGAGAGAGCGCTCCTGCCGGATCTCTTCTACCGGAGGATCTTCGCGGAGCGGCTCGCTGCACCCTCGGGTCCGCCGAGGGCCGCGGCGCTCTACCTGCCGGGGCTGGACATCGCCGCGGACGGGTGGAGGGGAGGGGATGTGGCCTTTGCCGATCTGGTGCGGTCCGAGCTTACCGCCGCGGACCGCCTGGTGGCAGGGGCCCTGCAGGGAGTTGGTACCGTCGCGGTGGTCCTGGATCCGGGACGGCGCCGGGAAGGAGGAGAAGGGCGGGTGTTGCTCTGGCGTCGTGGCGGATGTGGACCGGGCGGGCGATTGCAGGAGATCCCTCCTGAAGCGGTGGCCTCGGCTCTTCTCAGGGCGATGGGGTTGCCGCAGAGCCGGGAGCTCCCCGCGCCGCCGGCCGGCTGTCGGTGGGAACCAGCCCATGCGGTCATCCCCGGTTATGGGGAGCCGCGGCAGCGCCAGGCGTCCACCCCGGAAGGGGGGGAATACCTGGAAAGCTTGAGGTCGCTTGGATATTTATGACCGGTCTGGCGCTTCGTGGTCCCTGCTTTCGCCTGATCCGGCACTCTTGTGTTGTTGACGTTCAGGGGGGAGTACATCATGCCGATCCAAAAAGCACCGTTTCTGGCCTCCCAGGTGGCCGTGTCCGCTGATCTCTTCGAAGAGCGGATGCGCCCGACCCCGGAGGGCGGTGGACGGATGCCCTACCCGGAGACCCGCCGCGTCGACCAGGTCGACGAGTATCACGGCATACGGGTGGAAGACCCGTACCGCTGGCTGGAGGACCTCGAATCGGGCGAGACCCACGACTGGATCGCGGCGCAGAACCAGGTGACGGCCGCCTATCTCGGCTCGATCCCGGAGCGCGCGGACATCCGATGTCGACTGACGGAGCTGTGGAACTACGAGCGCTACGGTCTCCCCGTCAAGGAGGGCGGCCGCTACTTCTTCGTCAAGAACGCCGGCCTCCAGAACCAGAACGTCCTCTACACCATGGACACCTTGGACGGGCCGGCCCGCGCCCTCCTCGATCCGAACGAGCTGGCGGCCGACGGCACCGTCGCCCTGGTCTCCTTCAACGTGAGCCCGGACGGCAAGCTCCTGGCCTATGGCCTGGCCTCCGGCGGCTCCGACTGGCAGGAGTGGCGGGTGCGCGACGTGGAGACCGGCCGCGATCTGCCGGACCACCTGCGCTGGGTGAAGTTCTCGCAGTCCGCCTGGACGCACGACCGCGCCGGCTTCTTCTACAGCCGCTACGACGAGCCCCGGGACGGCCGCCCGCCCAAGAAGGCCAACTTCTACCAGAAGCTCTACTATCACCGCCTGGGCGACCCGCAGTCCGCGGACGAGCTGGTCTATCACCGGCCGGACGACGGGGAGATGGGCTTCCTGCCCACGGTGACCCAGGACGGACGCTATCTGGTCGTCCACGTCTGGAAGGGGACGGAGAGCGAGAACGCGGTCTTCTGCAAGGACCTCACGGTCCCCGGCTCGGCCATGGTCGAGCTGCTCCCCCACTTCGACGCGTCCTACAACTTCGCCGGCAGCGACGGCTCCCGGCTCTGGTTCCAGACCGACCTCGACGCGCCGCACGGCCGCGTGATCGCCATCGACCTGGACGACTCGGCGCGGGAGCGCTGGCAGGAGGTCATCCCGGAAGCCGCGGAGACCCTGCAGTCGGTCACCCGGGTCGACGGCCGCCTGGTCGCCCTCTACCTGGAGCACGCTCATACGCGCGTCCGCCTGTTCGACCTGGACGGCGGTCCGGTGTGCGACCTGGACCTGCCCGGCCTGGGCACGATCACCGGCTTTGCCGGCAAGCCGGACGACCCGGAGACCTTCTACTGCTTCACCGGCTACACCACCCCGGCCACGATCTTCTCCTGCGACGTGGAGACCGGCGCCAGCCGCGTCTTCCGCCAGCCGCAGGTCGACTTCGATCCCGCCCGCTACGAGACGCGGCAGGTCTTCGTGCGCAGCAAGGACGGCACCCGGGTGCCGATGTTCCTCACCCACAGGAAGGGGCTGAAGCTGGACGGGACCAACCCGGTCTACCTCTATGGCTACGGCGGCTTCAACACCCCGGTGACCCCTGCCTTCGGCGTCACCAGCCTGGTGTGGATGGAGCTCGGCGGGATCTATGCCGTGGCGAACCTGCGCGGCGGCGGCGAGTACGGCGAGGAGTGGCACCAGGCCGGGAGCCGGCTGCACAAGCAGAACACGTTCGACGACTTCATCGCCGCGGCCGAGTGGCTGATCGTCAGCGACTACACCTCGGCGGACCGGCTGGCGATCGCCGGCTTCAGCAACGGCGGCCTGCTTACCGCGGCGACGATGATCCAGCGTCCGGACCTGTTCGGCGCGGTGGTGATCGGGGTCGGCGTGCTCGACATGCTGCGCTTCCCGCGCTTCACCATCGGCTGGGGCTGGGTGGCGGACTACGGCTCGCCGGACGATCCCGAGGAGTTCAAGGTCCTCTACTCCTACTCGCCCTACCACAACGTGGAGCCGGGCACGGACTATCCGCCGACGCTGATCATCACCGCCGACCATGACGACCGGGTGGTGCCGGCGCACAGCTTCAAGTTCGCGGCCGCGCTGCAGCACGCGCAGGCCGGGGACGCGCCGGTGCTGATCCGCATCGAGACCCGCGCCGGCCACGGCAGCGGCAAGCCGGTCTCGAAGCTGATCGAGGAGGCGGCCGACGAGCTGAGCTTTCTCCTCAAGTCGCTGGGGCTGAGCCGGAACACGCCGTAGGGGCAACCCTTGTGGTTGCCCTCTGCCGAGGCAGAAGCCTGTTGTCGTCCCGCCGAGGGCAGGCACAAGGCCTGCCCCTACAGTTTCTCTCTCATCTCCCGCCACGCCTTCCCGCGATGGCTGACCGCATCCTTCTCTTTACCGGTCAGCTCGGCGAAGGTGCGGCTCTCGCCATCGGGGAGAAAGACCGGGTCCCAGCCGAAGCCGTGCTCGCCGCGGCCGGGGAGGACCAGCGTGCCGGTCGTGATCCCGTCGGCCAGGACCGTGCGCTCCGCATCCTTATAGAGAAGGCCGCAGCGGGCCACGGCGCGGACGTCGTCCAGGGCGTGGGCGGTCCGCGCCAGACCCTCGGCGCCGACCGCGAGGAGCATCCACTTGACCAGCGGCCCCGGGAAGCCGTTCAGGGCCAGGAGCCCGAGACCGGCGTCCTCGACCACGACCGGCCGGCGGAGCGCCTGCCAGGCGGCCTCGGCCTTCCGCTCCAGGATCTCGATCAGGTCGAGCGCCTGGATCTCCGGCAGGTCCACCTCCATCGCTTCGACGTCCATCCCGAGCGCGAGGCGGGCCTCGGCGATCTTGCCGCGGTTGCCGGTGACGAGAACGAACGGCCTCAAGCCTCCAGGTCCCTCCCGGCCATTCGGGAAAGCTCCTCGATGAGCTCGTCGACCTGGCGGCGCAGGTGGGGGAGGCCGCCGCAGTTGTCGATCACGCGGTGGGCGGCCTCCTTCCTCTCCTTGCCGTCCCCCTGAGCGACCAGGCGGGCGCGGGCGGAGGCCTCGTCCAGGCCCCGCGCGATGGCCCGGCGCAGGCGGGTCTCGGCGTCGGCCTCCACGGTCACGATGAAGTCGAACATCGGACCGTAGCCGGCCTCGACCAGGAGCGTTGCCTCCAGGACCACCACCCCCTGCGCGGCGTGTGCGATCTCCGCGAAGCGCTCGCGGACCAGCGGGTGGACGGCCTTCTCCAGCGCGTGCCGGGCCTCCGGGTCCGAGAACACCCGCGCCGCCACCTTGGGCCGGTCCACGCCGCCCTCGGCGTCGATCACGTCAGGACCGAAGAGCTGCCGCACCAGGGCGGTGCCCTGTCCTCCGGGCCGGTACAGGTCCGCGACCAGGCGGTCCGCGTCGATCACCGTGAACCCGGCGTCGCGCAGCCAGCCGGCCACGGTGGACTTGCCGCCGGCAAGCCCGCCTGTCAGACCGACCCGGAGGGCGCGTGTCATGCGACGGCCACCATTGGCGGCGATATCGGTGCGATGGGCGCGATGGGCAGCCCCTGGCGCAGGCGCGCGGCCTTGAGCGTGTTGACCAGGAGCATCGACACCGTGAGCAGCCCCACCCCGCCCGGCACCGGCGTGATGGCCGAAGCCTTGGGTGCGACACGGTGGAAGTCCACGTCGCCGGCGAGCACCGAGCCGCGGATTTCGAACGTCCGCAGGCGCGCCTCATCGCCGCCATCGCCGCCGAAGAGCCGCTCCACCTCGGCGCGCTGTTCCAGGCGGCTGACGCCGACGTCGATCACCACCGCTCCCTCCCGGACATGATCGACACCCACGAAGCCGGGGCGGCCGATCGCCACCACCAGGATGTCGGCCTCGCGGCACACCGCGGGCAGATCGGCGGTGCGCGAGTGGCAGATCGTGACCGTGGCGTTCTCGCGCAGCAGGAGCGCGGCCATGGGCTTGCCGACGATCGGGCTGCGGCCGACCACCACCGCGCGCCGGCCGGCGATCGGGATCCGGTTGAACTTGAGCAGCTCGATCACCCCGGACGGCGTGGCCGGCGCGAAGCCGGGCAGGTCGAGCCAGAGGTTGCCGACGTTGTGCGAGTGGAAGCCGTCCACGTCCTTCTCCGGCAGCACGCTCTCCAGGATGCGGCGCTCGTCGATGTGGCGGGGGAGCGGGAGCTGAACCAGGATGCCGTCGAGAGAGTCGTCGCGGTTGAAGTCGTCCACGATGCGGAGAATCTCGGCCTCCGGCACGTCGGCCGGCAGGATGGCGGAGCGGCTGACGAGGCCCGCCTCGCCGCAGGCCTTGACCTTGCTGCCGACGTAGACCTTGGAAGCCGGATCGTCGCCGGCCAGGATGACGCCGAGCCCGGGGGGCCGGTGGCCGGCTGCCGTCATCTCGCGGACGGCGTCGGTCACGCCGGCCCGGAGCTCGGCGGAGAGGGTCTTGCCTTCGAGGAGGAGGCTCATTTCGGGATGTCTCCACGGTAGATGCAGACCGTGCCGGCCGACAGGTCCTCGCTGGACAGGCTGGTGAAGCCGGCGGCGGCCATCTTGTCGAGGAACTCCTGCCGCTGCGGGAAGCTGACCACCGAATTCGGCAGATAGGAGTAGGCCGAGCCGCGGGGTGAGATCAGGCGTCCGATCCAGGGCAGCAGACGGAGGAAGTAGAACAGGTAGAGCTGCCGGACGACCGGAAGCTCCGGGATGGCGCACTCCAGGACGACCAGGCGTCCGCCGGGGCGGAGCACGCGGGCGAGCTGGCGCAGCGAGGCGTCGAGGTCGGCCACGTTGCGCAGGCCGAACGACACCGTGGCGCCGTCGAAGCGGCCGGACGGGAACGGCAACGCCAGGGCGTCGGCCGCGAGCGCGGTCGGCCGGGGGGAGCCGATGCGGCCGAACTTCTTGCGGGCGATGGCGAGCATGGGCACGCAGAAGTCGGCGGACGCCACCACGGCGCCGCGCTTCTTGAGCGCGATCGACTGGTCGCCGGTGCCACAGCAGAGGTCGAGGACTTCGGAGCCCGGCGGAGCGTCCAGGGCTTGGACCGCCTTGCGCCGCCAGACCACGTCGAGATTGGCGGAAAGCAGGTGGTTGAGCAGGTCGTAGCGCGGCGCCACGCCGGCGAACATGTCCTGGATCGCGCGGCCGGACTTGTCGAGAGAGGTTGAAGGGGCTTCGGTCACGTTGGAAGTCTAACAGCCTCTCCCCGTGTTATACTCCAGCCCTCTCGCGGTGCGGGGCGCGGTGACGCGCCCGCCTCTTGACAAGTCTGCCTGCTCCGCCTACCATTCGAGGTCCTTTGCGTCGCAAGGGTGGCTCCTGTTTGCCGAGGCGACGTCAGTCCGCGAGCTCAGACGGAGAGAATGAACGATGCTGATGAAGAAGACCTATAGCCCGAAGCTCGCCGAGATCGAGCGCCTCTGGTACGTGGTGGACGCCACCGGAGTGCCTCTCGGGCGGCTGGCGACCCTGATCGCCACGCGGCTGCGCGGCAAGCACAAGCCCACCTTCGCGCCGCACATCGACACCGGTGACTTCGTGATCGTCCTCAACGCCGAGAAGGTTGTGCTGACCGGGCGGAAGGAAGAGCAGAAGGTCTATTACAACCACAGCGGCTATCCGGGCGGCATGAAGAGCGAGACCGCGGCCAAGCGCCGCCAGCGCCGGCCGGTCAAGCTCGTCGAGGAAGCGGTCTGGGGCATGCTCCCCAAGGGCCCCCTCGGCCGGCGTCAGATCCGGAAGCTCAAGGTGTACGCCGGCGGCGAGCACCCGCACGAGGCGCAGCAGCCGACCGTCATCGACGTGGCCGGGTCCCTCTGAGCCCCCCGCTTTCTAGAGACAGCCAGGAGAGATCGAAGTGAACCAGAACCAGTACTACGGAACCGGGCGGCGCAAGACGGCTGCGGCGCGCGTCTACCTGCGCCCCGGAGCGGGCCAGGTGAAGGTCAACGGACGGACCCTCGACGAGTACTTCCCGAACGAAGTGCTCAAGATGGTCATCAAGCAGCCCCTGATGCTGACCGAGACGGTCGAGAGCTTCGACATCGTCGTCTCCGTCGCCGGGGGTGGCAGCGCGGGCCAGGCGGGAGCGATCCGCCACGGAATCTCGCGCGCCCTGCTCACGTTCAACAACGAGCTGCGCGACCGCCTCAAGTCGGCCGGCCTCCTGACGCGCGACCCGCGCAAGAAGGAGCGCAAGAAGTA
>JACZDC010062478.1_pt1 | contig 27922 bp, 26 predicted proteins | sample 8641791 | NCBI WGS metagenome assembly JACZDC01 (sample SAMN15324613, study PRJNA640507) | soil metagenome | isolation source: intercropping peanut in the second line | place: China: Luxin town, Laibin City, Guangxi Province | collected 2019-07-25 | depth 10cm m
CAGGATTTGAACCTGCGACCTTTGGGTTATGAGCCCAACGAGCTACCAGACTGCTCCACCCCGCGTCACCATATTGCTTGCCGCTCCCTTCCAGGAGCGGAGCGAGATCCTCGCACAACTCCCCGAGGCTGTCAAATCGCCTCGCGCACAGGAGACAACAGGCGGCGGCGCGGCTTCATTCCACGCTTTACTCGATATACCCCAGCGACCGCAGCTTGCGCTCCGCCTCCAGGCTCTCCTCGGCTTTCCCCTTCCCCTCGGTGCGACCGAGCCAGGTGGTGAGGAGCTCTCGCAGGCCGTGGAAGGCGCGGCGCTCCTGGCGGAGGCGGTCGGTCTTCTCCTTGGGGTCGGCCTGGAGGTCGTAGAGCTCGAAGCTGCCTTTCCCCAGGTCGTGGATCAGCTTGTGGCGGTCGTCGGAGGCGCTGCGCAGGGTGCCCTGCATGCCGTACTGGTGCGGGTCGAGCTCTCCGGTCCCCTCGATCAGCGGCCTCAGGCTCTCGCCTTCGAGCTTCAGACCCTTGGCGTCGATCCCCAGGTAGTCGAGGATCGTCGGCACCAGGTCCAGGTTCTGGACCGGCTGCTTCAGGACCTTGGGCTCGACTCCCGGGAAGTGGACAAACATGGGGATCCGGATCGAGGAGTCGTAGAGCGTCCGGCAGTGCTTGATGTGGCCGTGCTCCAGGAACTCCTCGCCGTGGTCGGCGGTGAAGATCAGGAGCGTGTCGTCCATCCGGCCGGTCCGCTTCAGCTCCGCCAGGAGATTGACGAAGTGGCTGTCGAAGGTGGCGATCTCCTCGTCGTAGAGGCCGATCAGATAGTCGAGATCGGCCGGCTTGAGGCCCGGGTCCGGCGCTCCCTTGTAGATCATGTCGCCGATCGGGTTCGGGTCGCCGGCGCGGATGAACTCCTTGTCCGGCTTGCCCACCGCCCAGCGCCCGCGCTGGTTCTTCGCCGGACGGTAGGGTCCGTGCGGGTCCAGGTAGTGGAGATAGAGGAAGAACGGCCGCTGGTCGGTCGATTGGAGGAGCGGGAAGGCCGCTCGGTTCACGCAGCCGGCGGGCTTCCAGACGCAGTCCTCGTGGAAGGAATCGAACCCCCGGCCGAAGCCGGCGCCGGGGTTGAAGCGTCCCGGGGTGGCGCGCACCACCGGGCTCGCCGAAACTCCGGCCGTGCGGAAGCCGCGCTGCTTCAGGATCTCGGCGATGGACGGAATGTCCTTCGGGATCCCCAACTGGCTCTTGGCAGGTTGGCCGAGAAAGGCCGACGGGTAGCGCGAGGTCAGGATCGAGTTCGCCGACGGGAACGTGCAGGAGGCCTGGCTGCGGGCGTTCTCGAACTTGATCGACTCCTTGGCGAAGGCGTCGACGTTCGGGCTCGTCGGCCGCGAGTAGCCATAGGTGCCCAGGTGGTCTGCCCGCAGGGTGTCCACGAGGACCAGGATCACGTTCTTCGGCCGCGGCGGCTCGGGCTTCGAGCAGGCGGCCAGCGTAAGAAGAAGGACGCAGAGGAGTCGGCGGCTCATCAGTCTTCCAGGTGGATCAGATAGTCACGGTCGAGGCGGCTGCGGAACGGGATCAGGAGATCGGCCCGCGGCGGACCCTTCCTCGCTTCCACGATGATGACGTGCGGCAGGTCCGAGCTGTCGGCGTAGATCTCGTGCCGCTCGATCCCCTGGAAGACCGGCAGCTCGCTCTCGCCGTAGCGGCACCAGCGCACGAGGTCGAACCCGCAGACGGTCAGCGCCTCGGTGAGCAGGTCGCGGTTCCAGAGGAACTGGTGGCGCCACCCATGAAAAGCGCGGTTGAGCCGGACGGCGGCGCGGCGCTTTTCCTCCGAAGGCATGTCGAGGCGGTAGTGCGTGTGCCAGACCCACTCCAGGTTCGGCGTGGAGAGCCGCACCCAGCCGCCCGGCACGAGGACGCGGTGGCAGTCCTCCAGGAAATTGACGGCGTCGGCCACGCCCAGGTGCTCCAGGAAGTGCTCGGCGAAGACCGCCTCGGCGCTCCCGGCTGGAAACCCCAATCCCTGGGTCACGTCGCAGACCACGTCCACGCCCGGAAGGTCCTGGTAATCCAGGTTGATCCAGCCTTCCAGCCGGGCCGTGCCGCTGCCGACATGCAGGCGCGAAGGTGTGTTCTGGGAAGACATGCGGGCGTCTCTCGGACGCGGGAGTCTAGCATTTCTTCAAAATGCTTGAGCCATAGTGGTTTTGCGGATAACCTACCGTCGTCTGTTTCTGGTTTTTCGGAGGAGAGGGAATGTTCGTCATTGAAGAGATCGTGGCTCGGGAGATCCTGGATTCGCGAGGGAACCCGACCTTGGAGGCGGATTGCATCCTCGACGGCGGCGTCGGGGGACGGGCGGCGGTGCCCTCGGGCGCGTCGACCGGCGAGAGAGAGGCCCTGGAGCTGCGCGACGGCGGCAAGCGCTACGCGGGCAAGGGAGTCACCAAGGCCATCGAAAACGTCCTTTCGGAGATCGCGCCGCGGCTGCGCGGCATGGACGCGCGCGATCAGGCGCGCATCGACCGGCTGCTGATCGATCTGGACGGCACGCCGGACAAGCGGCGGCTCGGCGCCAACGCCATGCTCGGCGCCTCGCTGGCCGTGGCCCGCGCCGCGGCCGAGGCGAGCGGCCTGCCGCTCTACTCGTACCTCGGCGGACCGGCGGCGACCGTCCTGCCGGTGCCGCTCCTCAACGTCCTCAACGGCGGCGCCCACGCCGACAACTCGGTGGACGTGCAGGAGTTCATGCTGGTGCCGATCGGCTTCGCGCGCTTCTCCGAGGCGCTGCGCGCCGGCGTCGAGGTCTACCACACGCTCAAGCAGGTCCTGAAGAAGGAGAAGATGGTCACGGCGGTTGGCGACGAGGGCGGCTTCGCGCCGAACCTCAAGAGCAACCGCGACGCGCTCGACCTGCTGATGAAGGCCATCAAGGAGGCCGGTTACAAGCCGGGCAAGGACATCGCGCTCGCCCTCGACGTGGCCGCCAGCGAGCTGCGCGAGAAGAAGAAGGGCGGGAAGGTCACGTACGCCCTGGCCGGCGAAGGCCGGACCGGGCTCTCCAGCTCCGACCTGATCGCGCTCTACCGCGAGTGGATCGACGCCTATCCGCTGGTTTCCATCGAGGATGGCCTGGCGGAGAACGACCACGAGGGGTGGAAGGAGATGACGGCCGAGCTCGGCGCGCGGGTGCAGATCGTGGGCGACGACCTGTTCGTCACCAACCCGGAGATCCTGGCCAAGGGCATCCGGGACGGTCTCGCCAACTCGCTGCTGGTCAAGGTAAACCAGATCGGCACGCTGACCGAGACGCTGGAGGCGGTGGAGATGGCCAAGACCCACGCCTACAGCAACATTCTGAGCCACCGCTCGGGCGAGACTGAGGACACCACCATCGCCGACCTGGCCGTGGCCACGCGCTCCGGCCAGATCAAGACCGGCGCCCCGTGCCGCAGCGACCGGGTCGCCAAATACAACCGTCTGCTGCGTATCGAAGAGGAGCTGGACAACGTGGCCGCCTACCCCGGGGCCGCGGCGTTCCCACGCTGGAAATCGTGATCGAGACCCCCGCGCCCGCCCGGTCGGACTCGTTCCGGCCGGTGCTGGGCCTGAGCCTCCTCCTCTTCGTCGCGATCCTGGGCATCGCGGCCTGGCGGAGCTATCACGACCTCTCCGCCGCCCGCGAGCGCGAGAAGCTCCTGGAGACCCGCATCCGGGAGACCCGCGGGCGCATCGAGGAGCTGCACGGCCGCATCGAGCGCCTGCGCAGCGATCCGGGCGCCCTCGAACGCCGCGCCCGGGAGGACCTCGGCATGGTCCGCCCAGGTGACGTCGTCATCGAGCTGCCCGTCGAAGGCCGTCCTCAGCCGAGGACGGTATCCACCGTGTCCCCTCCCGCCTCCTCTCCACAACCGCACTGAAAACAAAGGGCTTCAACGCCTGAGCCGGTTTGGCACGGTGCTTGCCTTTCCCAGCAGGCACCGGAGATCCCTGGCTCCTTGCTTCCAGGGACGCGGACCTTAGAGGAGGTACTGACCATGACACCGCGAACCTTTCGACCCAGCCCCTTTGTGGCCGCCATGACGGTCTTCCTGCTCGTCGTCGCGGGCAGCGCAGGCACGGTAGCCGCCGCCGGCGGCTTCAACCTCGTCTCCCTGGACCAGGAGTGGGGGATGCGCGACCAGCTCCGCTCCCAGGTCGCGCAGGAGATGAAGCTCGTCCGGGACAGCGACGCCCTGGCCTATATCAACCTGGTCGGCCGGCGGATCGCCAGCCGGACCACGCTCGGCAACCGGCGGTGGGACTTCGGCATCGTGAACGATCCGGCGGTCAACGCGTTCAACCTGCCCGGCGGCCTGGTCTACGTGAACTCGGGCCTGATCGCCGAGGCCGACAGCCTGGACGAGCTGGCGGGCGCCCTCGCGCACGAGATCGGCCACGGCAACGCTCGGCATGGCACGCAGCTCATGACCCGGGCCTACGGCTACAACGCGCTGGCGACCCTGCTGCTCGGCCGCAACCCCGGCCAGGGCAAGCAGATCCTGGCCCAGGTGGTGGGCGCGGGCGTGATCAACAACTACAGCCGGGGAGCCGAGCTGGAGGCTGACCGCCTGGGCGTGCACTACACGTACGCGGCCGGGTACGACCCGCTGGGCATGGTCAACCTCTTCCAGGACCTGCTCCAGGAGCGCCAGCGGCGGCCGAGCCGGGTGGAGCAGTTCTTCGCCAGCCACCCGCTGACCGAGGACAGGATCCGGACGGTACAGGCCGAGGCCGGCCAGCTTCCGCGCAAGGCCTCGCTGACCCACGACACCCGCAACTACCAGAGCTTCCGGTCCGATTTGAGGTAAGAAACTGCGCTAGAAACGACAAGCCCCGGCGGGAAGAGTCCCGTCGGGGCACGCGTGCTATCGGGCAGGAAGGACTCAGGAGATCTTGACGACGTTCTTCGCCTGGAGACCCTTCGGCCCTTCGACAACCTCGAAGGTCACCTTGTCACCTTCGCTGAGGGTCCGGAAACCCTCGGCGATGATGGAAGCGTGATGGACGAAAACATCCGGCCCCTGCTTCCGAACGATGAACCCGTAGCCCTTCGCATCATTGAACCACTTGACCACACCTTCTTCGGCCATACTCTCTGCTCCTTGAAACAAGTGTTTCTGTTGCGCCGCGTCGCCGCGGCAACCTCCGCCCCTCCACAGGAAGGGACAAGAAAAAACAAGAAAAAAATCTCCTTCAGCTCTCCTCTCGGATGGCGCGGGCCCGGCGCGGCTGCCCCTTGCCTTCCAGCTCTCCTCTCCGCTCCACGGCCCTTTCCGACATTCCGGTGCTCATACTCTACTCCGGGTGGGTCGTGAATTTGCGCGTGTGCTGCGAGAGGGGGAAATGGAGGTCAGGCGGGCACTGTGTCCTAAACCACGTCCAAGCTCGATACCATTCGTTGCAGAGATGGTGGCATCGGCGGAGAGAAAAATCAAGGGGTGGGCAGACGGCCTCCCGAACCGGACGGTACAATCGTCTCTACAGGAGGACGACTTGGCCTCGACGCGAATCCCCAGACAGCTCGATCCGGTGGAGATCCGGGTCCTCGGCGTGCTGCTCGAGAAGGAGCAGACGACCCCCGAAGCCTGCCCGCTCACGGTGAACTCCATCCTCGCCGGAGCCAACCAGAAGACCAACCGCGACCCGGTGATGGAGCTGACCGAGGAGCAGGTGGTCGACGCCCTGGACCGCCTGCGCCAGGAGGTGCTGGCCTGGCGCACGGAAGGCGCCCGCAGCGAGAAGTGGCAGCAGAGCGTGGTCCGCCGCTGGGGTCTCGACCGGGCGGGCAAGGCGCTGATGACGCTCCTTCTGCTCCGCGGCGCCCAGACTCCCGGCGAGCTCCGCACCCGCAGCGAGCGGATGAATCCGTTCGCCACGGTCCAGGAGGTCGAGGAGGCGCTCCAGCGCATGGCCGGCATCGACGAGCCGCTGGTCCGTGAGATGCCCCGGCGGCCCGGCCAGAAGGAGACGCGCTGGATTCACCTCGTCGGCGAGATCGTCGAGGCTCCCGAGCCGGTGCTGGCCGAAGCCCCGGAGCGGCCTTCGACGGGGGGGTTGTCGGCCCGGGTGGAGCGCCTGGAGGAGCTGGTGGCGAGTCTGGCGAAGGATGTGGCCGAGTTGAAAGAACTGCTCAGCTAGACCACTTCGATCGCCGCCGGTCCTTCCACCACCTCGCCGATCTCCGCCGCCTGGTGGCCCGTGGCCCGCAGGGCGTTCAGCAGCGCGCCCGCCTGATCCGGCGGCGTCGAGAGCAGCAGGCCACCCGAGGTCTGGGGGTCGAAGAGGACCGTGCGGTGGACCGGGTCCAGGCCGACCCGGTCGGTGAGGACCGGCGCCACGTTGGCCTCGTTCGGCTTCGTGCTGCCGGTGGAGACGCCCATCCCCACGAGCCGATAGAAGTTGTCGTGGACCGGCAGGCTGTCGAAGACGATCCGGATTCCTGCGCCCGACGCCTTCGCCATGCCGAGCGCGTGGCCGGCGAGGCCGAAGCCGGTGATGTCGGTGGCCGCGCGGACCTCGTGGAGCAGGGCCATGCGGCTCGCCTCGGCGTTGAGGCGCTCCATCTCCTTGAGGGCCGGCTCCAGCGTCGCCTCGTCGATGCGGTCCTTCTTGTAGGCGTTGATCAGCACGCCCGTGCCCAGCGGCTTGGTGAGCACCAGGCGGTCTCCCGGCCGGGCCTTGGCGTTGGTCAGGAGACGGTTGCGGTCCGCTTCGCCGATCACGGCCAAGCCGTACTTGAGCTCCGGGTCTTTGACTGAATGGCCGCCGAGGAGCGCGGTGCGGGCTTCGGCCAGCGTCGCGGCCGCCCCCTCCAGGATGCCCTGGAGCGCCGGGGCGTCCTCCTCGTCGAGCTCCGGGAAGCAGCAGAGGTTGAGCGCGAAGAGCGGCCGGCCGCCCATGGCGTAGACGTCGGAGAGTGAGTTCGCCGCCGCCACCCGGCCGAACCGGCGCGGGTCGTCGCAGACCGGGGTGATGAAGTCGGCCGTGGCCACGAGGGCGTGCTCATGGAAGAGGTAGACCCCGGCGTCGTCCCCGGTCTCCGGACCGACGAGGATCCCCTGATCCCGTCCAGCGAGCCGGACGAGCGGTCCGATCATGTCGGAAAGGTCCCCCGGACCTATCTTGGCCGCTCAGCCACCGGTGGTGGCGCAGGCCGTGAGGCGGAACTTCCGCCGGAACAGTGCCATGGCCGCGCATTCTATCTCCGGGGTCAGACCAGTGGTGTATTCTTTCCGTGTCTTCTTTTCCCTAAATCGACGGAGGGCTCATGTACGCCAAGCTTTCGACGTCTCTGCTTGCGGAGTTCATCGGCACGTTCGCCCTGATCTTCATCGGGGCGGGAGCCGGTGCGTTGGGCGATGGTGGGCTGGTGGGCGTCGCGTTCGCCCACGGCCTCGTGATCATCGGCTTTGCCTACGCCTACGGCCACATCTCCGGGACGCACATCAACCCGGCGGTGACCATCGGCGTCTGGACGGCCGGCAAGATCGATACGGCACGGGCGTTCTCGTACATCTTCTTCCAGCTCCTGGGCGGCGTGGTCGCGGCGTTCACGCTCTCCTGGGTCCTGGGGAGCCGCCAAGGCAGCCTCGGAGCCACGCTCCTCGCCGACGGCGTGAGCCCGGTGGTCGGCGTGGTGTTGGAGGCGATCCTGACCTTCTTCCTGGTCAACGCGGTGCTGAACGCGGGCATCAGCGGCAAGGCCACCATCCCCGGCGGTCTCGCCATCGGCTTCACCCTGACCTTCTGCATCCTCATGGGCGGCCCGCTCACCGGCGCCAGCCTGAACCCGGCCCGGAGCTTCGGTCCCGCGGTGGCCACGGGCAACTTCGCGAACCTCTGGGTCTACTTCGTGGGCCCGATCCTCGGCGGCGTGATCGCGGGTCTGCTCTACAAGACGGTCTTCGAAGACCGCAAGCGCTGAGCCTCACCTCGCGGGCAGCACGTCCGGCCACCACCCCTCCGGGTCCTTGTTCACCGGCAGGGGGCAGGTGGCTTGGACGTGCAGCTCGCGCAGCATCGGGTGGTCGTAGCGCAGCGCCAGCCCGAAGCTGTCCGACCCGTCGTGGCCCGCGCATCGGTAGTGGGTGCTTCCGAGCGGGATCAGGATGAGGATGACGACCGAGGCCGCGGCGTAGATCCAGAACCCCCGGCCCACGATCTCCGACCACCGGCCGCTTCTCAGGAGCGGTCCTGCCCAGAACACCAGCGGCAGCACCGCGGCGTGGAGCACGATCAGCGCCTGCCACATCATGATCGTCGTCGGCGACGCAGCGAAGACCGCGGCCGCCGCCAGGAACGTCCACAGCGCATAGCCCTTGAGCCAGGTCCGTTCCGAATAGGCCTGGTGGAATCCCTTCCGGGTGCGCCAGGACCGCCAGAGCCGCCGGTTGGCCAGGAGCGGCAGGAGGGCGGTCAGGGGGAGGATGACTCCGAGGACGACCGAGACCGCGCGGCCGATCCGCGCGCCGGGCTCGGGCGCCAAGAAGTCCCCGAAGTCGAAGCGCGCCATCTTCTCCGACAGGTAGAGCGACGAGTAGCGCAGCCAGTAGAGAAGGCCGCGCAGCAGCGGGAACACATAGAGAAGGCCGCGTCCGAGAAAGCCCTTGTCCGCGTCCGTCAGAATGGCCGGCTGCGCGAGCAGGTCGCGGACCCAGGGGATGAGCGGCACGGCCGCGACCGCGGCGCCGAGCGTACCGGCGGTCCAGTGCGGCCGGAAGTAGCCGCGCAGCCAGAGCAGGAAGGACGACACGGCCAGCAGCAGGAACGAGGCGTGGATCTGGAACGCGAGCACGAGCGTCAGGCCGAGGACGAGCGAGGGAACGAACCGGGCACGCTCGCGCTGGACGAGGCAGGCCCACAGGTGGAGGGCGCCGGCCAGGAACAGATAGTTCGGGTTCCAGAGGAAGGCCGAGAAGTACATCCGCCACGGGTTGAGCCAGTAGACGACCGCGAACACCGCGCGCTCGGCCGGGCTGAGGATCTTCCTCAGGGTCCGGTCCAGGAGCCAGTACGCCAGCACGTGAAAGAGGAGGATGACCGCCGTGGCCGCCCGGTGGTCGCGCCAGACCATGAGCGGCAGGCCGACCAGCACGCTCGTGATGCCGCCCGGCGCCTTGCCGCCGGTGGACATCGGGTTGCCGTAGGAGATCCAGCGGCCCTCGGCGGCCAGCAGCCACCCGCGGGCCAGGAGATTGAGCTGGTCGCCGCCCACCTGGCTGCGGAAGAGCATGAAGATCGAGATCGCGAGCCCGAGGACGAAGGCGGCTCCGACGAAGCGGTTGGCGTCACGGTCGGAGAGGTGTCGGAGGTTCATGGGCTAGCCCGCGAAGTGCGGGCAAGGATACTCTGGGCGCTCCATGAAGAGGAAGGCGGGGTTCTGGGTAGCTCTGGCGGCCGTGCTCTACACGGTGCTGGCGCTCGTCTATCTTCATCCGGTTTGGGAGGTCTGGCAGGACCGGATCGCGCCCAACACCGAGGACCCGCTGTTCAACCTCTGGGTCCTCAAGTGGAGCGCCCACCAGATCCGCCTCGGCCTGCCCGACCTCTGGAACGCGAACGTCTACTGGCCGACCCGCGGCACGCTGGCGCTTTCGGACCACCTGCTCGGACCCGCGTTCCAGCTCGTCCTGTTTGAGACAGTGATCCCGAACGCGATCGCCGGCTACAACTTTCTGTTCTTCACCTCGTTCATCCTCACCGGCCTGGCGGTCTGCTGGGTGGTGCGCCGCAGCGGAGTCTCCTGGATCGCCGCGGTGCTGGCCGGAGCGATGTACGCCTTTTCGCCGTTCCGGATCGGCCAGCTCAACCACATCCAGATCCTCCTGGCGCAGTGGGTACCGCTCACTCTCTGGTTCTGGGACCGCCTGCTCGCCGAGCGCAAGGTCCGGCACGCCGTCCTCTTCCTGGTCTTCTACCTGCTCAACGTGAGCGGCGGCGCCTATCTGGCCTACATGGTCCACATCCCGATGCTGGTGCTCCTGGTCAACCGCTTCGCGGTCCACGGTCGGGCGCTGGTGGACCGGCGGTCGCTCAAGGTCCTGATCCCCGTCGGACTGGTCGCGGTCGCGGCGCTGGCGCTGGTCTTCCTCCCCTATCTCCGGATCGGGAAGGAGCTGGGTCTGACCCGGGACACGCAGGAGGCCGGCACCTTCGGGGCCACCACCCTGAGCTGGATCTCCCCGGCGCGGAGCTCCCTCTGGTTCGGCCCGCTGGTGAAGTCCTTCGTGAAAGGCCGGCTCGGGTCGGCCGCCGAGCCGTTCTTCCGTTCGGAAAACGCGCTGTTCGCCGGCTTCGTTCCGACCCTGCTGGCCGGGATCGGACTCTGGGCAGCCTGGTGGAGACACCGGAACCCTCCGGCGCCTCTGAGTCCTGGAAGGAGGTTGATCCTGGGCCTCCTGCTCGCGCTGGCGGCTTCGGCCTGGATCGCTGGAGACGCGCTGACGCTCGCGGGCGAGGGCAAGGAGAGGATTCCACCCTGGTCGACCGCGGCCTGGACGGGGATGTTCCTCGGCGGGATCGCGACGCTCGCGGCCTGGGCCTGGCTGCGGCGGCGGTGGGGTCGCGGGCCGGTGCTGTGCTGGAGCGGGATGGACCCCTGGACCCGCGGCCTCGCGCTCTCGGCCGTGGCCAGCTTCGCGCTGGCTCATCCCATCGCTTACGTCCCGCTGATGCACGTGCTCCCCGGGCTGAACGGCATGCGGGTGCCGGCCCGCTTCGCGGTCTTCGTGTCGCTCGCCGTGGCGCTGTTCGCGGCCAAGGGGCTCGACCTGATCCTGGAGCGCCTGAAGTCGCGGCCGGCCCGGGTGGCGCTGATCGGTGCTCTCGCGCTGGTCCTGGTCGGCGAGATGGCGCCGCGGCCGGTGCGCTGGGCGGTTCTGGAGCGCGAAGAGGCCTTCCCGGAGGTCTACCACTGGATCGCCGCCCAGTCCGACATCCGGGCCCTGCTCGAGCTGCCGGTCCGGCCGACCTCGGCCGAGGCCATCTTCATGTACTACTCGACCCTGCACTGGAAGCCGATCGCCAACGGCTACAGCGGCTACCGTCCCGCCAGCCACCGCACCCTGACCGAGCACATGCGCTTCCTGCCGGACGATGCCGGCCTGGATCTCCTTGAAAACATGTGGATCTCCCACCTCGTGGTGCACACGAAGCTGTTCAAGGGCAACCTCGGGAAGCTACGGCGCTGGGAGAAGCAGTACCTCGGGAAGCGGGTGGAACTGATCCACGTCGCGGGCGAGGCGCGGGTGTACCGCCTCAGGCCCGGAACAGGTCGCTGAGAGGGATCTCCAGTCCGGGTAGCAACGGGGTGGTGAGGACATCCTCTCCGAACAGGTCCGTCCTGTGGAACCCCTTGCCGGAAGGGAGGAAGACGTGGACCCGGTTCGCGACGGGGTCCACGATCCAGTACTCCCTGACGCCGAAAAGCTCGTAGCGGGCGAGTTTGAGACGCTCGTCGAGGTGCCGGCTGGTGGCGGAGAGGATCTCGACCACGAGGTCGGGGGCGCCCTGGACGTTCTTCTGGGTGAGGATGGGCGCCCTCTCCCTCGAAACGTAGAGGATGTCCGGCTGGAGGATGTCGTGCCTGGAGAGGAGCACGTCGGTCGGCGCGGCCAGAACCTCGCCCAGTCCGTGCTCCTCCACGAACAGGTGCATCCGGGAGCTGAGGCGCATCGAGATCCGCTGGTGCCGGACCGTGGGGGCTGGGGACACGTAGTGCTCTCCGTCGAGGATCTCGTGGCGCTGGCCATCCTCCGGGATCAGCTCGTAATCCTCGTAGGTCAGCTTGCGGTGAGCAGTGTCGCGAACGGCCATGGGCGGCTCCCCTTTCAGCGCATCTTCGACATGCTATCACACGTTTCGGCGAAGATGAATTTCTTCATTCGATCTCCAGCACCCCGAACCGCGCCGGCTTGTGAAAGTCGGCGGGCGAGGTCAGCGTCGGCGACCACGCCGAATACTCGGCTTCTCCGTCCCGCGGTCTCTCCACCCGGTAGAAGTTGGCCCGCCAGAGCCTCGGCCGGTCGGCCGGCCAGGGGATCGAAAGCTCGGCCCACCAATCCTGCCCGGACTTCCCCTTCCCGACCTGCCATCGCAGGCCCGGGCAGTCCCAGGCCACGTCCGCGTTCATGTCCTTTCTCAAAGAGGTCGGATTGTGGATGCGGGCGTCGAAGACCACGCCGAGCGGGCTGACCTCGAATTCGGCGTAGTCGACCGGGTCCTCCTCGCCGGGGGCCAGGAAGATTTCCACGACCTCCTCCTGCCAGAGCGGGTCGTCCCGCTTCCGGAAGGTCCCCCAGGCGTCCCGGTCCTCGCAGTCGAAGCGGACGTGCAGCGCCTCCTCGTCCCAGGCCACGCGGACCAGGGTGGACTGGAGCGGCAGACCGCTGCCGTCCACCAGGACCAGCGGCTGGCCGGGGACCTGGTCCCAGACCGGCGAGCGGCGAGGCGGGACGGTCCAGCGAGGGATCAACATAGACTCCATACGATAGACTGAGGTCTACCCATGGCGAAGCCCTTTCTCAGCGACGAGGCCAAGCGCGCGCTCACCGACTCGGTCCGCGACGTGGAGGCCGTGACCAGCGCCGAGCTGGTGGTGGCGGTGCGCGCCCGCTCCGGGTCCTACCTGCACGCCGACTTGACCGCCGGTGTCCTGGCCGCCATCGTGACGCTCGCCGTCCTCCTCTTCTCGCATTGGGAGTTCGGGCTCGTCTGGTTCGTGATCGACCCGCTCCTCGCCGGACTCCTGCTCGGTTGGATCTCGTCCTGGACCCGGGGGTTGCGGCGGGCGTTGACCGGAGCGGCCGACCGCCGGCGGCAAGTCGAGACCGCGGCCCGCGCTCTCTTCGTCGAGAAGCGGGTCCATGGCACCGTGGGTCGTACGGGCATGCTCCTCTACATCTCCCTCCTGGAGCACGAGGCCGTGCTCGTGCCCGATCTCGGCCTGGAGACTCTGGCCGCCACCGAACCCTGGAAAGCTGCGGTTGCCGCCATCGCGACCGCGGTCCATCAGAGAGAGGACGGCGTGCAGGTCGCTCAGAGGATCCGCAGCCTGGGTCCGGTCCTCGCCCCGGTGCTCCCCCGCGCCGACGACGACGTCGACGAGCTGGCCAACGAGGTCTGCGAGTGAGACGGCGCTGGTTCTTCCTCCTTCTGGGAGCCCTGCTCCTCATCCCGGCTCTGGCGTACTCCCGGCCGGGCGGCGGTGAAGGCTTCTCCGGCGGAGGAGGAAGCGGCGGCGGGGGTGGAGACGGCGGCGGGTGCATCTTCCTGCTGCTCCGGCTGTGGATCGAGTTCGTGTTCGCCTACCCGGCGATCGGCATCCCCATGACCATCGTCGGCGTCCTGGTCTTCATCGCCTGGAACCGGAAGCGGGTGAAGGAAGGCAAGCAGAGCTGGGACTTCACGACCCCGTCCGTGTCCGTGCCGACGCCGGCCGCGCCGCCGCAGCAGGCGCGCGCCCAGGATCTGGACGCCATCCGCCAGCTCGACCCGGAGTTCTCGGTCGTCCTCTTCGAGGACTTCGCCTACGCGCTCTACGCCCGCGCCCACCAGGCGCGCTCCGACCGGCACGCCCTGGACGCGCTGGCGCCCTACCTGAGCCCGCCGGTCCGCGACCAGCTCCAGCAGCGGCCGCCGGCCGGGGTGCCGGTGACGAGCGTCATCGTGGGCGTGATGCGGGCCACCCGCGTCTCGGTCCCGTCGGACCGCATCCCGCCGCCGCCCGGCGCGCCTCCCAGTGCCACGCCCCCGGCGGGCTGGATCCAGGTGACCCTGGAGATCGAGTCCAACATCACGCTCGGCAATGGTGGAGCGCAGTACGTCAAGGAGCGCTGGACCCTGGTCCGCAGCTCCACGGCGCGCAGCAAGCCGGCGGAGCAGGTGAAGAGCTTCAAGTGTCCGAACTGCGGCGCGCCGTTCGACCCGGCCGGAGCCGCGGCCGGCGACCGCTGCGGCTACTGCGGCGAGGTGGTGTCCGGCGGGCGCTTCGACTGGACCGTCCAGGCCGCCGACCTGCTCAAGGTCGAGGGCCGGCCGCCGGCCCTGACCAGCACCGTCCAGGAGGTGGGCACCAACTGGCCCACGGTCTACCACCCGCAGGTCGCCGCGCGCCGCGCCGAGCTGCTGCGGGACGACCCGGCCACCACCGACGAGGCCCTCGGCGCGCGCCTGATGCTCATCTACGATCAGCTCAACACGGCCTGGACCAACCTCGATCTCACCCAGGCCCGCCCCTTCGTCTCGGATGGCCTCTTCGACTATCTCCAGTACTGGATCAACGCCTACCGAAGCCAGGGTCTGCGCAACGTCCTCGAAGGCATGCGGATCACCGAGTGGACGATCGCCAAGGTGGTCCGGGACGCGCGCTACGACTCGGTGACCCTCCGCGTCTGGGGCAGCGGCCGGGACTCCACGGTGAGGCAGGCGGACGGCGGGCTGGTCTCCGGCAATCCGAACCGGGACCGGGTCTATACCGAGTACTGGACCCTGATCCGCGCCGCCGGCGTCCACGCCGCGCCGCGCGCCGACCGGAGCTGTCCGAACTGCGGCGCCCCGGTCGACCAGGTGAACATGGCCGGCGAGTGCCAGCACTGCGGCGCCAAGATCACCCGCGGCGACTTCGACTGGGTCCTCTCGAAGATCGAGCAGGACGACGTGTACTCCGGATAAAGCGCGCGGTGATCCGGGGACGCTGGCTCCCAGGGAACAACAAGGGGCCAGGGGTGAGGGCCACCCCCGGCCCCCCTTACACAGCCTAGTGCTCCTTCCAGTTCCGCTCGATGATGCCCACCGGGATCGTCGCGTAGCGCTCGTAGCCGGTGTCGGACCGGATGCCGCTCACGCTGATCCAGTAGTTCGCGAACTTGGTCCCCGGCGGGTAGAACTTCTTGAGGTCCTGGAGGATCGCCTTCTGGGTGGCGTCGAGCTGCTCCGAGTTCGGCGTGCCGCCGCTGCTCGGGTTCTTGGTCGAGCCCTGCTCGACGTAGGGGTTGGTGACGAACTCCGGCACGGTCCGGTACCGGCTCGGGTCGCCGTCCACGTTCATGATCGAGTTGCCGTTGTTCGCCAGCACCACGAAGATGCGGCTGTCGCCTCCCCGGGCGCAGACCGCGTCGCCGTTGCGATTGCCGCCGTTGCCGTTGTTCCCGGTGCCGTTGTCCACCACCACCTGCGGCTGGAAGGTGGAGACGATGATGACGCCCGAGAGGCCGAAGGCCTGGGTGATCACCCGCTCGTCCGGCTCGAGGCGGAGGTACCAGCCCCGGTCCTTGCCGGGCGACGGCGAGAGCACGTAGTCGGCACCGGCCGAGGCGTTCAGCGCGTCGGGCAGGACCTGCTGGTAGTCGGTCTCGTCCTTCGGCAGCACACCGGTCGAGATCATCGTGGAGGTGAAGTTGTCGTCCAGGAAGACGTAGAACCGGCCCTCCTGGTCGTTGAAGTTCCACAGATCCTCGCGGTCGCCGGTACCGAAGGCGAGCGCGAAGCGCTGCGCCTTGGCGACGTAGAAGATGGTGGGGGCGAAGTGGATCGGCCGGCCGAACGTGCTGAAGATCGGGAACGGCGCCCAGGTCGGGTCGGTGATCCGCTGCACGACCGTGTCCACGGCCAGGGCGGGCAGCGCCTGGGCCTTCTTGATCGTGACGTTCTGGAGCGTCGGGATGGTGCGCAGATCGACCTTGTACATCAGGCCGGCGGTGGTGCCGATGTAGACCGTGTCGAGGAAGCCGTCGAGGTCCACGTCGAGCGCCGCGACGTCGGCCGGGGTGGCGCCGACGAGCTGGCGCTTGTAGATCGCCTTGCCGGTCTCGATGTCCACCATGTAGAGCCAGTTGCCCCGCTTCGGCGTGGACTTCGAGTCGGCGTCCATGCCGCCGCCGAAGATCGCCACGAACTTGTCCACGGTCTTGCTGGCCTCGACCACCTGGATGCGGCCGATGGTGGGCACCGACCAGGACTGGCCGAGGTCGGCGTAGCCGTTGCCGTCGGCGATGCCGTCGCCGTTGGTGTCGTCCTCGTCGAGCTGGGAGGTGCCGAGCGCGTCCTGGAACTCCCAGAGGAGCGCCGGGAACGGCAGGGTGCCGCAGCCGGTGACCGTGGCGTTGGTGGTGCTGAGGCAGCTCGGCACGACCCGGGTGTCGATCGGCACGCTGCTGGTGTCGAGCTGGTCGGGCTGCGTGATGTCCACCGCGTAGTAGCCGCTGACGAAATCTGTCATCCGGCCGCCGCCGTCCTTGGAGCCGCCTTCCCGGTAGCCGCCCACGAGGATGGTGCGCCACTCGCGCTCGTCGGGATTGGGGGTGCCGTTGTGGCGCGGGTCGAGGTAGACGTCGTCGATGCGCGGCGTGGCGTCCATGCCGAAGATCTGCTTCGAGCCTTCGGCCAGGTCGCGCAGCACCGGCAGCTGCGGGCGCGGGACGATCGAGAAGATCTCCTTGCCGCTGCCGTCGTTGAACATCTTCTTCGAGGGGTCCCAGACGCCGGCGTCGAAGACGTGGAGCTGGCCGTCGTTGCTGCCCACGATCAGCATCTTGCGGCGCCGGGCCTGCTTGTCGGCGAAGCAGCGGTAGCCGGGATCCCCCCCGCTGGCAGCGCAGGCCAGGCCCTTGGACTTGAGGTTCGAGGAGTAGAAGCCGAAGTCGTTCGGCCGGTCGACGATCAGCGGGTCGGAGTGGAAGATGTCGCCGAGCAGATAGCGGATCGGGATCGTGCCGCCGCTGGGCGAGTCGATCGAGCTCTCCTTCACGCCCAGGGTCTGGACGATGATGTCCTTGGTCCGCGTCTTGGCGGCGTTGCGGTCGGTGAAGCTGATCTTGAGGCCGTTCCAGATGTCCGTCCAGTCGGGGTCGGTGTTGACGTCGCCGGTCGGCGGGCTGAGCAGGCGCAGGGTGCGCGGCAGGATGCCGGTGATGCCGCCCTTGCCGTAGAAGACCCGGCGCTGGTTGGTCGCGGCGCCGAGGCGCAGGGCCGACTCGTCGATCACCGACGCGGCGGACAGGTCGTCGAGGTCGGCGGCCTGGGTGGTGAGCACCTCGCCGGCGTCCCAGAGATGGCAGGAGCTGCGCGGCTGGGTGCTGCCGAACGCCGGGCAGGCGCGGGCGCGGTTCGGCTTGCCGTCGGTGGTCAGCGGCAGCGGCTTGAGATAGGCGTCGAGATGACCGTCCCAGGTCGACTGCGCGTTGAGCGGCGTGAAGCTCGACAGGTAGATGCGGTCGGCGACCTCGGCCTGGACGGACGGCACGGCGGCCGAGGCGAAAGCGCTCGCCTCCTCGCGGATCTGGCCGAAGATGTCGGTCAGCGCGTTGACCAGCTCGTCCTTGTCCTGGGGGTAGATCGGCTCGCCGCTGCCGCCGTTGGCGGCCATGCAGTTGAGCTTGTTGCCCGACGTGTTCTGGACGCCGAAGGCCACGACGTAGGTCTTGATGCCCTCCTGGGCGAACAGCGAGGCGGTGGACGAGCAGGGGTCGGCGCCCGTGCAGGTGTCGTCGCCGTCGGTGAGGATGAGGAGGAACTTGCGGCGGCAGCTCCAGTCGGGGTCCTGGACCGAGGCCACGCTCTTCCAGCCGGTGCCCTTCGGGCAGGTGCCCTGCGCGCAGCCGGCCCACCAGGTGCGGAAGGCGCGCACGGAGTTGCCGAGCGGCGTGGAGCCGGTCGCGATCAGCGGGCGCGCGGCCTCGTTCTTGAGGCGCAGGAAGTCCTCGCCCGCCCGCCGCTGGTCGGCGAAGTAGGTCGCGACCCGGAAGTCCGGCGTGGCTGAAGCATTGAGGGCCGTGTTCGGAGCCAGGCGCCGCAGGATGTCCGTCTTGTGGTTGCTCTGCCAGTCGAGCGGGATGACGTCACCCTGGAGGAACCACGAGCCGCGCGGATCGGCGGTGCCGTTCGGGAAGCGCGCGCTGTAGCCGTCGTGCTTGTCGCCGGTGGTGTCGTCGTTCGGGTCCCAGCCCGTGCAGGTGTTGCTCGACAGCGCGTCGGCCGAGCTGCCCTGGTCGAAGTAGCCCTTCTGGGCCGGGCCGCGGCCGGCGCCGATGTCCCAGGCCGCGAACTCGCCGGCCGAGGCGAAGACCACGTTGCGGTCGCCGGTGGTCTCGCGGCTGGAGCAGCTCGAGTTCTTGCAGCGCTCGATCAGCACGCGGACGGTCAGGTTCGAGCCGTAGGCACCGCTCTGCGGCTCGTAGCGCACGCGATAGAACTCGCCGCCGGCGCGGACGTAGAAGGTGACGATGTCGGTGAAGGCGAGGCCGCCCTTGGCCAGCCGCTGGACGCGCTCGCGGTCCCAGGTGTCGGAGAGGTCGGCGGGCTCGTTCGTGACGCAGCCCACCTCGTCGTCGCCGTTGCCGTTGTCGCAGGTCCAGACGCGGCCGAAGACGTCGGGCGCGCCGAGGGCCGGGAAGGGACCCCAGCCGGGGATCGACGGACCGTCCGCCGTGGCGCGGTAGAGCCAGTGCTTGGCGGTCAGGTTGAGGTCGTCCTGGTTGTAGGTGGCGAAGCCGAACTGGATGTCGTCGATGTCCTTGATCACCTCATAGAGGGCGGACTTCGCCTGGAAGAGCTTCGAGCTCGGGTCGTCGCCCTGGAGGGCGGCGTAGCAGTCGCCGGTGGTGCAGACCTGCTGGCAGTCGCCGGCCGCCACCTGCGCCGCGGTGCACTTGGGGGTCCAGTGCATGGAGCCCGAGGTGTCGAGCAGGATGAAGACGTAGGGCTCGCCGACCGAGTCGCGGAGCAGGTCGCGGTCATCCGCGGAGGCTGTGAGCGGGAACAGGGATACCAGGACCAGGAGAAGACAGAGCTTCCGGAGCATGACAATCTCCCGAATTACATCGCCGTAAAGAAAACGAGGAGGTCAACCCTCCTCAGAGCATCAGAACTTGATCTTGGCCAGCTCGTCCGCGTCCGCGATCGACTCGACCGGGGGCGTGGGCCAGGGCTGGAACTCGAACATCACGCTGAGCGTCTTCTTGGCCAGCACCTGTGCGCCCGCGGGCGGCACGGTCGTGCTGCCGTCCCAGGAGACGCGCTCGGCGGTGGCCGTGGCGGCGTGATGGACCTTCCAGAATTCGGGCACTCCGTCGTCGTTGGCCGGGCACCAGTCGCAGCGCACGGTGAGGATCGGCGCGAGCGGCGAGACCTCGACGCGGTCGGCGACGCGGGTGTTGCCCGCCGCCTGCACGTTGAGCACGACCGTGGTCGGCGTGTACTTGCCGCGCGCCAGGGCCTCGGCCGCGGCCATGCCCAGGCCGGAGTCGGCGGAGTAGAAGGTACGGTTGACCATGCGCTCGTGGGCGCCGATGCGGACCTCCGTCTGGGTGACGAAGGCCAGCGCCAGCGCCAGGATGGTCAGGACGACGAGCGCCAGGAGCACGGTGACGTACGCGCTGCCCCGCTCGCCCGTTCGGGCTTGCCTTGCGGTGTTCATCCCGATTTTCATCCGAGGTTCCTCATATCTATCAGTGTCTCCAGAACCCGCCGGCGGTACATCCTCCCGTCCCTGAGGTTGTGTTTGCTGACGCTCAGGTTGTGATCCTCGATCCAGGCGAGGAGCGGCGCCTGGTACTGCGGATCGCGGCGGTCGGTGCGGGCGAGGACCGAGAAGCGGACGAAGTAGAGCGGCGGCCCGTTCCATGTCGCGGCGTTGAACGCCTGGGTGTCGTTGTAGAGCCAGTCGTCGTTCTGACCGTCGGCGGCCTCGAAGATGCGGTCGTCGTTGCCGGTGCCGTTGTCGTCGTCGGTCATGGCGCCGCCGCCCTGGGGCGTGTCGAAACCGAGCGCGATCTGGAGGTCGAGGATGTTGTCGGCGATGTCCTGGCTCCAGTTCGGGTGCGTATCGTTGGGCTGGGCGACCAGGTTGTTGTCTTTGCGCCAGGGGAGCTGCGTACCGGGGAAGGCCTGCGCGCGCGTGAACCGCGGGCCGTCGGACCCGGCGATATCGCGCACGTAGTAGCGGTACTCCTCCAGGATGCCGACGAACGACACGTTGGTCAGCGCGGCCGGCCAGCCGCCGCCGCTCGACAGCGGCAGGTACGACGCCGTGTTGGAGCCGCCGGTGATGGTGAACCCGATGGTGTAAAGGTTCGGGTTCGTGTTGACGTCCGAAGTGGCGGCGTTGAGCTCGACCACGGCGTAGATGGTGGCGTCGCGCGGGCTGACCAGGACCAGGGACTCGGGCACCGGGGTGGGGTTGAGGACTAGGGCGCGGAGCGCGGACAGGTCCTGCGGAATGCCGGTGGGCGTGGTCGTGGCGATCTGGATCGTGCCGCGCGTCGGAGCGACGGCAGTGGGCAGGAGGTTGAAGCTCGCCGGGTTCGCCGAGTTCACCTGCCAGATCGGGTTGCGGAACACGCCGCGCACCGTGACCACGTCCGTGCCCTCGACGATGAGCGGCGTGGCGCCGCCGGCGATGCGGGTGTTCGCCGGCACGTTGTCGCGCACCGCCAGTGCGGTCCCGGTCGGGACCGAACCGAGCGGCAGGCCGCCGCGGCCGGCCATGCGCACCATCCTCACCGCGTCCTGGAGGGAGACGCGGAGCGACTGCTGCATGTCGGCGACGTTGGTCTGCACCCGGGACAGGCGGTTGCTGAAGTCGAAGAGCGCGAGGACGCCGAGGATGAGGACGATGGTGACGAGCAGCGAGACCGCCAGCTCGGCGACGGTGAAGCCCCTCTCGTGAGTTTCGTGGCGCATCGGGATGCTCCTCAGAAGGGCTTGAGGACCCGGAAGGTGAAGACGCGCCCGCCGCCGAGCGCGTTGCCGGTGTCGCGCTCGCTCTCCAGCCGGACCTCGACCTCCTTGAAATGGACGAAGACCGGCTCGGTCCCGCCCGGGAGCGGGTTGTTCAGGACGTTGTCGTCGAGGTCGGTGATGCCGTACTGGCGCACCGTGGTCTGGCGGGTCCACAGCAGCCGCCCGCGGCCGGTCGGCGCGCCCGCGACCCAGCCTTCATTGGTGTCGCCGATCTGGGCGGGATCGCCCTGCGCCCACGACTCGCCGACCACGGTCTGCGTCGATGCCGGCGCGAGGTCGACCACGGTGTTGTTGAACGGGAGCTGGAGGTACTCCTCCAGCTTGGCCTTGCCGTGGTTGCTGGCCTGGGTCGAGTCGTTGCCCGCCGTGTTGTCGCGCAGCGAGCGGGCGAACAGCGGGATCAGCCCGAGCGCGATCATGAGCAGGATGAGAGCCGCGATGAGCGACTCGATGAGAGAAAACCCTGCCTCGCGAGCAGGGGTGCTCCGCCCCGAATCGGATTCCATATCATGCCTCCACCGAGCCTCAAAGGCGATGGTGAGGACCGGTCTGTTTGCCGACCACCGTTCCTGTCGAGATCCCGAGAGCAAACCCCGGGCCAGACAGGCAGGTCTGGCGAAACTGCATTAGCCCTAACAAGTTACAAAACAAAACAGCCAGATATAGATATCTCAGAATGACACCTGTTGTCAACATCACTGACAACGGGTGGCGACGTGTGTTAGGGCCCGTCACGCAATAACCTCGGCAACCCGGCCGAAGATCCGGCAGTTCTCAGCTAAGCACGGCTTTGTCTCAGCGTGTCTCTCTTTCTCTGCTGAGACACGCAACGGTTTTGCTGCGACAATCACCCGCGCGGCTGAGAATACCAGCCCATTTGCTGAGACAAATCGATGTCTTGCTGAGAATGACTGCCGATTTGCTGAGAACGCGCATCTCTACGCTGAGAATCGCGGAGGATCTCCGTCCGCGCGGGTGGTTTTTGCTGAGAGTTGCCTGGTTGTCTCAGCGGAAAAAAGGGCCCCCTCCTCGATCCTCCACCGCTTCGCGGGAGAGGACGCCACCACCCGCATTGCCCTTAGAGGGGGATGCGGCTCTCGGCCTCGGCCGAGAAGGGGTCGCCGGCGTCGCCGCGGCGATGGCGGAGGAGGGCGGCGTGGGCGATCATGGCCGCGTTGTCGCCCGACCAGGCGAGCGGGACGAGCCGGAGGTCCACACCGCGTTCGGCGGCCCAGGCGGGCAGCTCGCGGCGAAGGAGGCGGTTGGCGGCCACGCCGCCGGAGACCGCCAGGACGGAGATCGGGCTCCGCCGGTGGAGCCGCTCCAGGCGGTCGATCACCTGGCCCACGGCCGCGGCGCGGAAGCCGGCGATCAGGTCGAGCACCTCCTGCTGAGGCTCCTGACTCGAGAGGTCGACCGGCCCCAGCCGGCGCTCCAGCTTCTCGATCTCCAGCAGTGCCTGGCTCTTGAGGCCCGAGTAGGAGAAGAACAGGTCGTCGCCCGGGAACGGCACGGTCATCTTCTTGACCGTAGGGTCGCCGAGCTCCGCCAGCTCGTCCACCTTCGGTCCCTGGGGATAGGGAAGGCCGAGGCGCTTGCCGACCTTGTCGAAGACCTCGCCGATGGCGTCGTCCCGCGTCTCGGCGACCGTGGAGACCACGCCGTGTTCCACGTGGAAAATCGACGAGTGCCCGCCCGAGACCACGAGGCCCGTGAAGGATTCCGGCAGCGCTCCGGCCGCCTCGGCGGTCTTCGGCGGCGGCAGGAACGGGGAGTAGAGATGGCCTTCGAGATGGTGGACGGCATGGAACGGCCGGCCCAACGCGAAGGCCACGGCCTTGCCGACCGACAGTCCCACGAGGAGCGCGCCGACGAGGCCCGGGCCGCGGGTGGCGGCAACCAGCTCCACATCTTCCATGCGCACCCCGGCCCTCTCCAGCGCCTCGGCGCTGACGAGCGGCCAGTTGGACAGGTGCTCCCGGGAGGCGATCTCGGGCACCACGCCGCCGTACGGACGGTGCGCGGCGAGCTGACTCGAAACCACGGACGCGAGGACCCGCCCGTCGCCGTCGAGGACGGCGCAGGCGGTATCGTCGCAGGAGGTTTCAATACCGAGGATGATTGGAGCCGGTCGCGGCTCCCTCACTCCCTACCCCTCCGTACCGCTGGCGACCGGGATGTTGATCGGCTCGTAGACCGGGATCTCGAAGGCCAGCGTCCCGTGGCAGAACTCCTTCCACGCGTCAGTGACGTTGTCGAAGATGATGTTCTCATCCTTGAAGATACCGTCCGTCACGACGTAGTTCTCCTGGAGGTACAGGATGGAGTCGTCGTTGAGCTCGCGCTCGACCTCGACCTCCTTGCCGTCGACCTCCTTCTTCTCCTTCCTGACGTTCTCCTTCTTCTCGCTCCACTCCGGGTACTCCCGGAACTGCTTCGCCAGGTATGCCTTGCAGTACTTGCCCATTTCCATCGGTCAGTCCTCCTGCGGATCGTTCACTTCAGGGGCGCCTATTATGACAGCCATCCTCTCTTAGTGCGGCGAATCCCCAAGGCGTGACACTGCGATAAACTGGCCACCTCGCCGGCGCCGTCGTTCACCCGGAAGAGGAAGAGATGCCCTTGCGCTTTGGAATCAACGGTTTCGGCCGCATCGGCCGCGCCCTGCTCCGCATCGTCCTGACGCGGGAGGATCTGCGCCCGCACCTCGTGCCGGCCGCGGTCAACGATATCGTGCCGCTCCCGATCCTGGCCCGCCTCCTCGCCCGCGACACGGTTCAGGGCCGCTTCTCGCTGCCCGTCGGCGTCGAGGACGGCGCCCTGCTGATCGGCGACCTTCTCGTGCCGGTCTTCCAGGAACCGGACCCGGCCCGCGTCCCCTGGGATGGCGTGGAGGTCGTCGTCGAAGCCACCGGCCGCTTCCTGCCGCGCGGCCGCGCCGCCGCTCACCTGCGCAACGGCGTGCGCACCGTGGTCCTGTCCGCGAACGGCGATCCCAAGGACCCGGTGGATGCCACGCTCTGCCGTGGGATCCTGGAGGAGTACGCGGGTCAGCCGGTGATCAGCAACGCCTCCTGCACCACGAACGCGCTGGCGCTGATGGCAAAGGTGTTGCACGACCGCTTCGGGGTCCGCCGGGCGCTGATGAACACCGTCCACAGCTACACGGAGAACCAGCGGTTGCTCGACCTGCCGCACCCGGACCCGCGCCGCTCGCGCGCGGCCGCGCTCAACATCATCCCGACTTCGACCACCGCCGCCGAAGCCGCGGGGCTGCTGCTGCCGGGGCTCGCCGGGAAGATCGACGGCTTCGCCGTGCGCGTCCCGACGCCGGCCGTGGCCATGCTCGACCTGGTCGCGGACCTGGAGAAACCGGCTTCGCCCGACGACATCCGCCAGGCCTATGAAGAGGCCGCGGCCGGACCGCTCCTCGGACTGCTGGGGACGACCGCGGACGAGCCGGTGTCGTCCGACTTCGTCGGCGATCCGCGCTCCGTGGTGATCGACCTGCCTCTGATCCAGGCCGTGGACGGCCTGGCGCGGGTGGTCGGCTGGTACGACAACGAATGGGGCTACGCCAACCGCCTGGCCGAGCTGCTGGCCCGGCTGGCGACACGATCCGAGAGAGGAGGGAGCGAATCTCATGGCTGATCTCTACACCCTGGAAGACCTCGATCTCGCGAGCCTGAACGGCAAGCGCGTGTTCATGCGGGTCGACTTCAACGTGCCCGTCGCCGAGTCCGGCGAGGTGCTCGACGCCACCCGCCTCGAAGAGGCGATCCCGACCATCCGCGAGCTGACCGAGGCGGGCTGCAAGCTGCTGCTCGCCTCCCACGCCGGCCGCCCCAAGGGTCAGCGCGATCCGCGCTACACCCTGCGCCATGCCGCGACGAAGCTGGTCGAGCTGATGGCCCCCTACAACCGCACGGTCCGCTTCGCCAACGACTGCGTCGGCGAGGAGGTCGAGAAGGTCGCGCGCGAGATGGACCCCGGGGAGATCCTGCTGCTCGAAAACCTCCGCTTCTACGCCGGCGAGGAGAAGAACGACCCCGCCTTCGCCGACCAGCTCGCGGCGCTCGCCGAGGCCTATGTGGACGACGCCTTCGGCAGCGCCCACCGCGCCCACGCCTCGGTGGTCGGCGTGCCCGAGCGTCTGTCAAAGAAGGCCGCCGGCCGCCTGCTGACCCGCGAGGTCCAGGCCCTCGGCCGTCTGCTCGGCGAGCCCGAACGGCCGTTCGTGGCCCTGCTCGGCGGCGCCAAGATCGAAGGCAAGATCGACACGCTGCTCAACCTGCTGCCGCGCCTGAACGTCCTCATCCTCGGCGGCGGCATGGCCAACACCTTCCTCGCCGCCCAGGGTCACGACGTCGGCGCCTCGCTCTACGAGCCGGACCGGGTCGACATGGCGAAGGACATCCTGCAGCAGGCCCAGGACCGCGGCATCGAGGTGCTCCTCCCCACCGACGTGGTAGTGGCCGAGAGCCTCGACGCTCCCGAAACGGCACGGATGGTGCGGGTGGACGGCATCCCGCCGGCCGGCAAGGCGGTGGATATCGGTCCGGACACCCGCAAGGCGTTCGCCGAGGCGGTGGGACGAGCGAAGACCCTGTTCTGGAACGGGCCGCTCGGCGTGTTCGAGAAGCCGCCGTTCGACGCCGGCACCCGCGCGGTGGCCGAGGCTCTGGCGAAGTGCCCGGGCTTCTCGGTGATCGGCGGCGGCGAGACCGTGGCCGCCGCCCACCAGGCCGGGGTCACGGACCGGATCGGCCACGTCTCGACCGGCGGCGGCGCCTCGCTGGAGTTCCTGGCCGGCAAGGAGCTGCCCGGCGTGAAAGTCCTGGAGAAGGGATGATGACTGTCCGCCGACTGCGGATCGTCGCCGCCAACTGGAAGATGAACCTCCTGCGGGCCGAGGCGGTGGTCCACGTCCGCCTTCTCCATGGAGAGCTCGCGGAGGCGCCGGCGCAACGCCCGCGGGTGGTCGTCTTCCCGTCCTTCCCCCTGATCCCGGCCGTGGCCGAGGAGCTGGCCGGCACCGGCATCCGGACCGGCGGCCAGGACCTCCACCCGGACGACAAGGGGGCGCACACCGGCGACGTCTCGGGCGCGCAGCTCGCGGATGCCGGCTGCTCCTGGGTGCTCTGCGGCCACAGCGAGCGCCGGCAGAACCATGGGGAGACGGACGAGACCGTGGCGCGCAAGGTCGCGGCCGCGATCCGCCACCACCTCGCTCCCATGGTCTGCGTCGGCGAGACCCGCGACGAGCGCAAGGCGGGCCGGACGTTCGAGGTCCTGGAGCGCCAGGTCCGGGCCGCGCTCACACCCCTTCTCGACCATCAAGGAGACGCCGCCCTCGCCTACGAGCCGGTCTGGGCGATCGGCACCGGCGAGACCGCGACGCCGGAGATCGCGCAGGAGGCCCACGCCTGGCTGCGCGGGCTGCTCGGCGAGTTGCTCGGAAAGGAGCGGGCGGAGGCCTTCCCGATCCTCTATGGCGGGTCGGCGACCCCGGACAACGCCCCGGGCCTGATCGCTCAGCCGGACCTCGACGGGTTCCTGGTTGGCGGCGCGAGTCTTGACCCGGGAAAATTTCTGAGTATCATCCGTGCTTCCGGCTGACGGATGTCGGCCTGTGTGTCCTTCGGAGGTTTCGGCTCGTGATCTATCTGCTGTATGCGATTCACATCATCGTCTGCGTCTTCCTGATCCTGGTGGTCCTGCTCCAGCAGGGCAAGGGCGCCGACCTTTCTGTGTTCGGCGGCGGAAGCACGCAAGCCGCCTTCGGAGCGCGTGGCGCCACCACCCTGCTGCACAAGTTGACGGTGGCTTCGTTCGTGGTCTTCATCCTCACCACCCTGCTGATCGGCATCCCTCAGGCCCGCCGCGGCACGGTGATGAGCGACGTTCCGGCGACCAGCGGCAGCCCGACACCGGCTCCCGCGGCTCCGGTGACGCCGACCCCGGCTCAGCAGCCGCAGCGCTGAGCGGCTGGATCCCGGGGCCTCCCGGGGCGTTTGACAATCAGGTCTGTGCGCATGCCGAAGTGGCGGAATTGGTAGACGCGCACGTTTGAGGGGCGTGTGGGGCAACCCGTACCGGTTCGAGTCCGGTCTTCGGCACCATCCCTCCCGAGCACAGACCCGGCACCTTCCCATCTCCTTTCCGAGGCTTCGCAACGGCTGCTTGCTTTCCGTCGCCGTTGGTGCCACCATCTCCAAAACCCGTCTTATGGAGTCCGCGGAGCTTGCAGCGCCCCTGGCGTTGGTGTACCTCCTGGCTTCAGAAAGGAGTGGCAGGTCCATGTCACAGCAGGGAACGGTCAAATGGTTCAATAACGCGAAGGGATACGGTTTCATCCAGACCGAGGAGAGCGCCGAGGACGTGTTCGTCCACCATACGGCGATCGTCGCGGAGGGATATCGGACGCTGAACCAGGGCGAGCGGGTCAATTTCGAGCTGGTGCAGGGTCCCAAGGGTCTGCAGGCGCGCAACGTTCTGCGGGCCTGAGGCATTTCGGGCCTCCTCCGTATAGACTATCCACCCCTGTCGGAGGAGACCATGAGCGAAACGACCGATGTGACCGAAGTGCCGGCAGCGAAGCCTGCTCCGGATCCGGACAAGGTGGCTGCCGCGAAAGCTGCGGCGGCAGCCAAGGCCGCCGCGGCCGCCGCAGCGCCGCCACGGGCCCTGCCGTCCGACGAGGACATCTCAGCCTGGATCCACGGCGCCGAGGTGCCCGTGCTCGGGGCCGTGTTCGAAGGGATCGACGTCAAGCGCTTCGACGCGCTCGTCATGCAGATCCGCAAGGAGGAGCTGGTGCCCCAGCACTGGCAGGTGCTGTCGAGCCACGCCGCCCCGGACGACATGGTGTTCGAACAGTTGCCGGAGGTCGGCCGCCTGCGGGCGCGTTACAAGGACCAGGAGCTGTCACGCAAGCGTCTGCCCCACCTGCGCTACGCCTGGAGAGAGCTGGGAGGGCGCCGGCCGAACATCTGGACCGTGCCCGACCTGCTGGCCGCCATGCGGCGGATCTACGACAAGAAGCACCCGGTCGACTGGACCGAGCTTCTCAGCGCGGTGCGCGACATCTGGCGCGACTCCGACCTGCCGTTCGGCCGCGATCAGCTCGAGATCCTCTGGGC
>JACZDC010015548.1_pt1 | contig 27912 bp, 14 predicted proteins | sample 8641791 | NCBI WGS metagenome assembly JACZDC01 (sample SAMN15324613, study PRJNA640507) | soil metagenome | isolation source: intercropping peanut in the second line | place: China: Luxin town, Laibin City, Guangxi Province | collected 2019-07-25 | depth 10cm m
TGGCTGCCGGTGTAGGCGAAGATCAGGCTGTCGCCATCGGCCGCCGTGATCGCCGCAAGCTGGCCATTGCTGTAACTGAAACTGTAGCGGGCCCCGGTCTGCAAGTCGCTCAGCGCGGTCAGCCGGCCGTTGGCGTCATAGATCTCCTGCCGCTGGTCGGACGACTCCGCCGTATCGAGCCAGGTCCAGGTCGAGGTGCTGGCGTCCCAGCTCAGGGTATCCGATGGGCCGCTTTGCCCGGTACTTAAGTACCGGTCCGTCGCGCTGTCGTAGGCGTACACCACCGACGAGCCATCGTCATCCGTGCGCGTGACCGTGCTGCCGGCGGTGTCGAGCGTCCCGGTGAGACCGCCGACCGATCGGCTGAAGCCGAACAACCAGCCCTCGTTCCCGCTCAGCTGGCCCTGACTGTTGTAGGTGCGAAGCGCACTCAGCGGCAGTCCGCCGAAGATCATCCCCTCGTCGGCGTTTTGCAGGACGAGGTTGCCACTGGCGATGTTGAGATACTGGCCGACACGGCCTTGGCCCACGGTCGCCTGGCCTCCCAGGCCCAGCTGCCGCAAGGAACTGTTGTCCAGACCGAGCCCGTTTCCTGCGATGACTGCGACCATCGTCCTGCCCCTGACCTTCCTGCCGTGTCCGCCACCATGGCGACCACCTCAGGAACCTATCCGGGGGACGGGACGAAAGTTTAGGGGCGCGTCGGCTGGGCATCGGTGCGTCTACGCGGCATCACCGACATCTAACGCAATTCGGCGCAGGTACCAGGGCAAGGGTGATAAGGCCAAGTTATCGGGGGTAGGCCGGTCATCCGCTTCCGACTCGAAGCGGACGTCCGCTGGCTAGTGAGCTGGCGCCGCCACTGGTGGCCGAGCTCGTCCGAATGGCGTAGAGCGCCCATGAAAGTCTGAGAAACGCGCCCCGGTCATAGATCCTCCCCAGACTTCCGTCGTCGTCAGTGACTGACGACCATCGGAAAGAGCCAGACTCGCGAGGCGAGCTGCACAGGATGACTGATCGGGCAGATCGAGTCTGTCGGCGCTGGCGCATGCTGATGTCGGCGATTGCCTATCGGTAGCTTTCCAGCTGGCTGCTTGCCAAGCGTGTCGACGGGGTTGCTTCCACTCCCCCGAGATACCGCGCCAATAATCTAACGACGAACACCGAATGTCAGAAAAAAATCTGACTTGTTTAATGCTAAATCAAGCTCTTGTACGTATCGGATGAAGTCCATTTATTAGTAGTAAGCGCAACACTAAAGACAACAGCATCAACAGCTTATCATGTTTTCGCGGATTCCAAGCAAAGCGGTTAATTGGTAGGCTCGGGGTGACCCGATTTGAGCCGGACAAGCCATCATTGAGTGCACGTCCATACGCCGCCTTCCACCAAGTTTCCGCCGTAGGGGAGTACATGATGAGCACATAACCAACTATTAGCGGTGCCCGGAGACGAAAAAAGGCCCGAAGGATTGCGTCCTTGGGCCTTTAGCTTGAAGTGCTGACTTTGCCGGTCTGCTCTCCAAGCCTCCTGCACTCCCTCGCCAATGTCAATAGCCCCCTTTGCCGGGGCTCGGAAAGTGCGCCTTGTCGACGGCAGGTTGCTACCCGGCGACGTGCCTTGATTGGGCCATGTACGGAGGACAACCCATGACCACAAAACCATCAAGGGCCGCAATCGCGCCTGCCTCAGAGCGCGAAATCGGTGGCCTGACTGAGCTGGAGCGCCAACTGATCTACGCTCGTTGCGGTTTCACTCAGAACCAAATCACCAACCTCGAAACCATGGTTCTCGGAAGCGGTATGCGCACCGTTGGCGCCGGCGCGCTTCAGAACGTGCGGGTCCAACTCTTCTCCAAGAAGAATCGCAGCACGCGCGTGGTGGAAAGCCACACCTGCGAGCGCTTGTTCGCCTACGTGTTGGAGATGGACCCGGCGGTGGTCGGCTATTACGCCCAGGTGCCATGCCGGCGAATCCTCAGGGTGAGAGACGACGGCAAGCAGCACGTTTCCCAGGCGACCCTGGACTTCCTCGTCTTTTACTCGGACGCCGTGAAGCTTTTCGAATGCAAGTACGAACAGTGGGTCCAGCGCGAAGCCGACAGATCGCCGGACTGGCAACGCACCGACACCGGATGGACGTGCACCCCCTATCGGGATTGGGCGGTCGCCAATGGCCTCAACTTCGACGTCTGGACGCCGCCACGGCCGTTGGGCACCTACCTTCGGAACGTCGAAGCTATGTACGCGATGCATGGCGTTTCGCTTAACCCTGCAGAGCGACAAGCCTCAGTGCGCGCTAAGGCCCTCGTTGCCACCGCGCCCCATACCGTGTCCGAACTGTGCGACGCAGTTGATTGTTTCCGAGAGCGGATCGCTCTTTGGCTCCTTGCTCAAAGCGAAGTATTCGGTCTCGTTCGGAGTACATCAGTCGCCATGTCCGACCGCTTCATGCTGTACGCACATGCGGATCAGGCGGCTGCAGCCGATGCGGTCACTCTGGCCCAGATTGCGGACGGCTTCGCGCAGCCGATTATCGAAGACCCCCTCGTGAACGCCTCCGCGGTCGCCTATCGGGTGGGGTCGGCGAGGCTGGCACGTTTGCAGGAGATCGCCGCTGGAAAGCAGCCAGGGACCCGTCGCATGTCGGCTCTGGCCAACCACGTCCGGAAGGCGGTTGAACAAGGCCAATCGCCCCTGGGGGCCTGCATACCAGGCTACGTCCGTAGCGGGAATCGTCGACCCAGACTCACCGAAGCCCAACGCGAAGCGATCGACCTGGTCATCCGAACGCACTGGAACCGCGCAAAGGTCAGGTCAGTACGGGCTCTATGGTTTGTCCTTGAGGACGAATGTGAACGACGTGGCGTTCCTTGTCCAAGCATGACCGCGCTCCAGCGTGCCGTAAAACAAGAAGACCCAGGCAGGAGAGCGCTAGCGCACGGTGGCATGCGTGAGTACCAGTCGGTGCAGGCAACTTCGGACCCTCGGGACCGATCGATGCAGGCTTTGGCGTACGGGCACACGCTGCACATCGACTCGTCCAAATTCGACAATCGGTGTGCCCCTGAAGAGGAGTTGAACTTCGCTGCCGAGCCGCCGACCTTCTACGTGGCCGTGGATGAGGCGACGTCAATGGTGATGTCGCATTCCCTGATCTTTGGTTCCGCGCGGACCGACGGCCTTGCCATCTTGATGCGCGAGTTCGTGTCCCGCCATGGTTTCCTTCCGGCGATCATTTTTGCGGATCGCGGATCAGAGAACAAATCGAACTGGCTTGAGACATTCTGCGCCGACAACGGCATAACACTGGAACATTCCCCTACCGGCGCCAGTCGCTTCAATAGCTTGGCAGAAAGCTGCATCAAGCACGTCAACCATAGTATCGCCCACGATTTCGCCGGCTCCACTGAACCCGACATGGCAGGTCGGAAAGTCGACGGAAAATACAAAAGTCGCCAGAACGCGCGCACCAGGTTCACTGACCTGGTGGAGGCGCCCAAGGAATACATCTATGGGGATTTGCCGAGGAAGCCGCTAAAAGACGGTGATACGCCCGCGGAAAAGAAAGAAGAATCGTTAGCGCGCCACGGGATATTGGGGCGCCTATGCAAGTTCGACGACGCCATGATGATCCAAACCGCGGTTCCGATTGATTACATGGGGAAGGCGACCGAGAAGAAGGGTATCTGGGTGGTAGGCGCGCTTTTCACCAGCACCGAACTAAAGATCTATTTAAGGACACACCAGCCGGACCAAGTACGCCGTGATTGCGTGGATCCATCTGTGCTTTACGTCCACATTGGCGGCGTTTGGCTCAAAGCATTCAACAACCTCGTCCAGAGTGTTGCTTTGCTTTCCGATGACGAAAAACTCTTTGAAATGCAGAAACAACCCACGGTTGATCGAACTGTCCGGGCTAAAAAACGAGACCTCGATCGTGAACGCTCTCGTCGCCACCGGGCGATCGCCGCTCGCCCGGCACATCCACACCTTGCACCCAACCTTACGCCGGAAGCTGCCCCTGCGAGAAGCGAGGAGCCGTCGGACCAGTTTTGCGTGTCGGACTGGGATTCGCTGTCCCCGCTGCCGGAGGAATGACGAATGCCGAATCTCATCATGCATCATGTCTTTCGGGAAGGGACCGGCAAACTGAGACTCGCCGTCGAGAAACCCGGTTCGGGGCGCCTGATCTTTTTGATCGGGCCGACGGGTGCGGGGAAAACGACCATGCGCCAGACGGTAATGCGTACCTTGGTCGGGGGTCCTGAGCATTGGGGCACCGGAAGAATCCCAGCCATCGAGGTCCTGGCGATGCTTCCGAATGGCGCGTACTTCAGTTCGCGGGCTCTCGTTGAGTCGCTGCTGGATGAGCTTTCCTTCCCGGACTTGAGATGGATGTCCGCCCCTGGGCATACCGATCCCCCCGTGCTGCATCAGATCCGGGAAGAGATTGCGGCGTCTCGTAGCCAGTGGGAGGAGAGCGCAAATACGCGGCGTTCGGAAAGTCGGTCTTGGGCCGCTTTGCTGACCATGGCGCAGCACAGATCATTGCAGTGGATCTCGATAGATCAAGCTGCGGCACTGTGCACAAATCATAGGAACACGGATCCCGCAGACCACATCTTGAACCTGATGAGTGTTGCCGAAAAGGCAAACATAAATATTCTTTTGAGTGGGGTTCAAAGCGCTGCTGCACTATGGGCGGAGCGTCCCGAGATTAGGAGGAGATCCGACATTATATGGGTGCCGCCATACAGCTATCAGCGACAGGATGACCGCGATCCCTTTCTGCAGTTGTTACGCACACTGGGGGGGAAATACAAGTACTCCACGCGCACACTGTTGTTCGACATGGCCGCGGACCTTGCCGCTGCATCGGCTGGCATCTTTGGCGTCCTGCAGAAAATATTGGAGGACGCATCCATCAAGTCAGCTTGTGCTGGCCGCGACCAGATAACCAGAAGGGACATCGAGGATTCGTTCTACGGAGCCCGAGATCTGGCAAAACTCCACCATGACGTTGGCGAGTTTGAGATGGTGATGAAAGCTGGCTCCACTAAAGAGCAGGCGGCTGTCATCGCGGAAAGATGGCACTTGCTCAAGAAGCCGATGAAGCCTCCGGCAACGAGTAATGGGCCGACCCAGTCAGAGCCAAGTGCGGGTTCGGGCAGCGAGAACTTATGAGCACACTATGGTCTACGTTGCCCCCGGTCCCGCTGCGTGGCGTTGGCACAGCCATGGTCGAGTCCGTCGAACATTATCTCTATCGACTGGCTTGGGTTGCAGGAATCGCTGCGAGACAGGTTGGCGCCTTAGCGGGTCTGCCGCGTGCGAGGGTGTCCGGCCAAACTCGAAGCACGACCAGGCTATGTGGTCCAGGGCCGTCTGCACAGAGCCGGGTTCGCGCTCTTGAACTTGTAACAGGGGTTGGAGATCTGCGGTATGGATCGCTGTGGATGTTGAGCAATGTTGCCGCGGACCAGTCGTTCGGACGCGGCACCGACTGCCGACGATGGTGCCCTGAATGTTTTCAGGGTTGGGACATGGATGTGTCCAGTGAGCCGATGGTGTGGGCTGTTGCTGCATTGACGCGGTGCCCCACGCATGGCTGCCTGCTGGAGAATGAGTGTCGGAACTGCGGCCGCCCCCAATCCGCGCAAACGCCCTTTCATCGAAGGCGCGCCTGCACCAAATGTGGAAACTCGCTGGGAGGCGTGGGACGGCGAACGGCTCAGCCTGCCTTCCAGGAATGGGTTGACCGCCAGGTGTCCGAGCTCATTGAGTTGTGCGCGACGCCGGGACGAGAGCCTTTCCCTGAAGATACATACGTCACATTTCTGGAGCTCTTGGAACAACAAGCCATACGCCAAAAGGTGTATCCCATGCTCCTGGAAGCTGTGCGGAAGCGCCGGTACGGCCGTGGAAGGCCGGAAAAGCCCACCATCACTACCCTGATCAATCTCTGCGCTCTACAAGGTATCTCGGTCGGAGAAATGCTGATCGCGCCACAGCACGCTGCCTCCACGCCTCTACTTGACCTTTGGAGCGGCTACTCGGCGTTGCCCATTGGCTCAGGTTCTCGGGGTGATGAAATGAAGATCGGATATTGGTTGCTCAAAAACCTGCTCGCACGCTGCAAAGATTTGTACTTGCCCAACATGCTCTACGCCTTGGACGAGGCCGGAATTAGTCGTGCCGTTTTGCGAAATATCAGTCCGGACTTCTATGAAACTTACGAGCAACGTCATCGATCTCAGGCTACGCCGACAATGCAATATCGCTCAGCGGAAGCTTTTCGCGCAGCGTTGGTTCGATTTCGTGGAAGCGCAACGGAACGACTACGGCAAGAATTCCAGTGGCAGGTGCCGGCTTATGTTGCAGAAATCGTCCACCTTTCAGTCGATGAAGCCACTCCACCGTGCTGGTCCGCACTCATCTACGAGCGTCTGGTACGACGGGCACGCGAGCAGCTCGGCGACGTGAGCTTGGCAACCATGGTCGATACCCGCTGGATGCATAGGCCGCCTTCAGGCGGCAAGCTGCTGCCGTAGCTACTCAGATGCTCGATGGAGCAAGGTCTCCGTTATCGAGTGCCATGCACCCGATCATCGCGGTGCCAGAGGGTCGGACCAAGGTAATGGATCGATCAGTCCGCTGTTCTGGCCGCTTTGCGTGGGGCGCCTTTGGCGGGACGCAAAGGATGCCAGCCGCTGACGGCACGTTTGACGGACCTGAGTTCGACGTTCAGCCAGCGCACGACGTGCATCGTCGGTCACAAGTTGGCAGGCAACGGGTCTTCCGCCCAGTTATCCGCCAACAGTTCGGCCTGGGCAATCACCTTCTCGGTGGCCTCTGCCTCACGCAGGAAGCCGATGATCTGTTCTTCAGTAAACCGCTTCTTCACGTCCAATCTCCTTCGGTTGGGGGATTGGACTTCAAACCGCTGTGCTACTCAAAAGCGGGGGGACGTCGTTCGGAACCTAATCCACTACTCAGACAGGAGAGATCGGTGTTCCGAGATCGGTTACGGATTCAGCACCACACTGGCCAAGATGAACGCACACCGTGACCACCCCTCCAGGCAGGACGGTCCGCCTGACTTTATCGGAACACAAACTCTCGATGCCAACGCAAGTATGGCGTATGGCCTGGTGCATGGGACCGAAGCGAGAGCTTGTTGTCTAATCCATAGTAGGAACGTGTTGCTGCGTCGAGGCGAGACGAGCAGAGGAGTTGGCCTTCGTCATCGAAAGCGATTAAGCCCGTGTCGAACATCGCGTCCAGATGGACCGATAACAGTAGACCGTTGAATGGATCCAAACGCTCACCGTCGGTGGCCCGGGCCCAAGGCTTGGCATGGCTAGCGCGTAACAACGCCGGCGGCAAAGCCCGGCCAGTCACTGCACAGCGGCTTTGCCACAGATCCGTCAGCGCCTCTCGGAACACATCCTGGCCGATGCGCTGGCGCACTTCACGTGTACGCTCAGTTTCCGGGATCGCTGCCAAGCGCACCGCTAAACGAGCTGACATGAGTGCTGCCGGATGAGTCTGCAGCGAATGGAGCAAGCGCAACGACTCAAATAGCTGAACAGCACCTTTGACTTGGCCGACGCCGGCCATGTCGGTCGGTATTGAAGACTCCACCGCGTGAAGGCCGACTCTTTCCACCATCCCGCTCTCAGGTAGGGCAAGAAGCGCCCCGCCTTCAGTGGGCTTGACCATGATTCGTGCGCTAGCGCCACTGATGGACGCCATCAGCCAACCGTCAGACGCAGCTGATACTAGATCGTAGCCTGCATCAGCTACAGCCTTGGCCTCTAGGACTGGTAATCCGCTTGTATCAGAACCCTGAGCAAACCCGGCGCCCTCACCTTGCTCTGCAATTTTCGAGTTATGAGCGCGTTTCCCGCTATGCTCGGGCTTGCCCACCTGCGAGACTAGCTGCTGAACCGTGGCGACGGCTCCCCAAGACCTGATGGCATCATGGCCGAAACGAAACAAACCGGTGCGACTACCACCATCGGATAGCCAAACACTACGCCCATGTGAAAACACTTCCCGCACAAGTTCGGCGACAGTGTCGATCAGGATCGCGTCTTCGATTAGATTGGAACCGTCGGAAACCCAGAAGCCTCGCTGCCGGTGACGATTAGAATAGCGCAGCCATGGATAGAGGCGGGTGCCATCCTTGTGGATAAACCACAGCGAGTCATCGATCAGTCCCCGTTTCATTGTTCTAACTCGTCGCACTCCCTCAGCGGCCGTCATGGCGTGGCATGTAACTAGGAGCGCTCCTCACGTTCGCACCTGCTCACAGAACTGATCCACCATCCATACCTCGCGTGCGAGTCTGGCCAGCATTTCTTGACGCCGTTCGATATCCTGTTTCGTCCAAGCAGTTACCTCTTTCGTCGTCGTGGCGGTACCACCCGAAAATCGGGTAGTCATCAGGTCCATGGCACGCTGCAACGAGGTGTTCTTGCCAAATACGGTCGCGTTTCCGATCGCACGCGTTAGCATAAGTTTGGAATCCTTGTAGGCTGCGAGCTTCCTGCCGAAGCCCTCGTTGCAAACCGCTGCATTGAGTGGCTTTTCCAGTAAGGTCAGGTTTCCCAGTTGCTGGGTGCTGCGGGCTTCTTCTTCGGAGCCGCTGATGACCGGCCATGAAGCCATATCTGGCTTCTGGGGGAAGATGTGCTCGATTTCGAGCTTTCCGTCCAGGTAGTGATCGAGCTTCTGGACGCTTTGCGCGCCCTGCCAAGCGACTTGATCCACGAACTGAGCAAGCTTGGCCAGCACGTATTTCAAACGATACTTGGGTACTGCAGTTGCCGCAAGCTCGCTCATAGCGAAGTCGAATTGTCGCGACTTGCCTTCCACCTGCGGCGCAACCCGCATGCGGACGATGCGCTGCACGTCCTCAAGTGAATTGGCCCCGCGCAGATCTTCGGACCAATCGCCGAACATCCATTCGAAATTCTTGGTTGGTTCACGGACGATCACGAAGACAAAGAACAGGTTCTCCACCTGCCGTGCCAGCTCTACCAGCGCGTCAGTGGGTAAGTGCCGCGCGGCCAGCATAAGAATGAAGTGCTGGCGTGCCTTGCCACTCAGATACTGGATATTTTTCAGACCCGCAATCGGCGCGCCTCCGTTTGGTGCCTGGCCCGCGGCAAACGCACGGTAATCGCGAGCCGCAGCCACAAGCCCCTTCGCAAACAGTAGCGGCTTGTCGTCGATACCTGTTGTTTTGGAATGCTTGCCGAACCACTCATAAAGCTCGTCCTCACGGACGGGCTTGCTGGTCGAACTGCTGCGAAAGTCCTTATAGGTGGCCATCACGTAATAACGCAGGAATCGCAATGGCTTTTCTTTGCATGCCTCCAAGTGTGTCGTCAGCTCCTTCCATAGGATCTGGAGCTTCGGATATTCCTCCGCTGATGTGCGCATGAACAGCAAATTCTTGAGAAGATCCATCGCGGTCAGGCCAACGCCGCGATCATTCACTGTCTCGAATACTTTCAAGGCATGCGCAAGATTCGGTGTCACGATTCGAATCAACTTCACTCGGCGGATGAAGGCGACGAAGAAGCGTTTGATCTCGTCGGCATCATCCTTGAATTCGCCGCTGAGGAAATTGCGCAGGGTGCGATAGGCCTCGAAGATGCACCGCATGGATTTGGTGTCGTCGCGTGCAACCGCGCTTCCACCTTGCGCAATCCGTACGAGTACGTCACGGCTGTCTTCGTACTGTAGGAGCAGGCGGTAGTCCTGTACGTCTTCCCCGTCATCACCCGTTCGGCTATCGCAGATCATCGCCTCCAGCGACTTACTGGCCGATGCACCCGTCGCCAGCAGCGAATCGCGTATCGCGCACAGGAACAGGAAAATCGTGGTCATCCGTTGTTGACCGTCAATCAGTTCGTAGGCGCCATGAGTATTACGGCACACCACGATGCTGCCAATGAAGTATTCCCGGTCAGGCAATAGCTCGCCCCGATTGCCGTAGAACTCATCGTAGATGTCGTCGGCGAAAGCCTGGACATCTGCATCGGACCACACGTACTCACGCTGGTACGGGGGTACAACATAGAAATCTTTGTATATCTGCTCGATGGACAGATCCGCGGACTCGATCTTTGGTGAGGTGCTCATTGGACTTGATATTCCCTAATCAAATTTTAGTGCGGCACGGCATATACGGTAGCGACTCATAGCAGCGGCGCATCGGGCGACCCGATACGCCTGCGCAACAAAAGTTCGCCATCCTTGTCGGAAGACAACTTGAGACGAACGAACGACCTGAAGACTTCATCCGGTTGCGTAGACGTGGTGACGATGTATTGAAAATCTGCTGCCGGCTGCGATACGACGTACTGCAGTAAGGTCCAGAGCAGGCCTTCGCTCATCTCTGCCTCTCGGGGCGAGTCGTGCAGAAGAAACCCTGGATGGAAGCTCTCCGCGGATGTGCTGTCGAGCAGGCAGGCGATATCCCCGGCCAGGACTTCCAGCACACTGAAGGCGGTCGAGTGCGCTGGGCCCATTCGAAACGGCCGGTTGCGGTGCTTCTCGGCATCGTTGAACACGCCCCAGCGGAATGGTGGCATTGATTGTGCCAAGGCCTTCATGCCTTCGCTGATGGTTTTCCTGCGGCCCTGCATCGCATCGTGTTCTCTTTCAAGCTGGATTTGTAGTTGCGCCTGCTGGCCCTGCAGGGCTTCGAGCTTGCGTTCTGCCGCCTCGATGGCAGCCCATGACGCTTTACCCGACACCACGTCTTCGTAGTGTTCGTAGACTTCAATGTCGTCGCGCAGTAGCTGGTCGGCAGACAAGGCTTGCGCATGCCGCTGATCAAGTTCAGCGCCCTGCTGGTCGATCGCAGCCCATTGCGTTTGAATAGGCGCTGCGGCCGCCTGCACTTCGCCCAATCGCTGGCGAAATGCCACCAGCTTGCGCTCCAGCCCATCGTTCGACTTCTGATGTCCAACCGTGCGTTGTTTGCGGTCGATCTGCGTCTCGGTGATGCGTTCCATCACGTGGCTGCAGTGCTGCAGAGGGCGATGCCCTGCATCACACCATGTCGGGAGTAATTGCTCCAGGGATGAGGCTTCGTTGCGCAACCGCTCCACCTCATCGAGGTTGTCGTCGATGATCGCTTCGGACACTGCAATCTCATTGGACAGGAGGCTTATTGCGCTGTTCAACGGGGCCAGTTTCTCCGCCAAGGCCTGACGTGCTCCGTTGAGCCCGCTTCGTTCGGTGTCAATCTCGTGCAATTCCCGCTGATATGCCGCTTGCCGCTGCTTGGCGAGGCCGATCAGGTTGGGATGGTCAATCAGCCCGTCCTGACGGAACGGAATGGCGCCTGGCGCATCGAGACGGCGACTGAGCTGCACACGCACGTGCTTCATCAACCGCGCAGGTTCTTCGCGCAGATCCTGCAGCTCCGTTTTTTTCTCCTCGATCTGTTTGGATGCCTTTCCGAGTGCGCGCAACAAGCTGGCGTCGCGGAGCAAGCCCAGCACAATCTGCATCAGGGCAGCCGGGGACTTGGCTGGAAGGCTGAAGCCCGTTCCTTCTGCGCGCCATTGGTAGTAGCTCTGATAGCGAGCATTCTGGTCGCGCGAGCACCAGGCCAGGATGTGGTGCCACGCGATGGGCTGCTTTGATCCAGGTAGTTCCTGCACCGGCAGGATGTCGACCAGGTGCTGATGCAGTGCGGCCTGATAGTCGGAGAACTCGTTCTCGGCAGTGTCGGCAGCCAGTTGTGGCCAGTCGGCGGTTCGCGAGGCTCGGTAGAGTTTCTGATGCCGCCACGGCTTCAGTACAATCCAGACTTCTCCGCCCACATGCACGCGGGCGGCGACAGCGCCCTCCTCCAGCTCGCTGCTGTTCAACAATTCGTCGCGCAGCGACGAGCCTTCGGACCACAAGGGATCATCCAGGACAAAGCGCAGCAACTGGCAGAACGCAGTCTTGCCGACGCCGTGCCCCGGACTGCCCGCCTGCGATGGCGAAACGATCAGGTTGAGGCCGCGCTGCAAGGGGATCTCGCGCAGGGGTTCATTGGCCGTCAGCGACTCCAGCAACCACAGCGTTTCCACCCACAGGCGTGGCTTGGTGTTGTCGGCGACGGGGTTGCTGGCATCGGTCATCGTGGCATATCCGCTTTTTTGCCGGACGTCCTGTTTCGTCGTTGGGGTGGCCGCAGCCATCACCTCGGCCAAGGCGGCCTCGCGCTGTCGATGTGCCTCGACCAAGGCGTGCGCCAGCGAGTCGGTGCGGTGGTCGCCCATCACGTTGGCCAGAGCTTGCGGGTTCGGAATGGAGAGTGGTGCTGTCGCCGGTACGCCCAGCAGCCCGTGAAGCCAGGTCAGAATTTGTGGCAAACGCCCGGCTTCCACCGGCGCTAGCCATCCGGTCAGTTCATCGGCGTGCGATGCGCCTGCAGGTAACGCGGTAGCGAGGATCTGCTGCACGCGATTGCCGTCGCACGAGCCCGTCAGTGCGAGCACGTCGCATATCAGCCCCGCAAGCCAATCCTCGACCTCAGAACCCGGCGTGGTGCCTGCCGCATAGACCGGGAGCGGCGCCGTTCGGCGGACGGGTTGGGGCGCCGGTATCGCCTCCAGCGCGTCCCAGGCCTCAAGTACCAAGTCCATTGTCCGGTACGTGCCGAACTGGCGGATTTCCTTGTCCTTGAGTACGCGGAAGGTTTCGCTGGGGTAGTCCGCGCCCATCACCTCAGCGGGGTCGAGGATGTAGAGGAGCTCGTCGTAGGTGAGGCCATAGAGCTTGGCGTAATACGCGTCGAGCTGGGCGCGCAGTCGTGCGCGACGCTCGGGATGGAAAGCGTACGGCGGGCCATCGTAGCCCAGGTCTTCGGCCCAAGGTTTCAGGTCATGCGCTGTGTAGGTGAGTTCCAACACGCGCGGAACGATAAAGGCGAGGTCGGCGTCGGTGTAGCGGGTGGGAGGCAGGACGGGAAGCTGCTTGTAGATGAAGTAGTTCATATGCGTGCCACCGGTCTTGTGGCGGGCCACAAAGTCGAGTGTCAATGCACACAGGTTTCCAAGTAGCGCAGCCCACAACTTTGGATCATCAACTTCGTCCAACAGCATCAGTGGCATCTGGTTGCCTACGCCGGACAGCGGCACCACGCTAGCTATCACGGTGCGTTCGTTGGTGGCGTTGGTGATATCGCGCCAGCCCATCAACCAATTTCGATGCCACTTCTTGCTCGCGAGGCGTTCGCGCACTTCACTGGTGCCGACCCAGTAGCGAGGGGTGATGGTGAACACCGGATCAGCTTTCTCGACCTCCGTCACGTCGCGGCTGTTGCCCGCTTCGTAAGTAGCCCAGCGGTGGTCGAACTGGTGAATAAGCTTGGCCTCGTACAGCGGTAGGCAGTGCTCACCGGGTGCGTCGAGAAACAGGTGGCTGTCGTTGGACATGTCCAGCATGCGCATGAAGCTGATGCCCCACGGGTTGCCGCCGGCACGGTTTTCGTCGATCAGCACCGGGGATGCGTGGTAGAGCTTCTTGGTCAGTTCGGCATCGCGCTCGCTGCGAAAGATCGGGCAGGTAAGCGTGTTGGGATTGATGAGGCGGAACTCGTCCGGTGTGAGCGTGAAGTGGCGGCGCGGATCGGCAAGCTGATCGATAGACAGAATGTAGTGTGCTAGTTGAGCCGAGTGCTCGGCCCCACCAATCGTGACAAGCGCAAAAGGCGTATCAGGGTGTACCGCCGGGAAAATGCGCTTTGCGTTGTCGAAGCCCAAGAAGGAAATAAGCCGATTTCCGTTCACGAGTGACTGGAAGAACAGCTTTGTTGAGTCGTCCGTACCAATGCCGGACTGAACAATAAATCCCGCACGACCCGAGCGCGCGACAATTTGTGTCATGGTCTCGGCAAACAGCGCATAGGTGTTCACGTCGCCCACGCCGGTGAGCGGGTAGCGACCGCCGTCCTTGCCATCCACGTGCGCGAACACACTGGCGGCTTCGGCTTCGCGCCGCGCCGCGATGAACTCGGCATAGAGGCGCTGCTCGGCCTGGGCCTGTATTTCGCTGTGGCCGGTCTCGGGGGCGAGATGCGCGGCGAGCATGCCTTCGGCGAGCCATTGGATGCGCTGGCTGCGTTCGGCCTTGTTCCTTGCCTGCGCTACGTCGGCATGGCGGCTGGCGAAGAACTCTTCTTCCTGCAGTTTGATGCGTTCCCACGGCGGATTGGCCAGCACGCAAGCGAAGCCGCCGGCGGCATGCACCAGAGGAAAGGCCAGCGGCCAGTGCAGCACGCGGGCCTCGCTGCAGGCCGCACGGGCGGCCTCGCGCTTTTCGGTGTGGCCGGGGGCTGCGTGCTCGCCTAGGAGTTCCAGCACCACGCTGCCGGTGGTGGGTGCGGCGTGAGAGTTCGTGGCCACCTTGGGCAGCAGGAAGGCGGCCAGCCACAGATCCGCCGCATGGCGCAGCGGGCTGTCGGCCACCGCGTCTGCAAAGGCTTGCCAGGCGTGCTGCTTGGCGGCGATCTCGGCGAGGGTGGTGTCGGGCAGTGCTTCGAGCGCCTGCAGCTTGTCGAGCCCGGCCATGCGCAGGCCCAACAGGTCGCGCTGGCCGAAGCTTTGCGCGGTCCGCTTGCGCGCGATGTCCTTGAGCTCGGCGGCATTCTGCTTGGCGAGTGCCTTGCACGTGGCTTTGTCGTCACCGGACAGTGCCTTGTATGCATCGCCGGGAATGCCCTGCTCCAGCACGGCGAGGTCGGCCAGGCCCAACAAGGCATCGCCCACTTGCAGGTGATGGTCGAGAAAGCCCAGCGGGCGGTCCGGCGTCATGGCTTCCAGCCACAGCGCCATGCGCGCCAGCTCGATCGCCATGGGGTTGCGATCCACACCAAAGATCGAGTGCGTGATGACATCGCGCAAGGCGTGACGAAAATCCTCGCCGGTAGGCGTACCTTGCGCGCGCCACTGGGCCAGGTGCGTGGCGAGTCGGCGTGCGGCGCCGAGCAGGAAGTGGCCGCTGCCGCAGGCCGGATCGCACACGGTAATGGCGAGCAGTGCAGCCTCGGGGTTGGTGGCGCCCTGCACGCGCTGAGCGATCACGGGCTCCAGCGCGGAGTTCAGCAGCTCCTGCACCAAGGCATCGGGCGTGTAGTAGCTGCCGGTGGTCTTGCGAGCGTTGCCTTTGGTGGCATCGGCGTTGGCGAAGCCGAAGGCATGGCCATCGGCGCCGATCACGGGCACCAGCTCCAGCAGGCTTTCGTAGACGCTGCCCAGTTCCTCCGGGCCCATGTCGCGCCAGTTGATGCGGGCGAGGCTGCTACCGGTACCGATCCAGCCGAGCATGAACACGGCTTCGAGCAGGGCATGGTTGCCTAGCGTGGAAGTGTCGAGGTCGGGGCATTGTTCGAGAGCAAACAAGCCGCCCAGCGGCGGCAGCGCCAACAGCGGCTGGCCTTGGGTGAGACCGGCGAAGACGGGCAGCAGGCTTTGCCACTGATCACTGTGGCGATCGAAAGCACGACGGCGACGGGCGCGCTCGCGCAAGCGGCGCAGACCGTAACCCTCGGCGTAAAGCTGCACCGCCTGTGGATCGGCGCCCGACGGATGCAACTGGCCTCGCTCTTCCACGGTGAGCAGGAAGATCAGTCGATACACCAGGCGCAGCAACTGCTGGAAATAACCATGGGCATCGAGCTCGCCACTGGCCAGCACGTCGCGCAAGCGCTGATTGGCCGGTTCGGCCAGAAAGCCCTGGCCCAGTGCGAGCAGGCTGGCTTCGACGCCGCGGCGAAGATCGTCGCGGGCGCGCGTGCCTTGTTCTTTGCTGGCCTCGCGCCAGGCTTCCAGCGGACAATGCTGCGGCAGCGCCTCTGGCTTGCCGAAGCGGCTGGCGTGGATCACCAACCACAACAGGGAGAAGTCTGCGAAGCGATCCTCGCTGAAGATGCGCGCCAGGTCCGCCTCGATCCAGGCGGGACGGGTGAGGCTGGCGTTGTCGCGGGCCACGCGCAACGCGCTGCCATTGGTGGCGATGCCCCACAGTGCGGCGTCGTCGGCGTTCAAGTATTCCTGCAGCAGGCCGAAGGCGCTGCGTTGGCGGCCGGCGTCGCCGTAGCGGCGGTCGCGTGCATCCAAGGGCTGATCGGCGGCCGCGACGACGATCGGCAGGCGACCACTGCATGCGCTGGCGGTGACGGGATAGCAGTGCTCGGCCTGTTCCAATGGCATCGCATGCGGCGTGAGGTCGACGGCGCCGAAGACCTCGCGCAGCAGGTTCAACGCGAGGCGCTGGGCCAGGGCATGTGGATCTTCAGCGCGTCCGAGGGCGGCGGCGTAGTCGCTCCAGTGCGCCTGTGCGATGCGCCAATAGCGGCCCAGTTCGTCGCGTAGGTTGAGGCCCTTGGGGATGCCGTAGTCGGACGGTGCCTGCTGGGGCGCCTTGAGTGCGGCGATGGTGCCCAGCCATTCGGGCGGCAGCAGGCCGCCTTCGATGGTGATGGCATCGAACTCCAGGGCGCTGGTGCGGCGGCTCATGCCGCACCTCCCGGCATCAGCACGTAGAGGGCAATCACGTCCACCGGCTTGAGTGCGTGCACCTCGTAACGACCGCGGGCGTCGGCGGCTTCGCGCACGCGGCGGTGGTCGGCCAGCAGGCGTTCGGCCTGGGCATCGGCCACAGCTTCCAGGTCGGCTCGGCGCACGTCGAGCAGGGCCAGCGCGTTGTGTATCTCCCGCTGACGCACGGCATCGGGCAGGTCGCCGGCTGCGGGTGCAGCCAGCCACGCGAGCAGTTGTTCGCCCTGCACCTCGGTGGGAGCGCTGCGCCCCTGCCACGCCACCGGCAGGGACTCTTCCACTAGCAGCACGCGGCTCTGGCCGGCGCGGATGGCAATGATCTGGTGGCGCAGACGCAGCAGTAGCACGGTGGTGATGGTCGCTACTGCTGGGCTACGCCACACGCCGATGCGACCGAGGGTGGCGAGTTGCTGGTTGTCGCGCGCGTCGCCGCTGACGGCACGCTCCAGCAATTCGTCGGCGAGGGTGCTCACCAGCGGGTGGCTGCGGCTGATATACCGGCAGCGGGGCGCAGGCGGCTGGCTGAAGTCGATGCGCAGGTCATCGTGGATGCCTTCGGCGGCGAGGCGTTCGCGCAACGTGGGTGGCAGGGCCGAGATCGACGCGATGGCGCCACGTCGCGGCAACGGGGCAAGCCCTGCGCCGAGGCGGGCCATGGCCTGGGCGGTGAAGCGCCGCACGTCCTCGCCCGCGCCCAGCACTGCTTGCATGCGCTCCCACTCGGGAAGCACGTCGGCCGGGCGCAGGCGGCGCTGGGCGAACACGGTACGGTTGCGCTTGGCCTTGTCGGCGAGATCCGTCCAGCGCAGGTCGAGCACGCGGCTCTCCTCGTACTGGTCGAAGTCGAAGCTCTGTTGTGGGCCGCCGGCGCGTTCGCTGCGCAGCATCACCGCCTTCATCAATGCCTGGGTGAGCGTGTGGTCGTCGTCGGGGATGGGCACCGGCACGCCGAGTTCCTGGCGGATCTTTTCCGCCTTGCGCAGAATCACCTGCAGTACCGCACCATCCACCGGGTTGTTGGCGCCATAGATCAGGGTGGCGCGCACCCGGGGACTGGATTGGCCGAAGCGATCGACGCGGCCTTCGCGCTGCTCGTGGCGGGTGGGGTTCCAGGACAGGTCGTAATGCACGACGGCGTCGAAGTAGTCCTGCAGGTTGACGCCCTCGGAGAGGCAATCGGTGGCGATCAGCAGGCGACGCTCGGTTTCGCCCAGGGCGGCGATGCGACGCTCGCGTTCCTCGGCGGGGTATTCGCCGGTGACGACTTCCATTGCCACGCCCCGGAACTTGCCTTGCAGATGTTCCTGCAGGTAATGCGCGGTGGCGATGTAACGGCAGAACACCACCGGGTTGAAGCCATCGTCGATGAGCTGTTTGAGGTGTTTGGTGAGCAGACGTAGCTTGGGATCGTCGGCTTCGCCGGCCAGCGCGCGGGCCTTGGCGAGCAAGGCCTGCAGGGCCGGATCGCCAGTATCTGCGGCGGGAGCGAGGTCGTCTTGGTCGAGCTGATCCTCGCTGCCGTCGAACAGACTGGCCAGTACACCGTCGGGCGCCTGTTCGACTTGCTCGGCGCGCAGGCGGGTTTGCAGGGCTTGAACCGCGGCGGCAGGACTCGAAGCGACGCAGCGCATCAGCGCCAGGGTGCCCCAGAAGCTCAACCGCTGGCGACGGGCATCGTCGCCGGCACGGGCGGTGACGTCGCGGCAGTAGTCCAGCACGTCCTGGAAGAAACTGTCCCACTCGCCGCTCAGTCGGTAGGTGATTTCGGTGGTGTCGCGTTGCGGAAAGACACTGCTGTCGCGCCACTCGTCGATATCCGGGCGGCGGCGCTGCACGAAATGCAGGGCGAGCTGTTCGCGCAATTTGTCCTTGGCAGCACCACTGGCTGTAGCAAGCTGGGCAAATTCGGGCTTGAGCAGGGCCAGCAGGCTATAGAAGGCCTCTTGGTCGCCACTGTGTGGCGTGGCGGTGAGCAGCACCAGGTGCCGCTCGGCATCGGCAGCGAGATCGCGCAACAACTCGAAGCGCTGCTGTCGCGCCTGCCCGCTGCTCACGCAGGTGTGGGCTTCGTCGACGATCACGAACTCCGGGCAGGCGCGGATGAAATCGTGGCGGTGACGGTCGGACTTGATGTAGTCCAGGCTCACCACGGTGATGGCATGGGCGTGGAAGATGGAATCACCCACCGGCAGGCCACGCTCCAGTCGTGCTGCGCTGGTGGCAGTGACCGCTACGGCCGGTAGATGAAAGCGTTCGTCGAGTTCGCGCAGCCATTGCTCGACCAGGTGCGGTGGGCACAGCACGGTCATTCGCTGGATCTCGCCGCGGTCGTACAGCTCGCGCGCGATCAATGCTGCCTCAATGGTCTTGCCGATGCCGACGTCGTCAGCAACCAACAGGCGCACCGGATCCAGACGTAGCGCCATCAACAACGGCACGAGCTGGTAGGTGCGTGGCTCCACCGCGATATTGCCGAAGCAGCGAAAGGGGCCAGCGCCGCGCCGCAACGCCATGCGCAGGGCGTCGGCCAGCAAGGTGGCTTCCTGCTGGCTGCCCTCTTGCTCTGGATCGGGCGGTGGGAAATGTGCCGGGCCAATGTCGGGTTCAAGGCCGGTGTGCACGAGGGCACTTTCGTCTTGGCCGCCGGATAGCGGGCGCAACCGCAGCAGTGGTGCCACGCTGCCGGGCTCGACGATCCATTCACGACCGCGGGCGCGAACGAGCGAACCGGGACTGTATTGAGGTGCAGGTGTGTTCATGAAGCCTTGCATCAAAGGCCGAGCAGGCGCGCCAGGCGCTGGAATAGCGACGGCCAGGCAGCGGTGTCGACGGGGAAACGGATGAAGGTGTAGCCGCGATCTTCCCAAGCGGTTTGCAGCTCGCGCGGGGTGTCGGGCAGACCCACGGCAGCGTACTGATCAGGCCAGTGCAGTACCGCCTGAGCGCCGGTTCCAGCACAGGCCGGCGGCGGCAGCGCAGCGGCATGCTCAGCGCACTGTGCTTGCCACTGACCAGCCCAGCCGGACGTGGTTTCCGGTTCAGAAGGAAGCGCGGGCGCCTGCGGTTGCGCTTGCAGTTCAGTCTTTACCTGGGCGAGGCGCCAGAGCAGGCGCAGAACCGCTGGATCGCGACGATTGATGAGTTCGTGGTCCGGCTGGTTGTAGTAGGACAGCAGGCAGCGGTAGCAGCCGGTAACGCAATGTGCGTCGTCGCGGTCGTGCAGCGCATCGAACGCAGGCATGGGGCCTTCCAGCGGCAGGTCAACGTGCATCACGCGCAAGGCATGCCGAGCCACCTGAGCCATCGCGTCGGGATCGCTGGCCAGACGAGTCAATACGCCGGCGCCGCCTTCCGTGGCCTCATAGAAGAGCACGCCTTGGCGCTGGCGTCCGTTCGGCAGTGGTTCGGCCAGCAACTCGGCCTCTTCCAACTGGTACACCGCTTCGACGCCGCGCTTGAGTGCGTACTGGAGCGTGGCCAGTGTGGTTGGCGTGCTTTCGTCCTGAGGCTGCAGCATCAAAGCGTTCTTGTTGTCCTGCACGAATGGCACGATGCGTTGCGGCGGGAGCCGCTCGTTGTTGCCTTCGTTACTACCGTCGTCCGTGTCTTCCTTGACCCACCAGCCGGTGCGCGGGTTGATGAAGAAGCCGAACTGATTGGGGTTCTTGCGCCGCCGCAACCCTTTGTTGATGCGGGTGATGGTGGCACCTGGACCGTAACACAGGGTCAGGATGTCGCCTTCGGCATCACGGGCCAGCACGGTGCTGGCATCGATCTGACCATGACGGATACCCCACTCGAATACCGTTTGCAGCTCGAAAGCCTGACGCTGGCGCTCCTCATCGTTGGCGGTGATGCGCTCGGCCGGTTCGGTGTCGACGTTTTCGATCCGGTACAGACCGTTGACCTGCTCGGCGTCCGCGAGCGACATGCCACAGGAGTGGCAGTCATTCCAGTGGCTGGCGAAATGTGCCGCACCGCAGTGGGTGCAGATGCGCGCAGCTTGGGTCGTGAGCGTGCCGCCGGTGGCGGTATCGCTAGCGCCGGACAAAGCAATGCGCACACGAACCACGCGGTAGGCGCGCCCCTCGTGGTAGACGAGGCTGCGAGGGCCGAATTCGGCCAAGGCCAAAAAGCGCGGCCGTTGCAGGAATACGTTGCCGCCGCGTACATCGGCACGGCCCGGCACGTAGGCCATCAGCGGCAAGCGCGGGAAGTTGTAGCCCGGCAGGAAACCCTCGGTGGCGAGGTAACGGTAAGTGTAGAAATCGCTACTGAGCGAATCCCTGCCGTGAAGCAGCAAGGTGATCTGGTCGTTGGCCTGGCGATCGCGTCGTGCGGCATCATCCCGTTCGCGGCGATCCGTGATGGCCAGATTATTGAGCGTGTCCTGGGCCAACTGTTTCTGCCGCTGGGCCGAACTCAGCAGGTCGCGCCAGCGGTTGAAGGCTGCGTTGAACTCGACCGGTGCTGCGGCGACTACCTGCTGCGCGTAGGCCGACGCTCCCGGGTACCAGGGGGCTTGGTCACCTTCGAGATAATCGGCCATCGCCTCCAGGATGTGGGTCGCGCGGGCGGTGGCGGATGTCGTTGCCGCGGCGACATGCATGGCTGCGGCCAATTCGCTGCGCACCGGGGCATTCGGCAGACCAGGATCGACGACCTTGGCAATGGAGCTTTCCAACGCTTGCCCGGTGGCGGCTAGCCAGATGGCCTGCAGGTGGCTGCGGATCAGGGCTTCATTCGCCAGATCCAACAGAGGTGCCCGAACCACACCATGCACCATGCCGGCCGGATTGCGGAAAAAGTACTGGTCGTGCGGGCTTCGGGCGGCACAGTACGTCACCACCAGCGCAGCTTGGCCACTGCGTCCGGCGCGTCCGGCGCGCTGCACGTAGTTGGCGGGTGTGGGTGGTACGTTGCGCAGGTAGACGGCATTGAGCGCGGAGATATCCACGCCCAACTCCATGGTCGGCGAACAGAACATAACCGGCAGGAAGCGATTGGATTCGCCCAATTGACGGGCATCATCCTTCAGCTCCGTGGCCAACCGTACCTGCTCCGATTCGCCAAAGCGGAAGCGGATTTCGCGTAGCGCACGCAATTCAGCGTCCACTTGGGCAGTGTGCTCGCGCGCTTCAAGCCCGAACAGCGATCGGTCGCGCTGGGCAAGCACATCGTCAACGGTCTGGTACTGGGCAATGAAAAAGTCATTGGCACGCTTGCCGCCACCATCGCCGGCAAGCAGACGGATGCGCCCGGCATTGAGACGGAAACCCGGCGCATTGAACAGGGTGTGCTCATCGCGACGGATGAAGCCGGCTGCCTGGGCGGCGCGGATCATTGCCTCGAACAGCGCCTGGTATTCCCTACTGTTGAGTGAGCTGGCATGGGCGTCATGCCATAGTTGGGAGTCGCGAAGGGCTTTGCCGAGCTGGGTTTGCAGGCCGCCGCGCAGGATCAGTTCTTCGTTCCTGCCTCGCTGATTCTGCAAAGGCGGTGGCCTGAGGAACAACCAGCGCCACCCCAGAAGCCGTTCCTCGCGGGCAATACCCCATGGGTCACGCAGCAGTCGCAACGCTTCATCACGGTGCTGGGGAAGCATTTGTGGATCGAGTGCGGCGGCATCAACTGCCAGCCCCTTGCGCATGTAATCGAACAGTACACGGAAAGCGTTTTGGCGTACTTCGGGCAAGGCATGGCGCAGCAAAGGTGGCGCATCGACAAATGCGCTAGCATCGCCACATAAGGCCGACAGGTCTTGGTACTCGGCGCGCAACAAGCCAAGCTCTTCCAAGTTCGGATTGGTGTAACGCCAACCACGACGTTGGTCATACCATGTGCGGTAGGCCAATACGAAACGCAAGGCTTCGCGGGCGTCAGCCAAATCGCGCCCGATAGCGGCAGGATCCTGCATCCACTCCCGGCGCTGGCTTTCTTCAGGAGCCTCGTCGCGTGCAAGTTCCTGATCGAATCCTAGCGCCGCGCGAACCGCCGCACCCAGCGTGCTATCGGAAAGACCCTCGCTCCCTGCCTCGCGCAGTGCACGATAGGTCGCGCCGCGCAACAAGGTGACGAAGACAAAATCGTTGAAATGGCCTGCCTGCAGCGCTGCGTCTTGGCGATTGTCGGTGAAGCCGAGTAGCTTGCGTTTGTCCGGATCGATGGTTCCATCCGTGTCGGAGTGCATCCAGCGCAACACGCTGGTGGTGAGCAAAGTGGTCGCTGAGCTACGACCTTCGGCAGACAGCGCCGCAAGACGGTTGGTGTCCTTGCCCTGTGCGCCGTACACGTCGCGGCATTGAGGACAGAAACGAAACTTGCCAGGCAGGAACCAGTACGCTCGTCCTGAGCCGACGCGTCCGTCCGGTTGTACCAAGATCTGCTCGGCCGCCAGGTGACGGTGTGTGCGCTTCATGCGGAGCTCGCCATTGCGCGCGATTTCGATCCATGGCTCCGGATAGTCCTCAATGCGCCCGTCGAACCCTAGCGTGCCGGGTGAAGTATCGCCCAGCAGAAAACCCAGACGCTCACCTTGTGCATCATCGCCAGCATCGGAATCCTCCGTCTCCCGCGCCGCCTGTTGCGGCATGTCGTCGATGTCGCGGGCGAGCAGCATGCGTCCGCCAGCCTCGTGGCGCAGGCGTACCGGGTGGTAATCCTGTCCGCAGGTTCGGCAGAAGTGAGTCGAGTACAGACGCTTGGTCGGGTCGGAGGGAAGAAACTGTTGCCCCTCCAGCTCGACAGGGCGGGTTCCATAGGCTTCCAAGGTGGTGTAGACCACGCCCGCGCCGCTGATGAACTGGTGTAGCCGGAAAGCGAAAAAGGCTTTATCCCCATCCCCTTTTCCGGATGCCCGTTGGCGCTCCGGAATGGCAGCAGTCAACAGGAGATCACGCAACGCCGCGGCCGCCTTCGCTTCGGTGTCACCAGATTCCTGAGCCAGGAGAGTAGTGGCCTGGGCCACTGTCAGTGGCTTGGCTCGCACCCATTTATGACCTTGATCGCGGGTGATGCCCAAGCGCGTCTCTACCCAGATGGCCAAGGGATGGTCGCGTAGTTCAGCGTCGCTGAAATCGTGTCGGATGCCGGCGTCGATCGCAGCCCTCAGTTCACCCACTACCGAGTCCGCTGTTTTCGTCGGATTGGTGGCCCGATCTAGATCTTCGGTGACCACGTTGAACTCGGGAATAGTCGTCGCGAACAAGGTGGAGGCGACCTGAGCCACCTGACGGTTCTGGTTCTGCTGGCTGCCGCCGGAAGCCATGGTGGCTGAGGTGCCGATGCACTGCAGGTGCTCTGCGCCTGTTCGCTCGCGTACGCGGCGCACGAGCATGGCTACGTCGGCGCCCTGGCGGCCGCGGTAGGTATGCAGTTCGTCCAGTACCAAAAACTGCAGTCCATCGCAGTTGCGGATGACCTGGGTGTCCAGATCGGACTGACGCGTCATGAGCATTTCCAGCATCATGAAGTTGGTCAGCAAGATGTCCGGAGGGTTGCTCTTGATTCGCTCGCGCTCCTCCGGTGCCTCCTGCCCGGTGTAGCGAGCGAATGTCACCGGGCCATCGTTGCCCAGGAACTTTTGCAGCTCCTCGCGCTGGCTATTGGCCAGTGCGTTCATTGGATAGATCACGATGGCACGTGTGCGCGGTGTTTTGTCTTTTTCCTTGGCGCGGATCACCGCATCGACGATGGGAAGGAAGAAACAAAGCGACTTGCCCGATCCCGTGCCGGTGGTGACGACGAAGCTCTCTCCCCTTGCACCGAATGCGATGGCTTGCTCTTGGTGGCGATAGAGGTCAATGGGGAAGCATTGGGCTGTGTGCTGGTGCAGCTCTCCGGCCGCCGCAAGCTGGGTCGTCGTGCGGCCGCGCAGGTAGCGTGGGTTAATCTGGATCAGTGGCTCGGGCCAGTAACGACCACTCGCGTAGACGTCATCGACACCCTGACGCAGGTCGTCAGCCAGAATGGTCGTGAAAGAACGAGCGAACCGGCTGTAGTCCTCAATCAGGTGCTGTCGTAGCGCGAATACGTCCATGGATCCCCCGTGGTCCACCGTTGAGAATGCCTCTTTCAACGCTGCAGTCATAGCCCTTTCAGGTGCAAGGCTAACGAACAAGCGGCAATTCGTGTCAGGGCCCGAGACGGCATAAAGCGTCAAAGGTGACGCTTTATGGTGATTTGTCCAAAACTGAACTGCCCAAGACCAAGGGCCCCGCGCCTTGCGGCCCTTTCCCTTCGCCCGCTTCCAAGGTCGTGACTCAGTGTCAGGACACTGCCGAGTACGGTACGCCGCCACCTCATTCTCGTACCTTGGAATCCGCTTGCGGCCGGCTTCTACTATCGACTTGGCCAGCTCGAATTCGCCTTCAGTCCTAGGACACCGAAAGGCTTCCCCACGACCTACGCGCTGGCGCCGCGGATGCCGCCGCGGGCGGGAATCGTGGCACGTAGACGCCGGAGTGGTCGGGAGGATCGCTACGGGTTGCACAAGAGCGGAAAATCCCTGTGTCCCAATTATTGAGCGCTGGCGCTGCGACTGGTGGCACCACGGCCTCGGTATGAAGTGACGATGGAGCGTGTTTCCAGCTTCGGCGCGGGACAATCGGGGTAGAACCCATCTGGCTTCGTCGGACTCCAAGTGTCAGTGGCAGCCGACCGGTGATCCACGCTTTCGCACTTTCTGATTCACAATTTTACGGATTTAAGGAGAGACGCGATGCTCGTGACTGTGACCCTCGATTTGCGCGTGTGGGACGTAGCCGCGTTCCGCGCGGCCGCAGCCGCGCACGCGCTCGCAGACGGAATGGGTGTGGAGGAGGCCAATAGTTTTCTCGCGCGGTCTTTGTCCGATTGTGCTGTGATGCTGATTGACCCAGGCACTGGGCCGGCGGGCTCAGACATACTCGGCAGCAGCGCGGAAGAGCATGCGAGGCAGGACACCGTTAGGTCATGGTCGCACGGTTAGTCCGGCGGCCTTCGCGCGCGTCAACGCGCGCGTCAATACGGTGGGCCCGGTACGGCATTGAGCGGTAGTATCACAGCACCAAGGCACCCTGACAGCGTCGACATGAGTCCCACCCGGAAATTCGGCATTACGTTGTCCAACGAAATGGCCGAGTTCGTCCGCGCCAAGGTGGCCGGCGGCGAATACGCCACGGAAAGTGAGGTCATCTGCGATGGCTTGCGATCGCTGATGGCACACGATCGAGCAGTGGAAGCCTGGCTACGCGATACGGTGGTACCGGCTTGCGATGCGCTTGAGGCCGATCCCTCGCGGGGAATTCCGGTGGCCACGTTGCGTAACCACCTGACGGCTCGTCGACGGAAGGCCGCTGCAAAGCGGGAGTGAACTTTCGCGCGATCTTGTTACGCCCTATGGACGCGAGTTCCTGTCGCAGAATCTCACGCAGCTTGCCGACCGTGACCGAGGTTCCGTCAGGATCCATCGCGGCGCGCCGGGTGCACTGACGTCCGGATGGTGTCCGAAGGTGCGAGGCCACTGGCGCAGACCTTCCTGTGTGGGTGGCAACTTCATTTCAGGCACCAAGCACGCGGCTAACCGCGTTCTTTTGTCCGGGTGTCCACGACTCAAACTCACTTGCTGCTTTGGCGCGGACTTGGGCCTCATGCTTTGCCGCGTTTCGTTCCCGAATTGCCATGTTGGCGAGGGCTTGATCCACCACTTTGAGGGCCCTCTCGCTGGATGCATGCACCGCGCAGACGAGTGCGTCCAAGTCGGATTCTTGGCCGAAGGCTTTGCGTCGCAGGTACTCACTCACGCTAAGCCCTGCATGGGCGGCCTTTACTAACAGGGCTTCCTTTTCGGTAGGGGTCATTAAGAGCGTGACCCGTGCGGTGGCGCTCCCGGCCTTCGTGGTTGCCTTGGCCGGAGCGTGGATGTTCATGATTGGGAGCTCTTCATGTGTGCATTGCGGCCATAGTATGACGTTGCGAGGTGGCTGGCGCAGTCGATCTCCATGAACGGATAGGGATCGTGTGATCCCAGGGGGCATCTGCGGATTTCCATGTCCAAGAGTGTGGGATGGAAGCCGCGTCGTTCCAGGTCTCGAATGTCATGGGCACGTCCTTTGCTTAGACGGATGGCGACGCGTGGAGTGGGGCTTCGTTGCCCGTGGTCGCTGTACTATCATTCTTTGCGCAGCAGTACTTCCGCGAGGAGAAGTAGGCATGATCGCTTTCTACATCTTGCTCGTCGTCATCTTCGCGCTCGCAATTGGATCTGTCGCGCTGGACATGTGGTACGAGCGTACCCACTGCCCACCTGCAGAGCGCGAGCGAGTCGCCAAAGTATCGACCAGAAAGTGACGCCTTCGCGGGTTGCGCCGACACTTAAAAGCCACTAGCACTTGCGCACTGCCGCTCCGCTCACTGTTCAGGTTCATCAAGGAGGTTCGCCGATGCGCTACACCCTGGCGACTTTCAAGCAGGACGTTCGTATTGGTGCGAGGCGGGCGTTTCGTGACCTCTTTTCGCCGGCGACGGCTCTCTACCGCCTGTTGCTCAAGATCGGGAATGAGGCGGCTGAACGAAACATCCGCGAGGCTCAGCCGGGGTGTGCGCTCCAAAGGGATGGCCTATCCTATGAGTGCGTTTGATCTCTACATCTATTCGGTTGGGGCGTTCGCTATCGTCGCGTCGATCCTGATGCACTGGCCAAAAGTAGGGAACGAACATAAACGGCACTCCTCGCTCGAGCATCGGCACGAAAAAGAGTGACGGAACCGACGTAGGCCCCGTGCCAGATCCGCATGCGATGGCACTGCGGGCGGCCTTTTTGGTGGGTATCACCGTACTTGGCGACAAATGGGGCGCTTTCGACGCGTCGTCGTGATTGGCAGGAAATCCACGACCTCGCTGACTTCAGCGAGCCCGAGCCAATTCAATGGAAACAGTGTCTTAAGATCCTGCGAGCGCTTTCGCTCGAATCTCGACGGCCGCTCCAGATTGTGCCTCACCCCATGGTGTAGCTCCTGGCCCTGCAGGTCGGGCTAGGGTTGGCGCTGCGTGGTCAGTTTGCGGTGACTGAGAGCTCGGTGGCGAGTTGTTCGCTGAGCACCAGTGTGGCTGGAGGGCGCTGGCTGCGGCGGTCACATTGTGTTGTATGGGCGTGGCCACTCTATGGCTTCACGCGCAATTGCCATACCCCTTAAGCCAGGCACGCTCCTGGGAGCAGATGGGGCGCGGGCTCTGAACACCAATGTTTGTACAGGTACGCAAACACCATAGTCTGTGCAAACGGCACACACTATGGTGTTTTGCACACGGGGGGTCGTGCCTGCGGCGGGGCGGTCCCCGGCATTTGCACCAAA
>JACZDC010139846.1_pt1 | contig 27686 bp, 25 predicted proteins | sample 8641791 | NCBI WGS metagenome assembly JACZDC01 (sample SAMN15324613, study PRJNA640507) | soil metagenome | isolation source: intercropping peanut in the second line | place: China: Luxin town, Laibin City, Guangxi Province | collected 2019-07-25 | depth 10cm m
ACCACCAAGGCGTGGCGGGTGCCGTAGGAGGCCGACGCGTGGCCCCCGGTCCGCGCGGAGCGGAGCTCCTCCGTTCGGTGACAAGAGGATGGCGGTTTGAGTGGAGTCTCCTACTGATTCTGCGACGAGAGAGCGTTCGCTTCCGCCTCTCGCTGGGCCCACTGCCGGTCCCAGCCCATCTCCCGTGCCTTCTCGAGGTTCACCTTGCCTTCGGGGGTATAGATCCCGGTGGCCACCAGGCGCCGCTGGATCTCGGCGGGGTAGGAGAAGAAACGGTTGTCATCCGGTCCCTGCGGCACGAAATCGTCATTCCTGCTGATGGCCTTGAAGTCCTTGAATGCCTTGCGCACTCCATTGATCATGTAGTCGAAGGCCACGTCCTTGGAGGATTGGATCACGATCTCGTCGAGCGATTTCGAGATGGTGGCGATCTGGGCCAACTCGCCGATCGGGGTGACCACGACCGTCAGCCCGCGCTCGTCCGTCACCATGCGGAAGCTCTCCGGAACCCGGATGGTCGCGAAGCCGTTGCGAGTGTGACCGGTGCCGCGGAAATAGGTGCCGGCCTCGGGACCTTCCAGCGACACGTACCGGATCTCCTTCGACGGATCGGTCGGATGCGGCTCGACGAAGAACTTGGTGCCGGTGGCTCCGATATTGCCGACCGAGTAGACCCCATAAAGCGAGCCTCCCCGGCGGACGCCGAGCAGGCCGGCGACAGCCGAGGCAGCGGGGCAGACCCCGGAATTCATGTTGTATCCCGCGACGCCGGCCTCGCCGACGTTGGTATAGCCCACGACCCCGTCAGTCCCCGCGCTGGCTCCCAGAACGCCGGCAGGCAGGGGAACACCCGAGACGACGGAGCAGGGGCCTCCCTGCCGGCCGGCGACGCCGTTTCCCGTGACGTTGAGAAACTGGTAGGCATCCGAGGACGTATTGCAGGCGAGGAAACTGCCGCACGTCTGGGCTGTCGCAGCGGAGGAGCCTGCAATGGCGAGCAGGAACGCGAGACACACGAATCCTTTTCTCATGGGAAGATCCTCCATGGATCGGGATGACCTCGTTGTGAAGCCTCCCCATAAATAATTCGTGCTTCAGGTTATTCGAACGTGACAATGGGCAGTGGCGCTCGCCGGCCGCATGAGGATGCGGCCGGCGAGCAACTCATCAAGCTTGGAGGCAGAGCCCCGGGATCTATAGCGAACCCAGGAAGGCGAGGAGCTTGTTCTTCTGGCCTCCGCTCAGGCCGTTGTAGGTCGTGATGACCGTCGAGGCCTGGCCCGCGTGGCGCAGGATCGCATCCTTGATGGTGAGGCTCTCGCCGTCATGCATCAGGCGGGTGCGGGTGCGCAGTCCCCACAGCGGCGCCGTGCGGATCATGTTCTTCGTGGTCTGATCCCCGTTCTGAACGATGCCGTCTCCCGTACCGACGTTGTGGAGCATGAAATCGCTGTAGGGATGAATGGTCTTGTCGCCCAGCGCGTTGTTGACGACAAAGAAGCCGCCGTTCAAGGAAGTACCCGGCGGGACCGTCTGAAAGGTCACGGTGTGGCAATTCGCGCAGCCGATGGTGGAGAAGAGATCCGAGCCGTCCGCGATGTCCGCGGCGGTCGCGGCGTCGAAGGGCGTGCGGGCGGGGGCCTCGGTCGAGCGCATGAACCGCGCGAAAGCCTCGACTCCCTTGCCGAAAGGATGATCGCTCGTGGGCTGGTCTTCGGGATCGGTCTTGGAGTCGAACGCCGCTACGGAGAATCCGTTCGAGGTGTTCTCGGTCGGAAAGAGCGGATTGGTGATTCCCATCTCGTTCCGGTAGGCGTCCGCCGCGAAGGAGAGCAGGCTTGCGTGCTGGCTCTTCCAGCCGAAGCGGCCGATCCGCGTGACCTGGGTGCCGTTGGTCGAAGCCTCCAGCACCGGGACCGTGACGATGGTTCCCTTCATCCCGTTCGGCTGAGCATACTGGACGTCCTCGATGTCATCGTCGTCGATCGCTTCGACGAAGCCGTCGCCCAGGATGTTGAGGGAGACGCGGAACGTTCTGATTCCATCGCTGGTGAAGACGCTTTCCTGGATGGCAGGATCGATCGCGCGATCATGGACCAGCGACCCTCCGTCATGTTCGACGAAGACGCCGTCCACGGTCCGCCCGGCTCGAAGCTCGTTGATCTGGCTGGCGGAGCCGGAGACCGGGTTCTGGTGGCACTCGGCGCAGGACTGCGCGTTGTAAACCGGTCCCAGTCCATTGGAAATCTGCTCCTGTTCCTCGAACGTCGCGCGGTCCACATTGAACTTGTCCTGCGCCGAAAAGCCGTTTGTCGTGTTGTCGAAGCCGGTGGGAGCATCCTCCACGGCTGCGTACAACCAAGGCACGGCCACCAGCATCAGGAATACGACCACCGGCACCTTGCCTCCCGACACAGTCCTCTTGCGCCTGAGCATCCCTCTCTCCTTTGCTGTAAAGGGACCGGTCTCCGTCCGGACAATCCGGGTGAAGGCGCAGTCCCGCCCTTCGAGCGACTCAGCTCGATCGATGAAAGAGAAATACTTCTCGGAGCCGTTCGGGCCTCAGAGAATGATGGTTTGCTTCATTGCAAGAAGCGAGCCTCGCTACCTGTCGCCGTTGATCTCGGCGGAGTGGTGTGCGTTCACGAGGAGCGGCTCAAGGTCTCCGGCAACCCGTCCCAGTACGACCACCTGGAGGTCTTCGGGAGCGAACAGGAGCTGATGAACGAGCTGATCGTGGCCTCCAGTCTGCCGACTCTGAAGGTGGATCTTTCGGACAACGACGTACCGCGCGCCGTGGAGACGATCGCCGACTGGCTTGAAGCCACGGGCGGCCTCTACATGGCCTGACGGGAGGCGGTCCTCACGACGACCAACCGCCCCCGCCCGCCGGCGTTGCGGGAGGCGAGCAGGATCTCCATCCGGCCGTCGCCGTCCAGGTCCGCGAGCTGGGGTCTTCCGAGGGGGTTCGAGGTGCTGGTTTCGAGCTCGGCCCCTCCGCCGCCGGCTCCCACGGCGACGGTGACGGTCTCCTTGCCGGCTCCGAAGTCGAAGGTCTGGCGGGGGCGCCGGTCCAGGAGGTCGCGGCGTGGATCGGCGGTGCCGGCGAAGACCCTGAGGCCGGTCTCCGAGAGGGTGATCAGGTCGGGCGCGCCGTCGCCGGTGACGTCGTCGCCGTAGCGCCAGAAGCGGGCCTTGAGGTTGTTCAGCTTCACGCGGCGGGGACGCTCGAAGCGGCCACTGCCCGGGGAACCTTGGCCAAAAAAGGCGTCGATCACCAGGTCTCCGCCGCCCAGGCCTTCGGGCTGGACCACGACGAGGTCCTGCTTGCCGTCATGATCGAGGTCGAGGACGACCGGCTCCACCGGAAACCAGCGGTTGGTCGCCGTCTCGAACGCGAGCGACGGCGGCTGGCCCGAACGGGTGCGGTCCGCGCCCAGCAGGAAGAGCCGAAAACGCTGCTCCGCGAAGATCCCGATCCGGTCGGCGTCGGAGGTGAAGACGATCAGCGCCGGCCGGCCGTCGAGTGCGACGTAGCGCGCGCCGTCCACCTTCTCGCGGCCCGGGAGCTGGGACCAGGCTTCGCTCCTCTGGCCGTCCGGGCCGAGGAGGAGGGTGCGCAGGCGCGTCTTGCCGTTCTCTTCGGGACCCACGGCCTGGAGGGGAAGATCGCCGACCGCCACCACCGGCAGGGTGGAGAGGCGCAGGGCCTTCTGCTCGCGGGCGGCCCGGACCGGAAGCGCCTGCTCCGGCCCGGGGACCAGGCGGCCGCCGTCGAGGGTCCAGGTGCGCAGACGGCCGATGTCGACGGCCTGGAAGCGTCCACGGCTCGCGGCGGAGCGCCGGAGGTCGAAGCCGGCGGCGTCCAGGAGCAGCCGCGGCGCGCTCGGCGCGTCCGCGGACCCGAGTGTCCAGAGCTTGCCGGGCTCGCCGAGCAGGATCTCGTCGGCGCCGTCGCCGTCCAGGTCGGCCGCGTCGAGGGCGTTGCTCTTCGCGGGCAGGCCGTCGAGCAGCTTGCGCGGGGCTCCGGTCCGCTCGGGATCGATCAGGTAGAGGAAGCGCGGGCCTTCCGGAGTCCGCTGGGTCTTCGGGTCGTCGGGAGTGATCAGGGCGACGAGCCGGCGGCGGTTGGCGGCGACCCGCGGCGTGGCGGTGTCCAGCAGATGGCCCGGCAGAACGGCGTCCGTACGCTGGGATGCGATCTTCACTCCGACGGCGGGAGGCTGCGGCGGGGCCGGCGGCGCGGCGCCGAGCAGGAGCAGGCCGAGGGCGGCACAGGGGAGCGCTCTCATCGGCCGCCTCCGCTCAGATAGAGATCGAGGCGCACGGGCTGGGTGACGCCCTTCTCGTCGGTCCTTCGCGGCGGCTGCGGCTGGATGACGAGGAGGTCGGAGAGCGCGTCGCCGTCGAGGTCGAGGATCTGCACGAGGCTCAGGTCGCGCGGCTCTTCTTCCAGGTTGAGGGTGAGGTCGGGGCTCTCGTTGTAGCCGCAGTCCGGCCGGCCGCGATGGATGGAGACGGCGCGGCCCCGGCCCATCTGCACGAACTCGGGCCGGCCGTCGCCGTCGAAGTCGCCGGCGAACTGCGAGACGTGGCCGATCTTCAGGTTGTTGAGGTTCAGGTTGAACTTGCCCGACAGGTCGAGCCCCTTCACCGGCTTGAATCCGCCCCCGCCAGCACCCGTCTGGCACCAGAGGTGGAAGTCGAGGCCGATGCCGATCCGCTGGACGGCCATGATCTTGACCGCCTGGAGCATGGAGAAGTCGAGGGTCATCACAACCAGGTCCTGCTTGCCGTCGCCGTTCAGGTCCTGGAAGCCGCCCGGCAGCTTGAGATCTCCCTCGTCGCTGCTCCCGCCCAGGGCGTAGCCCTCGACCTGGAACTGCTGGTAGGGCTTGGGGTCCAGGGTGAGGTCGGCGCGCGAGCGGTGGAGCCGGTAGGTGAACTGCGGACGCTTGGCCGCGCGCATCTCCTCGCGCATGCCGGCGTTCTCGGAGACCTCCTTCGCCTCCTGGGTGACGTACTCGGCCCGGCCGTCGCCGTCGAGGTCGCCGAACCAGACCGGCTCGGGACCATCGTCGTCAGGCCGGTTTTCGAGAGCGTCGCCGAGGAGCGCGAGCGGCTCGCCGAACCGGCCGCCGCCCAGGTTGCGCAGCACGCGGAAGCCGCGCAAGCCGCCGTTCGGATGGAGGAGCACGAGGTCGGGCCGGCGGTCGCCGTCCACGTCGCGCAGCTCGGGCAGCGGGTAGCGCCGGACCAGCGGGTCGCCTCCGGGTATCTGAAGGTCGTCCAGGGGGAAGCGGACGCGCGCGGCCGGCGCGGTCTGGAGACCGCCGGCGCCTGTCAGATAGACCGCAACCCCTTCGGAAGTCGGGAAGAGCACGTCCGCCCGGCCGTCGCCGTCGACGTCGCGGACGAGGCCCAGGTTGGGCAGGAAGGTGCCGGTGCCGGCCAGGACGGAGCGCTGGTCGAAGACCTTGTCCCAGGACAGCTCCAATCCGGCCTCTCCGGTCTTCATGCGGAGCACGGAGAGGCCGTCGTCGGTCATTGCGATCACCGGCAGTCCGGGCGGGCCGGCTTCGACGGTGAGGAACGACATGTCGAGCGGCAGCCCGACGGAGCCGGGGCCGAAGCCGCCGCCCGGCCGGCCGGGGAAGACCCGGATCTCGCGGCGCTCGACGAGCGACGGGATGACGGTGAGGACCTCGGTGAGCCCTTCGATGTCGTCCATCTTGGTGGACTCGGAGATCTCGATCTCGCCCCACTTCGTGTAGGCCACCACGACCGCGAGGTCGCGCAGGCCGTCGCCGTCGACGTCCGCGGCGATGACCGCGGATGGCGCGCCGGGCAGCGGCAATGGGAGATAGCGCAGGGCGAGCTTTTCGCGGGCCGCGAACGCGGGCAGGGCGGTGAGCAGCAGGGCGGCTATCAGGAAAAAGTGCAGGGTGAGGCGGCGCATGCGTGGGTACTACGCTGCCACGGACCGGATGTTACGCGTACTACTCCCCCCGGCCCGCCGCCGCGCGGGCCGGGGGGTGCTCCTCGCCTAGTGGACCTCCGGGTCGACCGCCCGGACCAGCCAGTCGATGGCTACCTTCTCCCAGTCCTGTTCCGTGGAGGCGTCGATGTACCGGCTCGTCGCGTCGATGCCGGTCTCGCGGCCGAGGCGCCGGGCCTGGAGCGTGGCGATGGCGCTGTTCAGGACCACGGCATTGCGCTCCATCCCGACCTGCTTGAAGAACAGGATCGCTTCCTTGAGGATCACCTGGGCGTCCGCCGGGAACGCCCGCGAGTGGCGCATGTCCAGGAGCACCGGAAACTTGCGGCCACGGGTGCGGATCGTCTGTTTCATGTCGTCGAGGAGCGTGCTCAGGTCGTGCTTCTGAAGGAATCCCTCAAAAATCAGCTTGTAGCCATACTGTGTCTGCTCGATCCGGTGCATCGGGCTGCCCTCCTTCCGAATGAGAGAATCAAGACATCAGGGCCGCATGCGCGGCATTACCTCTGAAGTGCCGGGAGGGGGGCCGGAAGGGGACAGTCAAAACGAAAAAAGACGGAGAGCCCGGAGGCCCCCCGTCTTCTGGTCCGTCGCGGTCTTCTCAGAGGCTGAAGGAGAAGGTGGCGACGATGCTGTCGAGGGTCATCTCGGTGGTGACGCGGGTGCCGGGGACCGGGCCGCTGACCGGCGAGATGAAGGGGCCGGAGATCTTCTCGGAGAATGCGCGGTAGTAGCCGGCGTTGAGGGTCAGGCTGTCGGTCACGCCGATGCCCATGCCGACGCAGGCGTGCTTGCCGAAGATGGCCGGCGACGCGACGTTGAAGAAGGCCACCTCGTCCGGGATGGCGTTGTCGGTCTGGTTGTAGCCGGCGCGCAGGGCGAGCCGCGGCGCGGCCTGGAACTGGACGCCGAGGCCGAAGGCCGTGATGTCGTCCCAGCCCAGCACGTTGCCGAAGCCTTCGGTGTCCTTGAAGTAGAGCTGCTTGGCGTCGAGCGCGATCTTCAGGCGGTCGGACGGGGTGATGCCGATGCCGATCACGGCGTTGGCCGGGTTGTTGACCTGCAGCGAGAGCTTGCGGGCGGTGCCGAAGGTCGGCAGGTTCGGGTTGGCGACCGCGGAGTTCCACTCGAAGTCCTCGAACTCCATCTCGCTCTGGTAGGAGGCGCCGACGCTGAACATGTCGTTGATCTTGTAGTAGACGCCGACCTGCGCGCCGAAGCCCCAAGCGCTGTCGCTGTCGGTGCTGGGCACGAAGCAGATGCCGGTCGCGGTGCAGTCGGGCGTGGCGAAGCCCGCCGGGCGGGCGGTCAGGGTGGCGCGGCCGGCCAGGAAGGCGGCGCCGATCGAGAGGTTGTCGTTGATCTGGTACGCGGCCATGACCGGCACCTTCATCAGGGCGTAGCCCGAGAAGACGCGGCCGAAGCCGAACGGCTGGGGCGCGAAGATCGGATTGGTCGAATCCTGCGGGAAGTCGGCACCGAAGCCGGCCATGCCGAGGAACCCGACGCCGTAGCCGAGCCGGCTGCCGGCCTTGTGGGCGGTGAAGCCGAAGGCCGGGATGAGCGCGGGATCGGCCTGGTGCTCGGTCTTGCCCTTGAACGGTCCGACCTGGCTCTCGACGGTGATGTCGTCGTCGGCCAGCTCGGCGCTGAACTCGAACTTGCTGCCTTCGAGCTGGGTGAGGAGGGCGGGGTTCAGATTGAGCGCGCCCAGCGCGTCGTTGGGCAGCGCGACGCCGGCTCCACCCATGGAGCTGTTCACGGCGCCGATACCATGCAGGGCGTTGCCGTTGCCGGCCCAGACGGGCGCCGAGGCGAAGGCGGAGGCGGCGAGGAGCAGAGCGAAGCCTTGGACCTTCCTTGACATCATGGGTCTCCCTGGATCAGGTCACCTGATCGAAATGTGCGGTCCTCCGGCCCGCGGAGGCGGCGGCATCTGCGGCGGAGGGACTCCTGCACCTAGGAAAAGCTGACGAAAATCATATCGGAATCCGCTTGCGCGTCAAAGCCCCAACTGCTCACTGCGGGGGCTTTGGTGTGCAGCGGGTGAGCCGAAGGGGGCGGAACGGCTTGCGGTCGTCTTGCGGTGGCGAGCGGATTCAACTTATCCTACAGCTCAAATTTGTCCGACAAAGGAGTCAAGGACAGGATGGTTGAGCCAGAGACGGTTCGCGTTGCCGACCCGGTCGTTCCCGGCCTGCCGGAGTGGGCGAACCGCCACACCGACAATGCCCTGGTGGGGTGGATGGTGGCCGTGGGCCTGACCCTCGTAGGCTTCCTCCTGCTGGCCGCGGCGGGCGGGCCGCTCTGGCCGCGCTTCGCCTTCCTGGCGATCGGCGTGGCCGGCATCGCCGCCTACGGCGCCCTGGTCTATCCGTTCTTCCGCAGCCTCGAGCGCAAGCTGCCCGAGAACGTCGAGCGCTGGACGAAGCTGGAGTCCAAGCTGATCGCCGCCTTCGAACAGCTCGGGGCCGGCGACCTCGTGCGCTCGGTGGAGCACACGTCCAAGCTGCCGAACCGCCTCGCCCGCATCTCGGCCGCCGCGAGCGAGGCGCTCAGCTCGCTCGCGCAGCAGATCCAGGACAGCTCGATCGAGGTCGCCTCGGCCGCCGACGCGGTCAACCAGGTGGCCTCGGACCTCGCCTCGGGCTCCTCGCAGCAGGCGGCCTCGGTGGTCGAGATCACCGCCGCCATGGAGCAGCTCGCCCGCACCGCGTCGCAGATCGCCGAGAGCGCCACCACGCAGGCCGACCTCGCGTCGCGCGCCGAGGCGAGCGGCGAGTCGGGCTCGGCCGCGGTGTTCGAGGCCGTGGCCGGCGTCGAGGAGGTGCAGAAGCGCATCAGCGCCATCGCCAACCGCGCCGACACGCTCGGCACCCGCTCCAAGGAGATCTACCGCGTCCTCGAGCTGATCACCGAGATCGCCCAGGAGACGCACATCCTGTCGCTCAACGCCGCCATCGAAGCCGTAGCGGCGGGCGCCGAGGGGCGCCGGTTCGCGGTCGTCGCCGAGGAGGTCCGGCATCTGGCCCAGAGGTCGCAGGAGTCGGTCGAGTCGGTGCGCAACCTGCTCGACGAGTTCTCGGGCTCGATCCGCGCCACGATCGTGGCCACGGAGGAGGGGAGCAAGGAGGCCGCCCGCGTGCTGGAGCGCTCGCGCGCCGCGGCGTCGGCGATCAGCGAGCTGCGCCAGGCCTCGGGCGACACCTCGCGCGTGGCGCGCCAGATCTCGATGGCCACGCAGCAGCAGAACGCGGCGTCGGACGAGGTGGTGATGACCCTGCGCGAGGTCAGCCTCGTGGTGCAGCGCATGACCGGCGGCCTCAAGAACCTCTCGGGCACCGCCGACCGCCTGAACTCCCTCGGCCTGACCATCCAGCTCCTCGCGCAGTCGTTCCATCTCGACTCGCCGCGCTCGCTCAAGCACATGGTGGAGGAGTGGGCGCGCGAGCTGGAGACCGCCACCTCCGCCTCGGCGATGGAGGAGGCGCTGGACCGTCTGGTGCAGCAGGCTCCGTTCATCGAGCTCGGCTATTTCGTGGATACGAGCGGCTACACCGTGGCGCTCAGCTACAACCGCGCGCTGACCGGCGGCCGCCAGTTCCTGTCCACCATCAATGCGCGCGAGATCGACATGACCCAGCGCCCCTGGTACCGGGCCGTGTCGCGCGAGCGCCGCGCGTCGCTCACGCCACCCTACGAGTCGCTGCAGAGCTCCGGCCAGGTGTTCACGGTGGCCGCGCCGCTGTTCAACGCCCGCGACCGCACGTTCAAGGGCGTCCTCGGCGTGGACATCAACGTCACCGGCTGGACCCGGATCTGAGCATGGCGCTGAATCCAGCGAACCCGGCGGCCCTGGCCAGATCGGACGCCTCGCGAGGCGGCCTCTCGACCGGCAGCCACCTGCTGGTGCAGGCCGGCGAATACGTCTGCGCGCTGCCGCTGATCTCGGTCCGGCGCGTGCTGCGCTCGCTGCCGGTCCATCCGCTGCCGGGCTCGGCGGCGGAGCTGGAAGGGCTGGCCGAGTTCGGCGGCGAGCCGCTGCCGGTGCTCAACCTCGCCCGCATGGTGAACGCGGCGCCGGGCGCGAACCCGGCCTATCCGGTGACCATCGTGGTCTGGACCGGTCCGACCGAGGCCCGCGAGCTGATGGGGCTCGCCGCGGACGCGGCGCTGGAGGTGGCCGACGTGCCGCCCGGCTCCGTGGTGACGGGCGGAGGGGGCGGGATGGGCGGTATTGGCGATGGGGGTTTCGTGCTCGGGGACGCGCCCGTGAACGGCAAGGTGGTGCGGGTGATCAACCTCGAAGCCCTGGGGCAGGAGCGTTGAGCGTCTCCGCGGGCGCCGCCGGGGGCCGGGGGTTCCTCATCCTGCGCCGCGACGGGGTGCTCTGGGGGATCGACAACACGGCCGTGGCCGGGCTGACGCGCGGCAGTCACCAGTTTCGCATTGACGTAGAGAGCCGGCCGCTGGCGGCGGACGACATCCTGTGCGTGGTAGACGGACTGCGCGTGTGGCCGCTGGCTTCCGCGGTCCAGCGGTTCTGTCCTGAGGTGGCCGGCGGCGTGGCCGGCATGTCGGTCCACGGCGAGCAGCCGCTCCTGGTGGTGGACCCGCAACGGCCGCCGCGCCTGCTCTGGCTCGACGAAGGAGAAGAAGGAGAGGGACTCGATGGCGAAGGATGTGAGTGACGCGAACAGCCAGGCCCGCCTGGGACTCTACATCGTCTGTGGCGTCACGATCGCCGGCCTGGTGCTGCTGATGGTCGCGGAGGCGTCGAGCGGCCGCAACTGGCCGTTCAACCTCTTCCTGATGTTCGCGGGCGCGGCCCTGTGGCTCTACACGGGCGTGATCTTCCGCTCGCAGCAGAACCTGTGGAGCCGGGTGGACAGCTCGGAGCAGGGCCAGCGCGAGGTGGAGAACGTCCTCGTCCGCAGTCTCGACCGCCTGCGGGCGGGCGACCTGGTCAACTGCGTCGACAACATCCAGCATCTCCCGGGCAAGGTCGCGGTCACGTTCGGCAACGCCGCCAACGCGCTCGACGTGCTGGCGCAGCAGATCCAGCGCAGCTCGATCGAGGTGGCCGCGGCCGCGAACTCGGTCAACGAGATCGCCTCCGAGCTGGCCTCGGGCTCCTCGGAGCAGGCGGCGTCCGTGGTCGAGATCACCGCCGCCATGGAGGAGTTGGCGCGCACCGCCTCGATGATCGCCGAGAACGCCGGCATCCAGGCCGAGCTGGCGCAGCGCGCCGAGGAGAGCGGCAACACCGGCAAGGAGGCGGTCGAGGAGGCGGTGGGCGGAGTCGAGGAGGTGCGGAAGCGGATCTCGGGCATCGCCAGCCGCGCCGAGGTGCTCGGCGTGCGCTCGAAGGAGATCTACCGCGTCCTCGATCTGATCACCGAGATCGCCCAGGAGACCCACATCCTGTCGCTCAACGCCGCCATCGAGGCCGCTGCGGCCGGCGACCACTGGCGCCGTTTTTCCGTGGTGGCCGAGGAGGTCCGGCGCCTCGCCCAGCGCTCGCAGGAGTCGGTCGACTCGGTGCGCAACCTGCTCGACGAGTTCGCGAGCTCGATCCGCGCCACGGTGGTGGCGACGGAGGAGGGCACGCGCGAGGCCACGCGGGTGCTCGAACGCGCCCAGGCCGCGTCGGACGCCATCGAGGCGCTGCGCGACGCCTCGGGCGACAGTGCCCGGGTTGCCCGGGAGATCTCGCTCGCCACGCAGCAGCAGAACGCCGCGTCGGATGAAGTGGTGCTGACCTTGAAGGAGGTCAGCCACGTCGTCCAGCGTATGGCGGACGGCCTCAAGGCGTTCTCGGACACCGCCGACCGGCTGAACCGCCTCGGGCTGATCATCCAGATGCTCGCCCAGTCGTTCCACCTCGAGTCGCCGCACTCGCTCAAGCACATCGCCGAGTCGTGGGCGCGCGAGGTGCAGCGCCGGCTCGGCAACTGGGAGGCGATCGACCGCCTGCTGCAGGAGCTGATCCAGCGCCAGCCCTACGTCGAGTGCCTCTACTTCTACGACGGCAAGGCCAGCCAGGTGGCGCTCACGGTCAACCGGCAGATCGTCGGCGACCGCGAGATCCCGCAGTCGGTCAAGATGGGCGACGGCTTCTCCGAGCGGATCTGGTACCGGTCCGCGCTCCAGGAGGAGAACGCGATCCTCACGCCGCTGTTCGAGTCGCTGCTGACCGAGAAGCAGATCTTCACGGCCGCCGCGCCGGTGTTCGACGGCAAGGGTCAGGTCGCGGGCGTCGTGGGCCTGGACATCAACGTCGACAGTTGGACCAAGATCTAGGCCTCTCCAGGACCGCCGCCCCGTGGACGCCGAGTTCGCCGATCTCGTCCCCATCTTCCTGGAGGAAGCCCGCGACCGCATCGAGCGGCTCGCCACGTTCGTGCCGCTCATGGACTCGGACGGGGAGGCGGTCGTCGAGGTCAAGCGCGAGCTGCACACCCTCAAGGGCGCCGGCCGCATGCTCCAGATCGCGCCGCTCGCCGAGCTCTGCCACTCGGCCGAGGAGGTGCTCCACGCCAAGCCGGCCGGGCTGATCGGGCTGCTGACCCGCACGATCGACGAGCTGAGCGGCATGGTGGACGCGGTCGGCCGCGGCGAGGACCCGGTGCGCAACGTCGACTTCCTCGACGTGCTGATGCGCGCCGCCGCGCCGACCACGCCCGGCGATGCGCCGGCGCTGTCGGTGCCGGCCGTCCCGGCGGTCGCACCCGAGCCGCAGGCACCCGAAACGGAGCCCGAGCCCGAGGACGAAGCCGAAAAACCGCCGCAGGTCCCGCAGGGCGAAGTCGAGATTGACCATGGCCTGCCGTCCGGCGCCTCGGTCGACACCGGCGCGGTCAAGGAGAAGGCCGCGGTGTCAGGAGGCGGCGGCGCCAAGCCCGCGGCGCTCGGCGGCGACATCCGGGTCGACACCGCGTCGCTCGACGCCGTGGCCGAGCGCGCCACCCAGGTGCGCATCATGGCCCTGGCCGGCCGCCAGGTGGTCGAGCGCATCTACGATCTGGCGCGGCTCGCCGAGGAGGGCCTGCACGAGCCGCAGCCCACCCAGGTGCTCGCCGTGCTCTCGACCATGCTGCGGCGGGTGGCGGTGGAGCTCGAAGGCGGCCAGCGGCGGCTGATCCGCTCGTCCGAGGAGCAGCTCGACAAGATGCTCTCGCTCCAGCTTCAGCCGCTGCGCGGCTCCATGCAGTCGCTCGCCCGCCACGCCCGCGAGCTGGCCCGCACCCTCGGCCGCGAGGTCGAGGTCGAGCTGGAAGGCGAGGAGACGCGCCTCGACCGCCGCATCACGCGCGAGCTCGACGACGCCCTGATCCACCTGGTGCGCAACTCCGTGGACCACGGCATCGAGCCGCCGGTGGTGCGCGAGAACCGCGGCAAGCCGGCGGCCGGACGCCTGCAGATCCGCGCCTCCGCCGAAGGTCCCCGGGTGCGCCTGGTCATTCAGGACGACGGCCGCGGCATCGACTTCGACGGCGTCATCCGGCGCGCCGTGAGCATCGGCCTGGTCGACGCCGGCAGCGCCGGGCGCATGGGCAAGGAGGAGGCCCTGCGTCTCCTGTTCTCGCCCGGCTTCTCGACGCGCAAGCAGATCACCGACATCTCGGGCCGCGGCATCGGCCTCGACGTGGTGGCCAACGTGGTCAACCGCGTCGGCGGCGAGGTCTTCCTCGACTCCGAGCCGGGCAAGGGCACCACCTTCCGGGTCGAGGTACCGGTGGCGCGGCGCGGCGAAGCCGTCATGCTCCTGCGGGTCGGACAGCTCCGCCTGGCCCTGCCGTCGTCGGTGGCGCGGCGCGCCACGCGGCTGTCGCCCGATTCGGTGCTCGAACGCGAGGGCCGCACCTTCGCCCTGCTCTCGGACGGCCCGGGCCGCCCGGACCGGCTCGTCCCGTTCGTGCCGCTCGCCCGGCTCTACCGCCAGCCCGCGGAGGACGTGCAGCTCCTGATCGAAGGCCTGGCCTCGGGCCAGCCGCTGGCGCTCGCGGTGGACGACGTCGAGGGCGAGCAGGAGGTCCTGGTGCGGCCGATCACGCGCAAGGTCGCCACCGACAAGCTCCTCGAAGGCGTGGCGCTCCTCGCCTCGGGCGAGCCCGTGGGCGTGCTCTCGCCGGCCGTGTTGTCGCAGCGCGAGTACCTGCGGGTCCTGCCGTCGGCGCACGAGAAGGTGGTGGCGCCGACGCGCGTGCGCATTCTCCTGGTGGACGACTCGATGGTCACGCGCGAGATGGAACGGCGTCTCCTGGAAGACGCCGGCTTCCACGTCTCCGCCGCGAGCGACGCCCAGGAGGCGCTGACGCTGCTCGCCGAGGAGCCGTTCGACTGCGTGGTGACGGACATCGAGATGCCGGGCATGGACGGCTTCGAATTGACAGCCCACCTGCGAGGTATGGAACACTTTGCCCAGCTCCCGATCATCGTGGTCTCGACCCGCGACCGTCCGGACGACAAGCTCCGGGGTCTCAAGGTGGGAGCCGACGCGTACCTGACGAAGCAGAGCCTGGACGCGGGAGAGCTGGTCGACCTCGTCCGCAGGCTGAACCGCAGATAGGAAGGATGAATTTGTGATCCGAGTGCTACTGGTGGACGACTCGCAGTCGGTGCGGGCCGTCCTGCGGCGCTTCTTCTCGAAGACGCCGGATATCACCGTCGCCGGCGAGGCCGAGGACGGCGAGCAGGCCGTGCGCGCGGTGCTGGAGGTCCAGCCGCACGTGGTCGTCATGGACATCCAGATGCCCAACCTCGACGGCTACGCCGCCATCGAGCGCATCATGGGCCTGCGGCCGACGCCGATCGTCGTGCTCTCCTCGCGCGCCACGCGCAACCAGATGCAGACCGCCTTCGAGGCGATCCGCCGCGGCGCGGTCGAGGTGCTGCCCAAGCCCGAGGACACGCCGACCTGGCAGCTCCTGGCCGACACCCTGCCGGACACCGTGCGCGCGGTGTCGCAGGTCCGGCCGCGCACCCAGCCGCGCGAGCGCCGCCGGCCGAAGCCGGTCGATCCCGCTTCCGCCCTGTCCGAGCCGCAGGCCCTGCGCTGGATCGCCATCGGCGCCTCGACCGGCGGCCCGGCTGCGATCCGCGACTTCTTCGAGGCGGTCCCGGCCGACCCGCCGGTGAGCTTCCTCATCGTGCAGCACATCGCCGCCGGCTTCGAGCTGGGCTTCGTGGACTGGCTCAACAAGGAGTTCCCGCTCGACGTCCGCCTCGCCCAGGACGGCGAGCGGCCGCGGCCCGGCGCCGTCCGCCTCGCTCCGGGCGGCTGCCACATGCTGCTGGAGCCCGAGGGCGTCATCCATCTCGACACGCACACGCCGGCGCGGCGCGGTCATCGGCCTTCCGTGGACGAGCTGTTCCACTCCTGCGCCGAGAGCTGCCCGCGCGAGGTGGCCGGCGTGATCATGACCGGCATGGGTGCCGACGGCGTCGAGGGGCTGCTCGCGCTGCGCAAGGCCGGCGGTCTCACACTCGCTCAGGACGAGGCGAGCTCGATCGTCTTCGGCATGCCGCGGGTAGCGTTGGAGAAGGGCGCCGCGGACGTGGCGCTGCCGCCGAAGGACCTGGCGCGCACGCTGGCCAAGGTCTGGGCCAAGGGAGCCATGCGGTGACGGCGCCAGTCGAAAAGACCGCGAAGCCCCGCATCCTGGTGGTCGACGACAGCGAGGTCACCCGGGCCATCCTGTCGCGCACCCTGCGCGGCGCCGGTTTCGACGTGCTGGAGGCGCGCGACGGCGCCGAAGGCGCGCTCACCGCGCTGCGGGAGCGGCCGACGGTCGTGGTGACGGATCTCGAAATGCCGACCATGGACGGCTTCCCGCTGCTGCGCCTGCTCAAGGCCGACCCCTTGAGCTGCCACATCCCGGTGTTGATCCTGACCAGTCACGGCGAGGCGGCGTCGCGCTTCTGGAGCCTGCGCACCGGCGCCGACGCCTACCTGACCAAGGACTACAAGCCGCAGCAGCTCGTGGCCACCGTGGCGCGGCTGGTCGAGGCCTCGGTTTCGGCGCCGCGCTGCGAGCCCTCGGCCGACAACGGCCACGGCACGCTCGGACCGCTGGAGGTCCTGGCGCGCGTCGCCCGGCAGCTCGACTCGAACCTGCTCAAGGCCACCCTGATCAACTCGCTCCTCGAAAAGGGCATGGCCGCGGTCGACTTCCACGAGGCGAGCCGCGTCGCCCTGGAGATCCTGGGCCAGGTGGCGGACGCCCGCTGCCTGGCCGTGGCGATCGCCGAGGACGACGGCGTCACGCTCGAAATCCTCCTCCTGGACCCGATCCGCGAGCGCGACGTGGACGCGGTGCGCGACCTCGTCCTCGCCAACCTGGCCGCCGGCATGGACGCGGACGCCCAGATCCTGACGTCGCCGCTGGACCTCCAGGTCGAGGGGGTGGTGGGCGACGGCGTGCCGATCGACCTGGATCACGCGGTCTGGCTGCAGCTCGCCGTGCGCGAGGCCCAGGGGCTGCTCCTCATGGTGCCGCGCGACCGCGAGCACTTCAGCCGGACCGGCAGCGGCCTGATCCACGCGCTGGCCGGGCACCTGACGCTGGTGCTCGACAACGCCCGCCTCTCCCAGCGGCTGCACGAGATGTCCACCCGCGACGGCCTGACCCGGCAGCTCAACCACCGGGCGATCTACGAGCGGCTGACCGAGGAGCTGGAGAAGGCGCGTCGCTACCACTACCCCCTGAGCGTGATCCTCTGCGACATGGACCACTTCAAGGAGGTCAACGACACCTACGGCCACCTGGCCGGCGACGCCGTCCTGCGCGAGGGTGCCGAGGTGCTGCGCGGCTCGCTGCGCACCGGCGACCTGCTCGGCCGCTACGGCGGCGAGGAGTTCCTGGCCGTGCTGCCGCAGATCGGGCTCGACGCGGCGCACGCCGCGGCCGAGCGCCTGCGCGTGGCCCTGGAGGGGCTGCCGGTGAAATTCCCGTTCGGCTCCGAGGCGCGGATCACCGCCTCCTTCGGCGTCGCCTCGCTCGACGAGCTGGGCGCCGCCGCGACGAGCGACCTCCTGGTCTCGCTGGCCGACCGGCGGCTGTACGACGCCAAGGCGGCGGGCCGCAACTGCGTCCGGCCCTGATGATCAGGACGAGCGAGATGATCGAGGACTTCCCACCCTCCTCGCCGGCGCTGGAGAAGCTGGTCTCCCTGATCCGGGACACCACGGGCAACGTCATCTCGCCCGCCCGCTACGCGTTCCTCGAAGAGGTGGCGCAGCGGCGGGCGCGCTCGCGCGGCTTCCCGTCGATCAAGGACTACGTCCACGCGCTCACCGCGAACGCGCTGGAAGGGGAATGGGAGAGCCTGATCCCGCTGGTGACGATCAAGGAGTCCTACTTCTTCCGGGCACCGCAGCAGTTCGAGATCATCCGCGACCAGGTGCTGCCGCGCCTGATGCAGGCGCGGGCGCAGTCGCGCCATCTGAGGATCTGGTGCGCGGCCTGCGCCAGAGGCGAGGAGCCGTCCACGCTCGCCATGATCCTGGACTCCGAACCGGCGCTCGCGGGCTGGGACTGGACCATCGTGGCGACCGACGTGGACGAGGGGGCGCTCTCCGGCGCCCGCCTCGGTCTCTATGGGGATCGCGCGGTCAACCAGGTGCCGCCGGCGCTGCTGGAGCGCTACTTCCGGCGCCGCGGCAAGCTCTTCGAGCTCGACCCGGAGCTGCGCTCGCGCATCGTCTACCGGCATCTGAACCTGGCCCATGGGCCGTTCGCGCTGCCGTTCCAGGAGCACGACCTGGTCCTGCTGCGCAACGTCCTGATCTACTTCCGCCGGCCGCTTCAGAGAAGGGTGATCTCGCAGGTCGGGCAGCTCCTGGCGCAGCACGGTTATCTCTTCCTCGGAGCTTCGGAGACCCTGTGGCAGATCCAGGACGACCTGGAAGCGATCGACCTGGGCTCCTGCTTCTGCTACCGGCACCGGACCGGCCCGCGTCCGGAACCCCCGAAGCTGCCGAAGCCGGCGACGGTCCGGGCGCCGATACCGGTCGCTCCGCCCCCACCCCCTCCGAAGCCGGCGCCCCGGCCGGCGCCGGTCCCAAGGGTCGAGTCACCCCCGCCGCCGGTCGCCGCGGTCAACACCCCGTTCGGCGTCTCCGAGATGCTGGCCAGGGCGGCCCGCGACCTGGCGGAGAACCGGATCGAGGCCGCGGCGCGGGAGATCGAGCAGCTCATGGAGACCGATCCCTCGGACCCGGAGGCCTACGCGCTCGAAGGCTTCCTGCACGACCTCACCGGCCGCACGGACGACGCCACGGCCTCCTACCGCGCGGCCCTCTATCTCGACGCCGCGCTCTTCCAGGTCCGGGTCCTCCTCGCCGACTGTCTCCTGCGTCTCGGCCACAACGACCTCGCGAAGCACCAGTACCGCGAGGCGCTGGCCGTCCTGGAGAGCGGCCGGGAAAGGACCCTGACCCTCTTCGCCGACCTCCCTCTGCCGGACCGCGAACGGGCGAAGCGGCGCTGTCAGGACGTCCTCCGCCGCGGCTGACCGCACTGGGAGCGCCGGCGTCCCGCCGGCTCAAACCCTGGGTGGGAGGGGGCGCTCGGAAATCCGGGAAAGCCACGTTCCCGACTGGACGGACCGTCCGTCCACCTGGACGCGCCGTCCATCCACCTTGCCGGACCGTTCGTCCACTTGGACGGACCGTCCGTCGATCTCGACGAGCCTCCCGTCCCCCTGGACGGACCGTTCATCCACCTCGCCGGATTGTCCATCCATCTCGACGGATCATCCGTCCACCTGGACGGGCCGCCCGTCGACCTCGCCGAGCCGCCCGTCGACCTCGATGCGCTGTCCATCCACCTTGCCGGAACGTCCGTCCACCTCGACAGCCTGTCCATCCACCTGGACGGGCCGTCCGGTAGAGTCATCGGACTCCGGAAAACCCCTCCCCATCCCTCCCCCGCTAGCGCGGGAGAGGGCGCCACCGCCCTTTGCTTCGGGGAGATCAGTGAGAGGGTGCCGCGGAGCTACGACAAGGGTCTCTCGACCCTGAGTCCTTTCGGTCTCAGGCGCTCAAAGTCGCGCCAGTTGAGAGTGAAGATCCGTTCCGCTCCAGCCTTCCGGGCGCAGGCGAGGATCTGGGCGTCGTAGATCGCACCTCCGGCAGCCTGCACTGCGGCAGCATCCAGGAGGAAGCTCCAGGTATCACTGCCGTCGAGGCCAACGATCCGGGCGGTATCCGAAAGCAGGCTGGCGAGGATGGAGCAGGCGTCCTGCGGGCTCATCCGGTGCGGTGCCGGCAGCCGGGTCAGAACCGCGAAGGCTTCAACGACGGCGGGAAGTGGGACCAGAATGGCCCCCTCCTCACTCAGGATGGCTTCCAGAGCGCTGAAAGCGATTCTGTGGCTCTTGTGCCAAGGGAGGACGACGGCAACCAGAAGGCTGGTATCGACCGCCGTTCGGATCAAATCTCGCCGCGCTCCGCTCGCAACTCCATCTGGACCTTTCGGACAGCCTCGTCCGTCAGCGGCTCGGAAGGTGCGACCGGCTCTGCGACCGCAAGCTTCCCCTTGCGGACGATCCGGACCGCTCGGAAAGACTGCTCCGAGCGCTTCTTGAGCGGCTTCAGATCGTCGAATCTGGTGACGGCGGGAGTCCTCATGCGAGAAGTCTAGCATGTCTCCGCACCTGTCCGGAAGCGGACACCCCACTCGTCCCCTTACCTCTGTCGCGGGAGAGGACGTCACCGCTCCCACTGTCGGGGAAGTCAGTGGGTGGTGCCGCGGAAGCGCTCGGTCAGTTCGGCGACCTTCTTGGGGTGGATTGTCTGGAAGAGCGGCTGGTTGGCGGCGGACACCGTCCAGCCGGCGGAGAGGCGGGCGAAGTCCATACGGTTTCGAATGAGATTGCGCCGGGCTGCCGCCGAGCAGTTCGAAGATGCACTCGCTCGAATCCGGGATGATCGTCGCGCTCGTTGCGGTGCAGAGGTCGCACGCTTGAATCTGAGGTCACCACCCTGAGCGACTGTGCAATGCCAGATTGACATTTCGGCAGGCGTAGGTCTATCTTCAGAGCTAAGCATTTCTGTCTGAAGCGACCCATCTGTAGGTCGTGGCCTTTCGACGCACGGTGATGTCTGAGGAATAGAGGAAACCGATGGCCAAGTCAAAGAGCACAAGCGATCAGCCTGGCAAGGTAAAAATTCGCGTTATTGAATTTGAAGTTGAAGGCAGCGATGTAACTATGCAAGAAGGCCTGAAGAGCATCACCGCGGCACTAAATCGTGGCATGGCTCCTCCTTCATCGTATTCCAAGATGAAATACGTGCAGGCACCTCCTCAAGAGTTTGAGGACGGATCAAGCAGTGGCGAAGCAGAGGATGATGAGGATAACAATTTTGACGCCGTTGATGTAGTGGCGCAAGCACCAAAGAAGTCAGCTTCGTCGAGAAAACCACGCTCCATGAAGTTACTTGAGATCAACTTCGGCGACGTGATGCCGCCACTCAAGGAATTTGCTAGTGAGAAATCTCCCAAGACCGACATGCACCGGTACTTGGTCATTGCCTACTGGTTCAAGCACTATAAGTCGACACCAGATGTTACGCCTGATCACTTTTTTACAGCGTACCGTCATCTGCAATGGTCAGTCCCAAGTGATCCTTCTGCGGCAATAAAAGATTTGCGCCACAGGCGACGTACTCAGTTTAGCCCTGGGAGCAGCCATGGTACCAGCACTATCAATCATGTGGGGGAAGAAATCGTTTTGGCAATGGGTAGAGATAAATGAGCGACGTGTTGGAATTTGTGGAGCAGATCTCGGCTTTCTCATCTAAGCCTGCTCCTTATCTAATAGAGGCTTTCGCATGGTATCTACACGAGGTTCGGAAGAGGGAACGTGTGTCGACCAGTGATCTTGCCTTATGTTTCGATGCGGCGCACATTCCGAGGCCTTCGAATATTTCGTCTTCGCTGGCTAAGCTTTGTAATCGTAAGCCGCCGCGCTTCATTCGAGACAGTAAAGGTTACAGAATGTCGGTTCACGCCCGTAAAGAGTTAGGTGAGCTGTTGCCTGTGCGTGCTACAGCGGTGAAGACCACCCGACTGTTGACGGAATTGCTAACGCGCATTTCCGACTCTTCCCAAAAGACGTTCTTGCAAGAGACGCTGGTTTGTTTTAAAAATCACGCCTATCGCGCTGCAGTAGTCATGGCTTGGAACTTAGCCTTTAGTGATGTGCTGGATCGAATCTTCTCTGACAACTTGCAGGTATTCAACTCGCAGGTCGGGAGTCACGGCTTCAAACAGCCTATTAAAAGCCGCTCGGATTTTGCAGACATGAAAGAGTCACAGATTATCGCTTTAGCCCGAACAGCGAAGATTCTGAGCAAAGAATCAGTCAAAATTCTTGAAGAAAAACTTGGCAAACGAAATACAGCTGCGCACCCGTCGAGTGTGGTGGTTAGTGTAACGACTGCGGAAGAAGTCATTTTTGACCTGGTTGAAAACATAATCTTGAAACCAGATCTTTAAAGTGACTTTTTGCGGTCTGAGCGTTAGCAAATATATGCAAGGTATGGGGCACTCGGAACCCTTGCACGGCTTTTGTCGGCACGTGTTATATTGGCATGCCTTCGCTGCATAGGGCTAAGCAGGAGGGCACTTGCCGCTTCTATTGAGAAGGTCTGTTAGAACAGCAAACGAGGCACTTCAACCGCGGAAGCGCTCGGTCAGCTCGACGACCTTCTCCGGCGGGATCTTCTGGAACAGCGGCTGGCCGGCGGACACCGGCCGGCCGGCGGGCAGGCGGGCGAAGTCCACGAGGTTCGCGAAGGACACCGCGCCCGGCTGGCCGGTCTCGCCGAGCAGCTCGAAGATGCGCTCGCTCGAATCCGGGATGATCGCCGCGCTCGTCACCGCGTAGAGGTAGCACAGCTCCAGGCCGATGCGCAGGATCTCGGCGGCACGCTCGCGGTCGGTCTTGACCGCCGCCCAGGGCTGCGCCTGGGTGATGTACTCGTTGCCCGCCACCCAGAGTGCGCGCAGGTTGCGCATGGCCTTGCGGATGTTCGTCGCCCGCAGCTCCTGGTCGAGCTGTACGACCAGCTCGCGGCACTTAGCGAGGAGCTCGCGGTCCAGATCCTCGGCCTTGCCCGGCTCCGGCACCTTGCCTTCGAAGTTGCGCCCCACCATGGTGAGCACGCGGTTCACGAAGTTGCCGAGCACGTCGGCAATATCCTTGTTCACCAGCCCGGCGAAGCCTTCGAGCGAGAAGTCGGAGTCGGTCCCCTCCGGCGCCATGGCGAGGAGGGCGTAGCGCCAGTAGTCGGACGGGAAGAGGGTCAGCGCCGTGTCCGTGAAGATGCCGCGGCCGCGGCTGGTCGAGAACTTGCCGCCCTCATAGGTCAGCCAACTGAACGACTTGATCTGGTCGGCCATCACCCAGGCGTCGCCGGTGCCGAGCATCGTGGCCGGCCACATCACGGAGTGGAAGGGGACGTTGTCCTTGGCCATGAACTGGAGGTAGCTGACCTCGTCCTTCGCCTTCCACCAGTGGCGCCACGCGTCCGGATCGCCACCGGACGACTTCGCCCAGTCGACCGTCATGCTGATGTAGGCGATCGGCGCGTCGAACCAGACGTAGAAGACCTTGCCCTCGAAGCCCGGCTTGGGTACGGGCACACCCCAGGACAGGTCCCGCGTGATGCTGCGGTCCTGGAGACCCTCGTCGAGCCACTTGTAGGCGATGCCTTTCGTGGTGGCCGGCCAGCCCGGGTGCTGATCCACCCAGGCGCGGACCCGCTCCTGCAGCGCCGCCAGGCGGAGGAAGAGGTGCTTGGAGTCGCGGATCTCCAGGTTCGTGCTGCCGCTGATCGCCGAGCGCGGCTCGATGAGCTGGGTGGGATCGATCAGCGAGCCGCAGGAGTCGCACTGGTCGCCGCGGGCGTCCTTGTAGCCGCAGATCGGACAGGTGCCGACCACGTAGCGGTCGGGGAGGAAGCGCTGGTCGGCGATCGAGTAGATCTGCGAGACCGTGCGTTCCTCGATGAAGCCGTTCTCGTCGAGCCGGCGGAAGATGGCCTGCGTCACCTCGTGGTTGCTCGGCGAGGAGGAGCGGCCGAAGTAGTCGAAGGAGATCCGGAACTGCTTGTAGATGCCGTCCTGGATCGCATATTGCTCGTCGCAGTACTCGCGCGGCGATTTGCCCTCCGCGTGCGCCGCGATCTCGGCCGGGGTGCCGTGCTCGTCGGTGCCGCAGATGTAGAGGACCTCCTCGCCCTGCTGCCGCAGGTGGCGGGCCAGGACGTCGGCCGGCAGCATCGAGCCGATCAGGTTCCCGAGGTGCTTGACGCCGTTGATGTAGGGCAGTGCGCTGGTAATGAGGTAGCGGGGCATGGTCTCTCCTGAAGGGGCGAATGCTAGCAGACCAAAACGGGTTAACCTATCCTGGGAGGCGAAGTCATGCCCACCGTCCGACGCCCGGCCGTCGCCGGCCTGTTCTATCCCGGGTCCACAGAAGAGCTGAGATCCACCGTGGAGGCGCTGCTGCGCGAAGCCGCGGCCGAGCCCGGGCCCGTCCCGAAAGCGGTCATCGCGCCGCACGCGGGCTACGTCTATTCCGGACCGACCGCCGCGGCGGCTTTCCAGGCGCTCGCAGCTGGAGAGCCTCCAGCGCGGATCGTGATCCTGGGGCCGGCCCACCGGGTGCCGGTGCGCGGCCTCGCGCTGCCCGGCGTCGACGCGTTCGCCACGCCGCTCGGCGAGGTCGCGGTGGACGCCGAGGCGGCCGCGATGGCTTCGCGCCTGCCGCAGGTGTCGACCTTCCCGGAGGCCCACGCTCCGGAGCACTCTTTGGAAGTCGAGCTGCCTTTCATCCAGGTGCTCTTTCCGGACGCCCGGGTCCTGCCGCTCGTGGTCGGCGACGCCGACGAGGACGAGGTGGCCGAGGTGCTGGAGTGGGTCTGGGGCGGCCCGGAGACCGCGGTCGTCGTCAGCTCGGACTTGTCCCACTACCTTCCCTATGATGTGGCGCGCCGGGTGGACCGGCAGACCGCGGACGAGATCCTCGCGCTCGAAGGTCCGCTCCATCCGCGGCAGGCGTGCGGCGCGTTCCCGATCAACGGCCTGCTCGCGGCGGCCCGGCGGCGCGGCCTGACGCCGCGGCTGCTGGACCTACGCAGTTCTGGCGATACGGCGGGAGACCGCGGCCGGGTCGTCGGCTACGGCGCGTTCGCGTTCACGGAGGCAGCATGAAGAAAGAAGACAAGGGAGACATCCTGCTCGCCATCGCCCGGGAGAGTCTGGCCGCGGCGCTGGGTCTTGGACAGGAGAGCTTTCGGGACGAGCCTTGGCTGCACGAGCCGGGCGCGACCTTCGTGACCCTGCACCGGAACGACGAGCTGCGCGGCTGCGTCGGCTCGATCCAGGCCTACCGGCCGCTGCTCGACGACGTGCGCCAGAACGCCCGCGCCGCGGCGTTCTCGGACACGCGGTTCGCGCCGGTCCGCCGCGACGAGTACCCGGAGCTTTCGATCGAGGTCTCGCTGCTCTCGCCGAGCGAGCCGTTCGAGTTCGAGAGCCAGGAGGACGCCCTGGCCCGGCTGCGGCCGGGGGTCGACGGCATCGTCTTCGAGTTCCAGGGACGGCGCAGCACGTTCCTGCCGCAGGTCTGGGAGCAGCTCCCGGACCCCTGGGACTTCCTGGCTCACCTCAAGCGCAAGGCCGGGCTGCCGGCCGCCTTCTGGCACCCGGACGTCAAGCTCTGGCGCTACACGGTCAAGAAGTGGGCCGAGAGCCCGGTTCCAGCTCCTTCGGGTACCGCGGCTCCTTGACCAGCTTCCCGACCTGCTCGATCAGCTTCGAGTACTCCTCGGGGAGGCCGGAGATCTCCAGGACGTCCTCGACACGCAACAGGTCCCGCATCGCCCGGCGGTTGGGCGTGGTCACCAGGATGCCGCGACCGTCCAGCGCGCCACGGTCGCGCAGGCCCTCCAGCATCGTCCAGTTCATGACGTAAGGGAACGAGACGTCATAGACAACGACCCGCGGATCGTGCTCCTTGAGGAACGCGACCAGGTCGACCTCGCCCCGGCGGGCGTCCGCGAGCATGGCGGTGACCACCTCGTAGCCCGCGCCGCGAAGCAGCTCCGCGAACATCCGGACGAGATCCTCGATGTTGTTCAAGACGGCGACGGTCGGCCGGTTTCCACTCATGAAGGCAGGAATAGATTCAAGGTTCCTGCCACCTCACTCGGCGCGCAACGCCTCGATCGGGTCGAGCGACGCCGCGCGCCGCGCCGGGAGCACACCGGACAGCAGGCCGGTCACCATGCTGAGCGCGATCGCCAGGGCCACGAAGAGTGGGGGAGTGCGAACCGGCAGGCCGGGGATCGCCAGGCGGAGCAGGACCGCGATGCCCAGGCCTACGAGAGTCCCGAGGATGCCGCCCAGGCCGGCGAGCGCCGCGGCCTCGGCCAGGAAGAGCGCGTTGACCTGCCGCCGGGTGGCGCCGATCGCCCGCACCAGGCCGATCTCGGAGGTCCGCTCGCCGACCGCGATCCACATCATGGTCAGGATGCCGATCGCGCCGACCACCAGCGAGATGCCGCCGATCGCGCCGACCGCCAGGGTCACCACGTTCATCACGTTGTCGAACACCTCCAGCATGGCGGCCTGGGTGGTGACCGTGAAGTCCTCGCGGCCGCCGTGGCGGCGGGTGAGGATGGACTTCACGTCCTTCGCGATCCGGTCGCTCAGGCCGGCGTTCGCATAGGAGACGTGGACCTCGGTCAGCTCGGCGAGGTTGAACAGTTTCATCGAGCTGGCCACCGGGATGTACGAGGCGTCGTCGATGTCGAAGCCGAGGAACTGGCCCTTGGACTCCATGATCCCGATCACCCGGAAGTGGACGCCCGCGATGCGCACGAACTGGCCGAGCGCGTTGCCGTCGCCGAACAGCTCGCGCTTGAGCTTCGGACCCAGCACCGCCACCTGGTAGCCGCGGTGCGGGTCGCCCTCGGGCCAGAACGCACCCTGGCGCAGACCGAAGCTCCAGGCGCGCGGGATGTTCGGCGTCACGCCGTAGATGAACACGCTGCGGCCGTGGCCGTTGGCCTCCACACGGGCGGTGCCGTAGGCGGCGGCCACGACCTCGTCGACCCCCTGGACGCGCCGCAGGGCCACGGCGTCGTCGATCGTCAGCTTGCGCGTGGTGCCGCCGAGCACGCCGGGGATGCCCACGGTCTCGGCCTTGCCCGGCGCGATGCCGATGATGTTCGTGCCGAACTGGTTGAACTGGTCGACGATGTAGCGCCGCGTCCCCTCGCCGATCGAGGTCAGCAGGATCACCGAGGTCACGCCGATCGCGATCCCGAGCATGGAGAGCGCGGTGCGCAGCCGGTGGCTGACCAGCGAGCCCAGGGCCAGACGGATCATCTCGGGACGGAGCGCGCTCATTTCTTCATTTTCCTGCGAGGGCCGCGACCGGGTCGAGCCGCGCGGCGCGGCGTGCCGGCAGCAGGCCGAAGATGATGCCGGTGCCGAGCGAAAGGAGAAGCGCCGCCACCACCGCCCAGGTCGGCGGGCTGGCGGGGAGGGCGGGGAAGACCTTGACCAGGATGCCCACGAACAGCCATCCCACAGCCAGCCCCAGGAGCCCGCCGGTGATCGACAGCAGCGCCGCTTCGGTCAGGAACAGGCCGAGGATCTGCCGTCGCTCGACCCCGACCGCCCGCAGCAGGCCGACCTCCCGGGTCCGCTCGGAGACCGAGACCAGCATCACGTTCATGATGCCGATGCCGGCCACGGTGAGCGAGATGGCGGCGATCGCGCCGAGCGCCATGGTGAGGGCGCCGAGGATCTGCGAGAAGGTGGAGATCAGCGCGTCCTGGGTGAGGACCGTGATGTCCTCTTCATTGTCGTGGCGCTCCTTGACCACCTGGACGATCCGCGCCTTGGCGGTGTCGAGGTCGGCGGTGCCTCGCACCTCGATCATGATGCGGAAGAGCGACCGCCGGTCGAACATCCGCATCGAGCTCGCGACCGGGACCACCACGAGGTCGTCGACGTTGATCCCGAGCTGGGTGCCGCGGCCGGCGAGCACGCCGACCACCCGCATGCGCCAGCTCCCGATGCGCACCACCTGGCCGACCGGCTCCTCGCCGGCCGGGAACAGCTCGCGTGCCACCTTGTCGCCGAGCACGACCACGGGCCGGCCGCGGTCGGTCTCGTCCGGCGGCAGGAACTCGCCCTTGGCGAGCGTGAGCTTGCGCAGCTCGAGGAACTCGCGGTTGGTGCCGGCCACGGCCACGTTGCGCCGCCGCGAGCCGTGCTCCACGGCCTCGGTGGCCATGACGAGCGGCGACATCCGGACCACGCCCGCCACCTGCCGGCGGACCGCCTCGGCGTCGTCGAGCGTGAGGTCGTTCGGCACCCCCTGGACCGCGCCCGGGAAGCCCGAGGTCTCGGTCTTGCCCGGCAGCACGATGAGCAGGTTCGAACCGATGCTCGCGAACTGCGTCGTGACGTAGCGCCGAGCCCCCTCGCCGAGCGCGGTGAGGAGCACCACCGAGGCCACGCCGATCACCATACCGACCAGCGACAGGCTCGTGCGCAGCCGCTTTCCCAGGAGCGAGCCGAGCGCGAAGCGGAAGAGGTCGGAGGACCTCACCCCCTGTCCCCCTCTCCCATCTCCCGCCCCGGCCCCCGCCGGGAGA
>JACZDC010117941.1_pt1 | contig 27637 bp, 40 predicted proteins | sample 8641791 | NCBI WGS metagenome assembly JACZDC01 (sample SAMN15324613, study PRJNA640507) | soil metagenome | isolation source: intercropping peanut in the second line | place: China: Luxin town, Laibin City, Guangxi Province | collected 2019-07-25 | depth 10cm m
ACTGCTGCCGTAGAGCTTGCCAGCGGGTTCTTTTTCTGTATAAAGTGACTTGTGAGAGTGTTACCCAAAAGTAGGCACCCGTCGGTGTGGTCGTCGTCGTTGCCTGCATGCACATATACTCCTGAGAATCCTTGAATATTTGTGATTTCGATGTGGTATTTGAACCAAGCGCCGTATGCTTCCCGGTGCTTTATTGTGAGCGGTGTATCTTGCTTGAGGATCTTCAGCTCGTAAAGTCCTGCCGGTATTCTGGTTTCTCCTTTTACCTTTTGGTCGCGGTGTTCATCCTCAAGTGTGAAAGCAAAAAACTCTTTGGTTTCTTTGTGGAAAAGTAGACCCATTGATGAGTCGCCATTGTCGGAGAATCTTTGAAGTATGAAATTCATGCTTTTATCGGATTATTGAAAAAGGACCTTGAGTACAATTACTACGAGCCAAGTGATCAAGATGAATAATGGTTTCATTTCCTATTGATTACGGTTTCTAAAACAACGATCCTCATATCCAGTATTCTTTGCTGATCCTGAATTTGTTTTATCTCAGCTTTGATTAACTGAAGCTCAACACGAATAAACTCTCTCTGCTCAAGATACATTTCACGGTTTAATATTGTTTCCCTTCTGTTCTCATGGATCTCCGATTTAATGTCGAAAAAGCCAGCTACTAAAAGACCAATGGTAACCGCGAATGCTACCGCCTGTTTTATGTTAATCCCACGAATTTCTTTCTTCTGAAAATTCTTCCATTTTTTTATCCGCCACGTTTGTACTTAACTGTTGCTCTACCGCCTCGATCATTCTGGAGCGCTAAAATATCATCTTCATTATTCTTTACTTTCTCACCGAGCACCGCTACTATTTTTGTCAAATCGGTAACGTCTTTTGTCAATGATCTAACCCATGAGTAGAGCTGCGCGAAGAACCAGACACCGAGTCCTATAACAGTACAAAGAAGCACGACCGCGACGGCCTGATTACTTAGAATCTCCATATTTTTCGACAAAGTATAACAGTGTGATAAGCTTGAAATGATTGTATTCCACATCGAAACCGTAAACAGTGAACCAAGTGTGATTATACCTAAGCGCATAGTCAATTATATCAAGAAATTCCAGCCAGAAAACTACCTGAAAAATCTTATAACCGGATGCCAGCCACGCCGCGTACACGATCATCATTATAACCGCGTATTGGCAGTAATGATATACGTATGTAGCAAGCGGCATTTTACCGTCCCATCCAGCGTATCCGTCGAATAAAGGAAAAAAATCATAGCGATTTGTATAATCCCATTCAACCGCTGAGAATATGACACTCACTGCATAAGCCCCGATTAACAACCCGGTTACTTTATTCATGGCTACCCTCCCCCTGGCGGCGGTGGATCTCCGGGAGGCTTGCCGTATTGCCTGATTTCAATTTTAACCTCTCCAGTGCTGTGATTGTGGATCTGTATCCACATCTGGTAAACATTACCGTACTCACTCAGCGGCGATTCTTCAGTCGTTGTTGTTGTCTCCTCTGCCATATTCTTCAATAGTTCTTTGTGCCTCTTCTTGAGCTTCCCGGGCACGCTTCAATATTTTACCGATCGATTTAGCGCCACGGTAAAAACCGTAAACCGCCAATATCCCGAGAAACAATGCAGTCATAAGCCCAAAATTTTGAGTTTCATTTATTATTAATAACCTACAATCGAAGTTGGGCTAAGACTTCGACAGGAGGCTTCTACTGTAAAAACAATTCTATTCGTTTACCTTCGTAAATTAAAAAAACTCTCCGACTATTGCTAGTTTCTTCAATCTCTACGGGTAGATCCATTTGCTTAACAATCGGTGCCTCAATAAATTTTCCAGCATTAAAACCGTAGTCGAGACGTGGCCCAATGAACTGGCTTGAAATATCCCATTTCACAGTTCCACCATCAGCACAGATCATTGACCGCTTAGCATTTGGCGCAACAAGTTTCGAGTTCGTGATGAATAATTCACCGCTACCTTTGAAGTAAATTGCTTGATTACTGTACGCTCCTGCGTGCGTTCCTTGATCGTATGTCACATTATTGAATGTAACTTTTTTGCTTGCTTTACTTGATCCTATGTAGGCTAATTGACCCATGTTGATAAAGTGGCAATTAGTTACGTCAATTGATTCCGTTGCTCCATCGTTCATAGACAACGCGCTGCAATGATTAGAATCAGCTTCAAGGCCTCCGTTCTCTCCGTAGCAATTCTCAATGATCACGCGTTTCATTCCCTGCTGTTGAAGAAAATCCCGGCCACTTCGAAACACTTGAACGTTGGCGAGAATTAGCTCATCCCCATCGGCGTACACTTTACCGTCTGATTTCTTAAAATGATTTACGTATACGCCCTCATCTCCAGCGTTACGTATGACCATGTCATGTATTACGATCTTGCCTATGCTTCCTATCGAGCTTTCCGGAACGCCTGCAAATTGACAAGCGGCCCCGGTTACAGTGCTTCCTGTTTTACCGTCGCGTCTCTGATCGATCTCAAAACCTCCGAGTGTTACATCTGCGTAAACGCCTTGAAAATAAATCATCTGTGACGCGCTGTTACCAATCTTACCGAATAACTTGGTAGAGCCGAACCCGTTTACAGATACTTGCTTTGTTGTGCCGTCAAATTTAACTGTTACACCTGTGCCTGAGTTGTCAATCACACATTCTTTGAAATTTATCTGAACCTGTCGTGAGTTCTTTATCACAAGACCTCGCGAACCGTTGCCGGTGAACAGTAATTCTGAACCTGTGAACTTTGACAAATCCAAAGTGTGATCTGATACCGTTAAACCTTGATCTGATTTAACTCTCTTTGCTGCTAGGTCGGTTAGATTTATCTGCATATTATCTGATAGTTTTACTCGGGTCAAAGAAACCAGTTACATACCCATTGTAACAACATGGTACAAAATGCATAGCGCCGCTTTTATGGCACCCACATCTACACTTAGCTACTTTGATTTCAATCATTTCAATTACTCATTATACTCAAAACATTAGCTCCGCTCCACGCTACTTTTTGCGCGATAACTTCTCTATACATTCCGTAATAAGGGAAGTCCCACGTTCCGGCCGCTGTTCTTCTTGAGAACAAAGTAAAGGTAGTAGTTGCGTTTGTATATCCAGCTAAATCAACGGTTGAAATATTCCCCGTATCCGTTGCGTCAAGGGTCTGTAAAACACCGTTTACGTATATTTCAATAAAACCCCCGCTGTTAAAAACTACTGCTATGTGCTTTGGGCCTTTCTGTAATCCGTCGGTGAAAATAACATCGTTTGTTGTGGCAAGTCTGTTTGTTGTGAGTGATCCCGGGGAAACGTTGCTTCGAGCCACAAAGGCTTGAACTTTTCCTGTTGGTAGAATCAGAACACCCATTCTGTTTTGATTCAGGTTACCACCGAATTGCTGTACGTCTGAGAATAGATATTGTGCGTTTGCAGTCTGTCCGTCCCTTGGATTAAACCAGCCACCACATGAAAAGCTCCCTGAGAATATAGTGCTTCCGATGGCTGCCGAACTGTTCACTCTTGAGCTGGAAGCGTTGACAGTAAATCCCCACCCTTTTCTTAGATCAACTTTAAACTTTACCGTTCCAGTGACAGAATTAAAAGTTCCTGTTGAAAGCTCATTGTCATAAGCCGAAACCGTTGAGTATGTGTCAAAAGTTGTGTTAGATCTGTTACACTGAAGTCTGAAACCTGTTGTCGTTAAAACTGAAGGGTCGTAAGTCGTATTGTTTGTTATCTCATCTTTGTTGGTTGTGATACCATAGTAATTCATGATAGCATCATAGATCCTCTCAGCTTTAGCATTCTGCCCTCTCCATGAAGTATGGATATCATCATTAAGAGTTCCGGCAGGAGTAACACCAAGTTTGTCCGCTGTTGAAAGTTGTTCTTTCTTTGGTTGATCTGAAATGTCTACCAGTTTGAAATTACTATGTGACGCAGCGTAGGAATCAAATACTGAATTTATCGTCGCCTCATTTGCACTCGATGCATACCAAAGTTTTGTAGTGACCCAAAGAGCATTTGCAAGACTTGAATGGCTTGCACGCATCGCCGTGACGAATGCAGGGAAGTTTGTTGCGTAGTTTGCTGTCGCGGTACTATTTAACGCATCCGCCTCTCCTTGATGCCAGAGAATAATAGGAACAATGTTTCTACCTGGATATCTTGTTTGAAGTTTTGTATACGCAACTGAATAGTATCTCTGAGTGAATATCTCAAAGCATTCTCCTGATGAAGCAGGAGCCCAATCCGGTGTAGTTGTGTTTTGATTTAAAGCTGTTCCTCCATCACCTGCGACTATTACATACGTTGAGTCTTGAGTATAACCAGTAAGTAATGTAGCAAGCTGAAGATATGCACCGGTTTCAAAGTTCGAAGCTGATGCGTCCGGTTCTCGACACATAAAGGCAGAGTGTTGACCCGGATACCAAGCACCGTTATCCGTTGTTGTGTAGTCTGATTTCCAATACACCAGACACATAGAGGGAATTTCTGGATAGATGCTACCCAGTAAAACCCTTTGACCTTGTGCGCGACCTACTGAATTACTTTGTCCTGCGTCGAAGATTAAAAATATTGGATTTGACGGTAAATCTTCTGTGACATTAGGAGTCAGAAAATTACCTGACGCATTTAATACAACAGACCCCGATCCGTCAACAATTGGGGTTACCTCCTGAGCTTCACAGGCTAAAGAAACAAACGCAAAAAGAAAATATAATAGTCTCCTCATTACAATACCTGATAAGTAAATGTGAATGTCATTGTGTGATTCGTTACGTCAGTGCAAACATATTGAAATGTTGCTCTGTCGTTAGTCGCGTCACTTTGAATTCCCGCTGCCGCATCTGCTACACCGATAGCTGCACCGGTTCCACCAGCTTGAAACGCTGTTGTAAAATTAGACGCTACAGGCAATGAGATACCGAGTGTTGTCAATGTTGCTGTTGTTGTAGGATCAATATCTACCTGACCGGAAACCGTCACTGAATTACCTACGCGATTAAATGTGCATAGTCTAGCGGTTGAAGCTGCGAGATTTGCACTATTGGTTAGTGTTGGTGTGTACGTTCCTGAGTAGTTCAGATTTATCGGCATCCATCCACCCGCTTGAGCCTGTATGAAAAGAGTCTGATTTAAATCCGTCATCGCGAAGGTCGTAGATCCTACAACAGTTTCGGAACCATCCCCATCTATTGTGATCGTGTTAGCCGCTGTTTCTTTGATGATGATATAAATCTTATCAGGATAAGTCGCAAGTGGTGGTAATGTGATCGTATAACTTCCACCTGATGAGGTGGCATGAACGACTTCATAGGATCCTGATAGTGTAGTTGTTGTTGTCACTGAAGTACTAACAAGAAGATTACCACCGATAGAAAACGAGTTTACCGCTCCTGTACTTATATTTCCACCTGTGGTAAAATGTAGGTTAGACCCTGAAGTTACTGTAACCGCCGCGCCTGTTGTTGAGCTTTTCCATTCAATATTTGTTGCCCCTGAATTAACTCCTAAAATCTGGTTAGCTGTTCCGAGTGCTAAACCACTCACAACGTTTGAAGCTGATCCGTAAAGAATTTGACCCGTTGAAACTGTATTAGGATAGGTTGCTGTTGAAGATACATAGTTTGTCCCATTTCCTCTTAGTATTGTTCCTGATGAAGCTGATCCACCTATAGTCAAACCTGTTGTAATATTAGGCGTGGCAATAGTAGGACTTGTTCCGAAAACTAAAGACCCTGAACCTGTTTCATCTGTAGCTGCCGCCGCAATGTTAGCACTGGAAAAAGTTGCAAGCATAGTAGCAACGTTAGAACCAAGTCCTGAAACCCCGGTGCTTATTGGTAGCCCTGTTAGGTTTGTTGCTGTACCACTTGAAGGAGTTCCGAGTGCATCGTTAAATAGAACTGGCGCTCCTGCTGAGCCAATGTTAACACCGAGTGCCGTTAAAACACCTGTACCGAAACTTATAGTTGGTTGGGCACCGATAGTATTGTAACTAATCGTCCTCGCTACGCTTCCATCAAATGTAGTTCCGCTGGCTGCTCCAGATCCACCATTGTTAAATGTTATTGCGTTCGTAGTAGTGCCGCCGCCAGTTCCGCCAGCATTAAAATCAAATACGTGATCGTAACTTGAGCCGTTCCAAATATCCCAATGCGGAGTAGTAGCTTGATTGTTCCAATAGATATCAGCGTATCCTTGTGAGTGCGCGGTTGCTACCGCAGCCTGGTACGCTGTGGTGTCGTTAACACGGTATTTTATACCGCTGACTGCCTGACTGCCTGATTGAGAAAAGGCCGCGATACTTACCAGAAGGCACGCTATGATAAAGATGATTTTTTTCATTCTGTGTCTGTTTTTTTGCCGACAATTTTATCGGTGCGGTTAAAAATTCTTGCGAAGTAAGCATCATCGAGAAACACCAATACTACTCCGATCACTATCGGAACGATTGGCGTGTACCATTCGAATGGTATCTCCTGCTTGAGAATTACGAATGCCGGAACGATGTAAAGAACAACGTACATCAGCGCTCCGATCATTATGAAGACTCCACCAATCAACGATGTGATTGGGTTCTTCTTTGGGTTTGCGTTTTCAATTATGTTTGCCATTATGCGTAAGGGTATGATATATCCAAAATCCAGTTTGTACCGTCGAATACTGCCGAGGCTTTGTATGTGCCTGTTTGTTCCGGTGTCCACTCCTGAGTCGAGGTGTTCCACCGAATGTCATCCATGATAAAAGCCGCTGGGAAAGTCAGCACCGCCGAAACGTTTGTGATCGTGAAAATGAAATCGAACTTTCGCGCTACCGTTGAGTTCGATAAGGCTATAGCTTTCGCCGCGCTGAATGAAGCAGAGCCGACAAAGATCCTCATTTCCTCACTGCCAAAGTTCAGTGTGATTGTTCCGCCGGTAGTTGAAACCGTCAGGATATCGACGTTAAACAGGGCCGCGACTGCAGCATATAGTTCTGTGAAATTGTCGTTGATCTTGTCCCCGCCAGTTCTGAGGTCGTCGCCTGTGCCGTCATCGGGAGTTGAACCAATGTTAATTACTTGTTGTGCCATCTTTTTATACCGTTGTCATATCAAAAGTGTACTGCGAACTATCCCACGTTACCTGTGTACTGTCGAAAGTAGGCGGAGCATCCCCCGAAACAGGCACAAAATCCGTCTGCACTACTTTGTCTTTAAAGAATTTCGCGATTGGGTCTGTTTGCTCAGGGAAACTGAAAACCGTACCCAATGGAATTTCACCGTTAATATCGGAAACATTTCTGAGAATTTCACCAATTTGGGAAACGTCTCCGTATAATTGGACAGCTAAATCAAAATGGGATTGTAGTTTACGAGCCGTATAGTTTACTGTCTTTGCCATTTATTGCCCGTGGGTTATTTTGTCGTTCTTAATATCGTTCTGAGTCGTTGGTGTGAGGTTTCCAACAACAGGCGGCGAAGCAGGAGGCCCCGCCGTTGATCCGCTCACAGGCAGTGTTAATGTCGTGAGAGCGGTAATGATTGAGTTTACCTTATTTTCCACGTTGTTCAACTTGGTGACCAAGTCAGCAATTTTTATCAATCCCCCGAAAGATCCGTCAAGTAATTGAATACTCTCAACATCTGAGAACATTGAGACATAACCCTCAACATCATTAACCATGTGTACGATTACCACAGAATTAACAACCGGGATCATCAGGATACCGTCACCGTCGCCAGCCTTTAACCTAACGTCTTCAATGTCAGCATCCCCATTTATTGGAGAGCAGACACAAGTCGGAGCATCCACCGAAACCACGGTGCAGATAATTCCCAGCGCCGGGTTTATTCGATCGCCGTTCACCATTTTCCGTATTGCTTCCGGGATATCCATTTATGAAATCTTTCTGTCCAAAAATATCTCTTGTCTTCCGCCGTTTACGCCTGCAGTCGTAACCACCTGGCGAACCAAGTAAACACCGTTTCTATCGGGCAGTAAAGGGTCAACCAGCCGCACCGCGTCACCGTGCTTGACATACGGCTGCAAAAAGGTCGTAAATGACCCTCTGAACCCTTCGTATTTTAATTTTTCGAGTGCTTCAGTTGCCAGTTTTTGCAATGTGTCTGAGCTCACATTGTAAAAGTACATGGTGCGCTGATCGCCGAACGAGTCGCCTACCTTAATCTCGGTTCGTGTGTTGTTTGGGAGTACGTTCACCGCTGTAACCATGATAGACGTGTCGTCATCCCTCAAATAGGAAAGACTTGAATCGTCAATGATGTTTTTATAGAACTCAAACTCGATGATATTGTCTTCATTCAGTTCAGTAGTCCGCCCGAGCTGGTAAGCGAAGCCGACGTATAAAACACGATCGCGGAAGTAAGCCGAAAGACCATAAGTCCTCCGGATATAATCCAGCACCTCAGCAATGGTCGCGCGCGTGATCCTAAACTTTCCTAAATCGATATCGTCAGCGACGAACGTATATCCTGAAGGCATGATATCGGTCAGCAACTGTTTAAGCTTGACCGTCTTTGTGTACTTCGGAATGTTCACCTGTTTGAGTTGCCACATCGCATCTTGACAAGTGAATTCAGGAGGCAATTTCGTTTGAATGCCAGTTATAAACCCGTCAAAACGGCGATCAAGTATACCCTCATATCCGAGATTGATTTGAACTACATCGCCCCTTTTCCACAAGGCATCCACGCCAACGGTTATATTTTCCGAGTAACTTCCGTCTTTCTTCAACCTCAGCTTTTTCGGCATAATGATAGTAGCCGTGTCGGTCAACTGCTCCCATGACGACCGTATTTCTACCTGATTGCAGAAATCAAACTCATAGTTACCAAGTACAATATTTGCGTTGAGCCTGATCATAAACCACGGTTCGGGTTTAATTGAAACTCGATCGGACGGTCGGAAACCATTTCAAGCTCGAAACCTACTTGGTTACGATATCCCATAATTTCAAAGTAGCGGCCACGCATGATCACCACTGAGGTAATCCCGAACCTGTCAAGGAACTGAGAAATAACTGATATCTGGGTGTTAACATTGACGTACTTAATAAGCAAATCAAAGTCATCCGCTGGGAACTGGTTCGGATATGGAGAAACTATCAGTCCTTTCGCCATGATCTGGTAGTCGCCGTCTGAAATGTATTCCTTGATCGTTCCGTTCCTTCCGACGATCTCAGTCCTTACAATCAGCTTCGGTAATTCAACCTCAAATAAAATGGTATCAATGCGTAAATCCTTTTTGCCGTTATCCGGATCAAGCGTCGTGGGTTGGCCAACATCAACACCGTCTGCTGAAAATATAAGATTTGACCATACCGGAGTGCCCAGATATGAAGTCATATCATAGGTATCGACAGGGTCTTCGGTGCCTACTTTGTACCTTTTGAATCCAAAGTCGCTATTTAAAGCCGGGCGCGGTGGTACTGGTACAAACTTGTTCATTGTGCTACAATATTTACATCGTCAACTGCAGTCAAAAGAACTCGCTTAACGGTATCAATTACCTTTGCCTCGCTCCATTCAAGAGATTTTTCGAACTTGATCTCTCCGACAAGCTGCTGGATGTTCAGCGTCACGTTTCGCGTTCCGCTCTTGATCTTTTCGACCCCTGCCTCGTTGGCTTTTGTTGGAGATCCACCCATTGAACCTGAGAAGTTGCCCGAGTTACCAGAACCGAAAGCGCCTCCTTTTTGATCGTCATTGATAGGGCCAAACAAATTTTTCCAGCCTTGTTTTTCTTCGTGTATCAAGGTGTTAGCCATCTCAGCTGCTTTCTTGGTCATATGGTCAAAGCCTTTTGACATCTCAGCAACACCGATTGCAATCGCTGTTGTGTTCTTTGTGAAAACGCCTTCCAGAACTATTCCCAATCCCCTGAAAATGTCAACAGAGTTTGCAACAATGGTAACAAATTCAGTCCACAAAGCTATTCCTACACGGATAGGAGTCCAAGCTACACGCATGAGGTAAGCAAAGTATCGTATCGCGATCGTCGCCGCTTCGAATTTTGTTATAGATACTCCAAAGACACTGAGTAATTCATTTATACCCTTCACTAAGAAATTTATCTCTGTGCCCATCTGCTTAAAGTTATCAATCACAGGACTGAAGTCTAACCTCGGGATGAGTTTCACAAGATCATTGACAGCCGGTATCAATTGATTACCCAATGCCACCTTTGCCTCAAGTACATAATTATTAAAGCGGTTCATGTTAGCGTTAAAGCTGTCCTGAGCCTTGGCAACACCAGGTGAGAACGTCTTGCGCAATTCTTTGGCAAACAACGGAAGTGTTTTCTCAGCGATTACCTCACCGTCCTGAAGCATTTTATTCAGCTTCTGGGTACTCACTCCAAGTGAGCGCGCGAAAATGTTAAAGGCACCCGGGAGACGTTCGCCCAATTGACCCCTTAATTCTTCCGCTTGTACGTTGCCTTTCGAGATCATCTGACCGAGCGCAAGGAATGTTCCCTCGGTTTGTTCCGCAGACAATTTCATGACACTTGCCGCCTCTGAAACTGCCGTGAAAATATCCAACCCTTTTTGGCCCTCAAGGCTTGTACCCATCAAGGCTCCTTGAAATGTCTTAAACCCTTTGTAGGTTGACCCCATGTCGAGACCTAACCGATTAATAATATCGTCAAGGAATTGAAGGTTTTTTGCTGCATTTGAACCAGACGCAAAAGCAATCGCGTCTTTCATATTAGTGAATTCGCGCGCTGTCTTCACGGCCTCCTGCCCGAGATTGAAGACTTTGTCGATGAGCATGTCAACACCTGCGACTATTGCGCCACCTGCGAAAGCCCCCATCAAAGTAGATCCAAGACCACCGACTGAACCCTGTAGCGACTTTATGCCACCCTCGAAACGGTTCATTTTGTTCTCCATTTTTGCCAGTGGAGAGGTGAACCGGTCATTTAAGGTGATTATATAATTTGCCTGCTCGTTCATCCGCGTCTTACTTCTTTCGTTTTGATCTTGCCTTCAAACTTTAAAGCGTACTCCAACTGTCCCCAGCACTGCGCCACCTCGTCTATATCCTTTGGTTCCACGTGGAAATAAAAACGGATTAGAGCCTTTGTCTGCGCTAATCCGTTCGGTGTTAAAATGCTGTCGAGTAAAGTTGACCCGTCTTTATCTTGCTCAGCCGGGATTGCGTACTCATCTAATTTTTTTTTATCTCTCCGGGGATTGGTTCAAGGAATTTAGGGATTAGCTCAAGGCATGATCCGAAAGGTATCATGTTGTCTTTATCAAACTCCGCTTGTAATTCCTTCACTTCCGATCCGCCTACCCTTGTCTCGTTAAAGAACAGGATAAATGCTTCTTTCCATTTCTTTGCCTGAATGAAAGACTGAATCGCCATAAAAGCATCGATTCCCAAATCTTTACATTCAAACACCAATTTTTTCCCGTCTCTATCGACAGGAACCGTCAGTTTCCAGGCTGCTTCCATTTAATGTAGATGTTTAAATTATGTCCATTCAATATCCGCGATCGACAATTCAATCTCTTCCTCGATTTGTGAATTGTTTACCGCTGAGTCAATGCTGCGGCCCTTGAACCGGCATTTGATGAGTCTGTGTCTTGTGAACTTGCCGTCCTCAGTGGCGAAGTTTACCCCGATAGGAAAATCCGGATAATTCTGGATGCGTCCACCAGGTGCCGACGCGGAGAGTCTTTCAACTTCCTCCATCGTCATCGTGATCGTTCCTTCCGGTGTGACGGGCCCAAAGCCGCGCGACGTTGGTTTGTGACCTGTCGAATGATTCAATGTTATCTCTTGAGGGTCGGCGTAGTTGATCGCTGTGATACCTACAACCGGAACGCCCATAATATTACAAACAATCTCAGCGTGCGTGTAAGCTACGCCGTTGATCAGTGGTGGTCGTACTCCTATTGCCATAGTTTATAAGCTGGTTGTAAGTCCAATGTTTACTGTTATGAATTCATCGACAGCGGTCGGTAGTATTTTGATTGTTACCGCCAGTTCTGAAGTACTGAGTACATCTTGCTTAGGATCTACCAAACATTTACCACCGGATATCTCGCCATCAGCAATCATGAAATCAAGCTGATCCTGCCCGAGATCCTGGAAGTACCCGACTGTATCGGCTCTCAGTGTTCCGTCATCATTCAAATACAAAGTTGCGTTCAACTGAGGGATAAGGGCTTTTCTGATGTAACGAATTGCCTTATCGACTACCCGGTTATTTTCAATGAAAGCGAAGTCATTCGTAAACGGCACCGATGTAGGCACGCGCTCAAAGAATGAACCGGCGTAATCCGGGAGACGCTTGAGCGCCACAAGGTAACCGTCGTCTTTCAAACCTCCCAAAGCTGTTGGAGTAAGGTCGTTCCACAGATCACCGTTTGCCAGTGCTGGAACTTCCATCTCTGTACCGTCGCTCAGATCAAAAGCTGCCGGATAACCGATCGACTCCTGAACTGCAGCGCGCGACAACATACCAAGCGCAAGCCCGATAGCTGTGATTGACTGTGATTGACTCACATAAAGAGCTGCCCCCGTTCCTGACCCGTCCTGAGCTGCTACAACGGTAACCTTTCGTGCATTGAGCGCGCGAAGATCACCGACAGAAGACCAGCCCGATACGGCTGTAATTGCTTCCATGTTTGCAGCGTAAAGAACTGAAAACTGTTTGAAGCCGTCACCGTCGATCGCGTTGATCACGCTTTGGATAGTCGTTACTTGTGAGGTCGCATAAGTCAAAGCCCCCGCATAAACAGCAAGCTGTCTGATCTCACCGGCTGCAGCTTTCACCATGCTTTCAATTTCCGCAAAAGTGTATGAGCCACCAGGAATAGCGTAAATTCCAATCCAAAGTTCACCGATCGGGTTACCTCTGAAAAACTCAGAGATATGATAATGATGAACAGGGAAAAGGGCTACTGTAATTCCGAGGTCTTCAGCTTCTTCAAGACTGAAAACTTTCTTCACTCTGTCGTCGGAAGCAAATCCAGACGGCAGGGAAGAAAAAAACAGTATCCCGGAAATTTTATCCTCGTTTGGCGGTCTGCGCCCGAGGCCCGAGGTGCCTACGTTTATCGTTACTTTACTTAAGCCTGCCATTTGATTGCAAACATTTTGAGTTTGTTTTGGTCACAATGAACCTTCGCTGTATTCGCACGGTAGAAAACGTTCTTATCACCAGCCACATAAACCGTTTGAACATGCTCGGGAACGTTGAAGTTTGCCCTTACAAAGTCAATGGCTTGTTGCTCGTCGTGTATTTTCCCATCATCAACCGGAACCTCTTGAGTTTCTTCGATTGATTCAAGTTTAGCCCCGTCGATTTCCTCTTCGGGGCTTGTTTCTTTCTTCTTACGTGCCATAAGATTACGCTGCGTCTACTACTTTCAACCAGGTGCTTGTCGCCAGGAAAGCGGTACCGTCGTAAACAAGACTGATCACATCAGAATCGTTTGCAACCCCTGTTAGGTCTGGCGCTTCTGTGTCAAAGCCTGTTCCGAGGGCAACGTTTCTTCCTGTTGCTCCTTGGTCTACGTAGATGATCAACTCAGCGCCTGCCTTAACCTCAGAATCGATATCGAGGTTAAGCGTTAGGGCACCTGCTGGTGCAGTGTACTTCAGGATCGTCTTTGAAGACTTGATCGATGGCGTAAGCGTTCCCGTCGAAGCGTTAGCCAGTTGGTAATCAGCCGCTGCAAACGGCCATTTGATTGTTGCTTGTGTTGTTGTTGCCATGATTATGCGTTGTCTTCGTAAAGTAGAACAATACCTTTTTTGTCGTTGCGTGCTGCTGTAGCTCCAAAACGAGCAATTGCGCTCATGATGTGGCCGTAGTACTCAGGCTTGTACTCAGAGACATCAGCTCTGATTGAGCCCATCGCCAGACGTACATAGTCCGGTGAATAGAAGATCGCTGTATTCTGGTCGGTTGCTGCTTCCACTGCTCCTTCAGCTTTCAGGTTGTTTGAAACGTCAACAACCAAAGCCTCAGAACGAATGTACCAATCGAACCCGAAAGCACGGGCAAGTACACCTGATGGAAGACTTGAGCGACCCAATCCTGCCTTATCCGCGTCAGTAAACTGCGCGATTTTGAGAAGGTCTGTTTTCATTGAGTAAGGTATAACCGCTACGCCCATCAAATCTTCATTTTCAGGGAGAACGTCGGTTTTATGAAACTGCTGCTGAACGTTAGCGATGTCGTTCACAGTCACCGCCAGACGGTTACCTGCTTGTACGCCATTCTTTGATTCGACAGCGCGGCTTGAGCCAGTTGTTGCAATCTTGTTCGTTACGCCTGTTGCCCACTTAACAAGAGCGCGTTTCGCCATCTTTTCACGGATAGCTTTGATGTGGTCGCCCAATATCGACTGGCGCTTGTTCATACCGCCCATTTCGATAAGTTCTTCGACCATACGCAACAGCGTAGGATCTGAGGTAAGCTCTTCCAGGTCGTAGTTGTGAGGCGTGTCACTTCTTTGAGTGATAGGTGCCGGAAGCACCGCGCGATCAACCTCCACGTTAGGAATAGAGCCAGCATTCTGCAACTCAACAGTATTGTTGTTTACAAATGCGTCATCACGCTTCGCGCGAGTCATAAACCCGGTCGAAGGGAAAAGGTTAGGAACGATCTCCGTTGTAAATAGACGGGTCAATAATTCTGCTGCCATTGCTTATGCTTGTTTTTTGTTTTGTACTCGTTCTGTCCACTCAGCAACCAACTGGTTGTACTTCTCTGGCTCATTGTCCATCATGTCGTAGAGCTTCTGAGGATTTTTGTTTGCCAGGTACTCGTAGGTTTCTTTTCCGTCGAGAACTGTCTGCTCTGACTTTATGTGAGAAACTACTGACTGACGCTGTGCCGCTGGTTTAGCCGCAATCATCGCTTCGAAAAGCTCAGGAGTTTCCAAAGCTACTTTTTCGTACTGTGCTCTGAGGGTAGTATTTCCCTCAGGGATTACGATTTGTTTGTTTTTGATCGCCACCTCTACCTTTGCTTTCGATGCGGTTTCTTTGGCTTGTTTGTCGGCGTTCTCAATAGCTTCAATTTTACTTTTAAGCTCCCCGATTTCTTTTTCTTTCGCTGCAATGGTAGCCGCCTTCTCATCCAATGAGTTTTTGAGATCAGCGAATGCCTTCAGCGACTGTTCCAGTGATTGTTCTTCTGGTTTTGCCATTGTTTTTTCGATTAGTTTGTTGAAAACATTGTATAACACATAAGGGTCGTTTTCTTCGACCTCTTCAGGTTCTTCGTTGGTGGAATAGATATTTTCCTTCGGAACAAGGCCTTTTTTAACCATGTCCTTTGTATCGAGCCACAGATCAGGAGCGCCGTCCTTCAGCATTTCCTCGATCTCAGACTTTGAAAAGTTGGACGTGTCGTTTAGAATCTGACTAAGAGATCCGCGCATTGCGTCGACCGCTACCTTATCACCACCTGATGGTGGGTGAATCATCATCTTTGAGTAAACTACCGCTGACCTGTTCGACTTCTTTGCTGAGAGCATGATCGACACAGCCATTGAAGCAGCTACGCCGACATTCTGAGTACTCGCGCCAGTGGTGCGGATAGCGTCCATAATTGAGAAACCGTCCATAATACCACCACCTGGGCAATTTATTTTTACACAAATATTCTTACCCACCGAGTTCCAGAAGTACATCTCCTCAGCGAAGATTGCCCCAATGATAAAAGGTGATTTTGCCTTCGGATCGAAGCCGATAGGATGGCCCAACAGCATGTACGCCGTGTTTTCCTTCAGTTCTGAAGTGTACTTAAATTCCCGTTTATATTCTGGAAATTTTGCCATTATTGGTTGTTGTTCCAATTATGGGAATAAAAATATACAACGGAGACTTCAATTCCTAATATGGGACGAAAATATTTTTACGCGTCCTGGTATGGTAAAACGATACCCGTCAGATAATATGTATTTGCTATGTTATAGTCGGATACAGAAATATCAGTGCTGATTCCCCCTATATTTAATCTTGTGATCGTGCCGTCGTCTCTCACAATTGGAATGATGCCGCTCGGGATGTTCACCCCGCTGATAGAATCAGTCTCAGCGAATACTGCTGATGAAGAGCCTGCCGCATCAAGTATTCCACGGAGGTAAATAACTTTCTTCATTCTATCCCACTTGTATTGGACAGGGCTTCCACCAACAGATGCCCAGCCGTTGATAAGCGTTAAATTTGTCCATGCTGAAGGTGCAAAACGAAAAGCGTTAGCATTAGTTAGATCAGCAATTTCAATGTACTGACCCGCTCCCGGCGCGCTCGATACAAGCTCTGCCTCTTTAGTTTGAACGACTGCATGAGTCGATCCGTCGGCAAATGTTCTACTGTCAGATGTTGGAGTTTTTGGCGCAATGTATTTTGGGAATGTCTGATTCGTTGCTGCGGATAAACGCATAAACTCACCATTCAAATAAACGATCCCTGCTGTTATGTCGAAATTACTCACATTGGCAGATATTACACATCCTGACATGATCACACCGTAGGATGAGCTATCTTGATCACTCATTAAATCTTCAATAACCGCCCAAATTTCCGAATTGAACACTTCGCGCATATCGTTCTTAAAGAATGGCGCGCCGCCGAGGTCTGTTGCTGTTACAATCTTTTTCATAGGTTCATTTGTTATACGTAGGTCTCAACAATGAAGGAGGGGCCTGCGAGTTTATAAAGTTTTGTTTGTGCTATTACTTGTCTTTCGAGTTCTGCCGTGTGAATGCCTGCCGGTATCAACACCTTGAAGTCGTAATCTTCTGTCGGCGGTTCACTGTCTTCAAACAGATAAACAGGATCACTTTCGGATTCTTCGTAAAAGTAAACCGCTACGCTTTCCGACTCCTCATAAAAGTAAACGTTCTGTGAAACGTCCTGATTTGTCTCGATCAGGATGAACGGCGCTGACGTAATGCCGAACAGATCATTTAATGCCGCCTGCAAAACAATCTTTCTCCCGTTCCACTTTGCGCGCTTAACCTCCTGAGTCTCGAAAGACTTCATCCCGTCGGTCATGGTCTGCAATGGCTCAAGTAAAGAGGTGATAAACTTCTTTAGCTGGCCTGCTCCATCCTTTATGAGTAGTAAGTCCTTCATGAAAGCTCTACAACTACGCTGTTAACAATTATTCTTGGATACTTCGATGCGTCAACGAGAGGCTTTTCAAAAACATCATTTTCTAACTGTGTCCTGATCGCTCTCTGTATGTACGCAAATGGTATCGTGCTCTGTAAGTATTTATAAATACCAACTCCTACCGGCGGGAATTCTTTCCAATGTCCCGGGCTCGACACTATGAGGTAATGAATGTACTGATTCTCTGGATCACCGGGCTTGAAATCATCATCAAGCTCAATGAAATCAGCCTGCCTAACAACCGGCGGCAAAAGCTTCTCAACCTGTATCTCCCAATCTGCATCGAACAAACTCATACTAATTCCTCAGTCATTGTGATCGTGTCGGCCAGTGTATTCGCTGCCGTGTCTTCGCTGATGATGTACCCGGCTACTGTGGTGTAATAACCTTGCACGTCGATATCCGTCGCGGAGACTAGCGCCACTGTTTCCTGTCTCGCCTTTATGTCGGTAAGCACCACACGACTAACACCGGGAACAGCCTGGATCGCATCTACCAGTTTAATCATGAATACTGTACCGTCGAACGCTATGGTCTGGAACGTGGCGAAAAAGTCATCAATGGCCGCTATGACGTCCGCTTTAACGTCGGCTTCAATGTACTGACCCAGAAAGTACACCGTTGCCTCTACTCTCATTCTGTCGGCTTCAAGGTTTACAAAATTCGCTCTTACTCCTGCGAAGCCTATTCCCTCAGTTGTTGAGGTGCCGTAATAATAATCCTTCAATGCTGCCAGCTCAGGCCCAGAAAGAGGGCCGAGCGCGGGGGCTGTCCCCTTCGCTACCTTGATACTCACTACCCCGCTGCCCAGCTCTTTGACACTGCATGCGGTTACTATCCGCGCTGATTCGTCCACCGGATCATACCCCGGCACAAAGTCAGTGAGTGTAACCACATCGCCATATTGAAAATTTAAGATTTGTCTTTGAAGCCATTTAGCGTTTCCCGCTGGGGCGCTGTCGGCTATCTCTTGAATGTTCTCCTGCAACAAGTCGATCATTACTTCGAGCGTATACATAGACGCCGCGACCGTGAAGATGATCAGATTAAATACTGACACTTGGCTACCGCCTTCCTCGGGGAACAAATAGTCATCGAGTTCAGGGTAGGTTCTGATCTTTGTCTTGATCTCGGTTTTTATAACTTCAAGTGTTCTAGCCATTGCATTCCCGGACGTATACCGGCATTAGTTCTGAGTCTTCATAAAAATACACTGGTCGTAATTCCTGAGCTTCGTAAAACTCGGGAGGGTCACGGAATTCTACCTGCAGATCCAGGTTAATAGGCGCCACGGTCTTAATCGGTGTTTTGTATGCTACCTGTGATCTGTATTTCGTTCGATAGTCGATATAAGGTCGTTCAACGTTGTTGTGATCTTCGTCGAACTCCGTTGTCGGTGCCTCTTGAAAAGAGCTGAAGATTAACCCGCTGTCATCCGTGGGGCGCATGAGGTGAATTGCTTGGTAGAATTCATCTATAAAGTCGAACGTTTCCAGCCGTTGGAATTTATAACCCTCAATCCCGAAACGGAAACGCACGATTAAGAAATAATCTTTAATCCCCATTGCTAAATTGTTCACTTCGTCGATGAGAAATTCAATGTAGCAGATCGGGTATTTTATCGCTTTCTCGTTTCTTTCGATGTTGGCTTTATTGAACTGATCATTGAAAAGCTCTACCGTCAGAGTTGGAATTCTGGTTTCGATCCGGTTCTTTATGTAGAGAAAAAATGCTTTCACCGCGTTCTTTTAAGGAAATTCATTAACACTTTAGCGTTTTTCCGTTCCAACCTCCGTGAGTTGCCCATGAATTTACGCTTAGGTAAACGTCCAGTCCCCACGTTGTGATAGTTCATATATGGCACTAATGTACCAATTTTGCGCTTATTCCCATAGCGGGACAATACTTTAATGCTTTCACGGCCTCTGCCGGTCTTTACAAGTATTTTTCTACCTGCATCATCTCGCTTTGACTTTCGCGCTGGCCACCGCTGAACGCTGTCGTCAATAAATCCCTGAGCGTTAAAGTTGTCGATCTTGAAATGGTTCACTGCGTTGTTCGCCATCACATCGAGAACTCGGGTTAATCCGCGTTTGAACTTCACCGCTTTCTTATCGAATCTGAACTTACTCATGGTTGAGGCATCCCGAAGTTTTGCGCTTTCCATCCAGAGTCACCTTTCGCTACCTGGAAATATGGGTGAAACTTCGGATTAAATATCAATCTGTCTTTCCCTGGATTCATGCGGAATACTTTCGGGAAAGCCTGTTCTCCAAACTCTGGCAATTCTCTTTCGCTTAAATCCGTCACCTTCTTACGCTCATGCTTTGTAACAAAGCACCTGCAGTTCCAACCGTTTTTCGGCATGTAGGTATTCCAAAACTGATCATCTACCGGGCGAGTGATGCCATTCAGAACCGCGTGCTCATCCCGCACTCTTCCGTCTCCTTGAGTGTGGTAAGTCAGGTATTTGAAAGTCTCTTTCGTTTCCTCGATCTCTGCCCACTGCCGAGCCATCTCACTTTGTCCTACTGCAGTTTGGTACTCCGTGCGTAAATAGTTCTTATTGTACGTGTCGAAGACTTTATCGGCAAGCTCTTTAAACTCTTTGAAGCGTGATTGATTGCCTTTCTCAACTATGAAGGAAGACATTTCCCGGACTTGTGAATACTGCTTTGCCGCTGAGAACTGGTAAATGTGCCGTCTTAAACCTTGAAGGATATCGTATTTTTCTGAGGTGAATCCAGTGCTGAGTAGATCGGATTTGAAGCCCTCATACAATGCCTTTTCAAGATACGCCGCTACTTTGTAATGATATTCCAGATTGAGGTTGTGCGTCGTGATCAGCTCATTGTAAACTGCCAGCACATAGAACTCTACCTCTGCGGGATTGAAAATGTTAGGAGGGTCGGCATTGAATACTTCAATTTCCATTGTAGAGGTTTTTCAGTTCTTTCGCCGTTTTAACCGGGTCAACAACCTCCATCTCTTTTTTCTTAACTGGCACCCCGTATGTATCCAGAATATATTTTTCGTCGATCTCAAAGCCCATTTTACTGATACGCTCATCGATCTCTGACTTGTCTTTCAATCCTACCTTCTCGCTTGTATCCCATTCGAAATAAGCATCCCCCAGATTTGCACCGAGGTTATTCAGGAAAGGGATAAGGCGATCGTTAACAAGCCATTGGATGAACTTCGCATCGTTGTCTCCGTACATGTTCGCCACGTTCTCGCCAACTGTTCCGACTACCCGCCCGGTGTTGTTATTTACCACGTCCTGGCCCCAAATGCGCTTTGCGATGATCTCATCGACGTATTTTACAAACTCGTTGTACACCTTATAGGCATCGGTGCGGTTAGTTCCGAGGAATTCAACCTTGTCGTTTTTGGTGAAAACGCCGTAAGCGTTTGTTCCGAGGTTTTTAATCGCTGTGATAAACCGGTTTCGATCTTCACCGTCCGTGTCAGTGTATCCGACGCGCTTATCCATCCCGAAGACTTCTGCCCACTCTGACCAGTTTGCAAGGCAGTTATCCTTGAACATGATGTACTTAACAAGTGAATACATGATGCCCCATTTATATGTTGGCTCACCGCTCAACCGACCAATGAACATAAGCTGATCAGCAAAGCGAGGGTCTTCAAAGCTTATCCCGGTATTCATACCGGGAGTGTTGGTGATGATACCAAGCTCGGGTTTTACATTGTCGCGATCGAGGACGTTTACAGCATCGTAATACTTTCCATTCACAGTGTAAGGCACGAACTTATCCACTACCCACGGGCCGAACTCGATCGGAGTGAAACCATGAAGTCGAGAGTCGAGCGCCGCGTCAATCCAATCAAGGAACCACGGAGCCGAAAACAGTTTCGTCTTTTTCTTGTTTTCCTCTTTGGCGTCGAATGAGTCTTTAACACGGAACGCTTTCTCTTTGGTCTTCATCTTCCTTGAATCCCACTGAGATTGGAGGTATGGATCACGTAAGCACTCCCGGTAAATACGGTGCAAATCTTCCCGGTTATAGTTCACCACGTTACCAGCGTTTTCGATCGCAATACGAAGCGTCTTTAAGTCTTCGCGCGCTCTGAACTTCTGCTGATCAAGTATGTATTTTATCGGGCTTTTGCTCTGAGTTTTGACAAGCTGGTTTTGAGGCTGGATTACTTCAACCTTATATTTTTTTGCGTCTTGGAACATCGTTAGTTGCATTCCTCAAATAGTGTTGGGTCGGTGAATTCCTGAGAAACAAACTTCTGATTTGACCCGATCAGGTGACGGGTGTAGAATGGGTCTTTCTGCGGTATTTCAAGGATAATGTTTGAATCCCTTGCGGCCTTCAATTCCTCGATATCCATTTTGTAGTTCTTCTCTCGGATCTCGGGGATATCTCTCGGATTGACAGTGAAGTGAAGCGTATACAGCGCAAGGTCGATAACATACTTTACGATGAGCATGTTTCGCTCGGCGTCATAGTTCAGCGCCAATTCTTCCGCGATCTTGTATTTGCTTACCAGGTAGGCCCGGACTTCAGCGCGTGCAAGGTTCTCCGCGTTGGCTAAAACCTGATCTTCTGTGAGTCCGCTTGTGTTTGCTGCCTGTTCTAAAATCTGATCAAGGTGATCAACTGCGATACGTAGAGTATAATCCGACTTTTGAAGATAAGCCATTTTTGATACCTTTTCCCAAATTTGGAAAAGAGTGGGGAGAATTCCTAAATCTTGCTGAATTCTTTTGCGGGAGGGCCGTTAAGATTGAATCTTACATGACCAAGCACCATATTCTTCCACGCAAAGTCATAATTTAATGGCTCGCCTTGATGATACAAGCGATGGCAATCTTTTGCATCTTCAATGGTCGGCTCTCGCTGTAGTACTTGTCTCAGGATGCTTTTTATCAATTCCTCTTCCTTTTGCCGTACATGTTGCACGTGTTTCTGCATCACATCGTCAATGTCTTTCGCCCATTCTGGGGCTTCGTATTCAATAGCTTTTACAGCCATAATTTCCTTACCAGCAATACTGATTGTAATATCTCCGTTTGATGCTTTGTAGGTTGGTTTCATAATCAATTCATGTGCGAGTAAAAAACAACGCGGTCTTTGTTTTTCTGGAATACTGTTACACCGATGACGTGATCGAACCAGCAACCCCAGAATAAAGCCGAGGTTTCACACTCCTGATAGTAGCAATCAAATTCGGTGTTGATGTTCATTGTTTTACCTTACCATATATCCGTAAATCAGACTGAAGAGCGCAGGCAGCAAGAGCGGCTTTGTGATTAGCCTCAGCAAAATCTTTGAATGACTCACAGATCAAGTGCTTGAAGTATTGAATGAAGAACTTCGCCTTTTCGCGTTTCTTCTGCTTGCGTGGTAGCTTCAGAATGGCTTTATACCATGCATCATAGTCGATCAATTCAGGTGGAACTTCCTGCTTCTTGTACTCGATCGATGTAACACCTACCAGCTTTTTCCCGGCTACGTTTATTATGATTTCTTTGTCGTTCATGCCCTTTCACCCGTTTCGGAATCGGTCTTTGTTGCAGAAAAATGGTTGACCGTAATCGCTGACAACAAGTAAAAAATTACTATCATCATTTATATTAAGAACAATATAAGCCTTACCGATTGTTAATTCCCTTTTTAAATGTGTATTATCAGTGCAGAACACTACTTGACAATACTCCCTCGATCGATTGTGCGCATCACGGCAAGCATGTTTACCCATATTAAAACTCTCCTTTGATGTTGAGACTGAATTCTTTGTCTGATCCATAAACGTATGCGGGGTTTGTTCCTCCGTTAAGATACGCATTAAATTCTGATGCGAACGCCTGACACAGAAAATAACTTAGCTGATCAATGCCGTGGCCGTGTTTCTCGTACTGGATTCCGGTATTCGGGTCGGTTACCTTCTTTTTGTTCACTCCCCCTTCGCTGTCTTCCATGGCATAGGCGTAGTCGTCAATGCACACTTTACAGCCGCGATCAACTTTGAATGCTATGTTTTTGTAGTGCTTTTCAAGTATCAGGTTCATAAATCCACCCTTTCCGACTACCGGCGGATTCTTACTTGGAACCCTGAGCGATGGCCGGTACATCTTTAAACCGGACTGCAGATCAGTGAAGAAGTTTTCGCCGTACTCTTTCGAGGTTTCGTTCTTCTGGCTGGTAGCATCACCGTAAATGAACATACCTGTTTTATGGCCGGGATAACGCTTTTGTACCTCAATACACACATGGCCGCGAGTGTTTAGCGGTGGTTTTTTGCATATCTCACCCACCTGGTAAACCCATCGAATGTCTTTGATTGTCTTGATCTGGTAGATTCCGCAGGTAATGTGAGGGTTTACGTTTTCGTCAAAACTTAGATGTAATGGCAGCTCAGGGTCATATTCCAGTACTCCTACGTGTTTATCGATGTTGAAGTCTTTAAGATACTCCGCACCGCTTTTCGGCTTCGCGTTCCAGTTCCCATTAAGAAGCCTCTCCCGATCGTATGCCGATAGGTTTTCTTCAAGCGTGCGCGCGTACCGCTCTCGAAACTCTTTATTCGGGTTTGAGTCAAGAGTCGCCGAGATAAATATGTCAGATTTACGTTTGGCTTGACCTGTTTCAATCTGAGGTATGACAATATCGTCTTTAATCCATCCATCGCCGGGGTTGAGTGTAATGAGTTGCTTTGGATAGAGATCATATTTATCATGCAGGTATCGCGTTCGTGAGAGTAATATGTCAGCCGCACGTTTAACTGTAGTAACACCCTCCTCAATACTTCCGAAAGTATATTCCCGGCTTCCGAAGCTGTCGAAATTCGGATCTGAAGGGTAGGCGAAGGTCTCAATAAGATAGATTTCTGATCCATTGGGATAGGTTATTTTACTGTGATTCTCTTTGTACTTGCAGTTTGAGCCCGTGAGCTTGATCACATCAAAGAACGTTAACAACACAGATTCTTTGATATCCTTCAGTGTTTCGCGACCAAGATAACCACGCACACCTGGATAGGTCCGACACATGTAATCCGAGAACAAGGAAATGAGAACAGACTTACCGCCGCCTGCCTGCCCCCCAAATATCACCCGGTTTATATCCTTGTGTTTTTTGCTTGTGAGCCGGTGCCACGCTAAAGACTGTTCATCGCTGAGATCAAGACTTGCCATGGGGTATTTTACCGAGAAAACGCGTCATTTTAGGGGTTTTTTACTTCTCAGGCTTCACGTTCAAAGTGAATGGTTGGCCGCCTGTTGTGTGATCGACCTCTTGTTTGTCCCTCCATCTGTCAGGATTACGGTTTTTTAGCCAAAAAATAGCGGCAACTGAGTCAGGAGGGTAAATTTTCCGTGTTGGCACGCGTTCGATCACTGATTCTTTCCCTACGCTGATAACTTTTATTTCCTCGCTGTCGTGTTCAAAGCCCATTGCGCGCTGATAGAGACGGTCGGCTACATTGGAATCCGCTAATTTCTTTCCCTTTTTTATGGACTCTAAAAACTGAGGAAAATCGTTTTTCCAGTTGTTGATCGTTGACTCTTCAACTTCGAAGAAATCAGCCAATTCCTTATCAGTGGCACCGAGAAGGCATAATTTGTAGGCCTGATCATTATACTCAGGTTTGTGTTTTGATGGTGCGCCGCCTTTATTCTTTGCCATACCCATAAATTTACGCTAATTCTTCCTGAAATTCCACTTTTTTAACCACCGATGGCTTCTTTAAAAGCCTCTCGTACATAACCCGCTTTTTCTGTAGGGCGTTGACTTGCTGCTGGGTGGCTTCAATCAAAGCTTCGTTGATAGCGATCAACTGTTTTACATGCTCCAATTCTCGTTGTATTTCAACCATTTGGGTTCTGGTTTATTGGTTTTGTTTGGATCTCGCCCCAGATTGTATCTCTTTTGATCTCTTTCTTTGATGGCTCAATATCCGGGGCTTCGCATGAGGTTATCCACCATCCCGACAGGATGAGGAAGATCACCGAAAGTAGCTTTTTTGATTTATCTTTCATGGGTTTGATGTTTGTTCTCTGTTGATCTTATCTAAAAGATTAGGAAGGAGCTTGACAGCTTGTCTATAATCTATACAGTTTTTGTAACAAATTATTTTAGGATCTGTTCTACAATCACAGTTGTCAATAATCTCTACTTAACCGGGCCATTCAACTTCCTGCATGTTGAATTTTTCTACCTCGATATTGTGTCTAAAAATTTCACCTTCAAATGTTCCGGCAATTTCGGGATTGCTCACAATGAACTCTCCATCTGTTAATCTGATCATTAACTTTGAGTCGCGTAAGAATAGTGTCTTGCTCATTTGATTACTATGTTAGATTCTGAGGTAATGCTGGACTTGTCGATTTGCATTTGTTGTCCTATATCGTCATAACTAATAACATGAGGATAACAAAATTGCTCTCCATTAGGGTACATAAAAAATTTTATGGTCTCCGCAGCTCGTTCGAGACTGTCTTTAGCTACCTCTCTGGCGTATCTCTCACAAACGACCTTCCATGCGCCGGATATCAAAACACCAATGTTTGAAGGGAAATTGTGGTCAATAAACCAGTTCTCCATGATCCCCCAGTCATCATAACCTTTCTCTATTGCGACTGCATTTTTAATTCTTTCGAGAAGCGTCTGTTCTTTGTCTGTGCTCATAGGGAGTCGATTAAACTTAAAATTTCGTCACACGCAAAAACATAATCCGATTCGCGATAAATCAGCGTTCTATCAATGTAACCAGGTTCTTTGTTCTGCTGAATCGCTTTCCTCAGTCGTTCCTTGTAGTCACTCAACTGCTGATCGGCGAAGGATGATAACATTTCACGTACTTGAAGCAACATTGAACCAGAAAGTTTTCCGGTTCCCAAGTAATGATCCATTGACGCACGAAATATGCCGTGGCGAAATGATTCCATTTTACTTTCAAAATGCTGTTCTGGTGTCATAGTCTTTAATCTTTAGGAGGTGAAATTTCCGTCCATTTAATCACAGGTGGAATTGAGCCATTAAATCCTTGTACTATCCATTCCGAAATACCATGATGGTAACGAGCGAACGCAAATGAGTCATTAATCCACACAACAACCAATTTAGATTGGTTTTTATAATACTTATCCGCGTTCTGATCTATTTCAGGTAACAGCTTGTTAGGATCAATCCACCGGTCACTCAAGGCTTTAGCTACTTCCTCTTTTATTTCCGATTCAGCGTAGTGGAGTAATTGGTAAAGACTATTAGTACCTTTTTCTTTCGACTCAAGGATTTCAAGGATTTCATCGCGCCTCCGATTACTTTTGAGTATCTCTTCTTTTGTCTTCTCTGTATTAGGCATAGAAATTAATTTAGGTTATAGAATATGAAACCTGCCAGCATAATAAGCCAAAACAATATCCAAAACACATTATCACCTATTTCGAATTTCTTCATATCGTTATCTTTTAAATCCCTAATTAGTCAAAGTCGGCAAGGATGGATTCGAACCACCAACCTTTTGAAACGCGTTTACTTCAAATGTTCTTTCCAGTTGAACTACTTGCCAATTATTCAAAGAAAAAGTGGAGAGTCTGGGATTCGAACCCAGTTAAAGGGATTGTCCCTTTCTGCTTTTCTCGCTGGTAATTACTCCTTTGAAATACGCAGGACTCGGATTCGTTGCGCACCTACTACCGAGCTAAATTGTTGCCAAAAAACAACTCCCCAAAATATCAATTAGTCAAAGAAAAAGTAGCGTCAGGGGGAGTGAGTTCATGCAACATTTTCGTCTTAACCTCACTCGCATCAGTTGCTCGATGCACTACCAACGTCCCCCGGGCTCTACTTCAATTTATCAACCCATTCCTGAAACAATAAGCAATCAACTCAGCAGCGTTCTTTACGCCTAACTTTCTCATCAGTGATAACCGAGCCGATTCTATTGTTCCCTCATTGTACTTCATCTTAACCGCTATCTCTTTAGTCGTTAGCCCGTCAGCTATGTGCCTGATCATAATTATGTCCGCCTGGTAGATTCTCTTCCTTGGCTCTACGTTCAATACTACGTTGGAACGCTTACGGAATAAAGGATTAAGACAGGTCATACAGTTTCGTTTTTGGTTAATAGTAGTCCTTTCTCTCGCCTCTCTTCGGCGCTCATCTTGGTTTCAATGTAGGTGTGACAGCTCATACATGCACTTTTGAAAGTGTCAGCTTTAAGCAAATTAATCCCCCTTTTAGCACAATGATGTATTGTTGTCGCCTGTCCATCGCAAATACCGGGTAGATTAATCTCACACTCAGGATGCTCCTGTAAATGAATCTTGCGCAATACTCCGTAATCTTGTAAATCCTTCGCCATCTTCGCGCTCAATTTTCTGGGCTGGGAAACTATCTTAACCTGCTTTGCCTGTTTGGCTTGCTTTCTGAGGAACGAGTTATGAGTACCGCAGTAGTCGGTGTTACCCTCTACTAA
>JACZDC010027421.1_pt1 | contig 27587 bp, 22 predicted proteins | sample 8641791 | NCBI WGS metagenome assembly JACZDC01 (sample SAMN15324613, study PRJNA640507) | soil metagenome | isolation source: intercropping peanut in the second line | place: China: Luxin town, Laibin City, Guangxi Province | collected 2019-07-25 | depth 10cm m
CGCTCTTCCCAGACCTGGACGAGGTGGAGGATCACGTCCACCGCCTTCTCCATGTCCTGGGCGGAGACCCATTCCAGGCGCGAGTGGAAGTTCTGTTCGCCCGCGAAGATGTTGGGCGTGGGCAGGCCCATGAAACTGAGCTTGGAGCCGTCGGTGCCGCCGCGGATCGGCTTCTCCTTGATGGTGACGCCGGCGCGGCGCATGGCTTCGCGGGCGTTCTCCAGGACGTCGGGAAGCTGGTCCAGCACCTCGCGCATGTTGCGGTAGCTCTCCTCGACCTTGGTCTCCAGCGACGCGCCCGGCCAGTCGGCCACGGTCTCGCGTCCCAGCTTCTCCAGGAGGTCTTCCTTCTCCTTGAGGCCGGACGTCTTGAAATCGCGGATCAGCACCTTGACCGCGGTGCGCTCGACGCTGGCGTTGACCACGTAGGGATGGACGTAGCCCTCGTAGCCGTCGGTCGTCTCCGGCGACATCTCGCGCGGCAGCCGGCTGATGAAGTCGGCGGCGACCTTGATCGAGTTGATCATGCTCCCCTTGGCGTAGCCCGGGTGGGTGTTGAAGCCCTGGAAGGTCAGCGTCATGGCGTCGGCCGAGAAGCTTTCGCACTCCAGCTCGCCGCGCGCGCCGCCGTCGAGGGTGTAGGCGTACTTGGCGCCGAAGCGCGGGACGTCGAAGTACTTCGTGCCGGCGCCGACCTCCTCGTCAGGCGTGAAGCCGATGCGGATCGCGCCGTGCGGGATCTCGGGGTGGGCCATGAGGTATTCGGCCGCCGCCACGATCTCGGCCACGCCGGCCTTGTTGTCGGCGCCCAGGAGGGTGGTGCCCGAGGCGGTGATGATGTCGTCGCCGTGGCGCTGGCCGAGGTAGGGGCTGTCGGCCGGGCGCAGGACGGCGGTCGGATCGTCCGGCAGGACGAGGTCCTGGCCCTGGTAGTTGCGGTGGACGATGGGCTTGACGCCGGCGCCGCTCATCTCGGGCGAGGTGTCCACGTGGGCGATCAGGCCGATGACCGGCACTCCCGTCTTCTTCGTCGTGGCCGGGATGGTGGCCATGACATAGCCATGCTGATCCATGTCGGCGTCGGCGAGGCCGAGGGCGCGCAGCTCGTCGACCAGGTGGCGCAGCAGTTCGAGCTGCTTCGGGGTGCTGGGATAGGTGTCCGAGGTCTCGGTGGACTGCGTATCGAAGGTCACGTAGCGCAGGAAGCGCTCGACGGCGGAGAATCGGTAGCTGCCGGAGGTGGCGGGGGCGTCGCTCATGGGCGGAAGGCTATCAAAAAACAAACAGGGGAGCCGCGTCGCGACTCCCCTTTTCCAGACTTCAAATCAACTTGAGCTTTGCGGCCAGCCCTGCCGCGTAAAACAAAGACGGAATTCGCTCCCTCCAGTCCCTCTTCTCCACTCCTCATCAGATAGCCCCCAGGCACCCCCGGGGAGCCTCCCCGCTTACCGCGTTGAGGAGAGATTAGGCCCGTCGGGCCGCAGCGCCAAGAGCATGAGCATGCGTGATTTTTCCGGGCGCCCTAGACGAATCCGGCCTTGAGCAGGCGGCTGACGGCCTCGGACTTCGAGAGGACGCGCAGCTTGCCGTAGATCGAGCGGATGTGGACCGGGAGCGCCGCCGGGCTGACCTGCAGCTCGGCGGCCGCGGCGGAGTAGCTGTGGCCGTCCGCGAGCAGCGAGAGGAGCTTCTGCTCCAGGCGCGTGAGGTCGTTCTCGCCGCGGGCCGGCGGACGGACCTCGCGGAACAGGCGGATCACCTTGTGCGCGATGTCCGGCGACAGCGGCGCGCCCCTCTCCAACGCCTCCAGGACCACCCCGAGCAGCCGGCCCGGCGGCGTCTTCTTGAGCAGGTAGCCGCTCGCGCCGTTGCACAGGGCCTCGAAGATGCGGTCCTCGTCGTAGAACAGGGTCAGCATGAGGATCGCCATGCCGGGGTGCCGCTCATGGAAGTAGCGCGCGGCCTCCGATCCCTGCATGCCGGGCAGGTTGATGTCCAGCAGCAGGATGTCCGGCGACGGCTGCAACTGGGCGAGGCCCTCCAGACCCAGCTCGGCGGAGCCATAGGCGCCGACGCAGTGGAAGCCCTGGGTACCGTCGATCAGCAGACGGAGGGCCTCCTGCGCTGCCGCGTCGTCTTCGACGACGGCGATCCGTAGGGTCTCGGGCGGAGTCATGGCTGGCTTTTTTGCCTCGTCTATTTCCTACCATGGCCGGGAACCGAGGCCAAGCGCATGAACATGCGTTGCATTGCTCACTACCTGAACACCACTGCGCACAAAGATTGCGCACCTGGGGTTGAGCACAAAAAAACAGGGGGACCGATCGGTCCCCCATTCCCAAACATCACAGCAAAGCAACTGATTGGTGCGCGTTCAGCCCGTCCGCGCAATTCAAGTTCGAGCTCTCACTCCCTCCGGATCGCCCCCAGGAACCCCCGGGGAGCCTCCCCCTCTCACCACGATGGAGAGCTTAGCCAGACGGAGGCATCCCGCCTAGAGCATGGGCATGCGTGACTTTGCGACCGAACGCTCGTTCTAGATCAGGCCGGCCTTGAGCGCCTTGCTGACCGCCTCGGACTTGGAATGGACGTGGAGCTTGTCGTAGATCGAGCGGATGTAGTTGCGCACCGTATTGATGCTGACCCGCATCTCGTCCGCCGCGGCCTGGTAGCTGTAGCCTTCGGCGAGGAGGGAGAGCAGCTTGGTTTCGAGGCGCGTGAGGTCGGCCTCGACGCGCGACGGCGGCCGGATGTCGCGGAACAGCCGCACCACCTTGTGGGCGATCTCGGGCGACAGCGGCGCGCCCTTCTCGCGCGCCTCGCGGATGGCTTCGAGAAGCCGGGCCGGCGGCGTTTTCTTGAGCAGATAGCCGCTCGCGCCGTTGCACAGCGATTCGAAGATGCGGTCCTCGTCGTCGTGGAGGGTCAGCATGAGGATCGACATCGAGGGGTGGCGCTCGTGGAAGATGCGGACCGCCTCGGAGCCCGTCATGCCCGGGAGGTTGATGTCGAGCAGCAGGACGTCGGGCGGCGCTTCCAGCGCCGCAAGCCCGTCCAGAGCCAGTTCGGCCGAGCCCCAGGCGCCGGTGCAGAGATAGCCGTGGGTGCCGTCGATCAGCATCCGCAGCGCCTCCTGCGCTGCGGGGTTGTCCTCGACGACCGCGATACGGATGGTGTCCTGCATGATCATGCGCTTCCGCCGGAGAGCGGTACGTTCAGGCGGATCTCCGTGCCGGTCTCCGCCGTGGAATCGATCGTCAGCTCGCCCTTGAGCTGCAGGGCGCGGCCGAGCAGGCTCGGCAGCCCGTGGCGCCCGACGCTCTCGGTGGCCTTGGGCGGCGTGAAGCCCTTGCCATTATCCCGGATCACGGCCGAGAGGTGGCGGCCGGAGACGGCGATGGACATGGTGACGGAGGTGGCCTCCGAGTGGCGGGCGGCGTTGTTCAGGGCCTCCTTGAAGATGAGGTAGAGGTGCCGGCGCTCGATCGGCGAGAGCTTGACCTGCTCGGGATCCGGCGGCGCTTGGAGGCTCCAGGCCATGCCGCGCGCCTCCAGCAGGTCGCCGGCGAAGCGGCGGATGCGCGTGACGAGGCTGCGCAGGTTGTCGCGCCGCGGATCGATCGCCCAGATGTTCTCGCCCAGGGCTTCGATCATTTCGCGCGCCGCCTCGCCGATCTCGGAGACGAGGCGCGCGCCCTCGGGGTCGGACTCGACGCGCCGCCGCGCCACCTCGCTGAGGATGGAGATGCGCGACAGGCTCGATCCCAGGTCGTCGTGGAGGTCGGTCGCCAGGTGCGTGCGCATCTGCTCGACCGCCAGGCCCACGGCCACGGCGTGGGAGACGCGGTAGCGGTAGACCGCGTAGACGACGCCGGCGATCGCGAGGATCGACACGAACACGACCCAGATCCGCCGCCACAGGGGCGGGCGGACGATCAGCACGACCTCGGCGGGCGCGGCGCTGGCGACCTGGGTGTCGGGGTTCACGGCGCGCACCAGGAAGCGGAGATGGCCGGCCGGCAGGTTGGCGTAGTGGACCGAGCGCGCGGCGCTCGGCGGCGTCCAGTCGCGGTCGTATCCTTCCAGCCGGTACTGGTAGGCGAGGCCGCCGCGTCCGGGCGCGAAGCTCAGGGCCAGGAACTCGATCTCCACCCGGCTCCGGCCGGACTCGAGACGCAGGCCGTCGACCTGGGTCGCGCCGAGCTCGGAGACCCGCTGCAAGGCGCCGTCGACGCGCACGCCGGTGATCCACGGCTGCGGCACGGCCACCGCCGCCTCGCGCTCCGGCTGGAGCCGCGACAGGCCGCGGCGGGTGCCGAACCAGACGTACCCTTGAGGATCGGTCCAGGCCGCGTCCACCCGGTTGCTGGCCAGTCCGTCGGCGGTCGTGAAGTGCTCGACCTGGCCGTTCGCGGGGTCGAGACGGTCGAGGCCCTTGTGTCCGCCGAGGTAGATGCGGCCCCAGCGGTCCTCGGTGAGGCAGAGGATCTCGTCCGAGGAGATGCCCTGGACCGTGGTGTAGGCGGTGAAGCGCGGGTTCCCGGACGCCGAAGCGTCCAGCCGCCCCACGCCGCCGCCTTCGGTGGCGACCCAGAGGTGCCCGGCGCGGTCGACGTGGAGGTCGGTGACCGGGCCGTCCGGCAGCCCGTTCTGCGGCGCCACGCGTTCGAAGCGGCCGTCCTTGTAGCGCGCCAGCCCTCCCTGCTCGAAGCCGATCCAGACCTGGCCGGACTTGTCCTCGGCGAGCGCCGACGGCTTGCCGGCGGGGAGCCCGTCCGCCTGTCCCCACGTGCGGAAGGCCGCGGTACCGCGGGTCCACAGGGACAGCGGCCGCTCGCCGTTGGTGCCGATCCAGAGATTGCCGCGGGAATCCTCCAGCAGGCGTTCGACGCTGTTGCCGCCGAGCCCGTCCCGGACCGTGTAGAGCCGCGGGGTCGCCGAGGCGAGCGCCTCGAAGCTCGTGCCGGCCGGGTAGCGCAGGAGCCCCTGGCCGGTGGCGAGCCACCAGTCGCGCGCCGTGTCCACCAGGGCGGACTGGCGCACGCTCCAGCCGAGATAGGCGATGCCCGGTATCCGCGGGCGGACGGCGGCGAAGCGGGAGCCGTCGAAGCGCTGCAGCCAGAGCTGGTTGTCGAAGGTGCTGCCCGAGTGCACGTAGAGGCGGCCGTCGGGGTCCTCGAAGATCGAATTCACCTGCGGATGCGCGAGGCCGTCGGCGGCGCCGAAGCCGACCAGCCCGTCCCGCGCCACCCGCATGACGCCGCGGCTCTCGGTGCCGATCCAGATGTTGCCGTCGCGGTCGTCGGCCAGGGCGGTGAGGGTGTTCTCGGTCAGGCCGTTCGCCTCGGTCCGGAGGCGCAGGCGCTGGCCGTCCCAGACGTACAGGCCGGAGCTGGAAGAGAGGCGCACCACGCCGTTGCTCGACACGTGGATGCGGCGCCAGCCGACCCCTTCGAAGTCGCCGACCAAGCAGACCGAGCCCGGGACCCGCGGCAGCGTGGCCGGCCGGTCGAGGCCGACGGCGCAGCCGCCATGTCCGTGATCGTCTCCGGCCAGGGGTGGACGCGATCCGTCCGGTCCGTTCTCGGGCTGCGGCATCAGGGTGAAGACGTGGAGCGCATGGACGATCCAGAGGCGGCCTTCGCGGTCCACGCCGAGGTCGTTGATCGGGTCCTCGCCATGGTGAGGCAGGACGGGATAGGCGGTGACGCGGCCGTTCGACAGGCGCCGCAGCAGCCCGTTGCGGGTGCCGATCCACAGGCTGCCGTCGAGGGTCTCGGCGAACGACAGGATGGGGCCGGGCTGGCCAGGGAGCCGGACCTCGGCGACTTCGGGTTCCTTCCCCTTGCCGGGCGCGACGGTGTACAGGTGGCCGTCGCCTCCGACCCAGACGCGGCCGGCGCGCTCCTGGTGGAGCGCGAACACGGCTTCCGGCCGGTCCGAGCCGAGCGGCACGCGCTGGAACGCCGGCTCGCCCGCCTGGTGGTCCGGGACGAAGCGGGCCAGGCCGCGGCGGGTGGCGACCCAGTAGATGCCATCGCGGCCCTCCAGCACCGCCTCGGCCCACGCCTGCGGCAGGCCGTCGGCGAGACCGTAGCTGGTGAAGCGCTGACCGTCGAAGCGGCTCACGCCGTCAGTGGTCGCGAACCAGAGATAGCCGCGCGAATCCTGGAGGACGGCGTTGACGGAGTCCCCGGCCAGTCCGTCCTCGATGCCGTAGGCGCGCACGGGGAGCCGGTCGGCCGCCGCGGCGGGGCCGAGGAGCAGGGCCGCTACCAGGAGCCAGCGCGGCGCCAGGACCGACGTGAATCTTCCCAGGTGCACGCGCAGACTTTATCGCAGACCGGTGGCGGGTTTCCTGTCCGCCCTGCGTATCCATGAAAAGAAGGGTGGTGCGGAGAGCCCCCCACCCCACAGACAGTCTTCCTCGTCCCCGGCCCGCTGACGCCAGCGGGCCTCTTTTTTTGTCCCCTGCCGTAAATCCGTCCGGCCGCCGCCGACCGTACTCCCCGCATGAGCCCGGAACCCGAACCCGACGAACCGGTTGAGGTCACCGAGCCGGTCGAGCCCGCCGAGCCACTCGAAGCCGAGCCGGAGCCGCCGGTCGAAGACGAAGCGCCGCCGCCGCCCACGGTCCAGCCGGCCGTGCGGCGGCATCACTGGATCGTGCGGGCCACGCACTGGCTCAACGCCCTGCTCCTCGCCGGCATGATCGGCAGCGGGCTCCAGATCTACCACGCGTTCCCGCACTTCGGACCGCGCGGCGGCCCCTACTTCCCGAACCCCTGGGACGGCCGGCCGTTCCCGAAAGGCATCCGCCTCGGCGGCTGGCTCGCGGGCGGCCTCAACTGGCACTTCGCCCTGGCCTGGCCGTTCGTGATCACCGGCCTGGTCTATCTTCTCTACCTGCTCTTCTCCAGGGAGTGGAAGTCGCTCCTGTTCCGGCCGCGGGACGTGCCGCGCGCCGTCCAGATGCAGCTCTACTACCTGAGGCTGCGCAAGGAGCATCCGCCGCAGGGCAAGCACAACGCTCTGCAGAAGGCGGCGTACACGTCGATCTTCCTGCTCGGCATGCTGTCGGTGCTCTCCGGCTTCGCGGTCTACAAGCCGGCGCAGCTCTCGTGGCTGGTGGCGGCGTTCGGCGGCTACGAGCTGGCGCGCTACTGGCACTTCTGGGCGGTCTGGATCTTCATGGCCTTCACCGCCGTCCACGTCCTGATGGTGTTCCTGGTCGACCCGGCTTCGCTGCGGGCCATGATCACCGGCAAGTACAAGGGGAGGTTTCCCAATCATGAGTAGCCTCAGCCGGCGTGACCTCTTCCGTCTCGGCCTGGTGGCCGGCCCGGCGTCGCTCGCGGCGGCTTGCGGCTGGCAGGGCGGTCCCCTGGAGCCGAAGCTCCGCTCCTTCTCGCGCTTCAACGACTGGGTCGGCGAGACGCTCTTCGTCTCCTCCGGCCGGCTCGCTCCCGAGTACCCGGTGTCGAAGCGCACCGATCCCCGTCTCTTCCCGGCCTACTCGCGGGTCCGCCCCTATCCGACGCTCCCCGAGCCGACGGCCTGGGCGCTGGAGGTCGGCGGCCTGGTGCGCAACCCGATGCGGCTCACTCTGGAGATGATCCAGGCGCTGCCGCGGGTCACCTACACGGTCAAGCACCACTGCGTCGAAGGCTGGTCCGCCATCGCCACCTGGACCGGCGCGCCGCTCGCGAGCGTGATCCAGATGGCCGACCCTACGCCCGAGGCGCGCTATCTCCGCTTCGACACCTTCGACGCGGACTACTACAACGGCTGGGACCTGAAGAGCGCCATGCACCCGCAGACGATCCTGGCCTACGGGTTCAACGACGGACCGCTGACGCCCTACCACGGCGATCCGCTGCGCGTGTACTCGCCGATCAAGCTGGGCTACAAGCTCACCAAGCACCTGACGAAGATGACGTTCACCGCCGACCGCCCCGGCGGCTTCTGGGAGGACCGGGGCTATCCCTGGCTGGGCGGCGTCTGACGGCTCTTCGGCGACAGGCTGGCGATGACGACCGCCAGCTCGGCCGGCTCCACGGGCTTGGTGACGTGCATGTTGTAGCCCGCGAGCAGCGCCTGGAGCCGGTCCTCGACGCGGGCGTAGGCGGTCAGGGCCACGGCCGGGATCGGCGAGCTGCCGACGCGGCCCGCCTCCCACGCCCGGACCCGCTTGATCAGCGAATAGCCGTCCTCTCCCGGCATGCCGACGTCGGAGACCAGGACGTCCGGCTCGAACTCCTCCAGCAGACCGATCACCTCGGCGGCCGAGGCGCAGGTCCGCACCTCGGCGCCGCACTGCCCCAGCACGGCGGCGAGCAGGTGGCGGGCGTCGGCCTCGTCGTCGACCGCCAGCACCCGCACGCCGGCGAGCTCCGGCGGACAGTTGAAGGCCACGCCGGTATCGGCGGCGGGATGGACCCGCGGCGGCTCCGCCTTGTCGACCCGCGGCTTGACCGCCATCAGCGGCAGCCTCACGACGAACACCGCGCCCGGCGCGTCCGGACGGTTGGCGGCCATCACGGTCCCGCCGTGCATCTCGACCAGGTGGCGGACGATCGAGAGCCCCAGCCCCAGGCCGCCGTGCTTCTTGGTGGCGCTGCTGTCGGCCTGGCGGAAGCGTTCGAACACGTGCGGCAGGAAATCCTCGTCGATGCCCGGGCCGTTGTCGCTCACCGTGGTCTCGACATGGGAGCCCACCCGTTCGAGCTGCACCTGCACGCGGCCGTTCCGCGGCGTGAACTTGATGGCGTTCGAGAGCAGGTTCCAGATGATCTGCTGGAGGCGCACGGGGTCGCCGAGGACCACGCCGGCGCCGAAGTCGAGCACGACCGAGAGGCGGATCTCCTTGGCGTCGGCCGCGGAGCGCGAGGTGTCCACGGCGGCGTGGATCACGCCCGTGAGGTCCACGGGCTGCGCGTCCAGGCGCAGCTTGCCCGAGACGATGCGCGAGACGTCGAGCATGTCGTCGATCAGCCGCGCCTGGAGCCGGGCGTTGCGGTCGATGGTCTCGACGGCGCGGGCGAGGGCCTTGTGGTCCAGCTTGCCGCCGGCGAGCAGCCGGGTCCAGCCGAGGATGGCGTTGAGCGGGTTGCGCAGCTCGTGCGAGATGAGGCCCAGGAACTCGTCCTTGGCGCGGCTGGCGACCTCGGCCTCCTGGCGCGCCGCCTGCTCGCTGGTCAGGAGCGCCTCGCGCTCGCGGAGCGCCTGCTGCGCGCCGTCGTAGAGGCGGGCGTTGTCCATGGCGATCGCGGCCTGCGCGGCGAGCCCCTCGATGATGCGCTCGTGGCGCTCGGTGAAGACGCCCGGCTGTGGATCGCCGAAGAAGAGGCCGCCGATCACCTCGCCCGAGCGCGAGACCACCGGCACGGCCAGATAGCTGACCACGGGCAGATGGCCGGCCGGCATGCCGTGATAGGGCGGGTTCTTGCCGTGCCGCGGATCCTTGCGGACGTCGGCGACGCGGATCGTACCCTCGCCGCGGAAGGTGGGACCGAAGAGCGTCGTGGCGCGCGGCATCGGAAAGCCCTCGAAAGCCTCGCGCGGAACCGTCCCCGACAGCGTGTAGAGCATGTACGAGGCGCCCTGCTCGTCGAGGACGTTGTAGAAGAACGAGCCGAAGTGCGCGCCGGTCAGCTCGGTGGCGGCGTCGGTGACGGCCTGCACGAGCTTCTGGAGGTCCAGCTCGGCCGACAGGAGCCGGCCGATGCGGTTGACGGTTTCGAGGACCTCCGACTGCTCCCGGAGCTGGTCAGCGATCGAGTCGGGTGTCATGCCCCCACCCTTAGCAAGACTCTTACCAGCCCATGGTATCGATCGCGTACGGCAGCATCTTGAGCCACCAGGGCCAGTCGTGGGCCACGTCGTGGCCCCAGATGTCCAGGAAGTGCGGGATGCCCTTGCTGTTCAGGATGCCCGAGAGGTGGCGCGAGGCGTCCGGCGCCTCGTAGGAACCCTGGCCGGTCAGGATGTGGATCCTGGTCGCGGTCTGCAGCAGTTGCAGGGCGTGGCCCTGGAGCCCCGGGATGTACCAGGCCGGGTTGTTGAAGAAGCAGTTGTCGTCGCTGTAGCCGTGCAGGTAGTCCGGACCCAGGTCGTAGAAGCCGCTCATCGCGATGACGGCGTCGAACAGGTCGGGCCGGCGGAACACGGCGTTGGCCGCGTGGAACGCGCCGAAGCTCGCGCCGGTCGTGGCGACCCGGATGTCCGCGTCCTGGCAGTTGCTGCGGATGTACGGCACGACCTCTTCCTCGATGTACTGCGAGAACAGGGCCTGGCGCCGCGCCTGCTCCGGCACCGGCAGGTTGCGGTCCATCCACGACTGGTTGTTGATGCTGTTGATCGAGAACACCCGCACGCGGCCCGCCTCGATCGCCGGCGCGATGGCGCCCACGAGCCCGAAACGCTCGTACTCCAGGAAGTCGGCGGCGGCCGTGGGGAACAGAATCAGCGGATGGCCCCAGTGGCCGTACGACACGATGGGCATGTCCTGGCCCAGGCTCGGACTGTGCCAACCCTCGATCTTGCGACGCAGATCCATTTCTCAGCTCCTCCTCAGGGCCGACTACTCTATCGGAATCTCCACGGGCCGCCCACCCGGAAAGGTGGCCTGGCGCTCCGGACCCGGCGCTATACTCCGCCCGTTGTGCTGTTGCTTGCTTGACAAATCTCTGCAGGAGGATTCCCATGCTCCGGTCCCCCCTCGTTCTTCTGCTCCTCGCCGCGCTGCCGCTCTCGGCCTCGGACACCCTCGATCCGACGAGCGTGACCGTGGCCGGCAGCCTCCAGTCCGAGCTCGGCTGCTCCGACGACTGGCAGCCCGCCTGCGCCGCCACCCATCTCGGCTACGACGCCGACGACGACGTCTGGCAGGCGACGTTCAACGTCCCGGCCGGAAGCTGGGAGTACAAGGCGCCGCTCAACGACGCCTGGGATGAGAACTACGGCCTCAACGCGCAGCGCAACGGCGCCAACATCCCGTTGAACCTCTCCAACGCGGAGCCGGTCAAGTTCTTCTACTCGCACGAGACCCACTGGATCACCGACGATCAGCGCTCCGTGATCGCCACCGCACCCGGCAGCTACCAGCACTTCCTCGGCTGCCCCGGCGACTGGCAGCCGGACTGCCTGCGCTCCTGGCTCCAGGACCCGGACGGCGACGGCATCTATACGTTCTCCACCCGCGGCATCCCGGCCGGCAGCTATGAAGTCAAAGCCGCGATCGACGAGACCTGGTCTGAGAACTACGGCGCCGGCGGCGTCCAGAACGGACCGAACATCCCGTTCACCGTGGCCTCCGACTGCGCGGAGACGGTCTTTTCCTATAACGCGTCGACCCACGTGCTGACGGTCTCCGCCGGAAACAGCGGCGCGGCACAACCCGCGAACGTCACCATCCCCGGCAGCTTCCAGTCCGAGGTTGGCTGCTCCGGCGACTGGCAGGCCGACTGTTCCGCGACGCACCTGGCCTACGACTCCACCGACCTCGCATGGCAGGGCACGTTCAATCTGCCCGCCGGGAACTGGGAGTACAAGGCCGCGATCAACGACTCCTGGGACGAGAACTACGGCGCCAACGCCACCCGCGACGGCGCCAACCTGTCCGTGAACGTCCCGGCGGCCGGACCGGTCAAGTTCTACTACTCGCACGAGACCCACTGGGTCGCCGACAACCTCTCCAAGGTGATCGCCGTGGCGCCGGGCAGCTTCCAGTCCGAGCTCGGCTGCCCGGGAGACTGGCAGCCGGACTGCCTGCGCTCCTGGCTCCAGGACCCCGATGGCGACGGCATCTATACGTTCTCGACCAGCACGCTGCCGCCCGGCAACTATGAAGTGAAGGTGGCGATCAACGAGAGCTGGTCGGAAAACTATGGTGCCGGCGGCGCCCGCGACGGCGCGAACATCGGCTTCTCCGTGCCCGCCGCGTGCACCGAGACCTTCTTCGCATACGATTCGCGGACTCACGTGCTGACCGTCGGCTCCAGCGGTGCCCCGAAGGGCAACATCACCCGGGCTCAGGCCGTCTGGGTCACGGAGGACACGATCGCCTGGAAACCCGGCGCGGTTCAGACTGACTGGACGATCAATCTTCACTATGCGGAGGACGGCGGCCTCGCGCTCGAAGCCGGCGGCGTGACCGGCGGCACCTCGATCCCGCTCACCTGGGACCCGGCCGGTCTCTCGGCCGAGGTGCTGGAGAAGTTCCCGCATCTCGCCCAGTACCAGGCGTTCAAGATCCCGGCGAACCGCCTGGCGGAGATCCCCGATGCGCTCCGCGGCCAGCTCGCGATCGACGCCAAAGCGTCTGACGGCACGCTCGTCGACGCCACGTCGCTCCAGATCCAGGGAGTGCTCGACGATCTCTATACGTATGACGGTCCGCTCGGCGCCACCTTCAACGGCAAGGTCCCGACGCTCCGCGTCTGGGCTCCCACCGCGCACTCGGTGAAGCTGATCCTGGGGACCGAAGAGCATGCCATGACCCTGGACCCGGTCACCGGCGTGTGGAGCGTGACCGGCGACGCCTCCTGGTACGGCAAGACCTATCTCTACGAGGTCGAGGTCTTCGTCCGCTCGACCGGCAACGTGGAGACGAACCGGGTCACCGACCCCTACTCGGTGGCTCTGACGCGCAACAGCCAGGCGAGCCTCCTGGTCGACCTGTCCGACCCGGCGCTCAAGCCGGCCGGCTGGGACACGCTCGTCAAGCCCCGCCTCGACGCGCCCGAGGACATCGTGCTCTACGAGCTGCACGTGCGCGACTTCAGCGCCTCCGATCCGATCGTGCCCGAGGCCTGGAAGGGGACGTTCAAGGCGTTCACCCTCAAGGGCTCGAACGGCATGCGCCACCTCACGGCGCTGGCCGCGGCCGGCCTGACGCACGTCCACCTGCTGCCGGTCTTCGACATCGCCACGATCGACGAGGACCGCTCGACCTGGCAGGAGCCGGCCGGCGATCTGTCGAGCTACCCGCCGGACTCCGACCAGCAGCAGGCCGCGGTGATGGCCGTGGCCGGCAGCGACGGTTTCAATTGGGGCTACGACCCGTGGCACTACACGGTGCCCGAAGGCAGCTACGCCGTCAATCCCGACGGTCCCGACGGCGCGTCCCGCACCCTGGAGTTCCGCGAGATGGTGCAGTCGCTCGGGAGCATCGGCCTGCGCACGGTCATGGACGTGGTCTACAACCACACCAACGCAGCAGGCCAGAACGACCACTCGGTGCTCGACAAGATCGTGCCCGGGTACTACCACCGCCTCAACGCCGACGGCAACATCGAGACCAGCACCTGCTGCCAGAACACCGCCAGCGAATTCAACATGATGGAGAAGCTCCTCATCGACTCGGTGCTGACCTGGGCCGTGCAATACAAGGTGGACGGCTTCCGCTTCGACATCATGGGCCACCACATGAAGCGGAACCTGGTCAAGCTGCGCGACCGGCTCGACGCCCTCACCCTGGCCCACGACGGCGTGGACGGGAAGAAGGTCTACCTCTACGGCGAAGGCTGGAACTTCGGCGAGGTGGCCAACAACGCGCGCGGCGTCCAGGCCACGCAGGCCAACATGGCCGGCACCGGCATCGGCACCTTCAACGACCGCATCCGCGACGGCGCCCGCGGCGGCGGACCGTTCAGCGGCATCCAGGAGCAGGGCTTCCTGACCGGCCTCTATGACGATCCGAACGCGACCGATCAAGGCACGCCCGCGCAGCAGCTCGCGCGGCTGCTCCTCGAAGGCGACTGGATCCGCGTGGGTCTCGCCGGCAACCTGGCCGACTATCAGTTCGTCGACCGCAACGGCGACCTCGTGGCCGCCAAGGACATCGACTACAACGGCCAGCGGGCCGGCTACACCGCCGATCCGCAGGAGGTCATCAACTACGTCGAGGCGCACGACAACGAGACGCTCTTCGACACCATTCAACTCAAAGCGGCGGCCGCGACGACGCTCGACGAGCGCATCCGCATGCAGAACCTCGGTATGAGCCTGCTCGGCTTCGGCCAGGGCATCCCCTTCTACCACGCGGGAGTCGAGCTGCTGCGCTCGAAGTCCCTCGACCGCAACAGCTACAACTCGGGCGACTGGTTCAACAAGCTCGACTTCACCCTGCACGACAACAACTGGGGCGTGGGCCTGCCGCCGGCCGCGGACAACCAGAGCAACTGGCCGCTCATGGCGCCGCTCCTCGCGAACCCGGCGCTCGATCCGTCGCCGCTCCAGATCCAGACCGCCGCGGCGCACTTCGAGGAGGTTCTGAAGGTCCGCAAGAGCTCGGTCCTGTTCCGGCTGCGCACCGCGGAGCAGATCGAGGACCGCGTGCGGTTCCACAACACCGGCCCGTCCCAGGTGCCCGGCGTCATCGCGATGACGGTGAACGACGTGGACATCAACACGGCGCTCGATCACCAGGTCCGGCGGCTGGCGGTGTTCTTCAACGCCAACGCCGGGAGCCGCCAGGTGCCGCTCACGGTCTTCCCGTGCACCGGCTTCCGGCTCCACCCCGTGCAGGCCGCCTCGGCCGACGCCCGGGTCCGCCTCTCCACGTACAACCCGGCGACCTGCACGTTCACGGTGCCCGGCCGGACCGCGGCGGTGTTCTGGGAGCGCCGGCCGGTCGACGAGCAGCTCTACCTGCTCGACGGCGTCGTGGCCGGGCTCGTGGCCGACGGCACCCTCAACAACGGCCAGGGCCGGTCGCTCCAGGCCAAGCTGGAAACCGCCCGGCGCCACGTCCAGGCCGGCCGGATCACCCCGGCGAAGAACCTGCTGCAGGCGTTCATCAACGAGGTGAAGGCGCTGCTGCCGGCCGAGAAGGCGGCGCCGCTGATCGCGGCGGCCGAGGCGGCGCTGGCTGACCTCGGCTGAAGGACTTGAAGGACATAAAGGACTCGAAGGACAAAGGACAGGGGTAGGCGCCCTGTCCTTCTTGTCTTTCAGGTCCTTCGGGTCCTTTACTCCGCCATCTCCATGAAGAAGTCCATCAGCTCGCCGGAGGAGCTTTCCATCTCCACGCGTAGCCGTTCGATGCGCTCGCTCAGGAAGTTGAACATCCAGGCCGCCGGGATCGCCACGAGAATGCCGAGCGCGGTGGTGACCAGCGCCTCGGCGATGCCCATGGAAACCGTATCGAAACCGCCGGCGCCGCCCTTTTCGGCGATGGCGCGGAAGGCGTGGATGATCCCCACGACCGTGCCGAACAGGCCGACGAACGGCGAGATGGTGGCGATCGTGGCCAGCGTCGGTACGCCGCGGCGCAGGCGCGAGAGGGTCACCATGCGCGAGCGCTCCACGGCGCGCTCCGTGGCTTCGAGCACGGAGGTCGCCGGCAGGGAGCGCGCCCGCTTCTGTTGAAAGGTGATCAGGCCCGAGGCCACCACCTGCGCGAGGTGGCTCTGCGGAAACCGGCTGGCCGCGCGCACCGCCTCGTCGAGCCACGCCGCCTGCTCGCCCTCTCCTCTCTTTCCCAGCACCTTGGCGAACTGGAGCGATTGGCGCCGCGCGCGCCGGAACATCAGCAGCCGCTCGGCCGAGACCGAGAGCGACCAGACTGAAAGCAGGACCAGGGCGATCACCACGGCCAGACCCGTGGTGCTCATCTTCTCCAGGCCGAGGGACGACAGCAGATCGGCGTTCATGCGCTCTCCTTTGCAGACCGCAGGTGGATCGGGCCACCGGAAAACTCCGGCGGCGTTTGTCGTTTGGGAGCGCCCCCTCGCCTGGATTAGAAGGGGTATGTGTGGATTTGGTTCCCTACGCCGATCTTCTGCCGACAAACCGCGCCAGATCCCGCAGCGGCTCGCCCTTGCGGCCGAGCGGCGCCAGCGACTCCTCGGCGAAACCGAGCAGCTCCGCCTCCAGCGCCTGCGCTCCCTCGACGCCGAGGAGCTTCACGAAGGTCACCTTCGCCGCGTCCTGGCCCACGTCCTTGCCGGTCTCCTCGGGCGTGCCGAGGACGTCGAGCAGGTCGTCCGAGATCTGGAACGCCAGGCCCAGGTTCTTCGCGAAGCGAGCGACGACCTCGAGGTCCTTCCGCTTGGCATCAGCGGCCATGGCGCCGAGCTCTCCCGCGGCCATGAAGAGGGCGCCGGTCTTGTGGCTGTGGATGTACTCCAGGACCTCGAGATCCAGCTCCTCGGGCTTTGCGAGCAGGTCGAGCGCCTGGCCGCCGATCAGCCCGTCGCTGCCGATGGCGGCCGCGAGGTGGTGGACCATGTCCTCGGCGGTGTAGCGGCGGAGGGACAGGCGCTGCGCGCTCTCCGCGACCAGCGCGTAGGCGCGGTTGAGCAGCGCGAGCGAGGCGAGGAGGGCCACGTTCTCGCCGTACTGGAGATGGACCGTGGGCCGGCCGCGACGCAGGCTCGCGTTGTCCATGGACGGCAGGTCGTCCAGGATCAGCGAGCAGGCGTGCACCATCTCGATGGCACAGGCAATGTCGAGGACAGGCTCCGAACGGCAGCCGAAGAGATCGGCCACGACCATCGTGAGCACCGGCCGGATGCGCTTGCCCGGTCCGGTCAGCGCGTAGTGCATGGCCTGGTGGACGGGCTCCGGGCGTTCGCCCGGCCCGGCCAGAAGGGCGGGCAGGCGTCGGTTCACCCTGCCGGCGAGCTCGGCAAGCCCGCCGGCCAGGCCGCGGGGGCGGTCCCCGGTCGCCTCAGGAGAAGGAGGCGACGGCTTCGTCTTCAGAGTCGTAAACGTCAAAGACCGTGATGAGCTGCGTGATGGTCAGGATGTCGTTGATCTTCGGGGGCAGGTTGGCCAGCTTGATCTTGGCGCCGCGGTTCGTGGCGCTGGTGTAGGAGCTGACCAGCTCGCCGACGCCGGACGAGTCGATCGTCGTGACGTCCTTCAGGTTGAGCAGGACCTTGGTGGCGCCGTCGCCCAGGACCTTGTGGACGTGGTCGCGCAGCGCCTCTTCGGCAGCTCCGATGGTGATCTTCCCCTTCAAGTCCAGGATCGTGACGTCGTTGCGCTTGCGCTCGTTGATGGGCATGGGACGGTTCCCCTCCTCGTGAAAACGGGTTCAGGCAGGATCGGAGCCCGCTGTATTTTCCGGGTTCTCCGGATTCTCAGGCGCACCGGCGACCTTCTTGCGGAGTGTCACGATGGTGCCGCCGCCGGGTCTCGGGCTGTATTCGATACGGTCCATGAAGCTCTTCATGTAGAAGATGCCGCGGCCGTTCGGCTTCAACAGGTTCTCGGGCGCCAGCGGATCGCGGAGCTGCTCGGGGTCGAAACCAATCCCCTCGTCCTCGATCCGGATGACCATGTCGCCCTCCTCCAGGAACAGGTCCACGTGCACCTGCTTGTCCGGGTCCTGGGCGTTGCCGTGCTTGATGGCGTTGGCGACCGCCTCGCGGACCGCCACGTCCACCCAGTGGCGCGTGTCCTCGTCCACGCCCAGGCGCTCCAGGGTGTCGCGGAGCACCACCTGCACCAGCTCGATGTTCTCGAAACGGCTTCCGACGTCCAAGTGAAAGTGTTGTTCTCCAGGCATCTCGCTGGTTCCGAAGGTCTGGGCTGCGTCGTCGCGCGGAGTCTAGCAGAGAACCCCTGGCATCCTCTTCAGACGGGTCCCGGCCCGATTCAGTTCCCGCCCTTCTCCATGAACCGCAGCGCCATGGGGATGATCACCAGGAGCTGGACGCCGTCGAACAGGGCGTGCGCCGCGATCGCCGGCCAGATCGTCTGCCGCCAGCGCACGAGGAAGGCGTAGATCAGCGACAGGGTCGCGATCCCGACCAGCATCAGCGGCTGGCCATAGGAGAAGTGGGCGAAGACGAACAGCAGCGACGAGAGCGCGATGCCGATCCGCGGCTGCAGGAAGCCGCGGAAGAACAGCTCCTCCACCACGCCCGCCGACAGGCTGATCATCAGCCGCAGCACGAGCGGCAGGCCGGCGAGGAACGGGATCAGCGCCGGCGGCTGCTGCGGCAGCGCCTTCTCGCCGCCGAGCGCGACCACGATCCCGGCGAACACGATCGCCGCCACCAGCACCGCGCCCCAGGCCCCGACCCCGAGCAGCAGGCCGATCCCGATCTCCCGCGGCACGTTCGGAGCGAGCAACCCGAACTGGGCCAGGAACCGTCTTCCAAGAGGCATGGGCGGCGGGCCCGCAGGAACCGGCTCCGGAATCACCGCTGCCTCCGCCGTCACGACGACCTCGTCTCCTTCTCCCCCCTCGCCCGGGGAGGGGGGAGGGGGGGCGGGAGAGGGGGGCCGGGGGGGTGAGGGCCTCACCCCGGCAAAGCCCAGCAGAAACCACCCGCCGACCGTCGCCAGCAGCAGGCCGTGCAGCAGGAAGAGTTGCGGCCAGGGCAGGTTGCTGTAGTCCGTCGTCTTCGCGGGCTGGCCGATCGCACCCAGGGAAGAGAAGATGCCGATCCACAGGATGAGCGCCACCAGGCCGCCGGCCGCCACCCGGCGGATCGGATCGTCGAACCGGGGCGGCAGCAGGCCGCGCATCACCAGCATGCGGTCCATGGCGTACGCCGCGGACAGGGCCAGAACGATGGGGATGAGGAACCGGACCGTCTCTTCGATCGTCAAGTCTTCGCCTTCGCGCGGTAGCTGCGCAGCACCATGGCGGCCGTGTTGACCCGCTGGATCTTGCGGTTGCGGGTCTGGATGGCCTGGATGTCGTCGAGCGGCGGCTGGTCGCCGCGCAGGTCGCGGAGGCAGCGCTCCAGCTCGAACGTCAACTGGTCGAGGTCGCCCCGGGTGAGACCGCGGAAGGTGCGCTCCGTGATCGTGAGGTACCCCTCCGCGATATCCCGGGCCATGGCCCACGCGCTCCCGCCGGGGAAGGTCATCGCCGGCATCATATCCCACCCCGGGCCGGACCGGAGAGTGATATGATCCCGGCCGCGGTCTGTCCGACCGTGCCCCATCCGCCCCCGACGTTTCGACCAGGAATCTCCTGAAGGAGGACCTCCCTTGCGCTTCCCAGGCGTGGACTTCATGGATATCGATACGCTCCTCACCGAAGAGGAGCGCATGGTGCGCGACACGGTTCGCGCGTTCGTCGACGACAAGGTCAAGCCGATCATCGAGGAGTGCCACCGCGACGGCCGCACTCCGCTGGAGCTGGTGCCCGAGATGGGCGCCCTCAACCTGTTCGGCGCCAGCATCTCCGAGTACGGCCTGCCCGGCCTCGGCGGCGTGGCCTACGGTCTCATCATGCAGGAGCTGGAGCGCGGCGACTCCGGCCTGCGCAGCTTCGTCTCCGTGCAGAGCTCGCTCGTCATGTATCCGATCTACGCCTTCGGTTCCAAGGAGCAGAAGGACAAGTGGATCCCCAGGCTCGCCACCGGCGAGGCCATCGGCTGCTTCGGCCTCACCGAGCCCGACTTCGGCTCCAACCCCGGCGGCATGCGCACCACCGCCAAGAAGGTCGGCGACGAGTGGGTGCTCAACGGCTCCAAGCAGTGGATCACCAACGGCACCCTGGCCGACGTGGCCGTGGTGTGGGCCCAGACGGATGATGGCATCCGGGGTTTCCTCGTTGAGAAGGGGACGCCCGGCTTCACCTCCTCGGACCAGCACGGCAAGTTCTCGCTCCGCGCCTCGACCACCTCGGAGCTCGGCTTCCACGACTGCCGCATCCCGGCCGACGCCATCCTGCCCGAGACCACCGGTCTCAAGAACGCCCTCATGTGCCTGAACCAGGCGCGCTACGGCATCGCCTGGGGCGGCATCGGCTCGGCCATGGAGACGTATTACACCGCTCTGCAGTACGCGAAGGAGCGGGTGCAGTTCAACGGCCAGCCGATCGCCAGCCACCAGCTCGTGCAGGAGAAGCTCGCCTGGATGGTCACCGAGATCTCCAAGGGCCAGCTCCTGTCCGTGCAGATGGGCCGCCTCAAGGACGCCAACCGCCTGAAGCACTTCCACATCTCCATGGGCAAGCGGAACAACGTCTGGGTGGCGCGCGAGTGCGCGAAGCTCGCCCGCGAGATCCTCGGCGCCAACGGCATCGTGGACGACTACCCGGTCATCCGCCACATGCTCAACATCGAGTCGGTCTACACCTACGAGGGGACGCACGACATCCACGGCCTGATCATCGGCGAGGCGGTGACGGGCATCCCGTCGTTCAACGCCCCGATCCGCGAGAAGAAGGAGAAGCCTGCCCCTGTCGGAGCGGCGCGCTGATGGTGCTCGACCATCTGCTGGAACAGGAGTTCATCCGCGTCACCGAGCAGGCGGCCATCGCCTCGGCCCGCACCATGGGCCGGGGCGACCGTCGCCACTCCGACCAGGTCGCCGTCGAGGCGATGCGCAAGGAGATGGACAGCCTGCCGATGGACGGCCGCATCGTCATCGGCGAAGGCGAGCGCGACAAGGCGCCCATGCTCTACGTCGGCGAGGAGGTCGGCAACCTGCGGCACCAGGACGGCGCCGCGGCCGTCGACATCGCGGTCGATCCGCTGGAGGGCACCAACCTCTGCGCCACCGGCGCGCCCGACGCGGTCTCCGTGCTCGCCGCGGCCGAGCGCGGCGGCCTGCTCTACGCGCCGGACGTCTACATGGACAAGATCGTGGTCGGTCCGACCGCCCGCGGCACCATTCACATCGACGCCCCGGTCTCCGAGAACCTCCGCAACATCGCCGGCGCCTTCGGGCGCAAGGTGAGCGACCTGACCGTCGTGGTCCTCGACCGCGACCGCCACCAGCAGCTCATCGAGGACATCCGCGACGCCGGAGCGCGCATCCGGCTGATCGGCGACGGCGACCTCTCGGCCGGCATCTCGGCGGCGGTGCGCGGCACCGGCGTCCACGCGGTCATGGGCATCGGCGGCGCGCCCGAAGGCGTGATCACCGCCGCGGCCATGCGCTGCCTCGGCGGCGAGATCCAGGCCCGGCTCAAGGCGACCAACGAGGAGCAGGAGGCGCGCCTCAAGGAGCTCGGCTTCGAGGACGTGAACAGGATTTACAAGACCGAGGACCTCGCGCCCGGCAAGGAGATCCTCGTGAGCTGCTCCGGCGTCACCGACGGCGAGCTCCTGCGCGGCGTCCGCTTCTTCGGCGGCGGCTCGCGCACCTCGACCCTGTTCATGTCCCTGTCGCGCAATATCATCCGCTTCGTGGACACCATCCACCGCGAACAGACGACAACGCCGGTACGGTTCCTCTGATCCTGTTCCCTCACCCCCCGGCCCCCTCTCCCGTTCCGGGAGAGGGGGAGGCGTGATATGAGAGCCTTCCTATGATCAAACCCGACAAGTGGATCCGGGAGTGGGGGCGTGGCGGTGGCGTGACGCCGTTCGAGGAATCCCAGGTCAACGCCGCGAGCTACGACGTGCGCGTCAGCGAACACTGGATCTGTCCCACCCGCGACCCCGAGGAGTTCCGGGCTCCGCATGTGAAGCTCTTCCCTGGCGAGGTCGTGCTCGCCTCGACCATGGAATACGTGCGCATCCCGCGCAACGTCGCCTGCGACCTCAAGCTCAAGTCCACCCTCGGCCGGCTGTGGATCAACCACTCGCTCGCCGGCTGGTGCGACCCCGGCTTCGAAGGCGAGATCACCCTGGAGCTGCAGAACCTTGGACCTGCCCCGTTCATCCTGGAAGCGGGCAGGAGGATTGCACAGCTCATCTTCATCTCGATGGAGGCCGAGCCGGAGATCGCTTACGGCGAGCCCGGTTCCAGCAGCCACTACCAGGGCCAGAGGGGGACGACTCCGGCCCGCAGATGAGGAAGGGCTCATGGCGGCGTACGCAACCTGCGGTGTCCAAGCTCCAAGCTATGCCCAGAGATCTATAATCGGCGCCGTCATCATGGGCATCGTAGGCAACCTGCGCACGATGCAGCTCGAGGAGCTGCTTCAGTGGCTCTCTCAGAGCCGCAAGACAGGCACGCTCGAAATCAAGACCGACAAGGTCGAAAAGAAGGTCTGCTTCCGCGACGGCCAGATCGTCTCCACGGCCTCGACGCGGCCCGAGGAGTACCTCGGCCACTTCCTGGTCAGCCACGGCCTGATCAGCGAGACCGCGCTCGCCAAGGCCATGGAGCTGCAGGAGGCGACCGGCATGCTCCTGGGCAAGATCCTGGTCACCAAGGAGATCCTCAAGGAGTCGGAGCTCCACCAGATGCTCAAGCTCAAGAGCGAGGAGAGCGTCTACGACATCTTCTCCTGGCCCGAGGGCGAGTTCCGCTTCCTCGACGACGTGCTGCCGCCGGCCAGCGCCATGGTCCCGATGGTGCTCGACATCACGGCCATCCTCATGGAGGGTGTGCAGAGGGTCGACGAGTTCCGGCGCATCCGCCAGCTCATCCCGTCCCAGGACGCGATCCCGGTGCAGATCTACGAATGGGAGCTGAAGCATCCCGACCCCGGCACCATCCAGATCCTCGAGCTGGTCAACGACGAGCGCACGGTCGAAGAGATCCGCCTCCAGACCCATTCGAGTGAGTTCCACGTCTGCAAGGTGCTCTACGACCAGTGGTCCAAGGGCCGCCTCAAGGTGGTCAAGCCGCGCTGGCGCGAGCAGACCGGCACGTTCCAGGGTGCCAAGAGCCTGCTCTCGGGCGAGACGCTCCTGGAGGCCGGCAAGAAGTACCTGGAGGATCAGGACTACGAGCTCGCGCTCCGGCACCTGCGCGCCGCCCGCAGCCTCGACCCGGAGAGCCCCGACACCCAGGAGGCGCTCACCCATGGCGAGAAGTCGATCCGGGAGGCCATCGAGAAGGCGGGCGTGACCCTCACGTCCATCCCGTCGCTCGCCATGAGCTTCGAGCAGCTCACGAACGCGAAGCTCTCGCCGCAGGAAGGCTTCATGCTCACCCGCCTCAACGGCACCTACGACATCCAGTCGATCCTCAAGATCACGCCGATGCCGCAGCTCGACACCCTGCTCGTGTTCTGGAAGCTCAAGAAGGGCGGCTACATCAGGGTCGTCCCCGGCAAGCCCAAGAACTAACCCGGTCGCCTCAAACTGGCCACGGTCTGGACACATGCCGGTTCCCGCGGATCGCGAACCGCAGCGGCCAGGCCGCGGCCTCGCCCGCGTAGTCCACGCCGATGCGCGGCCCGGCGGCGATCTCGTCCGGCTCCGCCGGATCGCCCTTCGTGATCCGCAGCGGCTCCCTGTCCAGAAGGATGCCGTCGAGGCCGCGGTCGATCGCGAGCGCCTGGCAGAGCTTGCCGGGACCTCCGGCGAGATCCCCGGGCTTGATCCGACCGGACCGGTTCCGGTTCCGCGCCATGATCTCCTCCCCTTCGACCGGCTCGCCGGCGCGGATCAGCACGGCGCTGCCGATGTCCTTCTCTCCGGTCACCGCGTTCAAACACCAGTGCATGCCGTAGATGAAATAGACGTAGGCATGGCCGCCGGGCAGATAGAGGCTCTCGTTGCGCGGCGTGCGGCGGCCGTCCCAGGCGTGGCTCGCGCGGTCGGGCGCTCCCAGGTACGCTTCCACCTCCACGAGCCGCAGCACGAGGCGCTCTCCACCCACATCCCGCACCAGCCAGCGACCGAGCAGATCCTTCGCGACCTCCTCGGCGGAGCGGCGGTAGAACGAAAGAGGAAGGGCTCGGAGACGACTCACAGAGCTTCGGACGATACAGCGTTCCCTACTGGCATGTCGATTGCTGTCCCCAGCCGATGGACCCGTTCGGAACCGCTATACTCCTGAGGAATTCAAGACATGACGGCTGAACCGATCTCTGGAGCCTTCTCCATGACCGCTACGACCCTGCCCCTGCTCTTCGCCGAGCTGCCGGACCCGTTTGCCGAGCGTCTCGACCCCGAGGCCCCCTGGGCGCTGCTCGGCGACGCGCTCGACGCCGTGCTCGCCGGCCTGCCTTCGGACGACATCCGCATCCGGATCTCCCCGGACGTCCACCTGGCCGGCGACAAGGTCGTCATCTGCCCCGGCACGAAGATCGGCCCCGGCGCGGTCATCGAAGGTCCGGTCTACATCGGCCGGGACGTCGAGATCCGGCCCGGCGCCTACATCCGCGGCGGCTGCTGGATCGGCGACCGCTGCGTGGTCGGCGCCAGCACGGAGATCAAGCACGCCATCCTCCTCACCCACGCCAAGGCACCGCACCTGAACTACGTCGGCGATTCGATCCTCGGCGCCAACGTGAACCTCGGCGCCGGCACCATCCTCTCCAACTTCCGCCACGACGGCCGCGAGATCCGAATCCCGCACGACGGCGAGGTGATCGGGACCGGCCGCCGCAAGCTGAGCGCCGTCCTGGGAGACGGCGTGATGACCGGCTGCAACTGCGTCATCCACCCCGGCGTGGTCGTCGGCCAGGGGACGCAGATCTACCCGGGCGTCCAGCTCCGCGCCGGCGTCTACCCGGAGAGGAGCCTGATCAAGCTGCGGCAGGAGATCGACGTGGTGCCGATCGCATGATGTAGGGGCAGGCCTTGTGCCTGCCCTCGGGCAACCACAAGGGTTGCCCCTACAGCAGTCCGACCGGCCGAGGAAACGCCTGCGTCCGGCTTCCGACCTTGTCCGTGATCGGATAGGTGACCACCATCACCGTGCGGTCGTCGTCCGCGGGCGCCTCGCCGCTGAATTCCTCGACGCTGGCGAAGATGGCGTCCGCCACCTCCTGCGACGACCGGCCGAGGTGCTCGCGCGCCACCTTGAGCAGGCGCTCGACGCCGTACTCCTCCGGCGGCGCGCCGGGCTCGGTGCGCTCGTCGCGGCCCAGGGTCTCGCAAATGCCGTCGGTGTAGAACACCAGCATGTCGCCCGGCTTCATGATCACGAAGCCGCGCTCGTAGCTGGCCTCGGGGAGCGGACCGAGCACGGGACCGCCCTCCTCCATGCTCCGCACCAGACCGTTGGCGCCCACGTGATACGGCGGCGGATGACCCGCGTTCACGTAGATGAACACGCCGTTGAGCTCCAGCTCGCCGTAGAACATCGACACGAAGCGGCTGGTCAGCGTGCTCTTGTGGATGATGTTGTTCATCCGCTCCACCGTGCGCACGATCTTGAAATCGCGCGCCAGCCCCATGCGCAGCCCCATGTAGATGTCGCGCACCTGGAGCGCGGCCGGCAGGCCGTGGCCGGAGACGTCGGCGATCGCGATGCCGAGGATCTTGTCGGTCACCGGGATGAAGTCGTAGAAGTCGCCGCCGACCTCCTCCATGGGCTCGGAGCGGCCGGCCAGATCATAGGGACCGTAGACCGGCACGCGCTTCGGCAGGATCGAAGCCTGGATCTTGCGCGCCTGCGTGAAGATGCTCTCCATGCGCTCGCGCCGGATCTTCTGATTGATGCCGTGGCGCAGGATGCCGAGCGAGAACAGGATGTCGTCGCTGTTCACCCCGGACGCCACGTCGAACGCCAGGATGTAGTCCTCGTCGCCGACCTCGATGGCCGCGAACTGCTGCACGCCGAGGAGCTGCTCCAGGCCGCGGTCGATCTCCGGATCGTCGGCCCCCATGAACACCGCGCCCTGGTCGAGAAGAATCTGGATCGGCCGGTAGGAGACCGGCACCTTGAGGCCGCTCGGCACTTCCTTGGCCTCGCCGAGCACGTCCTCCAGGACGTAGCAGTCCCCCCGGCGCTGGTACAGGCGGCCACCATAGATCCCGAGCTCGTCGTGGAGGCTCCCGATGATGGTCTCGACCACGTTGTGGATGGTCGTCCCCTCGTCGTCGTCGCGGTCCAGCGACGCGACCATCTGCTCCACCTTCTTCATCAACCCCCGGTAGTTCACCGGGCGGGCTTCCATGATCAAGACTCGGTCTCCTTGGTTCTGGCTCAATTCTACCCGTTGTCGATCAACGCTTCGACAATCCGGTCCTGGGCGCCGTGGGCGTCGCCGGCCACCCGGTTGAGCAGGATCGAGAAGGCGTACGCCTTGCCCGAGACCCCCTTGGCGTAACCGGAGAGCGCCGACACACCTTCCAGGGTGCCGGTCTTGGCGAAAACGTTGCCGCGGTACGGCGGCTGCGCCATGCGGCGCTTCCACGAGCCCATGTCCTCGCCCGCGAACGGCAGCGACTGCGCGAACTCGGTGCCGGACGGATGGAAGAACATGTGGCGCAGCAGGATCGTCAGGGCCCGCGGCGCGAAGCGGTTGTCGCGGCTCATGCCCGAGCCGTCCGACATGGTGAACGAGCCGCGCGGGATGCCGATTCCCTGCGCGAACTCGCGCACCGCGCGCACCCCCTCGGTCCAGTTCCCATGCTTGCAGCGCACCGCGCCCAGGTGCTTCGCCAGGCTCTCGGCGTAGAAGTTCTGGCTACGCTTGTTCGTCACCCGGATCGCGGACAGCAGGTCGCTGCTGTGCACCGCCAACCGCTCCCAGACCATGCCCGGCAGCCGGTTCACGGACCGGAGGTGTCCCTGGACCTGGATCCCCTCCTCGGCCAGAGCGGTGATCAGCCCCTTGCCGAAGTACATCACCGGGTCCGGCACCGTCACCCAGGTCTCCACCGGACCGGAGTTGGAGCGGATCGTACCCTTGACGAACAGCTCGTTGCCGTCGCGGTGGATGATCACGCTCTGTCCACCCTTGCCGATCGTGCGCGCGGTGTTGCGCAGGTTGACGATCGGCACGTTCGGCACCAGCTCGACGCGCGCCGCGCCCCCCGCGGAGCCCGGCCAGACCCGCACCAGGATGCAGTTGTCGTTGAACGACAGGCCGTCGACCGGCGCCTCGTACCACCGGGTGAGCTGGTCGCGGGGCCAGTCGGGGTGGATGTTCGGGCCGTCGTAGAGACCATGGTCCAGGAAGACGTCGCCGACCACCTTGCTGATCCCGCGGTCGCGCAGAGCCTGCGCCCAGACCCGGAACGCCGCGAACGAGTCACCCCCGTAGTCGCGGCCGGAGATCTGGGGATCGCCGCTGCCGACCACGCCGAGCGAGCCATGGAGAACGCCGTCGCGAACTACGCCGTTCATCACGAACCGGGTGTCGAACGTATACCCCGGTCCGAGCGCGTCGAGGATCGCGGCGGTGGTGAACAGCTTGGTGTTGGAGGCGATGACCCGCGGCTCGTCCGCGTTGTAGCCGTACACGGTCTCACCGGTGTCGAGGTCCACGATGTGGACTCCGAGAGCGGAGCTGACGCGCAGGGCGCTCGCGACCTGGGCCTCGAGAGCCTGCTGAAGAGTAGAAGGCGCGGCGGTCTCGACCCGGACGGGGCCGAGGAAAAGGGTGGCGAGAGCAAGAGTCAGGACGGCGGTCTTGCTGCGGGACGGCAACGGCTCCTCCAACGGCTAGGGGTTTCAGGGTCAACGGACCCAAGCACTTGCGGTGAGTATACCGAAAGAAATGCCGCACCTCGATCAGGAAAAGCGCGGATCTCCACCGTCGGCGGTTTGTTGAGAAGAGCCGCAATTCTCAGCGGAGCACGGCGTTTTCTCAGCGGACACCTCGTTCCCGGCTGAGACAAACAACCGATCCGCTGAGACAAGCAGGAATTTTGCTGAGAATCTCCGATCTTTTGCTGAGACAAATCGCCGTTTCGCTGAGAATCAACTGTTATCAGCTGAGACCAGAAGACTCTCCGCTGAGAATCGCGGGTGATTTCGGCCTGCGCGGGTGGTTTCTGCTGAGAGTTGCCTGGTTGTCTCAGCGGAAAAGC